>Ga0075428_100000571_pt1 | contig 37558 bp, 26 predicted proteins | sample RhiMetdeltSRZDD2_FD_75291 | JGI IMG/M metagenome (GOLD analysis project Ga0075428, IMG submission 75291) | Populus rhizosphere microbial communities from Tennessee, USA - Rhizosphere MetaG P. deltoides SRZDD2 | ecosystem: Host-associated > Plants > Roots > Rhizosphere > Soil | place: USA... | reverse complement strand
TGCCTTGGCGAGCCTGCGCGCCGCGGAGCTCGCGCAGCGCGTGAACCTGCACCTCGTGCTCGGCGGCAGCTTCGTCACTCGCGAGCAACCACCCGCGCCCGGGGACGGACGCTGAGGCCGTGGAACACGACATGCCGGTGCGATCTCCGCTACCTTTCCCGTGATGCCACGCCCGCGACGGTCCGCCCTGCTCCTGTTCTGCGCACTCGCGCTGCTCGGTGGTTGCGGCATCGTGCAGGGCGCCGCGGACGCACCCAGCAAGCTCGCGGGCATGGTGTTCCCGGGCACGCAGACGACCGTGCCGCCGCCCGATCAGGTGCTCAAGGACCTGCTGCAGTTTGCGGACCAGATCGCGCTGCGCTCCAACGTGGCCTTGCGCGAGTTCGAGCTGCGGGCCGGCACGCCCGAAGCGGCGACGCAGGCCGCACAGTGGCAGCTCGAGATCCTGCGGTTGTCGACGCAGCACGCCGCGAGCCCGAACTCGTTCTCGAGCCTGCTCGATCTGTCGCTGCTCGTGACGCTCGCCGGTTGGTTGCAAGAAGACGTGTGGGCAGCGCAGTGGGGTGAGGCCGTGCAGCCGGTGCACCGCGCGCTGGCCGACCTGCAAGTGGAGGGCTGGCGGCTGCTGGCCCGCAACTGCGACCCGAAGCACCTCCAGGAAATGCGCGAGCTGCTGCGCCGCTGGCGCGAAGAGCACCCGAAGCTCACGCGCGCGTCGATCCTCGAGTTGCCGAGCTTCACGAGCCTGCTCGAACAGAGCCCTGCGGCCACCAGCGGTTCGAGCAGCTTGCTCGGCATCGTCGGGCTCGATCCGCTGTCAGGGCTCGAACCCACGGCGCGGGAGATCGAGCGATCGCGCGAGCTCGCCGAGCGTCTGCTGTTCTTCGTCGAACGCGCGCCGCGGCTCGTGTCGCTCGAAATCGAGGTGAGGATGCTGCAGGCGCGTTCATCGGACGAAGTGCGGCAGGTGCTCGCGGACATGGGCCGTGTCACCACGAGCCTCGAGAGCTTCGCCAACACGGCCGCGGGTCTGCCGGCCGCCATCACCGCGGAACGCGAAGCCGCCTTGCGCCAGATCGACGACACGCTGTCGCAGCAGCGCACCGGCCTGTTGCGCGATCTCGACACGGCGCAGGCACCGCTCGGCTCGGTGTTGGAGAAGACGCAGACCGCGCTCGCCGCCGGCGAACGCATGTCAGCGGAATTGACGCGCGCGCTGCAAGCCCTCGACGCGTTCGTCGAGCGCGTCGCAGGGCCGAAGGACGCGGCGCCCCAGCCCGAAACCGTGGTCGCCGCGGTGCCCGCTTCGTCGGCGCCGGCCGGGAAACCGTTCGACATCGTCGACTACGGCAATGCGGCTGAGCGCGTCGGTGTCGCCGCGAACGAGCTCACGTCGCTCGTCGCCGCGATCGACCAGCGCCTGCCCGAACTGAAGCGCCTGGTCGAGGAGACCACGACGCGTGGCGAACAGGCAATCGACCACGCCACGACGCGCGTGCTGATGATCGGTCTCGCGCTGATCGCTGCCGTGTCGCTGGCGGTCCTGCTGGTTCGATGGCTCAGCGTGCGCCAGCGGGCCAGCACGGCCGGCTGAGCACGCAGGTATGGCATTGGTGCCGATCCAGCAGCTTTCCTGGGTCATTACGATCCGCTACCTTCCCATCAGCGTTGACCGCTGGACGCACGAGAGGACCCCTATGAGAACCACGATGATTGCGATCGTCGCGCTGCTCGCCGTTTCGACTCCGGGATGCAGCCTGCACGCGAGCCTGACCGAATTCGAGATAGCCGCGGGCGCCGCCGAACCGAAACCCCAGGAGCCGGCGAATACCGCGCCGAAGCCCCAGGAGCCGGCGAAGGCCGCGCCGAAGCCGCAGGAGCCGGCCAAGGCGGAAACAGCCAAGGCGGAGACCGGCAAGCCCGAGACGACGTTCAAACCTGAGCAGCTCGAGCAGATCGTCGCGCCGATTGCGCTGCACCCCGACTCGCTGCTGGCGCAGATCCTGATGGCCTCGACCTATCCGCTCGAGATCGTCGAGGCATTTCGCTGGCTCGAGAAGAACCCGAAACTCAAGGGGACCGAGCTCGAGGAGGCGCTCAAGAAGACCGACTGGGATGCCAGCGTGAAAGCCCTCTGCGGCTTCCGCGACGTCGTCAAGCAGATGAACGACAACCTGGATTGGACGCAGGACCTCGGCGACGCCTTCCTGGGCCAGAAAGCCGCACTGATGGAGACGGTGCAGAAGATGCGCAAGAAGGCGCTCGATGCGGGCAACCTCAAGACGACCGAGCAGCAGAAGGTCACGCAGGAGAGCGAGGTCATCGTCATCGAATCGACGAAGACCGAGGTCGTCTACGTGCCGTCCTACTCTCCGACGGTCGTCTATGGTCCGTCGTGGAGCTACCCGTACTACTACTACCCGCCCATGTACGCGCCGCCGCCGGCGGGCTACGGCTTCATGGCTTTCACGGCCGGTGTCGTCTGGGGCGCAGCCATCTGGGGTGGCTGCAACTGGCACGGCAACGACGTGAACATCAACGTCAACAAGTACAACAACTTCAACCGCAACACGAACATCAACGGCGGCCGCGACAACCTGCCGGGCGGCGGCAATTCGAGCTTCAAGCACAACCCGTCGCATCGCAAGGGCGTGAACTACAAGAGCCCGCACACCGCGCAACAGTTCGGCGGAACCGCGGGCCAGAGTCGCGTGACGAAGGACCAGGCGCGAGGCTTCGATCGTTCGTCGCCGGGCGGCGGCGGCAATCGGGCCGGTGCCTCGGCTCCGCGCGCGGGTACTCAGCCGGGCGGCGGCGCATCGCGCCCCTCGACGTCGAATCCATCTGCCTCGAGGCCGAGCACGACCAAGCCGAGCACGGGCAAGGGCACGAGCAAGTCCGGCAGCAGCGCGCTGAGCGGCTCGCGCAATCCCAGCGCCGACCGTTCCGCGAGCAGCCGCGGGGCCTCGAGCCGCGCGAGCAGCAGCGGTGGCAGGTCCGGCGGTGGCGGTGGCAGGTCTGGCGGCGGTGGTGGGCGCGGCGGCGGCGGCGGACGGCGATGAGGCCGAACAAGGAAACCGACACCATGACCAGAAACCGACTCGCCATGAACACTCGCACAACGACAGTCTTCGCCATGCTCGTCGCGCTTTGCAGTTGCGCGGGCACGTCAGGTCTACCGCGGCCGAGCGCGACGTTCGCGAAGCCCGAGGACGCGATCTTTGCGCTGGCGGAGGTCATCGAGACGCGCGACAGCGCGCGCGTCGATCAGCTCTTCGGCGACGGGGGCATCGAGCTGCTCGAGTCCGGCGACGAGGTCGCCGATCGCGAGGATGCGCTGCGGGTCCAGCAGAAGATCCGCGAGAAGCTCGCCTTCGAGGATCGTGACGCGACGACCAAGATCGCGCTGCTCGGCAACGAGGGCTGGCCGCTCGCGATCCCGCTCGTGCTGCAGGACGGCACCTGGAGCTTCGACGTCGAGGCCGGTGTCGAGGAGCTCGAGAACCGGCGGATCGGACGCAACGAGCTCTCGACGATCGCGACGATGCACGAGTATGTCGATGCGCAGCGCGAGTACTACGCGGAGGGTCGCGACGGCCTGCCGCTGGCCTATGCGCGCAAGGTGATCAGCAGCGAGGGCAAGCACGATGGCCTCTACTGGCCCACTGCCGAGAACGAGCCCGAGAGCCCGTTCGGACCGCTGATCGCGGCCGCGGCTCGCGAAGGCTATGCGAACGCAGGGAGCCGGCCCGAGGGCGAGCCGGTTGCGTATCACGGTTACCACTTCCGCACGCTGACGACGCAGGGAAAGCACGCGCCGGGCGGCGAGCAGAACTACCTCGACGAAAGGGGTCACATGACCCGCGGCTTTGCGCTGCTCGCGTGGCCGGCCAAGTATGGCAACTCGGGCGTGATGACCTTCATCGTCAACGCGCGCGGGATCGTCTACCAGAAGGACCTCGGCGAGGAGACCGAAACGGCCGTCGCGAAGATCGTCGCGTTCGATCCCGACGAGAGCTGGGACCCGACCGGCGGTTAGTTTGGTGCCGCGACATGCGGCGCGCGGCACTCGCGCCTGTGTTCACGCCGGGATCGTGATCACGGGTGAGGGCTCGTTGGTGCCCGGGTCGGACAGCGTGAACAGCATCATCATGAAGGTGAAGGCGCGTTTGCTGACCAGGTCGCGGTCGTCGATCCAGAACGTCAGGTTGCGGTAGCGGACCTGTACGAACGCGTCGGCAGGCGTGTCGGCCGCGGCGTGGATGCGGATGAGCCGGCCGACGTCGTCGGTGGGCGACAGTCCGGGCATGGCGCGCCCTTGCTGCACGTCCGTTTCCGGCACGTCGACGCCGAGTGCCATGGCCATCATGATCAGCATCACCGAACGCGTCGTGACCGCGATCTCGGTGTTGTTGCGCGGCACCGATCCGAACGCGAGCGTGAACTCCTCGGCCTTCTCGTCGAGTTTCAGCAGGCCCCGCAGCTCCTTTCCCTTCGCCGCGACTTCGGGCGACGGATGGTGCCGGATCACCATCACGACGCTCGGGGAGCCCGACTCGCCGCGCTTCACCCCCATGGAGACGCCGCCGATCTGCTGGATCTCGCGCATCAGTTGCAGCACGCGCACGAACTCCGCGTCGGGCGGCCTCGTGCCCTTCGTCGACCACTGCAGGTTGTCGAGGCCGTTGATCGTCGACACTGCGGCGAGCAGCACGCTGTCGGCGGGCCAGCCGGCCGGGATGGTCTGGAACACCGCGTCCGGCGTCAGCGGCGTCAGCAGCGTGCGCACGAACTTGTTGCCGGTCATCGGCACGTAAGTGATCGTCGGGCGGTCGGTGAAACGCGCCGAGCCGCCGAGAACACCGCCGAAGCCGCCGATGGCCGCGCCAGGCGGATCGCCGGACACCGAGGCGCCGCCGCTGACGCCGGTCTCGAACGTGTAGCCCGAGACGATCTGGCCGACGTCGACGAAGATCGGCGGATCGCTGTATCGCAGCTTGACGATGTTCAGCAGCGTCTGTCGTTTCCAGGAGTCGCTGATGGCGGAGCTGTAGTCGAAGCGATCTCGCGCGATCGTATCGGGACCGATGTTGGTACAGGAGGACAGCAGCAGCGAGCAGAGGCCGGCGCGGAGCAGGGGGTGACCGTGGTTCATGAGGGTTCTCGGAAGCGAGCGTCAGCAGGATGCCCGCGCCGACTTCAGCGGGCAACGCAATACCGCTGCCGCTCTTCGGCGGTCAACGCGCGCGGCGCGAGGTTCTCGACCCACGGCAGCAGTTCGAGCGGCCAGAACGTGAACGTGCCGTCGAGAGCCAGCACGACGAGCGTCTGTCCATCGGCGGCGAACCCGAGACTGCACGGCAGTTCCGGAGCGGGTTGCGGGAATTCGTGCGTGGCGTCGCCATCCGCACAACGCTGCACGGTGACGCGGCCGAGCGCGGTGCCGAAGGCGAGCCGTTCGCCCGGTGCGTCGAAGGCGATCGCGAGGACCCGGTCGCCGTTCGCGTTCGAGGTGCACGTCGTCGCGCCATCAGCCATCGCGAGCACCGCGACGGCGCCGTTGCGCGTGCCGTAGGCGAAACGCCGTCCGTCGTCGGAAGCGGTCCAGACGGTTGGGTCACCGAAATGCTCGCGGTGCCACAGCGAACGGCCCGAGGCAGCATCGGCGTCGGCGGGCCTGACCCGCTCGAGTCCTTCGTCATGGCCGCGATGCTACGCCGCGCTCCGGGCGCGGGCGAGCGGATCGCGAACGCGATCGACCCTGGCTCGCATCGCTCAGGATTTCGCGATGGTCGGCTCCGAGGTGGCGCGCAGCCAGGCCTCGGACGCACTCCAGGCCACGAGCAGAGGGCCGATCAGCTCGAGGAATTCCTCGACCCACTGGCTGTAGAGCACGAGGCCGAAGCCACGCAACTGGATCCCTGAGTTGGTCGTTCGCACTTCCATGGCCTCGAGCACGAACGCTACGCCAAGGCACACGAAGCCCGCGATCAGACGGATTCTGGCCGTGCGGTCACCGACCAGATGGCGCCGGCAGGCGCGGCAGGCAGCCACGCCGGCGACTGCGAACGGCAGCCCGAGCACGATGACCCAGGGATAGACCCCCGTGTGCTGCAGGGCTGCCCAGAAGGCTTCCCCGACACGTTCGTGCAGTCTGCAGAGATCGTCGATCATCAGCAGCGTGAAGAAGATCCCGGTCAGCGCGATCGACGCGCTGCCGACGGCTCGTCCCCAGCCGAAGCACGCGACTCCTGCCGCAAGCATGCATGCGAAGCCGAACCACGAAGGCACGCTGTAGTCGTCCCGCATGTCGAACCAGGATCTGATCTCGCTCGGCACGGCCTGGCGAACCGTGTACGACAGCTCGAGCAAGCCGTGCAATGCGGCCAGCGTGCACGCGATGCCGATTGCCGCCAGGGCGAGACGCCGTGGCAATGGCAACGTTCGGCTGTCAATGAACCGCGCGGCAGCGACCCGACCGGAGCCGGCATGGTCCGAGCCCGGCGGTTCCTTCATGTCCCAATGATGATGATGCGCCGGCACGGCAGCGGGCTATCCTGCCACCACGAGTCTTCCTCACGATGGTCATGCAATGATATCCCCGATCAAGCAATCAGGCCGAGTGCTTGTCGTCCCCGCGTTCGTGTGTACGGCGTTTCTGTACGCGCAGGAGCCGAACCTGGTGCCGGTGTTCGCGGACGGTGAGGCGCAAGTAGTCGACGCATGGAAACAGCCTTCCGAGTGGATCCAGGAGTACTTGTGGGTCGAAACGACCTTCGACTCCGATGGCGACGGCAAACCCGATCGCATGCACGTCGATGTCTACCGGCAGAAGCAGACGGACACCGATGGCTTGAAGGTGCCGGTCGTCTACGAGACGAGTCCGTATTTCGGGGGCATGGGTTCGACTGAGCCGACCTACTTCTGGGACCCGAAGCACGAGCTCGGCGCCGAGCCACCGCCGCGTACGCCGATGCCGGCGATCAGGTACAGGACCAAGGCCGGCATGATCCACCAATCCGAGGTGAGGACCTGGCTGCCTCGCGGCTACGCCGTCGTGCACTCGTCGTCGCCGGGCACCGGCTTCTCGCAAGGCTGCCCGACCGTCGGTGGCGACAACGAATCGCTGGCGCCCAAAGCCGTCATCGACTGGTTGTGCGGACGCGCCAAGGGCTACACGACGCCCGACGGCGACAAGGAGATCAAGGCCAGCTGGTGTTCGGGCAAGGTCGGCATGATCGGCACTTCGTACAACGGCACGCTGCCGTTGGCCGCCGCGAGGACGGGTGTTCCCGGACTCGAAGCGATCATCCCGATCGCGCCGAACACCTCCTACTACCACTACTACCGCTCCAACGGCTTGGTCCGCCATCCGGGCGGCTACATGGGCGAGGATGTCGACGTGCTCTACGACTTCATCAACAGCGGCAACCCCGAGCGCCGCGACTGGTGCAACCAGCACATCCGCGACGGCGAGCTCAAGAAGGGCCAGGACCGCCTGTCCGGCGACTACAACGACTTCTGGGCCGGGCGCGACTACTTGAACGATCTGGCGCCGATGAAAGCCGCGCTGCTGATGTCGCACGCGTGGAACGACTGGAACGTGATGCCCGAGCACAGCGTGCGCATCTATGCCGCGTGCAAGCGCATGGGCTTGCCGTGCATGGCGTACTTCCACCAGGATGATCACGGTGGTCCGCCGCCACTCAAGCTCGTGAACCGGTGGTTCACGCGGTTCCTGCACGGCGTCGAGAACGGCGTCGAGAAAGACCCGCATGCGTGGATCGTGCGCGAGAGCAGCGCAGTCAATCGCGTGACCCAGCCGACACCGTACGCCGACTACCCGAATCCAGACGCGTCACCGGTCAGGTTGCATCTCGTGGCCGGTGGTGCTTCGGTCGGCGGGCTCGGCACGGCTGTGGTGCCCGGCCAGAAACCCGAGAGCCTCGTCGACAATGTGGCCGTGCCCGGCGCGGAACTCGCGGCCGCGGATAGTTCGCCGCATCGGCTGCTCTACGCGACGCCCGCGCTGCAGGAGTCGCTGCATCTGTCGGGCACGCCGCGTCTCACGATCAAGATCGCCGCGAGCAAGCCGGCCGTGAACCTCTCGGTCTGGCTCGTGTCGTTGCCATGGGTCGAGAAGGTGCTCGACCAAGGCAGGGAGCGGAAGGCCCCCATCACGGACAACCTGATCACGCGCGGATGGGCCGACCCGCAGAATCACCACTCCCTCACGAAGGGCGAGCCGCTCGTGCCGGGGCAGTTCTACGAGATGAGCTTCGACCTGCAGCCCGACGACCAGATCATCGCCAAGGGCGAACGCATCGGCCTGATGATCTTCTCGAGCGACCGCGACTTCACGCTGTGGCCCGCCGCTGGCACCGAGCTCACGATCGACCTCGGCGCCACGTCGCTCGAGTTGCCGGTGGTGGGGGGCGCTGCCGCGTTCGAAAAGGCTACCGTAGGATCTGCCGAGGTCCGCTGACATCGGCTGCTTCGCGATCGAGCTGCCGCATGCGCTGTTGGTCCGCGACGACTTGATAGAATGACATACTCGCCCGAGCCCCCAATCATGAACCCGACCGAGCCTCGACCCGAACCAGACAAAGAACAGAAACCGATCACCGAAGCGATCGGCGGCACCGACTTCCTCGTGCGCGAAGTCGTGCTCAAGAAGGAATCCGAGCACGCTTGGGGCGCGCTGTCGGCCAAGATCATCCACTACCTGCGCACGCGTTTCGCGAACAGCTCGTTCCCGCCGGGCATCGAGTTCAACGACTTCGTCAGCGAGGCCATGCTGAAGATCCTGACGTCGATCGACACCTTCGAGCATCGCGGCAAGGACTCTTTCTGGAAGTGGGTGCAGACGCTCGCGACCAACCTGACACGGGACATGTGGCGCAAGTTCGACCGCGATCGCAAACTCGGTCTGCTCGGACGCGGCGACGGCGATGCCGACGAGAGCCGGCCACCGTCGGCCGCCGAGACGGCACCGGAGACCGGTGAGACGCCGACTCAGGTCGTGCGATTCCGCGAGCTGCAGAAGGCAGAGCGCGAGTGTGCTTCGAAGCTCGGCAAGGACATGCGCGAGGTCTACATGTTCCGGCGTCAGCTCGACCTTTCGTTCGCCGAGATCTCGGCGCGCATGGGCGGTATCAAGGAGGCGACGCTGCGAAGCCACTACATGCGCGCGCGCGACCAGATCCGCGAGTGCCTCGGCAGCAAGATCGACGAGCTGGGCAAGCGCATCAGCGGGTGGCAGTAACTCCCTCGCCGCCACGCGGCATTCTCTTACGGGGCGAAACAGCTACACCGCTGCGGCGATGGCGCGGTTCCCGTCGCCTGCGGGGCGACCTGCGAAAAGGCGGAAACGTCGCACTCAGCCGCCTCACATGTTGCGGCGATACTGGCCGCCGACGCGGTAGAGGGCGTCAGACATCTGGCCGAGCGAGCACACTTTCGCTGCTTCCATGAGGCTCGCGAAGACGTTGCGGTTCCCGACCGCCTGCTGCTGCAGGTTCGCCAGCGCAGTTGCCGCTGCGGGTCCCGCCGCGCGTTGGAACTGCTCGAGTCCTTCGATCTGCGCGTGTTTCTCGGTGTCCGTGCTGCGCATGACTTCGCGCACCACCTGGATCGGTGAACCGTCGCGGCCAAGGAACGTGTTGACGCCGATGATCGGCAGCTCACCGGTCGACTTCATCGACTCGTAGAGCATCGATTCGTCCTGGATCTTGCCGCGCTGATACATCGTCTCCATCGCGCCGAGCACGCCGCCGCGTTCGGACAGGCGCAGGAACTCGGCGTAGACGGCCTCCTCGACGAGGTCCGTCAGTTCCTCGACGATGAAGCTGCCCTGCAGCGGGTTCTCGTTCTTCGCGAGCCCGAGCTCCTTGTTGATGATGAGCTGGATCGCCATGGCGCGGCGCACGGAGTTCTCGGTCGGCGTCGTGATCGCCTCGTCGTAGGCGTTCGTGTGCAGCGAGTTGCAGTTGTCGTAGATCGCGTAGAGCGCCTGCAGCGTCGTGCGGATGTCGTTGAAGTCGATCTCCTGCGCGTGCAGGGAGCGGCCCGACGTCTGGATGTGGTATTTGAGCATCTGGCTGCGCTCGTGGCCGCCGTAGCGATGCTTGATCGCCTTGGCCCAGATGCGACGCGCGACGCGTCCGATCACCGCGTATTCGGGATCGACGCCGTTGCTGAAGAAGAAGCTCAGGTTGGGCGCGAACTCGTCGATGTGGAGTCCGCGGCTCAGGTAGTACTCGACGTAGGTGAAGCCGTTCGCGAGCGTGAACGCGAGCTGCGTGATCGGGTTGGCTCCGGCCTCGGCGATGTGGTAGCCCGAGATCGACACCGAGTAGAAGTTGCGCACGCGGTTCTCGGTGAAGAACTGCTGCACGTCGCCCATCATGCGCAGCGCGAACTCGGTGCTGAAGATGCACGTGTTCTGTGCCTGGTCCTCCTTGAGGATGTCGGCCTGTACCGTGCCTCTCACGACGGCGAGCGTCTCGGCGCGGATCTTCGCGTAGACATCCTTCGGCACGATCTGGTCACCCGTGATGCCGATCAGCATGGTGCCGAGGCCATCGTGGCCCTTCGGCAGCTCGCCGCGATACCCGGGCCGCGGCAGGCCGCGCTGCGCGTACAGTTCGTTGATCTTCTGGTTGGCGGCGGCGACCTGACCGTTCTGCTGCAGCCAGCGTTCGCATTGTTGGTCGATGGCCGCGTTCAGGAAGAACGCGAGCAGCATCGGCGCGGGGCCGTTGATCGTCATCGAGACCGACGTGACGGAGTCGCAGAGATCGAAGCCCGAGTAGAGCCGCTTCGCGTCGTCGAGCGTGCAGATCGACACTCCCGCGTTGCCGACCTTGCCGAAGATGTCGGGTCTCGATGCCGGGTCTTCGCCGTAGAGCGTGACGCTGTCGAACGCCGTCGACAGGCGCTTGTAGGACTGGCCCGCCGAGAGGTAGTGGAAGCGGCGGTTCGTGCGCTCGGGACCACCCTCGCCCGCGAACATGCGCGTCGGGTCCTCCGACAGGCGCTTGAACGGGTAGACGCCGGCCGCGAACGGGAAACGTCCCGGCACGTTCTCGCAGAGCAGCCAGCGCAGCCGGTCGCCGTGCGAGCGGAACTTCGGCAGCGAGACCTTCGGGATCGCGATGCCCGACAGCGAACGCGTGTGGTTCTTGATCCGCAGTTCGCGATCGCGCACGCGGAAGACGAAGTGCTCGGACGCGAAGCCGCGCGCCAGCTCGTCGAAGCCATCGAGCAGGCGCTGGCACTCGGGGTCGAGGCGAAGTCGGGCCGCGGCGAGCTCCTGGTCGAGCGCGGCGCGGGCCGCGACAGCGCCCGGCGGCAGCGCCGCTGCGGCCGCATGCAGCACGTAGCACGTCTCGGCGATCTGGCTCTGCTCTTCCGCCCAGCGGTTGTAGCGGCGGTTCTGCTCGACGATCTCGGCGAGGTAGCGCGTGCGCTCACCCGGGATCACGTGTTTGGTCTCGGCTTCGCCCTCGCGCAGCTCCAACGTGCTCGCGAAGCATCCGGGATGACGCGCGTCGAGAGCCTTCGCGACGGCGCGGTAGAGGCGATTGGTGCCAGGGTCGGCGAACGTGGCGGCCATCGTGCCGTAGACGGGCATGTCGTCGGCGGGGCGGTCGAAGGCCTTCTTGTTGCGCTGATACTGCTTCTTGACGTCGCGCAAGGCGTCACGCGCGCCGCGGCGATCGAACTTGTTGATCGCGACGAGGTCCGCGAAGTCGAGCATGTCGATCTTCTCGAGCTGGCTCTGCGCGCCGAATTCGGGCGTCATCACGTAGAGCGACACCGCGGCGTGGTCGACGATCTCCGTGTCGCTCTGGCCGATGCCGCTGCTCTCGAGCAGGATCAGGTCGAACCCCGCGAGCTTGAGGATCGCGAGCGCGTCCTGCACGGCTTCGGAAAGCGCCATGTTGGCGCGCCGGGTCGCCATCGATCGCACGAAGACGCGGCCATCGACCGCGGCGTTCATGCGGATGCGGTCGCCGAGCAGCGCGCCACCGGTCTTCTTGCGCGTCGGATCCACGCAGAGCACGGCGATCTTGTGCTGCGGGAAGTCGAGCAGGAAACGGCGCAGCAGCTCGTCGATCAACGAGCTCTTGCCGGCACCGCCGGTGCCCGTGATGCCGAGCACGGGTGGCAGGTCTGTGGCCTTTGCGAGCTGTTCGCGCACCGCGCTGCGGTGCCGTTCGGGGAAGCTCTCGACGAGCGTGATCGCAGCTGCAACGGTGCGCGCGTCCGATGCCTGCAGCGCCGGCAGCGGGTCCTCGGCGCGCGCCGTCGCGAAGTCGCAGCGGCGCAGCATGTCGTCGATCATGCCCTGCAGTCCGAGCGATCGGCCGTCGTCCGGCGAGTAGATGCGGCAGATGCCGTACTCGTGCAGTGCTTGGATCTCCTCGGGCAGGATCACGCCGCCGCCGCCGCCGAAGATCTTCACGTGTCCGGCGCCGCGCTCGCGCAGCATGTCGAACATGTAGCGGAAGAACTCGTTGTGACCGCCCTGGTAGGAAGTGACCGCAATGCCCTGCGCGTCCTCCTGGATCGCGGCGTCGACGATCTCGTGCACCGAGCGGTTGTGACCGAGGTGGATCACCTCCGCGCCCGTGGCCTGGGCGATGCGACGGAAGATGTGGATCGACGCATCGTGACCATCGAACAGGCTCGTGGCGGTCACGAGCCGGATCTTGTTGCGCGGTCGGAAGGGCTGCACCGGCGTGCCGGGAGACCCCGAGGGGGTGGCTGCGGGAGATGCGGAAGCCGCGGAAGTCACGATGCAGTTCGTCAGCGACGGACGTCGATCAACACGGGCGCCAATCTACTGGACGCTGGCCCGGCTGCCGAGCGATCCATTGACTCCCCGCAGCCCCGACCGCGAACCGGCTCGCCGCTACTCGGCGGCAGCCTCCTCGGCGGACATCGGCGAGAAGTGCTGCGCGACGATCTTCCAGTCATCACTCATGCGGCAGAGCGAGAAAGTGCAACGCCCACCTTGCTCGTGGTTGCGGCCCTCGGGGTCGACCTGTGCGAGGCGCCAGCTCCCGATCACGGTCGCGAACTGGTCCTCGAAGATCTGGAAGTCGAGATCCTTCAGTTCGAGCTTGACCGACTCCAGGTAGCGGAATTCCTGATCGAGCACTTCCTCGAATTCGCCCCAACCGCGGTCGCGGCGGCCCGAAGCGTCGAGGTTCTGGAAGCGCTTGTCGGTCCAGAAGTGCGATCGGAAGGTCTTCAAATCCCGGCTGTTGAACGCCTGCCGCATGCTGCGAAAGAAGTCGTCCAGTTCCTTCAGGCTTTCGACGCTCATGAGATAGATCGTCCTTCAGGGCGCCGGTCCATCCGGCCCGAGTCTGCAACCGTCTTGTCAGCGCGCCGCACCGTGGGGCGTAACCGGCTAGCGCGCAATGTGCTTGTAGAGAGGCTCTTTTGCCTTTTCGTAGACGACTTTGCCGTTCACAACTGCCGTCGTCACGAAGGTGCTATAGTGCAGCGGGTCCCCATCGAGAATCAAGACATCCGCGTCCTTGCCCGGCTCGAGCGAGCCCACGCGGGACTCGATCCCCAGCATCTTCGCGGCATCTAGAGTCAGTGTACGTAGGGCCTTGCGGTTGTCGAGCCCACCGCGGACCGCAAAAGCGGCGTCGAAGTGCGGCGTGTTCAGGTCCTGCCCCATGATGCCGCCGGTGCCGACGCCGGCTCCGCCGAACATGCCACCAGGGCAGGTCACGGCGACTGGCACACCGGCGTTGGCCAGGATCGCCGCCGAAGCGATGTTGCTGCCGGTGCGATCGGGGTCTTGCGGCGACGGTGGAACGCGATCGCGCGGGCTCAGCACGACCATCGATCCCGTTGCTGCCACTTCGTCGGGGATCAGCCAGGCGCTGACGGGCTTCTGCAGGACCACACCCTTGCCGAACAGCTTCGCGACTTCGAGGCCCTGTCGGATGGCGTCGAGGTCCGAGGCACCACCGCCACCGCCGCGGCGGCCACCGCCGCCACCGCCGCCCAGCGTGACCCACAACTGAGCCTGCCCGCGCAAGACGGCCACTACCTTCTCGGCGCCTGCGGGCAACGCAGGTTCCTTGGCGTTCGGATCGGCCGCCTTCTGCTTGCCGAACTCCTCGAGGGCCTTCACGTATTCGCGCGACTTCTTGACGCTGTCCTCTAGCTTGTCGCGATCCGCGAGAGTCAGCGGGACCGAGAGGCCGACCACCGTGTCCTCCTTGAGGACCATGCCCTTCACGTCGCCGTAGGAGAGCTTGATGATCGCGTTGCTGCCGCTGAGCGTGGGCCCGGCGCCGGCCGAACCGGCCATGAACGTCGTCACGCCCGCGGCCAGCGCTTGCTTGATCTCGGGGTCGAACGGGTTGACCGAGTCGGCGAACGGCCCGCTACGCGGTGCACCCATGCCGAAGCCGAGCACGCAGACGAAGCCCGGGCTCACGGCCTTGCCCTTGGCGTCGAGGATCGTCGTGCCCTCGGGCAGGGTCAGGTTGTGCCCGACGGCTTCGATCTTGTCGTCAGCGAGCAACACCGAAGCACCCGTCATGCGTTGCCCGGTGCCGAGATAGACGTCCCCGCCGACGATCGCGAGATACGACTTGGGCTTCTTGTCGGCTTCCGTCGCGGGCTGCGGCGCCGACGCCGCTACGGGCTGGGCATTGTCGGGCCGCTGGCCACGGCGGCCGCGACCTTGCGCCGGAAGGTCGCATGCGGCGAGGAGACCGATGGCAAAGGCGAACAGGGCGTGCGTGCGCATGGGTGTACTCGGTGCGGTTCTCGGTTCGGACTTCGATTCGCGGGTGGTCGACATGGTCACGGCTGCTTCGGGACTTCTTTTCCATCGAGCCATACGGCTTCGAGCTGGCCGGTGGGGGACAACGGGTCGCCTCGGAAGACGAGCAGGTTCGCGATCTTGCCGGCTTCCAGCGAGCCCACGGTGTTCTCGATCCCGAGTGCTTTGGCCGGAACGAGCGTGACGCCGCGCAACGCGACGTCGGCCGGCAAGCCGGTGCGAACGAGCTCCATGAGGCGGAAGAACAACAGACGGACCTGGTTCGTGTTGTCGCCCAGCACGAAGCCGATCTCGATGCCGGCGTCGTGCAGCATCTTGGCCGGGTGGATCAGATGGCGCGACCGGGGCAGCGTCGTGAGGTCGGGCGGCAGCAGCACGGCGCACTTCATCGCCTTCGCCTGCTCGAGCACGAGATCGATCGTGCCGGCCTGGGTGTCGTGCCGCGTCACGAGCGTGCGCGGGAACTCGATGCTGTTTCCTACAGCCTGTTGCCAATGCAACATGTCAGCGGCCGAGTCGATCTGCACGATCGCCCGCCGCTTGCCTTCGAGCAGGTCCGCCAGGACCTCGATGTTGGGGTCCTTCGCTTCAGGCTTCGGTGCGGCCGCCGGCGCTGGCTGGCCGTTCCTGCCATCGGGTTTCGGCTCGGGCTTGGGCTCCGGCTTGGGTTCGGGTTTCGGCTCGGGCTTGGGTTCAGGCTTGGGTTCAGGCTTCGGCTCGGGCTTCGGTTCGGGCTTGGGCTCCGGCTTCGGTTGCTCGGTCTTCGGCGCCTCGGCCGGCTTCGCTTCGGTCGGCTTCGTCTCCGGGCTCGCAGGAGCGGCGGGCTTCTCGGGCGGCTTCTTGCGGGCTTCGACGACCTTCTGCGCCTTCTCGAAGCTCTCCTTGAGGACCTTCTTCGTCTGCTGATCGCGTGCCATACCGATCTGCACGAACGCGTCGTCGTCGATGGTCAACTGCTCGAGCGTCTTGCCATCGGGGCGCAGGGAGGCGCCGAGACCCGGGAAGGCCGAGCCGCTCGGATTGAGTGCGAGCGAGGTGATGCCGAGCCGCAGCAGATCGCCGAACACGTTCTGCTTTGCGTAGAGGCTGTCCACGACCTTGGTCGCGGCGCGGTTCTGCGCGCCGCCGCCCGAAGGTGGTCCCGTGGGAATCTCCATGCGGCCACCGCCGCGACGACCGCCTTGGCGACCCTCGTCGAAGCGCGGCTGCTGCGGCTGCAGCCCGGCGCGCGACGAGGCACTGACGAGACCCGGGATGATCGTCATGCCGGTGGCGTCGATGATGCGCGCGCCGGCCGGGGTGACGACATCGGCCCCGACCGCGTCGATCTTGCCGTTCTTCACGACGACCGTGCCGCGTTCGATCACGGGTCCCGACACGGTCACGACTCGTGCGTTCGTGAACGCGACCGGGCGCGTGTCCTGGGCGGCGGCGGCCGTCGTCACCGCGAGTGCGAGCAGGCTGGTGATGTGGGTTCTGTTCATGCTCATCGCACGTCTCCGAGCTGGTGGACCAAGGTTCCTTCGATGTAGACCCGCAGCGGCGAGTTGCGCGGATCGAGAGGATCGCCCGCGGTGACTTGGAAGTCGGCGTCCTTGCCGACGGTCAGCGAGCCGACGCGTTCTTCGATGCAGATCTGGCGGGCAGGCTGGATCGTCAACGCGCGAAGCGCGACGTCGTAGGCGAGCCCGAGCCGGATCGCCACGGCCGCCTGCACTTGCAGTTCCTCGGCGGCCACGACGGGCGCGTCGGTGTTGATCGACATGTCGTGGCAACCGACGTCCCAGTACGCCTGGCAGGTGCCCTGGAAACGCCCGTAGCGGTCGAACTCGTACATGCGCGGCCCCAGGTTGACCGGTGTCTTGCGCTTGGCGAGCGCTCCGGCCGCGAGCCAGCCGTCGAAGCAGCCGTGCGAGAGGATCATGCGCACGCCGAACACGTCCTGGAACATGCGCGCCGTCGCGATGCAGTCGCGCGCACCGGCCGTGTGGATCAGCACGGGCACTTCGCGGTCGAACACGCGCTTCAGTTGTTCGAGCGCGGGTTCGAACTTCGGCTTCGGTGCCTTGCCTGCGGCGAACGCGCGCCACTCCTCCGCGTATGCCTTGCCGCGTTGCAGCAACTCGATCAGCAGTTCGCTGCTGCCCATGCGCGTGGCGCCGAGGTCGCCGCTGCCGCGCTCGGGGTTGAAGCCCTGCGCGACCTTCATCGCGCCGAGCTCGCGGATGACCATCTGCTCGAGCGGCGCGCCCCAGTGCATCTTCAACAACACGCCGAAGCCGCCGATGTTCGTGCCCGAGCCCGGGATGAACAGCGTCGTCGTCACGCCGCCCGAAGCCGCGCGGCGGATCGCGCGTTCGTTGGGCTTCACGACGTCGAGCGTGCGCAGCTCGGCGTTCAACGGCATCGTCATGTCGTTGATGTCGCCGCCGCCGCCGCTGATGTGATTGTGCAGGTCGACGAAGCCCGGGCACAACCAGGCGTCGCCGTGGTCGGTGACGATCGCTCCGGGCGGGATCGGCGTCGTTGTGCGCGCGCCGACGGCCTGGATGCGGCCGCCTTGCTCGATCAACACGCCGTTGTCGATCGGATCGCCGTCGGCCGGCAGGATCCGGGCGGCGAGGTGCGCGTGCACCGGGGCGGGTCCCTTCGGATCCAGTGCCGCTGACGCCGGCGTCGCTGTTTGGGCGAGCAGGCAGGAGCCCGCAGCGGCCATCGCGAAGAGCCGCGCGGCGAGCGTTCGCAGATCGTTTTGGAACGGGGGCACGAGTGGGTCCTTCGGTTGGTCAGAAGACCGGTCGTTTGCTGTCGCGGCGGTAGCAGATCGTGCCGTTGATGACCATCAGCTCCACGTGGGACCGAGGGTCGATCGGATCGCCGCTCCAGATGCCGAGGTCGGCGTCCTTGCCGACTTCGAGCGAGCCGACGCGGTGCTCGATGCCTGCGAACGTGGCGTTGTTGATCGTGAGCGCGCGCAGCGCCACTTCGTGTGGCAGTCCGAGACGCACGGCGATGGCGCCCTGCAGCGGCAGTTGTTCCTCGGGGACCACGGGCGAGTCCGTGTTGAGGCCGACGCCGTCGCGACCGAGCCCCGGCACCGGGTCGAGCCAGGAGTAGTACTTGCCACCGTCGTGCCAGACCTGGGCCAGACCGAGGAACCTCGATGTGGCGCGGTCGAAGTGGTAGTTGCGCGGCCCGGCCGCGACTGCCATGCCCGCGGCCAGCGCGTTGCCGCTCAGGCGATACGCATCGAACTCGCCGTGCACGACGACGGTCCACAATCCGAGCTCGTGGCGCAGTTGCTGCAGCGTCGTCAACACGACCTGGTAGATCTGCGTGTGCACCGAGACCGGGAACTCCTGGCGGAACAGACCGCGCAGCAGCTCGAGCGTCGGGTTGAACTTCGGCTTCTCGCCGCGGCCCTGCTGCCAGGCTTCGTGCTGCTGCCAGTAGCGCTTGCCGTCGAGCAGGGTCATGCGGATGCCCTCCGTCATGCCCATCATGTCGGTGCCGAGGTCGCCGCTGCCGCGCTCGGGGTTGCCGGCCTGCGCGATCTTGAGGCTGCCCGGGAAACGCACGAGCGCCTCTTCGGGCGAGTTGGCCCAGGTCTTCGTCAGCGTGCCGAAGCCGCCCATGTTCGAACCCGAGCCCGGAATGTAGAGCGCCGTGCTGATGCCGCCTGCCCGCGCGGTGCGGATCTGGTCGTGCTCCATCCCGATCAGGTCCAGCGTGCGGAACTCGGGGTTCGTCGCGTGCACCGTGTCGTTGAGGTCGAAGCTCTCGCTCGCGATGTGGCAGTGCATCTCGACGAAACCGGGCAAGAGGATCGCGTCGCCACAGTCCACGAGCTCGTAACCGGCAGGCACCTTCACGTCCGCGGCGGAGCCGACCGCCTCGATGAGGCCGTTCTTCGTGACGACGATGCCGTCGAGGATCGGCGCCGCCGTGATCGGCAGGACCTTCGCGGCGCGGAACGCGTAGCCGGGGCTCGGCAGGCCGCGCGGACCCCACTTCGCGACCTGGTAGTCCTTCTCGGTGGCAGGGCGGCGCGGATGCCACAGCTCGAACTGCGGCGGCGGTTTCTTCGGCGCCGACGCCGGCGTTGCCTGCTGGTCCGGTTCCTTCGGCGCCGTGCCCTGCTGGGCCAGCAGCGGCGCGGCGAACGCCGCGGCGGCCACGATGGGGACTGCTGCCCGGAACGGGTTCACTGGCGACCCTCCCGGTGGTCCACGACCACGGCTCCGTTGCAGACGACGAGCAGCACGCGGCTCTGCGGCTCGAACGGATTGCCCGAGAACACGACGAAGTCGGCGTCCTTGCCTTTCTCGAGCGAACCGATGCGGTCGTCGAGGTGGAACGCGCGGGCCGGCGTCATCGTCAGCGCCTGCAGCGCATCGGCCGGGGAGAGCCCGTAGCGGACCGCATAGGCGGCGTGCATCGGCAGATGGCGCGCGCCCGCACAGTCGCCGCTGCCGAACATGATCGGCAGGTCGCGGTCGCTGAAGGTCGCCGCTACGTTGCGCAGCTCGCCCTCCTTCTGCACCACGACTTCGGGGCCGACGAGGATCGCCGGCTTCCTGCCCTTCGCCAGGATCGGTTCCTCGAGCAGGTCCTCGGCGCCCTGCAGCACGTAGGGGATCTGCTCCTTGTCGAGCAGCGTCATGACGTCGACGAGCGCCGCGGCCCGGTTGCACCGCACGACGAGCGCCGCGCGCTGTTCGATGATCGCGCGCATCGGCTCGAGGTTCTCGTCCACTTTCGGGGCCTTGGGCTTGCCGTCTTCGGTGGCCTTCGCCTCGCCTTTCTTCGGCGCCGCTGCCGGACTCGCGGCCTGGCTCGTGCGCTTGCCGGTCACGGCAAGCTCGCCGAAGGGCGGCATCGAGAGCGTGCCCTTCATCGTGTCGCCTTCGAGCGTCGCTTCGAGCGTTGCGACGCCGCGCTGGCTGCGCGACTCGAGCTTGAGCTTGCCGCCTTCGAAGGTGCCCGAGCTGATTTCCTGCGGCGGCACTTCGCGACCAGCAATGGCGATCTTGATCGTGCCCGTGACCTTGGTGCCCTCGAGCTTGAGGTCGAAGACCAGCTTGTAGGTCCGCCCCTGCACGTTGAAGTCGCTTTCCCACACGCCCGTGACGGGATCGTCGGCGAGTTTGGCTTCGGGCGCGGGTGTCGCTGCGGGAATCGGTGGCGTCGCCGGAGCCGTCGCGGGCACGGCCTCGGGCCGCTTGCCCTGCTGCCACTCGGCGAGGTCCTTCTCGTACTTGCGCCACAGCTCGACATACTGCTTGCCGCGCTGGATCTGGTCGGCGATCGGCTTTGTGGCGTCGGGACCGATCGCATCGTGCGCCAGTCGCTGGCCCGCGATCGCACGCACGACCATGCTCGCGACATCGCTGGCCCCGGTCTTGATCGCCGTCACGCGGCTGTTCACGGTGCTTGCGTCCCTGCCGCTGACGAGCAGCGTCGTGAGACCTTCGGCGAGGGCCGGCTGGAACATCGGGTCCTGGCAGTCGATCGCATCGTGCAGGCGCTGGTTCGGCGCGCCTTGCGGCACGCCCGAGCCTTCGCCGGCGAGGCCGAGGTGCGAGAACGCGTCGATGAACCCCGGCGTCATTACGCCGTTGCCGAGGTCGAGGACCTCGGCGCCATACGGAACCGAGAGATCCTCGCCGACACCCTTGATGCGGCCGTCCTGCACGAGGATCACGCCGTTCTTGTAGACGCGGCCGGTGCCGTCGAGGATGCGACCCGCGCGCACGGCCAGGGCCCGGCTCTCGGTCTTGCGCGCGAAAGCGCGGCGGCCGTCGATCCAGGTCGATTCGACCATCGTGCCGACCGACAGCGGTTCGCCGCTCAGCACGAGGAAATCCGCGTCCTTGCCGGCTTCCAGCGTCCCGACGCGCGCGGCGACGCCGAGAATGATCGCCGCGTCGGCGCCGATGCCGCGCAGCGCCTTCGCGGGCGGCAGACCGTGGCGAACGGCGATCGCGACGGCCATCAGGTAGTCGCGCAGCGACACGCCGGAGGCCGGAGCGAGGCCGATGATCATGCCGGCCGCCGACGCCTTTGCTGGCGCTTCGGGTCGCGGTTCGGGCTGCTTCTGCAGCCGGTCCTCACCACCCGGGTTCTGCTGGCCGAACCGCACCGGCACGCGGAACGTCGCCGCGACCTTCTGGGCGGCCGCGAGGTTCGCGACCGGTTCGATCTCCTGCGGATCCTCGAGCACCATGCGGATGCCGAGCTCCTTCTGCAGCTCCAGCGCGCGGCGGACGTCCTGGCTGCGGAATGCTCCGGCGCGCACCGGCAGCTTGCCGCTGACCACGTCCGCGAGCGGGCGCTCGTCGTAGCGATCCTCGGCCGGGCCTTGGCCGCCCGGCGCCTTCACCTTGTCGGTCGCTGCGGCGAACACGGCACGCAACTCGGCGAGCAGCGAGATCCTCGAAGTCGGCGTCTGGATGCGCGCGGCTTCGAGCGGTTCGTCGCTCGTCGGGTGCGGCACGGGCTCGAACACGCGCGGTGCGCGGGTCGCGCTCTCGCCGAACTCGATGCGCAGGCACGCGTTCTCGGTCAGAACGCGCTCGACCACGTCGCGGCCCGCGAGCTTGACCACCGCTCCCTGGCCCGAGACGAGACGCTGGCGGCCCGGCGACAGGTAGGCCGTCGTGACGCCACCCTGCAGCGCGCTGATCCACTTGCGGTCGAAGTCGAACGAGTCGATCGCGAGCCCGTCGGGCGTGATCTGATACTCGCCGCCTACCCCGGGCGCGAGGTCGCTGTCGACCGCGACGATGCCGGGCATCACGACCTTGTTGGCGGCGTCGACGACGGGCAGGTCGGACGGTGGCGCGTCGTTGCCGACCGACAGCACCTTGCCGTCCTTCACGATGAGCCAGACGCTGCGCATCACCGTCGTGCCGTCCCCCGTGAGCAGCGTGCCGCAACGCACGGCGAAGTCGCGCGACGGCGCCTCGTCGGCCCCGACTGCAGGAGCACTGGCCGCAGGATTGGGCGCAGGATTCTGGGCGCGGGCCAAAGCTAGCAGCGTGCAGAGCGCGGCGGCCGCGGGTGCCAGGACAGAGGCAAGGGCGGCCATCTCAGACCTCGCCCTTCTTCTCGCGTTCGGTGGCGCCGCCGGCCTTCTCCTTTTGCTTCTCGGGCTCGGCGGGCTTGTCGGCCTTCGCATCGATGGGCTTCGCCTGCTCGGCCTTCGCGGGTCCGGCTGCCTTCTGCGGCTTGTCCTTCTCTTCGGCGAACAGGTATTGCAGGCGCGGGTCCTTGCTGCGTTCGTAGACGACGGCGCCCTCGAGCAGCACCGTCTCGACCCAGGTCGTCGCCTGCAGCGGGTCGCCGGTCAGGATCTGCAGGTTGCCGAGCTTGCCTTCGGTCAGCGACCCGATCTGGTCTTCGAGGCCCAGCAGGCGGGCCGGCACGACCGTCAGCGCTTCGAGTGCGAGGCGGCGGTCGACGCCGTTGCGCACGCAGGTGCCGAGCTGCCACCACGGATAACTCGTCGGGGGCAACGTGCCGAGCGTGAGCGCGAACGGCACGCCGGCATCGGCCAGCAGCTTCGCCGTGCAGATCTTGCGTTCCTTCTGCGTCTCCTCGTCGGTCTCGAAATACTCGATGACGTCCTCGAGGATCACGGGCTTCTTGAACTTGGCCAGCATCGGAACGGCTTCGTCGATGTTGAATCCGAGCGCGATCACGAGGTCGAGCTCCTGGCTCAGGCGCAGCGCCTCGTCGACTTCGGCGACGGACGGCACGTAGAGCCAACCCTTCGTCTTCTTCTGCACGAGGTCGCACGCGCTCTTCTTGGTGCGGTCGATCTCTTCGGTCCAGGTCTTGTCGGCGGGGATCGCGCCGGCCGCCTTCTCCTTCTCGAACTCCGCCTTGCGGCGATCGAAGTCGGCGAGGTATTCGCGCACGTCCTCGATCGCGCGCCGCAGCTGGCGGATCTGCTGCAGGCGGCCGCCGCCGCGCGCGGCGAGCGACATCTTGATACCCGTGTTCGCCGCGACGGCCATGTCCTCGACGGTCCGGCCGACGGGACGCACGACCATGCCCGAACCGCCGAGCAGCGTCTGGTTGCCCGGCATCACGTGCACGGTGCCGACGCCGTTGCGCAGCGCCTCTTCGAAGTAGAGCGAAGCGGGGTCGATCGCATCGGCGACCGAGAGCCACGGCACGTTCTGCATGTTCTCGTTGAGACCACGCTGGCCACCCTGCGAGTGGGCGACGACCCAGGTCGGCATGACCACCTTGCCGGTCGCGTCGATGACCTTGGCCGCCCAGGGGATCTCGACTTCGGCGGTCTTGGCGACCTTCTTGATGCGCCCGTTCTCGATCAGCACGACGCCGTCTTCGATCACCGGGCCCGTGATCGTGAGGATCTTGCCACCCTTGACGGCGACGAGGTCCTGGGAGGCGGCCGAAACCGCCAACAGTGCCGCTGCAGCGGCGGGGAGGAGCTTGGTGTTCATCGGGGAGCGAGCACGGGTTTGCCGTTGATGTGGACCGACTCGGCCATGGCGGCCGGATCGAGTGGATCGTGAGACCAGATGACGAAGTCGGCGTCCTTGCCGGGGGCGAGGCTCCCGGTGCGGTCGCTGATGCCGAGCAGGCGGGCGGGGAGGATCGTGACGGCGTCGAGGGCCTGCGCTGCCGAGAGCCCGTTGCGCTGCGCGAACATCGCTTCGCGCACGAGCTCGAGTGCGGCGAGGTTGCTGCCCGTCGTGATGACGAACGGCACGCCGCGCGCGGCGAGCAGCTGCACGGTCGCGCAGCGCGGGTCGGCGCCGTCGGACGCGCCCGTGCCGCTGACCAGTAAAGCACTCGGCGCGCCGAGCACCACCGTCACCTTCGCGGCGGAGATCTCGTCGAGCACGAGGTAGGAGTCCTGCGCTTCGTCGAGCACGGTCTGGTAGCCGAACTCGGCCGCGATGCGCAGCGCGGTGCGGATGTCCTGCTCGGAACGCGCCGTCGTGTAGGCGGTGAGCTTGCCTTCGAGCACGCGCTTCAACACTTCGCGGCCCGGGTTCGACGGTGGCGGCTTCGCGCCGAGCGTCGCCTCCATGGCCTGCTTCGTGTCGTAGAAGGCCTTGCGCGCTTCCCACACGACACCCATGCGCGTGGTCGGCCGGCGGTAGTAGATCGAGTCGACAGTGCCGCCGCGGATCGCGCGGTTGCCCATCGACGGCTCGGCGCCCATGACGATGCGCAGGCTCGCGTCCTCCTTGAGCACCATCGACGCCGGGTCGGTGCCGAAGGTCTTGACGACGCAACCGAGGCCGCCGATCACGTTGCGCGTGCCCGGCATCACGTGCACCGCGGTGACGCCGGCGGCGCGCGCGCGCTCGAACGCGACGTCATCGGGGTCGAGGCTGTCGAGCACGCGCAGGTGCGGCGTCACCTCGTCGCTCTGTTCGTTGAGGTCGCTCTGGTTCGCGCCGCCGCGGAACGAGGCGTCGACGAGACCCGCCGTGATCGTCTTGCCATTGCAGTCGACGATGACGGCGTCGTTCGGCAGCGGCGTCGAGGCGCCGCCGACCGCCTGGATCTTGCCGCCCGCGACCACGAGCACGCCGTGTTCGATCGGAGCGGCAGCGCCGGGCAGGATGCGGGCGTCCTTGTAGACGGTCACCTGGTCCTGGGCCGCACCCGCCGTCGCGAGGACAAACAACGCAGCGGCGGACCCGGTCCAGCAGGAAGGACGGACGAACGGACAGCGGGACATCACTGGCCTCCAGCAACGGTCGAGGGTGCCGTGGACGCGGCGACAGCCTTGCCGCCTTCGCCGTGGACGCGCACGCCGTCGATCCAGGTCGCGATGTGGGCAGAAGACAGGTCGAGCGGATCGCCGCTGAAGACCAGGAAGTCCGCGGCGCACGCCTGGCGCAGCGAGCCGACGTTGGCCTGTTGGTCGAGCAGCAGCGCGGGCAGGCGCGTCAACGCCTGCAGCGCCGTCTTGCGGTCGAGGCCGTGCACGACCGCGAGCACGGCCGACAGCCGCAGCTGGTCGGGGCTGCCGCCGAAGCAGAACGGCACGCCGGCCTGCGCCAACGTGGCCGGCAGCCGCAGCTGTTGCAGCCTGGCATCGGGCAGCAGCGTGCCGAGCACGACGCTGGCCTTCTGTTGCAGCAGTCGCGGCAGCACCTTCTCGGCTTCGCTCGCGCCGACGAGCACGGGCTCGAGCGCGAACTCCTTCGCGAAGTCGAGAGCAGCGCTGAGCTCGGTGTAGGTGTCGGCATACACGAACAGGCGCCGCGAGCCCTGCAATACCTGCGCGAGCACCGCAGCGTCGGGTCCGGTCTTCGTGCCCGTGCGCGCGGCCGCGAATCTCGTGCGCAGGAGGTCCATCGCTCCCATGAGCGAAGTCGGCTGTCGTTCGGGATTGCGAGCTGCCTGCGCCAACGACAGCGACAGGTGCATCTCCGGAACCGCGATCGTGCCGCCGGCCTTGCCTGGCTTGACGAGTGCCGCGATCCCGCCCGCGACGTTGCGCGGCGACGCGGACAACGCGACGGACGTGATTCCGCATCGCGGCAGCGGGTCCAGTTCTTCCTGCCATCGATCGAACGCCTCGGCCACGCGCAGGTCCGGCGTGAACGCCAACGCGCCCTCGCCGAGGTCCTGGTCCTGGCCCAGCGTCGACTGCGCGAGCACGAAGCCCGGCACGATGACCGCGTTGCCGTAGTCGACGACGGTCGCGCGCCCGCGCGCATCGGCGGGGATCTCGTTGCCGACGTAGGCGACCTTGCCCTGCCGCACGAGCAGCGTACCGTTGTCGAGCACCGTGTCGGCGGCGACGACGACACGCCTCGCCTGCACGAGCAGGTCCTGGCAACGCGGCGAGCCAGCGCACGCGAGCAGGACGAGCACGATCAGTGACATGTGGCTTCTAGCGCTGGAACTCTTCATCACTTGGCCTCGAATTCGGTGCGACCCTTGGCGAGCACGAGCAGCGTGCGGCTGTCCGACTGGAACAGGTCGCGATCGCGCACGAGCACGTCCGCGAACTTGCCTGCCTGCAGCGAGCCGGTGTCCTTCGCGACGCCGAGGATCTCGGCAGGACTCAAGGTGATGGCGCGCAGCGCGGCTTCGGCATCGAGACCGCGCCCGACCGCGGCGGCGGCCATCAGCGGCAGCAGCCGCGCCCGGCGCGCGCTGCCCGTGGCGATCGCAAACTGCACGCCGGCTTTGTGCAGCTGCGCAGGCACCGCCGTCACGTCGAAGGTGTCGTAGGGCTTGGGCAGGCTGTTCGGCAGCACGTCCGTCAGCACGACGCTGGCGCCCTGGCGCGCGATGTCAGCCGCAACCGCCATCGCGCCGTAGGCCTGCTCGAGCACGAGCACGGGGATCGAACGCTCCGCCTGCATGCGCAGCGCGAAGCGCAGCTCATCGGCCCGATGGGCCTCGACGCGCAGCGGCAGTTCGCCGTCGAGCACCGCGAGCAGCGCTTCCCGCTGCGGATCGCGCGGTGGTGCTTTCGGGTAGGTCGGGCGCTTCGGTGCTTCGTCCTTCTTCTCGGTTGCCGATGCGGGACCCTGGGCCGGGGCATCGGCTGGCTTCGGCGGGTCCTGCTTCGGCGGGTCCTGCTTCACGGGATCCTGCGCGAGGATCTCGAGCAGCGTTGCGAGTGCTTGCTCGAACTCCTCGTTGCTCGCGCCCGTCGAACTCTTGGCTTCTTCCTTGGGCGGTTCGTTGCCGCCACCGCCACCACCTCCGCCGCCACCTCCGCCACCAGTGCCGCCGCGGTTGCCGCGGCGCTGCCGTTCGCCGGGTGGTGGGGTTGCAGGGCCTGTTCCCGCCGGTGCCGGCGCCGAGGCTTCCGCGGGCTTTGCCCCGGCCTTCTCGGCGTCCTTCTTCTTCTGGTGCCAGGCGAGGTAGTCGGCGAACTCCTTCTCGTACTTCTTGAGCGCTTCCTCGTGGTCCACGCGCGCCTTGCGGAACTCCTCGAGGCCTTCGAACGAGGCGCTGGCTGCCTCGAGCTGCTGCTGTCGCTGCAGCGCGTGCGTCGGGCCGGGGCCGTTCGTCATGCGCACCTGCACCGCGGCGCGTTCGCGCTTCTCCCACAGATCGAACCCGCCCTGCCGCGGCCGCACGATCGCGCCCTGGCCGCGCATGATGCCCGAGGCTTGCGGAGCCGAGGGCTGCGCACTCGCGTCCTGTGGACCGGGGCCCGGCAGAGGGAACGGCAGATCGGGGAGCGGGACGGGGGCCCGCGCAATGGATCCCTGAGAACGCACCGCGATGTACGCGGTCGTGATTCCGGCCTGCACGAGCTCGTCGTCGCGCGAATGACGCAGGTGCAGGTCCAGGGCGAGCGAGGAGCCGGCGTCGAGGTTGGCCTGGGTGCGCATCGCGACGTCGGTGAAAGCATCGGTCGCAGCGTCGACGAGGCCCGGATACACATGACCGGTCGGGAACGAGTGCACGACGGCGTTCGGTGGAATCTCGACCTCGCCCTTCTTGCCGACCGCGACGATGCGTTCGCCGCGCGTCACGACGACTCCGTCCGCGATCGCCGGGCTCGCGACCGGATGCACGGTGCCCGCTTCGATCACGACGACCTGTTCGGGTGCGCGCTGTGCTTCGACGGCCGGCGCCTCGGGTGGCTTCGGTTGCTCGCCTGGCGCGGGCGCCGGTTCCTGGGCAACCGCGAACTCCGCGGCGAGCACGAGCAGACAAGAGGACACGAACGTCGAGGGCGAACGGTGGCGCATGCTGAGTTCCGGCGTGCCGCGGCCGAGGGTCGGAGGGGAAGATCTTCTACGGAACCACACAGTACTACCGCCAACCCTTTTTGGGGTTCGAGACGTACCGGATGCGTATGGCGCCGGGGCCGGCGGGGAGGCGGCGCCGAGGCGTTCGAGACGGCGGAAGCTCCTCGGTTCTTCCGCGCGCGCCGGCGGCTCGACCATGACACCGGTCATTGGACGGCATTGGACTCTCGTCCCGGGACACTCATTGAGGCCAGGCGCAACGCGGGGCCGCGCCCGCCAATGTAACTGTCACCCCGGAAAGTCCCTGGGCCAAGGAACTGCTCTCGGACTCGGGCCGCTTGTGGTGTAGTGATGCGCGCCGTCATGAAGGTCACCGACCTGAGAGGCATCCTTCGCTACGTGCCACAGTTCCGCGAGAAGACGTTCGTCATCGCGGTCGATGGCGCGATCGTGCGCGACGACAACTTCGGCAACATCCTGATGGACGTGGCCGTCCTGTGGTCGCTCAACATCCGCACCGTGCTCGTGCACGGCGCGGCCGCCCAGATCCAGGCCCTCGCCGCCGAGAAGGGGATCTCTCCCTCGGACCTCGAAGGCTCGGGTGTCACCGATGCCGCGACGCTGCAACTCGCGCTGACTGCCGCGAACCGCGTGACCCACGAAGTGCTGGCCGGGCTCAGCGTCTCGGACCTGCGCGGTGCCAGCCTGAACGCCGTGATCGCGCACCCGATGGGCATCCTGCGCGGGGTCGACCACCTCAACACGGGGCGCGTCGAACGCATCGACGTCGAACCGCTGCAGACGATGCTCCAGAGCGGCATCGTGCCCGTCGTGCCGCCGCTCGGCATCGACGGCGACGGCCGCAGCTACCGCGTCAACAGCGATGCCGTGGCCGTGGAGATCGCGAAGGCGATCGGCGCCGTGAAGCTCGTCTACATCACGACGGCGGAAGGCCTCGTGCTGAACGGCGCGGTCGCGCACCAGCTCGCCGTCGACGAGCTCGCGCAGGCGCTGCAGAAGGGCTCCGTCGCGTCGTCGCACTTGTCCAAGGCGCGCCACGCGGTCGCCGCCTGCCAGTCCGGCGTGCCGCGCGTGCACGTGATCGACGGGCGCGTCGACGAAGGGCTGCTGGCCGAGGTGTTCTCGAACGAAGGCATCGGCACGCTGATCCACGCGAACGAGTACCGGCAGATCCGCAAGGCCCGCAAGAAGGACGTGCGCAGCATCGAGCAGCTCATCCGCGCCTCGGTCGAGAACGAAGAGCTGCTGCCGCGCTCGCGCGCGGAGATCGAGCGGCAGATCGGCGACTACTTCCTGTTCGAAGTCGACAAGAACCCCGTCGCGTGCGTGGCGCTGCACGTCTATCCGGGCCAGAAGGGAGAGCTCGCGTGCCTCTCGGTGCGCTCCTCGCACGAGAACCAGGGCATCGGCCGCCGCATGGTGCAGTTCGTCGAGGACCGCGCGCGTGAGATGGGTCTCGACGTGCTGCTCGCGCTCTCGACGCAGACCTTCAACTACTTCCGGTCGAAGGCGGGCTTCGTCGACGGCACGCCCGACGACCTGCCGGCAGTGCGGCGCGAACGCTACGAGCAGAGCGGCCGGCGTTCGCGCGTGCTCGTGAAGGACCTCAAGCAACGCCCCTCGGCGATGCAGCAGGCCTGACGCGAGAGCGCCTTCACTGGTTGCAGTGCACGACCTTCGCGGGTGCGAACCCGTTGAACCAGGTCGACGAAGCGGCGCTGTAGGCGCCGATGTTCTCGCTGTAGAGCAGGTCGCCGAGCTGCAGGTTGCCGGGCAGCTCCTCGGTCATCGACACGACGTCGAGCGCGTCGCAGGTCGGCCCGAACACCGAGCAGACCTGCTTGTGGCCCTGCTTGAAGGCGCCGAAGTGATAGTGGCAGTGATCGAAGATGACGCCCGAGAACGTGTGGTAGACGCCGTCGTCGATGTAGTAGCAGAGCTTCCCGTCGCGCAGTGCCTTGCCGATGATCTTGACGACCGCGGTCGCCGCGGTCGCCACCATGAACCGGCCCGGCTCGGCGAGGATCTCGATGTCGTCGTCGAACAGCCGGTCGAGCTCGCGGTTCAGGATCTTCGCGAGCTCGGAGAACGGCTTGACCGTGTGGTCGTAGGGCGCCGGGAAGCCGCCGCCGATGTCGAGCAGGTTCATCTTGTCGTAGCCGCGGTCGCGCGCCTCCTGGAACACCGAGGCCGCTAGGCTGAGTGCCTGCACGTAGTTCTCGACGTTCGTCGTCTGGCTGCCGACGTGGAAGCTGAGACCCTCGACGACGAGGCCGCGTTCGTGCGCGGCCAGGATCAGGTCCACGGCCTCGCCGGGCGAAGCACCGAACTTCGACGACAGCTCGACCATCGCACCCGTGTTCGGCACCTTGAGGCGGAGCGCCACGCCAGCGTTCGGCGCGTACTTCTTGATCTTCTTGATCTCCTCGAAGTTGTCGTAGGTGACGAGCGGCTTGTAGCGGTCGAGCACGAGCAGCGTCTCGTTCGCCTTGATCGGGTTCGCGTAGATGATCTTGTCCCAGATGAAGTCCTGCCGCTCCTTCTCGGGCAGGGCCTTGATGCAGTCGTGCACGAGCTTGAACTCGGGCAGCGAGGCCACGTCGAAGCTCGCGCCCGCGTCGTAGAACGTCTTGACGATCGCCGGGTCCGAGTTGGCCTTGACCGCGTAGTAGGCCTGCACGCGCGGCAGGTGCTTCTTGAACGTGCGGTAGTTGGCCCGCAGCTCGTCGTGGTCGAGCACGAACAGCGGCGTGCCGTGCTCCTTCGCGAGCTTCTTGAGTTGCGCTTTGCTCAGCATGATTGCGTCGGTGGTTCCCTCGCCCAGTTGCCGTCGGTCAGTCGCCGTCGGTGACGAGGAAGTTCTTGAACTGCCACGGATCGGACCGGTCGACCGCGGGGTTGTTGTGCCCGGCGAACGCGTTCACGTAGTGCTGCAACGGCGTCCAGTCCGCGGGCTTGCTGATGAACTTGCCGAGCCACGGTTTGGCGATCCCGAGCACGTACTCGTGCGGCAGGTCGTCGGGCACGCGCACTCCCATCGCGGGGTTCTCGATCATCCACATCACGGCTGCCGTGACCGAGATCGCGACCTGCATCGTCGTCGCGTTCTGGTGCGGCACGAGCCGGCGCGACTCCTCGATGCCGAGGTCGCTGCCGATCCACCACGACTTGTAGGCGTGGCCCATGATCAAGGCACCCAGGATGTCCGAGCCGCCGATGATCTCGTCGTTCATGATGCGCAGCTTCTTCTGCAGCGCGAAGTCGTTGCCGCGCAATTCGTGCAGCGACGCGATCGCGACGTCGGCCGGGCAGTAGGCGTAGTGCACCGTGGGCCGGTAGATGGCCTTGTCGCCGTCCCAGACCGTGAGCTTGTCCGAGATCGTGAACGCCTCGCCGTGGCGCACGACCATGCCGCGGATGCAGTAGTCGGGCACCCAGGACACGACCTGCGTGTCGATACCCATGCGCGCGAGGCAGATCTGGTTCTTCGGCCCCGACGCGTGTTCGACGGCCAGCGGCGGCAGCTCCTTCTCGTGCGTGCCCCAGCCGAGCTCCGCCGTGGTCGTGCCTTCCTCGCGGAAGCCCTCGATGCTCCACGTGTTCACGAATTCGCCGACCTGCTTCGGCTGGTCGGTGATCTGTGTGTCGCGCTCGCTGCAGTGGATCACCTTGACGCCGAGGTGCATCGCGAGCTCGGCGAACGATTGCTCGGCGGCGAGGAGCTGCAGCTCGTCTTTCGCCTGCCCCGCGACCTTCTTGTCCTTCACGAGGCGCTTGCAGATGTCGAGCAGTCCCTGCTTCGTGAAATGAGAAATGAGACCGGGATTCGCGCCGTGCTCGAGCACCGCGGTGGGTCCGGGCGGGCTCCACTTGTGGACCATCGCGCGCACGTTCATGTGCCGCCAGTACAGCGTGCGCACGGTGGGGGGCTTGTCGGCGGCACCCTCGTACGGGTCCCACACCTCGACCGAGGTGTTGACGTAGAGTACGCCGTGGTCGTGGCACCACTGCAGGATCTCGCAGCAGTCGATGTTCCAGGCGAGGTCGATCAGCAGATCGCCGGGGCCCAGATACTTGCCGAGCAGGCTGCCGAGGTTGTCGCGCGTGACGCGCTTTCGCACGAACTGCACGCCGCGCTCGAGCCAGCGGGCGAGCAGCTCGCGCCGGTCCTCGAAGTCCATCACCGTGATGTTCTTGCTCGGAACCTTCACGAGCTTGCAGAGGATCGGCAATGTGCACTGTGCCACCGCGCCATAACCGACGAACAGGACCCGCTTGCCGAACTCGATCATCTGTAGTGTGGTGCGTGCCGCCCCGGGAGCGTCCCGAACGATCCGGAACTTGCGGCGGGACTCTCGCATCGCTGCTCGGCTCCGTCAAGCAAAGCGTCGCGCACCTGCTGCACGTCGTGCATCGCCGCGGCGCGGCGGTAGCTTGTGAGGCCTCCCGCGAAGCCCATGAAGAAGCCCGCCGTTGCCGTCCTGGTGTCGCTGCTGCACTGCTGTCCGGCCCAGATCGCGCCGGCGGCGCTCGGCGAACGCACGCCGATCGCGAACGGCCTCGCGTTGCGGCGCGCTGCGGTGACCGACGACGCGGGCCTGCCGCAATACGTCGTCGTGCTCGAAGCCGAACCGCGTGTCGCCGGCGTGCGGTTCGAGCTCGCGCCCGCACCGGGCCTCTACGAACGGGGGATCGACGGACGGGGGCTCGATGAAACCAGCGACATGGCCCGGCGCAGCGGGGCCGCGGCCGCGATCAACGGCGGGTTCTTCAGCAAGGAGAAGCAGGCGCTCGGTGCGTTCCGGATCGCCGGACAGGACCTCGGCGCACGCGAATCGGCCCGCCCGGCGGCGCTCGCGCTCGCGGCCGGGGTGCCGAAGCTGCTGCGGGACCCCAAGGGTCTGTTCGAAGGCGTTCGCGACGTGCTGGCCGCCGGCCCGATGCTGGTCCAGGGCGGCGCGATCCCGAAAGCACCCAAGTGGAACGACGAACGCCACCCGCGCAGCGCGATCGGCACCACGGCCGACGGCCGCATCCTGCTCGTCGCCGTCGACGGCCGCGCGAGCGAGGCAGCCGGCATGACCTTCGACGAGCTCGCCGCGACGATGTTGGCGCTCGGCTGCGAGCAGGCGCTGAACCTCGACGGCGGCGGTTCGACCACCGTGTGGTATGCCGGCGCCCCGGGCCACGGCGTCGTCAACCATCCGTGTGACGACAAACGTTTCGACGCGGCCGGCGAACGCGCGGTCGCCAATGCCGTGCTCGTGTTCGCGGAGCCGATGCCCGAACCCGCCGTCACGGCCGCCGAGATCGAGACGCGCACTGCGCTCGACTTCTCGCTCACGCGCGAAACGCTGCAGACCCAGCTCGAGCGCCGCGTGCGCGGCCTGCAACCCGGCGAGCTCGACGCCTTCGCCGGCCAGGGCCTGTTCGACAGCCGCACGGTCGGAGGCGTGCTGCGTTACCACAGGAGCGCGGTGTCGAACCTGTTCTTCCGCGACGCCGCGGCGCGCGCGCGCCGTGCTGTGGGCAAGACGTGGCGCCGCCCGCTGCTCGACACCGACGCGAAGACGTTCGCATTGCGGATGACGCTGACCGTCGCGGCCGATGTCGTGCCCGCCGGCGAGACGATCCGCGCCTGGCTGCCCTTCCCGCAGCGCTCCGACCGGCAACAGGTGCTCGGCGATGCGGACGCCGACGTGCCCGACGCGCCGATGCGCGCGCGGTTCATGACGAAGGTTGCCGAGGCCGGCGCGCCGACCGTGTTCGAGGTCGCGTGCGAAGTCGAATGCCGCGGCACAGCACCACCCGATCTCGATCCGGCGCGCGTGCGGCCGTGCCCGTCGAGCGCGTTCACCGAAGAACGGCCGCCGCACGTCGTGTCCTCGCCCGCGTTGCGCGCGCTGGCCCAGGAGATCGCGGGCGAGGAGCAGAACCCGCTCGTCGTGGCGCGTGCCTGCTACGACTGGTGCGCCGACCATCTGAGCTACTCGTATGCGCGCGAGTATTCGACCATCGGTTCGATCCCCGAGGAGCTGCTCGCGACGCGCCGCGGCGATTGTGGTCAGAGCACGCTGCTGTTCATGACCCTGTGCCGGCAACGTTCGATCCCGGCGCGCTGGCAGTCGGGCTGGGTGTTGGCACCCGGACAGGTGAACATGCACGACTGGTGCGAGATCCGGATCGAGCCGTGGGGCTGGATCCCCGTCGACGTCAACGCCGCCGTCGAGCTGAACCACGCCGACGGCATCGACGACGCCGAGAAGCGGCGCATCCGCGACTTCTACTTCGGCGGCGTGGACAGCTGGCGCGTCGTGTTCTGCCGCGACCACGGCCGGCCGCTCGTGCCCGCGAAGGCCTCGTCGCGCAGCGACGACGTCGACTTCCAGCGCGGCGAAGTCGAATGGGGTGCGCCGGCCCGCAACGTGTATTTCGACGCGATGGACTTCGTGCTGCGTGCGACGCTCGAGTGAGTCGCCTCGCAGCGGCGACAGCTCACTGACCTGCCTGCAGCACGATGATCGAAACCGGTACGGGCTTGTTCGCCGGGCGCAGCACGACGAAGCGCACGACGTCGCTCTCGCCGGCCGCGACGTCGAGGCACGGATACCAATCCGGTGAGTTGTCGATCAGGCGCCTGCCGTCCGGCAACAGCGCGACCGCATCGATGTCCTCCATGTCCTCCGACATCGCGCAGAACAGGTAGCGGGCCTTCGCCGGCACCGCATACGAGAACTCGCTGCTGGCCACGCGTCCGTCCCACGCGAGGGCCGTCTGCGCCCGCGCGACGACCTCGACCGGCAGGTCCTTGCGAGTGGGCGCCACCCACGCGCGGAACCTCTCGATCAGGACCTGTTCGAGGCTCTTGCGCGCGTTGGCCACCATGGCCGTGAATGCCGTCTCCCACGTCTTCTCTCGCGCCGTCTGATCGGCAGCATCGTCGAGCACGATCTCGCGCAGCAGATCGATGCGCTGCGCGTAGGTCGTTCCGGCGATCGGAATGCGGCGGCCTTCCATGCCGAGCGTGAAGCTGCCGGCATTGATGATGCCGAACACCCTGCCCTGTTGGTCCAGCACGGGACTGCCGCTGGCTCCACCCGTCACGGGCAGGTCGGTGTGCACGAGCTGCGCACTGCCCGCCGGAGCCGGGGCCATGAAGAAGTCGGACACGGCGATCACGTGCCCGATGTGGGAACGGCTCTGCGGCCGGTCCACGTTGAAGGCGAGGCCTTCGGCCGGGAAACCGACCGACGCGCACGGCGTGCCGGTTCCCACGAGCTCGAGGTCCGCCGTGCCGCGCACGGGCAGTGCCGTCGCGAGGTCTGCCCGGTGTTCCGAGTCGATCTGCAGCAGCGCGACATCGCAGGCCGCCACGGTCTTGCTCGCGCTGCCGCCGTCGATCTGCAGCGCCGGGCCATACTTGAGACACAGCTGCGTGTAGCGGTCGAAGCCTGGGTGCACGCGCACCGATGCGATCGGGATGTCCTCGCTCGCGTGGCCCTGCGCGCGCAGGAACGTGCGACCCGGCGCGAACTCCGCTGCGACATGGCTGTTGGTCGCGACCTGTCCCGCCTCGCGATCGAACACCCACGCGGTGCCGACGTGTCGCCAGGTCTCACCCTCGCGCCGCAGCACGCAGTAGATCGACTGTGACGCGGTGCGCACGACCGCGCCGAGATCAGGCACCGGCCGCGAGCTGCGGTCCACGAGCTCCAACACCGACGCGCGCTGCTGCTCACTGAGCGTCGTGGCAATCAGCTTGCCCGTCACCTCGCGCGTCTCGATCGAGAGCCAGAGACCGACGGCCGCGGCCGCGCCCAGCAGCGCCGCCACGAGCCAGATCCTGGTGCGATGGCCGCGCAATTCCTCGGCAGTGCGTTGCGTCTGCTCCTGCACGACCTGCTCGAGCGGCACGTAGCCGCGGCCCAGGACGACCGTCGAGCGCGGACCGAACGCCGCATCGGGATCCTTGATGGTCATCAGCAGGCGCGGTCCGTTCGGACCAAGACGCAGCTCGGCGCCGTTCTGCACGACGGAGTCGTCCCATCCCTGCCGCTGGCCGACGAAGACCGGGTTCTCCTTGTTGAGCTGCAACCGCACGCGCCCGAGCACCGCGCGGAGCACGCAGTGCTGCCGGCTCACCGTCGGGTAATCGGCAGGCAGCACGAACCGGCACCTCGCGGGGTCGCGACCGATCCGCACTTCTGCACCTTCTTGCAGATCGAACTCGAAGTCCTTGCCGGTGAGCGGTCCGTCCAGGACGCGCAGGTTCACAATCATGCAGCCTCACTCGTGGGTGAGGAGGCTATCTTGCCTGGTGCGACCAGCAAAGATCCGCATACCAGGCGTCGAAAGGCGCAGCTCCCGTTCGTCTTCGCCAGCAGGTGCGGGCATCGCACCACTGACCCATTAGGATCGGAGAACTCCATGCGCCGTCACTCTTGCTGGATCCTGCTCGTCGTATTCGCTGTCACCGGTTGTCGCAGCGGGCCCGAAGGCGAGCCGCCGCTCTGCTGCACGCTCGTGCTGCTGAAGACCGGCCCGCGCTCGGAGCCGCTGACGCAGGCCGAACAGACCGAGGTGTTCGGCGGCCACTTCGACAACATGAAACGGCTCGCGCGCGAAGGCCACCTGCTCGTCGCGGGCCCCTACGGCAAGAACGACGCGGCGCTGCGTGGGTTGTTCGTGCTCGACACCGCCCGACCCGAGCGCGCGAAGGAACTGGCCGAAACGGACCCGGGCTTCCGGGCCGGAGTCTTCGCGTTCGAGTTCCATGCGCTGGAGACCGAGGCCCCGCTGCGCGCCTTTCTCGCTGCGGAGCTGGAAGCACAGGACGAGGCCGAGCGCGCGGGCCGCAAGCTGCAGCCCGGCGAAGGCGGCCGCATCTACACGCTGCTGACGGTGGAGGACGGGGATGCAGCGGCCGCGGCGTTGGCCGGCAACCCGGCCGTGCTGCTGTTCGCGCGGCTCGACCGCAAACGCGCGTTCGTCGTGCTCGACGCGGTCGATCTCGAGCAGGCCCGCACCGCGCTCGCTCCCGTTGCCGACCGGCTCGGCACGCACGGTCTGCTTGCTTGGTACGCGAGCGGCAGGCTCGCGAACCTGCCCAACAGCCTTCCCAACAAGAAGGGCGCGTGAGATGTCCGTCCACACGCTGTCCGGGCATACGCTGCACGAGGGAGCCTTCGACGCGGACTACCTCGTCGACCTGCGTGTGCAGATCCGGAAGAGCCGCTACTTCACGCAGAACAACCTGAACCGCGACTTCGTCGGCACGCGCGGCTTCTCGGTCGTGTTCCACCGTACTGCGCTGCCGCGCGTGCGGGTCGAGTTCCCGTGGAGCGCGCGCTTCCTCGACAAGGCGTTGCGGCCCGACGGCAATGCGTTCTACTTCAACCCGCTGCAGCTGACCGCGGGTTCGCACGTGTCGCCGCACATCGATCGCAGCCTGCGCGCCTACATGCTCGACGTGAATCCGCCTCTGCAAGTGAGCGTGCTCTACGTCGAGGTGCCGAACGCCATGCGCGGCGGCGACCTCGTGCTGCGCCGCGGCAGGAAGTTCCTCGGTCGCGTGACGCCGCGCGAAGGCCTGCTCGTGCAGTTCGACGGCGACCTCGAACACGGCGTCGACCGCGTCGAGACGCCGGGGCAGCGGCTCAGCCTCGTCTGCGAGCAATACCTGCTCGACGAAGAGGAGCTCGAGCAGGTGCCCGAGTATGCGATCGAGTCGCGCGCGAAGACCTACTGAGCCTGGTCCTGGCTCGTTCGCTGTTCGCCATCGTCGTCTTGATTGCGCACTGGTCTGGTCGATGTCGAGCCCGTGCGCGCGCGAGTCCGGCGCTACGCGATCACGCGCACCTTGCCCTGCGCATCCGCGACGACGACGCGGCCGGCCATGCCGACGAACAGACCGTGGTCGACGACGCCCGTCGTCGTCTCGAGCCGCCGCGCGAGTCCGGCCACGTCCTGGATGCCGTCGTACTTGCAGTCGAGC
>Ga0075428_100000570_pt1 | contig 37577 bp, 33 predicted proteins | sample RhiMetdeltSRZDD2_FD_75291 | JGI IMG/M metagenome (GOLD analysis project Ga0075428, IMG submission 75291) | Populus rhizosphere microbial communities from Tennessee, USA - Rhizosphere MetaG P. deltoides SRZDD2 | ecosystem: Host-associated > Plants > Roots > Rhizosphere > Soil | place: USA... | reverse complement strand
AACGTGGTGTTCTACGATCTGCCGGTCGAAGAGATCGGCACGTTCCGCGAACGGGTGCAGCGCGTGACGCCCGACGACATCCTGCGAGTGGCTCGCTTCTACGTCCGGCCGGATCGCTTGTCCATCGTCCTGGTGGGCAACGCGACCCAATTTGTTCCCCAGCTCCGCCGCGTCGGCTTCTCCGAGTTCGAGATCATTCCGATTGATGAACTCGATCTGATGTCAGCCACGCTGCGCAGTCAAAAGCCGCGGGCAGCGCTTGAACCGTTCGGATCGTTCGGGTCGTTCGGATCGTTCGATTCGTTCCAATCGTTCCCTGCCTACACGCGCACGCAGGTGAATCCCAGACCGAACGTCCCGAACGTCCCGAACGCTTCGAACGTTCCGAACGATCCCAACGCGCTCGGGCTTCTGAAGCGCGTTATTGACGCAAAGGGCGGTCTGGACGCGCTTCGAAAGGTCCGGACGGTCATTGCCGATGCGGACACGACGTTCACGATGGAGCAGGGCACGCTCATCTCCAAGACCAAGACCTACGTGGTCTATCCGGAGAAGTTCCGCGTCGATGCCAACGTCGCCGGCGCACAGGTGGTGCAGGTGTACAACGCGGGCACCGCATGGGTCCGCGACCCGGCCGGGGTGCATGACGTTCCACCCGAGATGCGCGATGAGTTCGGGGCGAGCGTCCGCCGCGATACGATCCCGGTGCTGATCGCCTCTGCAGAGGGAAAGCTCGCGCTGCGCCTCCTGCCTGACGAAGGGGCCGATGGCCGGGTTCTGAAAGTTCTGGAGATCAGCGGCCCGCAGCTGCCGGGCGTGCGGCTGTACATCGACAACCAGAACTTCATCGCTCGCCAGTCGTTCTCGACCACTGGTCCGGACGGCAAATCGATCCAGGCAGACGAAGTGTTTTCTGACTACCGCAGCGTCACCGGCGTCCAGGTGCCCTTCCGTGCCGACGTGCGGCGCGGCGGCCAGGTGATCCTCTCGCGCACGCTGACGAACGTTTCCCTCAATACCCCCGTCGACGACGCGCTCTTCGCAAAGCCTCAGTAAGTTTGGCGCGCCGAAGCCCAGGCGAAGGCGGCCGGATCATGATCTCCTGCGGAGAGGCCTCCGGCGATCTGTACGCCGGGGCGCTCGCCGCAGAGCTGCGGTCGCGTGCGCCCGCGGTCGAGATTTTCGGGTTCGGCGGGCCGCGTCTGGCGGCAGCCGGCGGCCACCTGATCGGTACCTTCACAGGACTGACGGTCACGGGCCTGACGGAGGCGCTGCGCGTGATCCCGCGGTCCTATGCCATGTACCGCCGCCTCATCGCCGCCGCGCGCGCCCGGCGTCCTGATGTGTTCGTCGCCATCGATTTTCCCGACTTCAATTTCCGCCTCATGGCAGCGCTGCATCGCCTCGGCGTTCCAATCATCTATTACGTGAGCCCCCAGCTCTGGGCATGGCGCCCGCGCCGTATGGAGACGATGAAGCGGTTTGTCGGCAAAGTGCTCGTGATCTTTCCCTTTGAAGCGCCGCTCTACGCTCGTGCCGGTATTCCGGTTGAATTCGTCGGGCATCCCCTTGTCGATTTGGCGCGGCCGACGCAGACACGGGGCGCATTTCTCGCCCAGTACGGTCTCGCTGCCGATACGCTCACGGTCGCGCTCCTGCCCGGCAGCCGGCCGAATGAAATCGAACGGATTGCGCCAGGCATCGTCGCGGCACTGCCGTTGATCCGCGCACGGGTGCCGCGCGTGCAGTTCGTCGTGGCGCGGGCGCCGAACCTGCCTGATGCGTTGTTCGCGCCGTTTGAGAGAGAAGCAGGGCCGGCTAAAGCCGGCCCCTACGAAAGTAAAGACGTGGGGGCCGGCTTTAGCCGGCTCGCGATGGTCGAAGGGCGAACCGATGACGTGCTGGCCGCATCTGATGTCGTCATCACGGCCTCAGGCACAGCGACCGTCCAGGCGGCGCTGCACGAGCGGCCGATGGTGGTGGTCTACAGCTTGTCGCCGCTTACGTATCGCCTGGGCAAGCGTTTTCTGAAGGTCGACACTTACGCCATGCCAAACCTGGTGGCAGGCCGGCGCATCATCCCCGAGCTGATCCAGGAAGAGTTCACGGCGGAACGCGTTGCCGAAGAGACCGTGGCGCTGCTCGTCGACCCCGATCGGTACGCACGCGTGCAGCAGGATCTTCGCGGCGTCCACGAACGTCTTGGAGTGCCCGGCGCCAGCGGCCGCGCCGCCGACGCGATCCTCGAGGTGGCTTTCCGCCGCTCGTCCGGCTCGACTCCTGCATAGAGGACCCGCCATGCCTCATGGATTGAGATTTGTTTGTGCCTTGTGCGTTGTGACTGGTGCCTTGTGCCTTGAAAGAGTGTCGGCGACCGTGCTGCTTCCCGCGGATTTCACGACAGTGGTGGCCGAATCCGGCCTCATCGTCCACGGCCGCGTCGTCAGCGTGGAATCACATCTGGTCGGACCGCAGCGTGCCATCGAAAGCATTGTCGCGCTCGCCGTCATTCAGTCCTTCAAGGGCGGCGCCACCGGTACGGTTTCTTTCCGGGTGCCTAACGGCGAGGTCGGCCGGTATCGTCGCGTCCTCGTCGGCGCTCCTGAATTCAGCAGCGGCGACGAAGTCATCGTCTTCCTGCAGGGGCGTCCGCCGTCGATGCCGTCGGTCTTCGGCCTGAGCCAGGGACTCTATCGCGTGACGCGCGACGCTGCCGCCCGAACCGTGGTCATGCCGCCGCGACTGGCGGCGGGAGAGGGCCGCGTGGTGCGTGGCGATCCGGCCCGCGCACCGGTGCCGATCGACGCCTTCGCGCGCGAAGTCCGGTCGGTTCTGGAGCGTGCGCAGTGAAGGTCGCCCTGCTGGTCTGCGTGTGCGTTGCGATTCTCTCGCAGGATGCCGCGGCATATCTGCAATTCACGACGAGCGCCGGCGGGCAGACTCGCGTTCTGAAGTGGCAGCGGACGCCGGTTCGATGGTTCGCGGCTGATCGGGGGGCGGCCGGCGTCCCGGCGTCTGATTTCCAGGGCGCCATGGCACGAGCGTTTGCGACGTGGGAAGCGGTGCCGACGGCGTCGATCGCGTTTCAGTTCGCCGGATTCACCGGCGCGCAGCCGTTCGACGACGATGGGGTGTCGGTGCTGGGTTTCCAGGACCACCCGGAAATGGACCGCGTGCTCGGTGCGACGGGTTTCCTGATCGACACGCTGACGGGCGAGATCGTCGAGTCGGATATCTTTTTCAATACGGCGTTTCTCTGGTCCACAGCCGCGCAAGGCGACCCCAATCGATTCGACCTCGAGTCAGTGGCGCTTCATGAGATCGGCCACTTCAGCGGCCTTGGCCACTCCGCAATCGGCGAAACCGAGATGCGCCCCGACGGCACCCGCCGGGTCCTCGGATCGGGGGCCGTCATGTTCCCGATCGCCATGGGGCGCGGCATCACGCAGGACCGCGAGCTGCAGCCCGACGACGTTGCAGGCATTTCCGACCTGTATCCCGCGGGGGAGTTCCGCGAAAGCACCGGCGTTGCCCGCGGGCGCATCACCCGCAACGGGACCGGCCTCCTCGGCGCGCACGTCGTCGCATTCAATCCTGCCACCGGCTCGCTGATTGCGTCGTTCACGTTGAACACGGACGGCGAATTCGAGCTCGCGGGTCTTCGTCCAGGCCCGCACATCATCCGGGTCGAGCCGATCGACGACGCCGGCGTGGACAGTTTCTTCAATCGCCCGAGCGCGATCGACGTCGGGTTTCTGGTTACGTTCTACGACCGGCTCTACGTAGCGCCGAGGGGTGGCGCCGGGGAACGCGTCACCGTCGCCGTGAGGCCCAGGTGATCCGGCTCGTCGCGATTGCCATTGCGCTGATCCCGGCGCTTCCGGCGGCGGCGCAAACGCGCGACGCCGTGCCCGCGGGCCGTCTCGAGGTGGATGCCGGCGGCGGGTGGCTGGGCGGCGCCAGCCTCGGGTCAGACGATGCGAACCTGCGCGCGGCGACGGCGACACCGGCGCCGTTCCGGCTGTTCAGCGTCGACACGCGTCTGCAGTCGGCGCCGACGTTTCATGTGAAGGCGGGATTCTCGTTCAACCCCCGCTTCGGCGTCGAGGGCGGGCTGACCTACGGCCATCCCGAGCTGCGCGCCTCAGTCAGCAATGACGCGGAGTCGGCGCCGCCGATCGCGGTCGCCGAGCGGATCGATCAATACAGCTTCGACGCCAGCGTCATCATCATGATCCGTGAACTGGCGATCGGCCAGCGGACGCGGCCGTTTGTCTCCGGCGGCGCAGGATACTTGCGCGAGCTGCACGAAGGGCAGACGGTCGTGGAGCAAGGTCGAGTCTTTCATCTCGGTGGAGGAGTGAAGCACTGGCTCATGGCGCGCGATCGCCGATTCATCAGCGGGGCCGGCATCCGGATGGACGCGCGTCTGTATCTCATGTCGGGCGGCATCGCGTTCGATGACGGCCCAAGACCGCACGGGGCGGTCTCGGGCAGTGTGTTCGTATCGTTCTAAGCGGGCTATCGCTCTGAGTCGCCGGGCTCGGGCTCAAAACCGCGGTCGGGCAGATCTTCCTGCTCCTTCTCGCGATCCATTCCTCGGTTCGAGATGCCGCCGCCCGACGAGGAGGAATTCCGCTCGCCCTGGGAGCCGCGACCACGCTCCGGTATGTTCGCGCCGGGGTTGCCCTGCGTGTCCGAGCCGCCCTGGCTGCCCTGTTTCTTGTTCTTTTTCATGTGAGGGACCCTCCAGAGCTGGATTAGCAAACGTGACGCCGCGTGCAGTAGAGTCGCGCGCGTGATCGATTTCGACCACGTCCATTTCCGACGTGGAACGCGCGCGGTCCTGCACGACGTCACGTTTACGGTGCGACCCGGCGAAACGGTTGCGCTCGTGGGCCGCAGCGGCGCCGGCAAGAGTACGGTTCTGAAACTGATCAACCGTATGCTCGAGCCGGACGATGGCATCGTGCGTGTGGACGGCCGCGATACTCGTGCGTGGGATTCCACGTCACTCCGCCGACACACCGGTTACGTGCTTCAAGAAGTCGGGCTCTTTCCGCATATGACGGTGACGCGTAATGTCGGGCTCGTGCCGGCGCTTCTGCAGTGGCCGCCGGCGCGCATCCAGGCCCGGACCGACGAACTGCTCGACCTCGTCGGGTTACCGCCGGATGAATTCGGAAGTCGCTGGCCCGACGAGCTGTCCGGCGGTCAGCGCCAGCGTGTCGGCGTTGCGCGCGCGCTTGCGGCGGATCCGCCGGTCGTGCTGATGGACGAACCGTTCGGGTCGCTCGATCCGATCACCCGCGCCGAGCTGCATCGCGAGTTTCGACGGATCCAGCAGCAGGTCCGCAAGACGGTCGTACTGGTCACGCACGACATGCGCGAGGCCTTCGCGCTGGCGGACCGGGTCGGCGTCCTGGACGAGGGGATGCTCGTTGCGTACGACGAACCGTCCGTGCTGCGAGCGTCGAGCCAGCCAGCGGTCGCGCTGCTGCTCGAATCCTGCCAATGAGCGGACTGATCGCCTTCTGGTCCTCGCACGCCGCCGAAGTATGGGCGCTCCTCGCGCAGCACATCGCGCTGGTGCTCGTATCGACTCTCGTCGCCATCGCCATTGGCGTGCCGATCGGCATCATTGCTGCCAGGCGTCCCCGCATCGGCGGGCCGCTCGCGGCGGCCGCCAGCGTCATCCAGACGGTGCCGAGCCTGGCGCTGTTCGGGTTCCTGCTGCCGCTCCCGCTCGTTGGCGGCGTCGGCGCCCGGACGGCGCTCGCCGCACTCATCCTCTACGCGCTGCTGCCGGTGATTCGCACGACCGCTGCGGGGCTGCAATCGATCGACGCGGCCATTCTCGAGGCGGCCGACGCGATGGGGATGACGGCCGGCCAGCGTCTGACTCAGGTCGAATTGCCGCTCGCGATGCCTTCCATCATTGCCGGCATTCGCGTCGCTGCCGTCATCGGCGTCGGCACGGTCACCATTGCAGCCGCAATCGGAGCGGGCGGGCTCGGCGAATACATCTATCGCGGGCTGTCGATGGTGGATGCCACGGTGATCCTCGCCGGCGCCGTGCCGGTCGCAGCGCTGGCGATGATCGTAGACGGCGGGCTGCTGCTCGTGGAACGGGGGTTGCGGAGACGCAGGCGCACGCGGCGGTTCTCGCGTGTTGCGGCAGCCGCGCTGATGCTTCTCGTCCTCGCCGCGACGGCCTTCGCCGCGTGGCCGCGGCCCGAGCGGATCGTCGTCGGCTCCAAGAATTTCACCGAGCAGGTGATTCTGGGCGAGCTGATGGCCCAGACGATCGAACGCTACGCCGGGCGTGCGGTCGACCGGCGGCTCAATCTGGGCGGGACGTTCATCTGCGATCGCGCGATTCAGACGGGCGACATCGACCTCTACGTGGAATACAGCGGCACCGCGCTGACGGCGGTTTTCAAACGATCCGTTCAACGCGATCCGCGCGTCGTCCTCGAGCAGGTTCGCCAGCTGTACGCAGACACCGGCCGATCGATGCTGGCGCCGCTCGGCTTCAGCAACACGTTCGCGATTCTGGTTCGTGCCGCGGACGCGCGCGAGCGGGGGTTGACGCGTCTGTCGCAGCTGGCGGCGCACGCGCCAGGGTGGCGGGCCGCATTTGGCTACGAATTCCTCGATCGCCCCGATGGATACAGTGGGCTCGCCGCCACCTACGGTCTTCGCTTTCTCGAACCGCCTCGCGCCATGGATCTGACCCTCGTCTACCGCGCCCTCGCGGAAGGGCAGGTCGACGTCGTCGCCGGCGATGCCACCGCGGGGCTGATCGACGCCCTGCATCTTTCGATGCTCGAAGACGATCGGCAGTACTTTCCGCCCTACGACGCCGTTCCCGTGATGCACGCGCCGACGCTGCTCCGCCACCCCGAGATCGGCCGCGCCATCGCGCGTCTCAGCGGCCGGGTCACGGCTGCCGCCATGCGCAGGATGAACTACGCGGTCGACGCGCAGCGCGCAGATCCAGCCGCAGTGGTGCGCACGTTTCTCGACGAACTCGATCGGCGCTGACGCCGGTCGGTGCGAGCCGCGGGCTCTGGTCGGTGCGATCCCTCTGAGGTTTGTCGGTGCGAGCCGGCTTCGCTGGTCGGTGCGATCTCGATCCTCGTCGGTGCGATCAGCTGGCGCGCGTCGGCTACGTCTAATCCCGGTCGGTTCAATGCGCCGCACCGACATGCTCGTCCACATCGCACCGACTGACCCGTCCGCCTCGCACCGAGAAACCAGTCCGCCCTCGCACCGACCTGTTGAGCAAGGTATGATCGAGGGCTGTGACCACCACATTGAACAGTTTCGGTACACGGACCCAGATTCAAAGCGGCGGACAGTCGGTCCAGATTTACAGTCTCCCCGCGCTCGAGAAGGCCGGGTTCCCCGGGGTCGCGCGGCTGCCGTACTCGATGAAGATCCTGCTCGAGAACCTGCTGCGGCGCGAGGACAACGCGTTCGTCAAGGCAGACGACATCCGCGCGGTCGCGCAGTGGAACGCCACCGCCGCGTCGGAGAAGGAGATCTCGTTCATGCCGGCGCGTGTCCTGCTCCAGGACTTCACCGGCGTCCCCTGCGTCGTCGACCTCGCGGCGATGCGCGACGCAATCATCCGGCTCGGCGGCAATCCGGATCGCGTGAACCCGCTGCAGCCGGTCGAACTCGTCATCGACCACTCGGTGCAGGTGGACTACTTCGGCCGCGACGACGCCTTTTCGCTGAATGCCGAGCTGGAGTTCTCGCGCAATCGCGAACGCTACGCATTCCTGCGCTGGGGACAGCGGGCGTTCCGCAACTTCGAAGTCGTCCCGCCAGATACGGGAATCGTCCACCAGGTCAATCTCGAATACCTCGCGCGCGTGGTGTTCGCCGAGACCACGGGCGGTACGACCGTCGCGTATCCGGATACGCTCGTCGGCACCGACTCGCACACGACGATGGTGAATGGCCTGGGTGTGGTGGGCTGGGGCGTCGGCGGGATCGAGGCCGAGGCGGCGATGCTCGGCCAGCCGATCTCGATGCTGATTCCGCAGGTGCTGGGGTTCCGCCTGACCGGCGTGCTGCCGCGGGGCGCGACCGCGACCGACCTCGTGCTGACGGTGACGGAAGCGCTTCGGAAGCACGGCGTAGTGGGCAAGTTCGTCGAATTTTTCGGCGAAGGGCTGCGCCATCTGACCATCGCCGATCGGGCGACGCTGGGCAACATGTGCCCGGAATATGGCGCTACGGTGGCCATCTTCCCGATCGATGACATGACGCTCGACTACCTCCGCCTGACGGGACGCGACGAATCGCGCGTCAACCTCGTGGAGGATTACGCGAAGGCGCAGGGGCTGTTCCGCACCGACGCCAGCCCGGAAGCGATTTACACGGAAGCCATCGAGCTCGATTTGTCCACGGTCGAGCCGAGCCTGGCGGGGCCGAAACGCCCGCAGGATCGCGTCTCGCTGACCAGGGCGAAGTCCGCCTTTCAGACGGCGCTGCCGACGATGCAGCTGCCAGGAAAGCCGCCAAAGGTCGGCGACGCGGGCGGCGCCCGCCAGGGCGTTGCGGCGAGCACCGGCGCCGTTGCGCAGTCAGGCGTGGCCGTGGCGGACCCGGCCCTCGAGGAAATCGATCACGGTGCCGTTGTCATCGCGGCGATTACGAGCTGCACCAATACATCGAATCCCAGCGTCATGATTGGCGCCGGGCTGCTCGCGAAGAAGGCCGTGGAAAAGGGACTGACGCGAAAGCCGTGGGTCAAGAGCAGTCTGGCGCCCGGATCGAAGGTCGTGACTGAGTACCTCCACGCGGCGGGTCTCGATCGGTATCTCGACGAGCTCGGCTTCAACCTGGTGGGCTACGGCTGCACCACGTGCATCGGCAACAGCGGCCCGCTCCCGGATGAAGTGTCGGCGGTCATTCGCGAGAAGAACCTGGTCGTGTGCTCCGTGCTCAGCGGCAATCGAAACTTCGAGGGGCGCATCCAGCAGGACGTGCGCGCGAACTATCTGGCGTCGCCGCCGCTGGTCGTGGCCTACGCGCTCGCGGGCTGGATCACCAGCGACCTGACCACCGAACCGCTCGGCGAGGATCGCACCGGGCGGCCGGTCTACCTGAAGGACATCTGGCCGACCGAGCAGGAGCTGCAGGAAACGATGCTGCGCGCGGTCACGTCCAGCATGTTCAAGCAGAGTTACGCCAACGTCTTCGCCGGCGATGCGCGATGGCAGGGATTGAGCGTCGCCGAGGGCAGCCGTTTCCAGTGGGATCCCGAATCGACCTACATCCGCGAACCGACGTTCCTCGAAGGCATGACGATGACGGCGCCGCTGGCGAAGGACATTGTGGGCGCGCGGGTGCTCGCGCTGCTTGGCGACAGCGTGACGACGGATCACATCTCACCGGCGGGTTCGATCAAGGCCGACAGCCCGGCGGGAAGGTACCTGATCGGGAAGGGCGTGAAGCCGGCCGACTTCAACTCCTACGGGGCGCGCCGCGGCAATCATGAAGTCATGATGCGCGGCACGTTCGCAAACGTCCGCCTGCGCAACCAGCTCGCGCCCGGCACTGAGGGAGGCTGGACCCTGTACCAGCCGGACGGCGAGCAGATGACAATTTACGACGCCTCGGTGAAGTACCGCGCCGCCGGTGTGCCGCTTTTGGTGATCGCGGGGAAGGAGTACGGCTCCGGGTCGTCGCGCGACTGGGCAGCCAAGGGCACTCAGCTGTTGGGCATCAAGGCCGTCATTGCCGAGTCGTTCGAGCGCATTCACCGCAGCAATCTCGTCAACATGGGCGTGCTTCCGCTCGAGTTCAAGACAGGCGCGAACGCCGCGACGATCGGCCTCACGGGTACCGAAGTGTTCAGCCTCGTCGGCGCAGCAGACGGGTTGAAGCCACGAGGCGAGGTGAAGGTGGTTGCGACGGCCACGGATGGATCGACGCGCGAATTCATGGCCACCGCGCGCATCGATACGCCGGAGGAGCTGGTGGCGTTCCGCCACGGCGGCATTCTGCCCTACGTCGTCCGTCAGCTCGTCAGCAGGAGTTAACCACGAAGGCACGTCGTGGTTGATTCGTCTTCAATCAAGTCAAAAGCGCGAGAGCTCGGCTTCGATCTGTGCGGGATCGCTCCCGCTGAAACGTTCCCGGAGCTCGCGTTCTTCCGGGAATGGCTCGACCGCGGCTACGCCGGCGAGATGGCGTACCTGGGTCGGTCGGCCGAACGACGCACCGACGTTCGCGCGGTCGTCCCCGGCGCCCGCAGCGTCATCGTCACAGCCACTCTTTACAACACCGTGCCCCCGTATGAGATGGACGAGAGTGCCCCGGGGACGGCGCTGATTTCACGATACGCGTGGGGCGACGATTATCACGACGTCCTGAAGCAGCGTCTCGAGGCGCTGCTCGACTGGATGCGCGCCGAATCGCCCGAGCGGTTCGACGCCCGTGCCTACGTCGATACCGGTCCCGTGCAGGAGCGCGTCTACGCGCAGTACGCGGGGCTGGGGTGGATCGGAAAGAACACCTGCCTGATCAATCCCGACCTCGGGTCGTGGCTGTTTCTCTCGGAAATCATCTGCACGCTGCCGCTCGAGCCGGACGGTCCCGGCGTCGATCAGTGCGGCGCGTGCACGAAGTGCCTCGAGGCCTGCCCGACCGAGGCGCTGGTTGCGCCCGGCGTGCTCGACGCGACGCGGTGCCTCTCCTATCTGACGATCGAGCTGAAAAACGAGATTCCGGCCCCCCTGCGGCCCGCGCTCGGCGCGCACGTGTACGGCTGCGACATCTGCCAGGACGTCTGTCCCTATAACCAGGCCGCGCCGCAGTCGGAGGCGCCTGAATGGCAGGCCCGGCCGGGTCTGGACCTTCCAGCGCTCGTCGATCTCTGGCGCCTTCCCGATGTCGAATTGCGAAAACTGATCAAAGGCAGCCCGATGACGCGGGCCAGGCTCACCGGTCTGCGGAGGAATGTCGCCGTCGCCATCGGCAACACAGGCGACGCTGCCGCCCGCGGCGTCCTGGACGAGCGCAGCCCCGATCGGCCGTCCGCGGAGGAACCGATCGTCCAGCAACACATCGCGTGGGCTAGAGATATTATCGGTGCCGATTGGAGGCGCAGCGCCGGGTGATCTCGTCGGGCACAGGATATGATCGGGACGTGACCGGCGGCGCCGCGCCCATCCTGCTCGTCTCGATGCCGCAGATGATGGATCCGAACTTCGCCCGGACCGTCGTGCTCCTCTGTGACTACACGGAGGAGGGCGCGTTCGGTCTGGTCGTGAACCGGCCGATGAACGAGCCCGCCTGGCAGATGGTGAAGACGGAGCCCCCCATCAGGGTGGATCCCGATCTGAAATTGTGGATGGGCGGCCCGGTGGACACGCAACGCACCTGGGTGCTCATGACCGAAGCGCAGGGCCCCGACGAAGAACAGCGCGAGATCTGTCCCGGGGTGCTCCTGTCGGTGTCGCACGAGCTTACCCTGCAGCTCCTGCAGACGCCTCCCTCGTCCAGGGCGCGCGTCCTCGTCGGCTACGCAGGCTGGGGACCGGGGCAGCTCGATAAGGAGCTCGCCGCCTCCGCGTGGCTCACGACGACCGTTGATCCGAAACTGATCTTCGGTGTGCCGCCAGAAGAGATGTGGGAAGCGGCGATTCGGCGGCTCGGTGCCGATCCATCCGCGTTCCAGACCAGTTCCGGCACATCCGGAGTGCACTGACGTGAGGGCAATCGCAATCGCACTGGTTGCGACGGCCGTAGCCGTGGCGGCGGGCTGCCGATCGCGGCAGGCAGAGCAGACCGAGGCTCGACAAGTAGATCCGATGGTGGAACAGCTTCACGTCATGACCGCGCGCTTCGCGCCGGTCGACCTCACGGCTGACATTTCGAAGCTGCCGCAGAACGAGCGGCAGGCGCTGGCCAAACTCGTCGATGCGGCGCGCGTCTTCGATGCGCTCTTTCTCCGCCAGGTGTGGGCGGGCAACGAACCCATGCTGCTGACTCTGCTCGGCGACTCCTCCGAGCTCGGTCGGGCGCGCCTTCACTACTTCCTGATCAACAAGGGGCCGTGGTCGCGACTGGATCACAACGAGCCCTTCGTGCCGGGCGCTCCGCCCAAACCGCCGCAGGGCAATTTCTATCCCGCCGGCGCGACCAAGGAAGAGGTCGAAGCGTGGATCAAGACACTGCCCGCGGCGGAGCGCACGCGGGCAACCGGGTTCTTCACCACGATCCGGCGGGGCCCGGACGGCCGGCTCGCGGCCGTGCCGTACACCCTGGAATATCAGGGCGAGATCGAACAGGTCTCCACGCTGCTGCGCGAAGCCGCGGCCCTGACGGCGCAGCCGACGCTGAAGGCCTACCTCGAGCGCCGTGCGGCCGATCTGATCAGCAACGATTACTACGCCAGCGATGTGTCCTGGATGGAGCTCGACGCGAGCATAGAGCCCACGATCGGCCCGTACGAGGTCTACGAGGACGAGTGGTTCAACTACAAGGCGGCATTCGAAGCGTTCATCACCATCCGAGACGACGAGGAGACGAACAAGCTCACGCGGTTTGGCGGGGAGCTCCAGGAAATCGAGAACAACCTGCCGATCGACTCGAAGTACCGCAACCCCAAGCTGGGTGCGATGGCGCCCATCCGGGTCGTCAACACCGTGTTCTCGTCCGGCGACGCCAACCGCGGGGTGCAGACGGCGGCGTTCAACCTGCCCAACGACGAGCGTGTGATCGAAGAAAAGGGCAGCAAGCGGGTCATGCTGAAGAACAACCAGGAGGCCAAGTTCCGTATGGTGCTGCAGCCCATCTCGAAGGTGGCGCTGGCGGCGGCAGACCAGGGCAAGGTCGCCTTTGACGCGTTCTTCACGCACATCCTGATGCACGAGCTGATGCACGGTCTCGGCCCGCACAGCATCACGGTGGGCGGCCGCGCGACGAACGTGCGGCAGGAGCTGAAAGACACCTACAGCGCCATCGAGGAAGCCAAGGCCGACGTCTCGGGGTTGTTCGCGCTGCAGTACCTGGTGGACCACGGCAAGCTGGACAAGGCGTTCGACGGCACGATGTACATCACTTATCTCGCGTCGATGTTCCGCTCGATCCGGTTCGGCATCAACGAGGCGCACGGCCGCGGTGTCGCGATCCAGCTCAATTACTTCCTCGACCACGGCGGCGTGACCGTCGCCTCCGATGGCACGTTCGCCGTCAATCCGGCGCGCATCCGCCAGAACGTCGTCGACCTGACCCGCGACATCATGACGCTCCAGGCGCTTGGCGACTACCCGGCAGCGACACAGTTGATTTCCACGCTGGGCGTCGTGCGCCCGCAGGTCCAGACGGTTCTCGATCGCTTGAAGGACGTTCCCGTCGACATCGAGCCACGTTTCGTCACCGCGCAGCAGCTGCTCGCGCAGGAGAAGCCATGAGACGACGTCACATTCTTGGATACGGCGCGGTGCTGCTGGCGGTCGTCCTGTCGGTGCCCGCCGGCATCGGCGCGCAGGGCGCGACGTGGGAATGGCGGACCTATGGCGCCGATCTCGCCAGCACCCGCTACGCGCCGCTCGATCAGATCAATCAGGCCAACTTCAAGGACCTGGAGGTTGCCTGGCGATTCAAGACCGACGCGCTCGGGCCGCGGCCAGAGTACAACCTGCAGTCCACGCCGCTCATGGTCGGCGGCGTGCTGTATTCGACCGGCGGCACCCGTCGGGCCGTCGTTGCCCTCGATGCCGCTACCGGCGAATTGCTCTGGGTGCACAGCCTGAACGAAGGTCCGCGGGGCGCGGCAGCGCCGCGGCTGCTTTCGGGCCGGGGACTGTCGTACTGGAGTGACGGGCGCGACGCGCGCATCCTCTATGTCACCCCGGGATACCAGCTGGTGGCGCTCGACGCGAAGACCGGCGCACGCGTCGCCGGCTTCGGCAAGAACGGCATCGTCGATCTCAAGCAGGACTTCGATCAGGCGCCTGTCGATCTGACCAACGGCGCCGTCGGGCTGCACGCGGCGCCTGTGATCGCCAAGGACGTCGTCATCATCGGCGCGGCGTTCGAGACCGGCGCCAATCCCAAGAGCAGGACCAACATCAAGGGGTACGTCCGCGGGTTCGACGTCCGCACCGGCAAGCGGCTGTGGGTCTTCCACACGATTCCGCGCCCGGGCGAGGTGGGCGTCGATACCTGGGGCGGGGACTCCGCGTCCTACACCGGGAACACCGGCGTCTGGGCGCAGATGAGCGTCGACGAAGATCTCGGCCTCGTTTACCTGCCGGTTGAATTGCCGACGCACGATTACTACGGCGGCGATCGGCCCGGCAACAACCTGTTCAGCGAGAGCATCGTCGCGGTTGACTTGAAGACCGGTCGGCGACGCTGGCACTACCAGCTCGTGCATCACGGCATGTGGGACATGGACATTCCCTGCGCGCCGATTCTGGTGGACATCACGGTGAACGGCCGGCCAGTCAAGGCGCTCGCGCAGGCGACCAAGCAGGCCTATCTCTACGTGCTCAACCGCGAAACGGGCGAGCCGATCTGGCCGATCGAGGAACGTCCCGTGCCGAAGGGGGACACGCCAGGGGAATGGTACTCGCCGACGCAGCCGCACCCGACCAAGCCCGCCGCGTACGATGGCCAGGGCCTCACCAACGACGATTTGATCGACTTCACGCCGCAGCTGCGCGCTGACGCGATCAAGATCGTGGCGCCGTACAGGCTCGGGCCGCTCTTCACGCCGCCCTCGGTGAGCCGGCGCGAGGGGCCGATCGCCACGCTGACGATGGCGGCGCAGGCGGCGGCCACCAACTGGCCTGGCGCCTCGTACGACCCCGAGACGCACACGCTCTATGTCGCATCGCAAACCTCAATTGCCACGCTTGGCCTGGTCCCGCCGCCGCCGGGCACCTCGGACATGCCGTATCACCAGGGGACGGTGCTGTCGGGTGCGCGGACCAGCGGCGGCTCCGGCGCGGACGGAGGCGGGCCCGCGGTTGCGATGGCAGATGTGCTCTCGGCGAATCTGACGGTGCAGGGCTTGCCGCTGGTGAAGCCGCCGTACAGCCGCATCACGGCCATCAACATGGATACCGGCGACTTCCGCTGGCAGGTCCCGTTCGGCGCTACGCCGCCCAACATCTTGAACCACCCGGCGTTGAAGGGGCTGACGCTGCCGCCGCTCGGCCGCCCGGGCAACAACAACGGCACGCTCGTGACCAGGACGCTGCTGATCGCGGGCGAGAAGAACTTCGGGCCGACGCCCTCCGGACAGCGGGGGGCGATGCTGCGGGCGTTCAACAAGGCGACGGGACAGGAAGTCGGCGCAGTCTATATGCCGGCGCCGCAGACCGGGTCGCCGATGACCTACATGCTCAATGGGCGCCAGTACCTGATCGTGGCGATCAGCGGCGGCACTTACAGCGGCGAGCTGGTGGCCTTCAGGGCACCGCAGGCGGCGACGACCACAGCGCAGCTTCGATAGGGAGGAGTGTCTGTGCCGCGGCCGATTGCGATTGCGCTGGCCTTGATCCTCGCGGCGCCCGCGGGTCTGCGTGCACACGACATCCCCAACGACGTCATCGTCCAGGCCTTCCTGAAGCCAGACGGGCAGCGGCTGCAGCTGCTCGTCCGCGTGCCGTTAGAGGCCATGCGCGACGTCGATGTGCCTCTGCGCGACAAGGGATATCTCGATCTGGCGCGCGCCGATGACGCGCTTCGAACCGCCGCCATTGTCTGGATCGCGCGGGAAGCGGCGCTGTACGAGGAAGACACGCTCATCGGCGACCCGGAACTGATCGACGTCCGTGTGTCGCTTCCATCGGATACATCATTCAGGGAATACACGACGGCTCTGGCGCATCTCCGCGGGCCGAAGCTGCCAGCCGACACGGATCTGTACTGGGAGCAGGGCGTGCTCGATGCCTGGCTCGAGTACCCGATCACATCCGACCAGTCGCGCTTTGCGATCAACCCTGGCCTGCGAACGCTGGCACAGCGGGTCACGATTGCGCTGCGCCTGATAACGCCGGACGGCCGCGTGCGGGCATTCGAGCTGCATGACGATCCGGGAATCGTCCGGCTCGATCCCCGGTGGCACCAGGCCGCGGGACGCTTCCTGCGATCGGGTTTCGACCACATCCTGAGCGGGATCGACCATCTGCTCTTCCTGCTGTGCCTGGTCATTCCACTCCGGCGGATGCGCACGCTGATCGCCGTGGTCACGTCTTTCACGGCGGCGCATTCCGCCACGCTGTTTGCGTCGGCCTACGACATGGCGCCCGGGGGGTTGTGGTTTCCACCGCTGGTGGAGACGCTGATCGCCACGTCGATTGTCTACATGGCGCTTGAAAACATCGTCGGCGCCAACGTGACGCGGCGCTGGATCATCACGTTTGCCTTCGGCCTGGTGCACGGGTTTGGCTTTTCGTTCGCCCTGCGCGATTCGCTGCAATTTGCCGGATCGCACATGCTGACCTCGCTGTTATCCTTCAACGTCGGCGTAGAGCTCGGACAACTCGCGGTCCTGGCCGTGATCGTCCCGGTGCTCAATGCGACGTTCCGGTATGTCGTCGCCGAGCGCATGGGCACGATCATCCTGTCCGCGATCGTGGCCCACACCGCCTGGCACTGGATGACGGAACGCGGGGCGCAGCTGCTCCAGTTTCCGTTTCCAGAGGTCGACGCGCCAATGGTCTTGACGATGGTGCGCTGGGCGATGGCCCTGGTGGCTGCGGCGGCGCTCATCTGGATCGCAGGGGTGTTGCGGAGGAGTCGTGATGAAAAGACGCAATCTGATAATCGCAACGATCTTCCTCGCCGCATTCGCGGCCCTGTCATCGACGAGCCTGGTGCTTGAGCAGGCCGTCGCGGCGCAGAACGGCGAGGCGACGACGCGTGCGCCGCGTTTCGAGGTGGATCCGTTCTGGCCGAAGCCACTGCCGAACCACTGGCTCCTGGGCGCCACCATCGGCGTCTGGGTGGACGAGCGCGATCACATCTGGATCATTCATCGCAGCTCGGCGACGCTGAATAACAACGAGAGGGGTGCGGAGCTGAACCCGCCGACCGGTGAATGCTGCAAGGGGGCGCCGCCGGTGCTCGAGTTCGACCCGGCCGGGAACCTCGTCGGCTCGTGGGGCGGTCCGGGGGCCGGCTACGAGTGGCCGCAATCGAACCACGGCATCTTCGTCGATCACAAGGGCAACGTGTGGATTGGCGGCAATGGCGCGGGTGACTCGCACATCCTCAAGTTCACGCGCACCGGCAAGTTCATCGCGCAATACGGGAAGGCCGGAGTGCACAAAGGCCCGGTGGATGCGGAGGGGCTGTCGACATATGCCGGGGACAGCAACGACAACCAGAACTTCGGACGCGTCGCCAAGATCTTCGTCGACCCGCGCGACAACGAGGCCTACATCGCGGACGGCTATCTCAATAAGCGGGTCGCCGTGCTCGACGCCGACAACGGCACGATGAAACGGTACTGGGGCGCCTATGGGAACAAGCCCGACGACAAGAATCTCGGGCCGTACAATCCCGATGCCCCTCCCGCGCAGCAGTTCCGCAATCCCGTCCACTGCGCCGACGTTTCGAACGATGGATTCGTCTACGTGTGTGATCGCGTCAACGACCGGCTGCAGGTCTTTACCAGGGACGGAAAGTTCGTGAAGGAGGCGTTCTATGCCAGGCGAAGCCTGGCGGACGGATCGGTCTGGGACGTGGCGTTTTCCAGGGACGCGCAGCAGACCTACATCTTCATGGCCGACGGACGCAACCAGCGGGTGCGCGTGATCCGCCGGGACACGCTCGAGGAGCTCACCGCGTTTGGCGACGGCGGACGGTATCCGGGCCAGTTCTTTGGGGTGCACAGCATTGCGATCGACTCAAAGAACAACCTGTATACGACCGAAACCTACGAAGGGAAACGGCTGCAGAAGTTCGTCTACAAGGGCGTCGGCACCGTGCCGCGCTCGCAGGGCGTGGCGTGGCCGCGGAGCTGAAGCGGCGGCGGGGGGCGGGATTCTCTGACAAAGAATTCAGAGATTCTTCAGAAACCGCGCAGCGGCCGGTTAGGCTACCATTTCCTGTGTTGTCCATGTTCCACCTGGGAGGATCCGGTATGAAGCGTCTGCTGGTTGCGGCGGTTGCAGCCTGGACGTGCGTCTTCGGCGCGCAGGCCTACGCGCATCACTCATTCGCTGCCACTTACATCGAAGACAAGTCTGTGACCATCGAGGGCGAGCTCGTGCAGGTGCTGTTCCGCAACCCGCACTCGTTCGTGCACCTCACCGTCACTCAGAAGGACGGCACGATGGTGCGGTACGCCGTCGAATGGGGCGGCGCCGCCCAGCTTGGCGGTCAGGGTGTCACAAGAGAGACGCTCAAGCTTGGCGATCGGTTGATCATCAGCGGCAATCCCGGACGCAATCCGACCGATCACAGGGTTCGCATGATCAGCCTGCGGCGGCCGAGCGACGGATTGTCGTGGGGCAACCGCCCCGGTGAGGTTGTTGATTAATCGTCTCGTCGCGGTGCTCGTCGTCGCCGTCCTGGTCGTGCCGGCGATTACCGAATGCGTCGGTTGGGCCGCCGGCCGTCATCCCTGCTGTACCAACCGCGTCGGCATGGCTCCCGAGACCGCCCTGACGCCCTGCTGCGGCATGTCGGAACAGTCCAACGACGCCGCGCCCCCGGAAACACAGGCCGCCGGGCCGTCGCTGAAACTTCTCGCTCCGCATTTCGCTGCCCTCGTCGATCCGGGCGCCGTGCGCATGCCGATTCCGGTCGAATCGTTCGCCGCGCGCCGCGCCGCCGTGGTTCCGCTCTACCTCCAGCAAGCCTCGCTGCTCATCTGATCGACTCCTGAGTGTGTGCGCCGGTGCGCCGGGTCCGCTTCGCGGAACCCGGCCTGCACCTGCGTTGTCCGTGGGGCGGGTTCCCGCGCCGAAGCCGCCAGGCGAAGGCGGGGACCAGCCGGTCACATCAAGGAGTCTGCTATGCGTTCGCTTGTCCTTTCGGCGTTCGTCGCCGGGGCGTTGACGATCCCGGCGGCCGGGCAGGAACCGGCGTCTGAGCCGCTCACGTTGAACGCGGCGCTGGACGAAGCGCTCCAGCGCAACCCGGATCTCATTGCCCTCCGGCGCGAGTATGATGCCGCGCTCGCCGTGCCCGTGGCAGAGCGATACCTGGCACCGCCGTCGTTCGAGGCGCAGATCTGGGGGTGGCCGGTCACGACGCTCAATCCGATCCGCACTGACTTCTACATGGTCACCATGGAGCAGATGCTGCCGGGCCGCGGCAAGCGGGCGGCGCGTGAAGCGGTCGCCCTGCGCGACGCGGACGTTGAGCGCCATGCCATTACCGTGCGGGCGAACGGCGTCCTCGACGAGGTGCGCCAGGCGTTTGCCGCGCTGCAGCTGGCGCGCGACACATTGGTCCTCTACCAGCGACAGGTGCCGGTCCTTCGCGACCTCGCGGAAGCCGCCACCGTCCGGTATGCATCCGGGCACGGGGAGCAGCACGACACAGTGACCCCGCTCGTCGAGTTGACGCGCCTCCAGTCCGACGCGATCACGTGGCGAACGCGGGCGCGCACGGAGGAAGCGCGTCTCAATTACCTGCTCGGGCGTACGGTCGATCTTCCGATCGAGCCGCTGCTTCCGCTCGTCGTCACCGCCGTTCCTTTCGATGCCGTGACCGCCGCGCTCGAGCGCCACCCGGCGATGGCGCGGGCGACGGCGGAAATCGCGCGGGAAGAGGCCGAGCTGGCGCGGCTGCTGGGAGAGCGCCGTCCCGATTTCGTCGTCGGCGGCGGCTACATGCTGATGCCGGGCGATGCCGGCGCCTGGACAGCGCGGGCCGGCATCACCTGGCCAAATGCGCCCTGGTCGAGGAAGCGGCTTGATGCCGAAATCGAGGCGCAAACGCTGCGCGTGACCGCCGCCACGGCCCGCAGGGACGCCGTCGCGAGCGACGTCCGCCGCGGCGTCCACGAGGCGCAGGTAAATATCGACGCGGCCCGGCAGCGCGCCGAGCTGATCTCAACCACACTGTTGCCGCACGTGGAACACGCGCTGGAGGTGTCGCAGGCAGGCTATCGCACGGGACGAGCGGAGTTCAGTGATGTCATCGAGGCGCAGCGCATGGTGCTCGACGTCGGAGTCCAGTATGCGGAGGCGCGGTCCGCCGTCGCACTCTCGCTCGCCGGGCTCGATCGCGCAATCGGTTCGGTTCGGGAAGAGCCCGTCCCGGAGGGAACGCAGCCATGAGTCGCCGCGCGACAGTGGTGGCGCTGCTGGCGATCGTGATCGTTCTGGCCGCCGCCGCGCTTGCTGTATGGAGTGGCGCAGTGGATCGAATCGTGTTGCGGCTCCGCCCCAACGAAGCCCCGGCGCCTTCGATGCCGACGACCGGCGGGGCGCCGGCCGCCGCGACGAACGAGCCGCAGGCCACGCCGCGGGTACCGGTGACGCTCAATGCGCGCCGCCAGCAGCTGATCGGCGTCCGGACGACCCGCGCCGTGCGTGTGGATATGACGCCAGAGGTACGCGCCGTGGGGACCGTGCGCGCCGACGAAACGCGGCAGACCGAGGTCAACGTCAAGGCCGATGGCTGGATTCGCGGCCTGCGCGCCAATTTCACCGGCAGGCCCGTACAGCGGGGCGAGACGCTCTTTACCCTCTACAGCCCTGACCTCATCGCGACCCAGGAGGAGTATCTGCTCGCGCTCCGGGGGCAGACGCAGGCGATTGCCGGTCAGGTGCCGGAGCTGCGCGACTACTCGACGCGCCTCGTGGAGGCGGCCCGCGAGCGGTTGCGGCGCTGGGACATGGCCGAGGCGGAAATCCAGGAGCTCGAGCAGCGCGGCGCGGCCTTCGAAACGATTCCCGTGCGATCGCCGGCGTCGGGCGTGGTTGTCGAGAAGACGGCGGTTGAAGGGATGCATGTCACGCCCGGCCAGACGCTCTTCCGCATTGCCGATCTCTCGTCGGTATGGGTCGAGGCCAATGTCTACGAGCGCGACATGGCCGCGATTCGCATCGGCCAGACGGCGACGGTCACTTTCGATGCGTACCCAGCTCAGCGCTTCACAGGGCGCGCCACTTACATCAATCCCTTCGTCGAGGAGCAGACGCGCACCGTCAAGGTGCGGTATCAGCTCCCGAACCCCCGCGGGCTGTTGAGGCCCGGGATGTACGCCACCGTAGCGCTCACGACCCCCGCGGTGTCCCTGCTGTCGGTCCCGGCCGACGCGGTGCTGGATTCAGGAGCCGAGCAGCTGGTGTTCGTCGCGCTCGGCGATGGCTACTTCGAGCCGCGGCGCGTACGGACGGCACGGCGCGTCGACGCCATGGTTGAAATCATCGAAGGCCTGAAGGAGGGGGAGGAGGTGGCGACGGGCGCGACGTTCTTCCTCGATTCCGAAAGCCAGTTGCAGGCCGCGGTCCGGGGACGCGACGCGGCGCCCGGCGCGATGCCGAGTGCCGGTGCAGGGCAGGCGCTCGACATCACGTTCCGGCCGCAGCCCGACCCGCCGCGCGCGGGCGACACCGCGCTCGAGGTGTCGGTGAAGGACGCGGCTGGCGCGCCGGTGACCGACGCCGACGTGTCGGTCACGTTTTTCATGGCGGCGATGCCGAGCATGAACATGCCGGCGATGAGGAATGCCGCATCACTGCAGCACGTGGGCGGCGGTGTCTACCGCGGCAGCGGACAGGTGATGACAGCCGGCCGCTGGGACGTGACCGTAACCGTCATGCGCGGCGGCCAGCGCCTGGGCAGCCGGCAGTTGTCTATGGTGGCGCGATAGGAGGATGCGATGAAACGGCTTGCGTGTGTCTGGGGAATCATGGTGATGGCTGCGGCCTGTGGCGGCGGCAGCGCCCCAGTCGAACAGACCGCTCCGGCGGCGACTGCGCCCGCCGGCGATCTCGACATCCGTTTGAGCAACCCCGCAGAAGCACGGATCGGTGACAACACCTTCGAGGTGATGGTGACGCAGGGCGCGAAGCCGGTTCCGGACGCGGACGTGTCGCTGGAGCTTTACATGGCGGCGATGCCGTCGATGAACATGCCGGAAACGCGGATCAGGGTTCCGCTCACCCCGGTGGGTGAGGGGCGGTACCGCGGCGCCGGCAGCGTCACGATGGGCGGCGCGTGGGATGCGAACGTGATGGTGATGCGCGGCGGCCAGCATCTCGGCGACCGGACGATCACGATCGTCGCGAAATGATCGAACGCCTGATCGACTGGTGCGCGCGAAACCACTTCCTCGTCTTCACGGCGACGCTGGTCGTGACGACCTGGGGGATCTGGGCGATCTCCGTGACGCCGGTCGACGCGGTGCCCGATATCTCCGACGTGCAGGTGATCGTCTCGACCGAATGGGTCGGACGCAGCCCCGATCTGATCGAAGACCAGGTGACGTATCCGATCATCTCGGCGCTGATCTCGACGCCGGGCGTCAGTACGGTCCGCGGCTTCACCGATTTCGGCATTTCTTACGTCTACGTCATCTTCCAAGACGGTACCGACATCTACTGGGCCCGCAGCCGGGTCGTCGAGTATCTGCAGGGCATCCGCGGCCAGCTGCCGGAGGGGGTGAATCCCGTCATCGGGCCCGACGCGACCGGCGTTGGCTGGGTGTTCGAGTACGCCTTAGTGGATGAGACAGGGCAGCAGTCGCTGGCGGACCTTCGCGGGTTCCAGGACTGGTATCTGCGTTACTGGCTGGCCTCCGTGCCGGGCGTGGCCGAAGTGGCCAGCATCGGCGGCTTCGTGCAGCAGTACCAGGTCAACCTGGATCCCACCAGGCTGGCGGCCTTCAACCTCGGCGTCAAGGACGTCGTCGACGCCATCCGCGCCAGCAACAATGATGTGGAGGGACGGCTGCTCGAGTTCGCGGGGCGCGAATACATGGTGCGCGGCCGCGGCTACCTCTCGTCGGTGGCGGACATCGAGCAGGTGTCGCTTGGCGCCGACACGCGCGGTACCCCAATCCGCGTCAGCGACGTGGCGCGTGTGCAGCTTGGTCCCGACATCCGCCGAGGCGTGGCGGAGCTCGATGGCCGCGGCGAAGTCGTCGGCGGCATTGTCGTCATGCGCTTCGGCGAGAACGCCATGGCCGTGATCGATCGGGTGAAGACGCGGCTGCGCGAGGTGCAGTCCGCCATGCCTCCAGGCGTGACCATTGTCCCGACCTACGATCGCTCGCGCCTGATCGGTGAATCGATCGCGTCGCTGCGGGAAACACTGATCGAAGAAGCGGTCGTCGTCTCGCTCGTCATCATCCTGTTCCTCTTCCACATCCGGTCGGCCCTCGTGCCGATCCTCGCGCTGCCGGTGGCGGTGGCTGCGGCGTTCATCCCGATGTACTACCTTGGCGTCACCGCCAACATCATGTCGCTCGGCGGTATTGCGCTGGCGATTGGCGTCCTGGTCGACGCCGCGATTGTGATGGTGGAGAACGCGTACCGGCACGTGTCAGAGCCCGAAGGGGGCGGTCAGGTCGCCTACGAAGATCAGCCGCGCGTCGTGGTGGCCGCGGCAAGGCAGGTGGGGCGTGCAATCTTCTTCTCGCTCGCCATCATCGTCGTGTCATTCGCTCCGGTGTTTCTGCTGGAGGCGCAGGAGGGGCGGATGTTCCGGCCGCTCGCCTTCACCAAGACATTCGCGATGGTCGCCGCGGCGCTGTTCTCGATCACGCTGGTCCCCGTGCTCATGGGACTGCTGGTGCGGGGACGGAACCTGCGGCCGGAATCGCGGAATCCGATTTCGCGGCTGACGGCAGCCGTCTACGAGCCGATCCTGGCGCTCGCGCTTCGCTGGCGATGGGCGGCGCTCCTGATCAATGTGGCCGTGATCCCGTTGACCATCCCGCTGATCTTCACGATCGGCAGCGAATTCATGCCGCCGCTCTACGAGGGGTCGCTGCTGTACATGCCGACGGCGCCGCCGGGCCTGTCGGTGACTGAGGCCACTCGCCTGATCCAGGTCCAGGACCGGGTACTGCGTGAGTTTCCCGAGGTGGAACGGGTGTTCGGGACGGTCGGGCGCGGCACCAGCGCGACCGACAACTCACCGATGGGTATGGTCAATACGACCGTGACGCTGAAGCCGCGCGAGGCATGGCGTCCCGGGATGACGCTCGAGGCGCTGCAGTCGGAAATGGATGCGGCGCTGCAGTTTCCCGGCCTGCCCAACGTCTGGACGCAGCCGATTCGCAACCGCCTGGACATGCTCTCTACCGGCATCAAGACGCCGGTCGGTATCAAGATCTTTGGTCCTGACCTGAGCGTCATCGAGCGGCTCGGAGAGGAAATCGAGCGCGCGCTCGAACGCGTGGACGGCACTCGCAGTGTCTATGCCGAACGGGTGACGCAGGGCTATTTCACCGACATCACGATCGACCGCGCCGCCATCGCCCGATACGGCCTCACCATCGAGAACGTCCAGGACGTCATTCAGTCGGCGCTCGGCGGCGAGAACATCACGCGCACCATCGAGGGGCGGGAGCGCTACCCCGTCAACGTGCGCTACGAGCGCGACTTCCGTGAGAGCATTCCGGATTTGGAGCGCGTGCTCGTCAAGGCGCCCGGCGGGGCGCAAGTGCCGCTGGGGCAGCTGGCGGCGATCACGCTTACGACCGGGCCCGCCATGATCCGCGACGAGAACGCCCAGCTCGCGGGCTACGTCTACATCGACACGGCGACGCGCGACATCGGTGGCTATGTCGCGCGCGCGCGCGAGGCGATTTCGTCGGCGGTCACGCTGCCGCCCGGCTACACGCTGCTCTGGACGGGGCAGTACGAATTCCAGGTGCGTGCCCGCGAGCGGCTGCAGATCCTGATCCCGATCGTCCTGTTCGTCATTTTCATGCTGCTGTACATGACCTTCAACGCCTTCTCCGAAGCGCTGATCGTCATGCTTTCGGTGGTCTACGCGATGACCGGCGGCGTCATCCTCCAGTGGCTGCTCGGCTACAACTTTTCAGTGGCCGTGTGGGTCGGCTACATCGCGCTCTACGGCGTCGCCGTGCAGACCGGCGTCGTCATGGTGGTCTATCTCCACGAAGCGCTCGACGCGCGGCTGCGCCGCGGCGGAGAGCTGACTGAGCGAGATATCTGGGAGGCGACCATGCACGGATCAGTGCTGCGCCTTCGGCCCAAGCTGATGACCGTGACGGTGGTCATGGCCTCGCTGGTGCCGATCATGTGGAGCACCGGCGTCGGGTCCGACGTGATGAAGCCGATCGCCGCGCCGATCATCGGCGGGATGATCACGTCGACCATTCACGTGCTGATCATCACGCCGGTGATTTTCTACATCATGAAGCTGCGCGCGCTGCGCAAAGGGCGACTCGCAACATCGGGGATGTCGTAGGGGCCGATAGCCGGCCCGGGCAGGCATCAATCGTGGGGGCCGGCTTTAGCCGGCTCGGGGGCAACGCCGTCGCGAGCATGCCGGTCTGCGTCGCCGCCTCCGCAGGCCGGCATCCCCGCGGCGCTGACGAACCACGATCCGGCTAAAGCCGGACACTACGTTGAACAGCTAGGGCAGTCCCACCACCGCGGTCGAGACTTTTAGCGCACCAGCCTCATCATTCGCCGACGCGCTCTCGCTCCAGGCGAAGATCAGCTCGTCATCCTGTCGAACCATTCGCGGGAAGCCGCTGGCGCGGCCGCCGCTGATGCCGACGATGTTCTGACCTGGCGAACGGGCGCCCGTTCGGTCGATGCGCCGCAGCCGGAGGTCGGTCTTACCTCCCGCATATTCCACCCACGACGCGATCGCCGTGCCGTCGTCGAGCAGCTCGATGTCGACCCGCCCCAGTGACCCGGCATCGTCGAGCCGCTGCGGCGCCGTCCACGTGCGGCCCGCGTCGCTGCTGAACGCGGCGTACGCCTGGCCCAGGTCGTTCTTCACGGTAAACCACGCGATCGCGACGTCGCGGCCCCGCGCGCCGAGCACCGGGCCGTTCACCGGACAGAAGTCGATCTGCCACTTGTCCGCGGCGACGATGGTCGTCGGCGTCCACTTGCCGCCATCGAGACGCGAGACGCCGATGTCGCGCACCGACTCGGGCGTGAGATCGCGAAACGCCGTGAGGACTCCATCGGCCGTGACCGCCGCCGTCGTCTGGCAGCACTCGCAGACGCGATGGTCGATCTCGATGTCAGCGGTCTGCTTCATGCTCGAGTCGAACGACGCGTAGCGCAGCTCCATCGTCCCGGTGTCCGGCTTGTCAAAGTCGAATGCGCTGTTGCGGCCGTCCAGCCACACCACGCCGAGGCCGTTGTTGGGAAGGTCGAATATCGACGCGAATCCGTGCTGCGACTTCGTGCCGTCGTTGTGCGGCAGGAACGAGGCCGCCCAGGTCTTTCCGTCATCCTTCGAATACGACATCCGCAGGTTGTAGGCCTCGAGCTGCGCGTCGGTATTTTCCAGCCACTGCGCGACCAGCGTGCCGTTGCTCATCCGCTGCACCGACGGCACGTCGGCGTAGCTCAGGAACCAGTCCGCCCCCGAGGCAGCGGTCACCGGCTGCGTCCACCCCGTCGCCGTGCGTTCGGCGAACTTCAGCGATGTGGTTGTGCCAACGCGCTCAATCCAGCTCATGAGAACGCCGCGGTTTGATATCGACAGCTGCGGCTCGCTGCTGTTGGCCCCCGCGGGCGACTCCATCTCCTGAAGGGAGGCGATCTTCCATTCGGCCGGGTCGGGCGTTCCGCACGAAAGAGCCGTTGCCGCCACGGCGGCCGCCGCGAGTGCAATCACTGTCTTCTGTATTGGCATGGTGAGGTGCGCACAGCATACCATCGGACCCATGGCGTGGCTGGCAGTGTTCGGTATAGTCACGCGATGTGGTTCGACGCGCTCGTGTTCGCCGCCGGCCTGGCCGGCGGCATGGTGGCCGCAGTGGCCGGCTTCGGTATCGGCAGCCTTCTGACCCCGGCGCTCGCCTGGCAGGTGGACACGCGATTGGCCGTCGCCGCTGTTTCGATTCCGCACATCACGGGAACGGCGCTGCGATTCTGGCGCCTCGGCGGGCGCGTCGATTGGAAAGTTCTGCGGAGCTTTGGATTGACAAGCGCGGCAGGCGGTCTTGCGGGAGCGTTGCTGCAGGCTCGCGCCGACGCCCCCTTTCTGCTGTTCCTGTTCGGCGCGCTGCTGATCTTCACGGCCGCTGCAGAACTGACGGGGTTCGGCCGCCGCCTGCGGTTCGAAGGTCCGTTTGCCGCGGTCGCCGGAGCGGCCTCCGGCGTGCTGGGCGGTCTCGTCGGGAACCAGGGCGGCATACGGTCGGCGGCGCTGCTCGGCGCGCACGTGCCCAAGGAAGTATTTGTCGCCACCGCGACAGCCGTAGGGCTGATGGTGGACGGCGCGCGCGTCCCGGTTTACCTGTGGCGCCAGCACGAGGCGATCGCCGGAATCGCCCCCTGGGTCGTCAGCGCAACCGCGGGCGTAATTACCGGGACGCTGATCGGCATGCGGGTGTTACGCTGGATACCGGAAGCCTCGTTCCGGCGCATCGTCGGCATCCTGTTGGGCCTGCTGGGCGTGGCGATGGTGATGAGTGGGGTGGAGGAGCTATGAGACGAGCAGTCATCATTCTGGCGGTCATGCTTGCGTCGGCGAGTGCCGGCGCGCAGCGTGCGCAGCAGCCGGCGGTGGAGGTCTTCAAGAGTCCCACTTGCGGCTGTTGCAGCAAATGGGTGGATCACCTGCGGGCCCACGGCTTCACCGTCCACACCACCGACGTCGAGGCGATTGACGAGGTGAAAGCGAAGCATCAGATTCCGCAGTCGGCGCGCTCGTGCCACACGGCGCTCGTCGGCGGCTACGTGGTCGAGGGGCATGTGCCGGCGACCGATGTTCAACGGCTGCTGAAAGAGCGGCCGGCGATCGCGGGTATCGCCGTGCCGGGGATGCCGATCGGATCGCCTGGCATGGAAGTGCCCGGCGTCAAGCCACAGGCCTACGACGTCATCACGTTCAACAAGCAGGGGACGACGCGCGTCTTCGCGTCCCACTGACATCAGTGTTTTTCCAGTCGCCGGGCCGGCGGAGCCGGCCCGGCGGTCACGCGGCCAACGGGGCCCGCGTCAGCCTGCGAGTTGCCGGTGCTCCTTTGCTGCGGCTTGCGCTTCCGCCGCCGCTTCGCGCGAGAGCTTGATCATGCGGTCGCAGTGCACCGCTGGATCGCCACCCCGGCGATTGGGGTTTCCCCTGTAGGCCTGCGCCATCGCGACGTGGGTGTTGGCTTCGGCCGTTCGACGGGCGGCAAGCGTCACGAAGTACTCCTCCAGGCCTCGATGGTCTGCCGGGCTATGCGGGTTGACTGACGCTTCGGCCAACTCGCGGTCGGTTGGCTTCCGTGCGCCTTCACCCGCTTCGAACCGCTTGCCATCCGCGGGGGCAACCGATGCAATCCCGGCCGCGAGGCTGTTGTGGTGCTCGGCCAGCTCGCGGAGCGTCGTAGCGGCATCGGTCGCCAGCTCTTCGAGGCGCCGGCAGTGCGCGGCCAGACCCGCGCCCGACGTCCGATTCGGGTTACCGACATACGCTTTGGCCATGGCCGCGTGCTGCGCTGCGTCAGCGGTGTATCGCTCCGCAAGCGCGCCAAAATGGTCACGCAGCCGCGCGTGATCAGCCGGTTGGCCGCTCGTGATGGCTTGCGTGACTTTCAGGCTCGACAGCTCGCGCGGTGGTTGTTGCGCGGCGGCGATGTTTGCCATCGCCACGAACGCCAGCACACCGGATGCGACTGCGTAGAAACGGATCGTTCTCATGACGGACCACCTTTCTCCCGTGACAGATGTCACGAAACCCTGTTGTTGTTCCCGCGCTGCGACATGCAGGCACAGGCCAAGAAAGGGCGGGTTAGGTCCGCAGTACGGTCGGATGAGATTCCGGGAGATGAAGTTGCCAGCGCGTCGGCAGAACCTCGTGGGCCGCGACCACGTCCGCGCCCCGGAAGCGGTGCTGTGCGGCGACCAGGGCGTGATCCGATGCGGACTCTGATGCGACGCGCCGCGGATCCTCTCTGATAAAAGGAGTGCCCTGCAGGAGCTCATCGCACTCGTGTCCCCCGCCAACGAGGCTCGCAATGGTGATCGTCATCGACTGATGATGACAATTGGCACTCGCGGCACCCAGCGATGTCCGTGCATCGCACCAGCCAATGCAGAGGGACATTGCCGTGGGTGTTCCCGTCAACGAGAGCACGATCAGGAGAGTTGTCGCCCGGATCACGCCATACTCCACCAACGTCAGGCGGCAAGGAATGGGCCAACGACGACCGGCAGGTTGTAAGGCGGCCTGGGCGCATTCGAGAACTCGCGCCGCCGCAACGGAGCAATTTCTCGCGCCAGCCGCGAGAAGTTTCTCGTCGCCAACGATCATGCGATGCGATGCGTTTACAGTAGGTGAAGGAGGAGAGAGATGGAAAAGGATGTGGTGTGCGGCATGCTGGTGGATCCGGCGAAGGCCGCCGCGACCAGCGAGTATCAGGGGAAGACCTACTACTTCTGCGCGAAGGCCTGCAAAATCAAGTTCGACGCCAATCCTTCGCAGTATGTGAAATAGCGCGATGACGAAACAGGTTCTCGCCACGGCCGACGTTGTCGATCCCGTGTGCGGAATGACCATTACGCCGGCCGATGCGGTGGGCCATGTCGACTATCGCGGACGGAAGTATTACTTCTGCGCGGACAGCTGTCTGGAACGCTTTCGCGCCGCCCCGGAGACTTTTCTGAACCCTGCTGCAGCGGGAATACCCGTGCCGCAGGGCGCGAAATACACGTGCCCGATGCATCCCGAAATCGTCCGCGATGGTCCCGGCGCGTGCCCCATCTGCGGCATGGCGCTCGAGCCGGCGATGCCCTCGCTCGACGAGGGCCCGAATCCCGAACTCGTCGACATGTCGCGGCGATTCTGGATCGCCGCCGCGCTCGCGCTGCCCGTATTTGTCCTGGCAATGGGCGATATGGTCTTCGGCATGGGACTCGGCGGTCGCATCGACGTGCGGTGGGCAAACTGGCTCGGTCTCGTTCTGGCGACTCCGGTCGTGTGGTGGGCAGGATGGCCGTTCTTCGAACGGGGTTGGGCGTCGATCGTCAACCGCAGCCCCAATATGTTCACCTTGATCGCGATGGGCATCGGCTCCGCGTATCTGTACTCGGCTGCCGCGACGCTGACGCCGGATCTCTTTCCCCCGGGCTTTCGGCTGCACGGTGTCGTCGAAACTTATTTCGACACCGCGATGGTAATCACGGTGCTGGTGCTTCTCGGCCAGGTGCTCGAGCTGCGTGCCCGAAGCCGGACGAGTGCCGCGATCAAGACGCTGCTCGGACTCGCGCCGAAGACAGCCCGGCGCCTTCGCAACGGCTCGGAAGAGGATATTCCGCTCGCACACGCGATGGTCAACGATCTGCTGCGTATCCGCCCGGGGGAAAAGGTGCCGGTCGACGGCGTCGTCGTCGAAGGGCATACCTCGATCGATGAATCGATGGTGACAGGGGAACCCGTGCCGGTGGAGAAGAGCGCCGGCGACCGCGTCACGGGCGGCACGGTGAACAGCACCGGCACGCTCGTCATCCGCGCCGAGCGGGTCGGCAACGATACGCTGCTGGCCCAGATCGTCCGCATGGTGAGCGAGGCCCAGCGCAGCCGCGCGCCGATCCAGAAGCTGGCCGACCGGATCGCAGCGTATTTCGTTCCTGCGGTGGTGGCGGTGGCGCTCCTGTCGTTTGCCGCCTGGGCGACGTGGGGGCCAGAACCGCGGCTTGCGCTGGCGCTCGTGTCAGCGATCGCCGTCCTGATCATCGCGTGCCCGTGCGCGCTCGGCCTGGCCACGCCGATGGCCATCATGGTGGGTACGGGGCGCGGCGCCGAGGCCGGCGTCCTGATCAAGAACGCGGAGGCGCTCGAACGGCTCGAGCGTGTCGATACCGTGGTCGTTGACAAGACCGGCACGCTCACAGTGGGAAAACCGACGCTGGCCGGCGTCATTCCTGCCGACGGGTTCACCGAACATGAAGTATTGAGGTTCGCCGCCGGCCTCGAACAGGGAAGCGAGCACCCGCTGGCGGCGGCGATTGTCGCGGGAGCGCGCGATCGCGGCATGCCAATCCTTGCGGCGACGGGGTTCGAGTCGCATACCGGAAAGGGCGTGACGGGAAGCGTGGCGGGACAGCGCGTGGCTCTTGGCAATGTCGCGCTGATGCAGGACTTCAGCGTCGACGTGGCGGCGCTGGCCTCGCGAGCGGACGCCCTTCGCCAGGACGGGTGGACAGTGATGTTCGTGGCGTTAGACGGTCGTCCGGCCGGACTCGTCGGCGTCGTCGATCCAATCAAGGAATCCGCGGCGGAAGCGATCGACCTGCTTCATCGCGAGGGGCTGCGCATTGTGATGGTGACCGGCGACAACAGGATCACCGCCGATGCCGTGGCGCGCCGCCTCCCGGTCGACGAGGTCTATGCGGACGTGCTTCCCGCGCGCAAGCGCGAGGTCGTCCAGCAGCTGCAGCGACATGGGCGAACCGTGGCGATGGCGGGGGATGGCATCAACGACGCGCCGGCACTGGCCGAAGCGGCGGTGGGGATTGCGATGGGCAGCGGCACGGATGTCGCCATGGAGAGCGCCGGCATCACGCTGGTGAAAGGGGACCTGCGAGGCATCGCGCGGGCGCGGCGCCTCAGCCGCGCGACCATGCGGAACGTCCGGCAGAACCTGTTCCTGGCGTTCGTCTACAATGCGCTCGGCGTGCCGGTGGCCGCGGGCGTGCTCTACCCGATTCTAGGGCTGTTGATCAGCCCGATCTGGGCCAGCGCCGCGATGACGCTCAGCTCCGTGTCGGTAATCGGCAACGCGCTGAGGCTCCGGCGTGCCGAGCTGTAACGCCCCGCCCTTCAAGGCATATACTCGGGATGCCATGATCCGGCGGATCAGCGGGCTGGTGCTCGCAGTGTTCGTGGCCAGTGCCCCGGCCGCTCTCACTGCATGCGAGTTGACGTGTGCCGCGGCAGATGCCAGCCACGAGACGCCAACCCACAGCTGTCACTCGCAACGGCCAGACGCCCCGATATCAATCGCCAGCGGTGTGCACGTGTGCGGCCATGGCGACGCGCTGCCCCCTGCGCCGGGGAACATGACGGCGTACGGCGCGCCGAATGCGGCAGCCGCTATCGCCGCACCGTTGTTCCTGGCTGATGCGGCCCGTCTGCAGAGCCGGGCTCCACACGTCACGTCCTCTCCACCCGGTCCGCCGACCGGCGCCGGACAACTCCGAATCTGATCGCCTGATCCTCCGTGTTTGCAGCGAGTCCGACGACTCGTGTCGCGAGGCTTCAACCGGAGAGACAGGACAATGTGTGGACTCTGGATTCGTACGTGCGCGAGCTACATCCTGGCCGCAGTCATCGTCGTAATGGGCGGCGCCGCAGGCGCTCAGTCTCAGCAGCCAGCCCCACCGCCGCCCCATGAGGGACACGACACGGTGGAAGCGTCGCATGAAGGCCATGCGGCTATGATGACAGGCGCCCTTGGCATCACCCGGGCCCGGGCTGGGTCCGGTACCTCGTGGCTTCCGGACGTCACGCCGGTGTACGCGATTCACCGGAACTTCGGTGGATGGAACACGATGCTCCACGAGAATCTGTTCGTGCAGTACGTCAATGAAGGCACCGACCGCGGCGGCGACCAGCTCGGCAGCGTCAATTGGGGCATGGCGATGGCGGAGCGGCGCGCCGCGGGCGGCTTTCTCGGCCTTCGGACGATGTTCAGCCTCGAGCGCGCCACCGTCGGCGAGTGCGGGTATCCCGATCTGTTTGCGACAGGCGAGTCCTGCAACGGCCGACCGATCCACGATCGGCAGCATCCGCACGATCTCTTCATGGAGGCCGCTGGCATCTACGAGCGGGAACTGTCGGCCACCATGGCTCTGCAGCTCTATGCGGGGCTGGCCGGGGAACCGGCGCTTGGCCCGGTCGCGTTTCCCCATCGCATCTCGGCGCTCTCGACGCCGATCGCTCCCCTGACGCATCACTGGCTCGATTCAACCCACATCAGCTATGGCGTGGCGTCGGCGGGCGTCTTCGGCACGCGCTGGAAGGTGGAGGTCTCCGCCTTTAACGGGCGGGAACCTGACGAGAATCGATTCGACCTGGATCTCGACGCACTGGACTCGTTCTCCGGCAGACTCTGGTTTGCTCCATCGGACCGCTGGTCCGTTCAGATCTCAAAGGGCCACTTGAAGGAGGCAGAGGTGGTCGCGTACGGCGGACTGCGTCGCGACGTCGATCGGACGACGGCATCCGCGACCTATCACCAGTTGGTTGGCATCACAGGCTTCTGGTCAGTCACCGGTGCGTGGGGTCGGAATGCCGAGGACGATCACGCGACTGACGCCGTGCTCGTGGAGACCGATCTCGCGCTTGATGCGCGGAACACGCTCTTTGCGCGCGCCGAGGGAGCCGGCAAGACGGGAGAAGAACTGATCCTTCCAGAGCTCGGACACGACCCGGTCACCGTCGCCAAGTTGCACCTGGGGTACACAAGGCAGTTGCCTGGAAGCGGGATGTTCGAGCCGCGCGTCGGCGGCGCGCTCTCATTCAGCGCGATTCCCGACCGGGCGCAACAGGCGTACGGCCGCGGCAGCGGATTCGGCATCCTCGTGTTTTTCAGCGTCCGGCCCGGCGCGACGTTCATTACTCCCGGTGCGCGCGCGTCGGCTGCGCCTCGCCCCGAAGCTCCCGTCGCGGCCGACCCGCACGCGGGACACGTGATGCCTGCCGACCCGCGGCAGCAGGGGGCTCCGTCGCAACAGGAGCCGAAGCCTGAGGCAGCGGCACCCCAGGCAAGGACGACACCCGACAATCCGGCAGCGCGCCTCGCGGATCTGACATGCGAGCCACAAGTCGATCCGGATACCGCGCCGCGGGCGACATATCTGGGCAAGGCGTACTACTTCTGCACGGCCGCCGATCGAGATCTCTTTTTGAAAGCGCCGGGGCAGTCCCTGCAGGACCGCTGAGAGTATGGGCGCGACGCTGAAAATTGCTGCAGTCACGCTCGCCGCGGTTGCCCTGCTCGGCGGCATCGCCGGCGGCGTGTACCTCGTGGCGACCGGGCTGAGCGCGCGGTCATCGCCCGGCGCCGTCGAGACCACGCTTGCGAGGGCCGCGCGGCGGTTCGCCGTCCCGCAGGCGGTGCGGAACCTGAAGAATCCGATCCCTGCGAGCCCCGACGTGATCGCCGCCGGACGCGCGCACTTTGCAGACCACTGTGCGCAATGCCACGCCAACGATGGGAGCGGCAATACGGAGATGGGCCAGGGACTCTTTCCAAGAGCCCCCGACATGGCCACGGTTTCCCAGGAATTGACCGACGGCGAACTCTTTTACGTCATCGAGCACGGGATTCGGTTCACCGGTATGCCCGCATGGGGGACCGGCACGCCCGCCGGGGAGCAGGCCAGCTGGCATCTCGTGCATTTCATCCGGCATCTGCCGCAGATCACAAATTCGGAGATCGAGGTGATGGAAGCGATGAATCCACGGTCACCGGTCGAAGTGCGGCAGGACATAGAGGCCGAGCGGTTTCTGCGGGGCGATGACGTGGCGCCATCATCACCGGCGGCGCCCGCGCACGGGCACTAGCTGACGAAAACTTAAAGAAACGTCAGGATCTCTCTCCGTCAATACGTGGGACAATAAAGATAGGAGCGATTTGATGACGAAGAAATGGATTCTTGGAGCGCTGCTCGGTGCGGCGCTTGTCGTGCCTGGAGTTGCCCGCGCGCACGAGGGACATGCCCACAAAGTCATGGGCACGGTGTCGGCCGTGACTGCGACTCAGATGCAGCTCAAGACGCCTGAGGGCAAGATTGTGACCGCAATGCTGAACCCGAAGACGACGTTCGCACGAGGCAAGCAGAAGGTCGACGCCACTGCCGTGAAGGTTGGTGAGCGCGTGGTTGTGGAGGTGGCGAGCGAGAAGGACATGATTGCTTCAAGCGTGACGATGGCGGCGCCGACGCCAGTGGTGGCCAAGAAGTAGCCTGCCGCTGCAAATTGAACAATCCGTCAGACACAACGCCAGCTCGAAGTCGTCGTTCAATCATCAGAGCCGCCGCGATTGCATTCCTCGTGGCGACAGCCGTGCTTGTCACGACCGTGCTCCCGGCGGAGTTCGGAGTGGATCCTCTTGGCACTGGCCGGCGGCTGGGTCTCCTTGATCTCTACAACCCACGCACCGTCGCCGGACCGCCAATCGCGCCGCCCGCCGGCGGACCGTTGTTTCCCCGTCCATCAGACTTCCGGATAGACTCGCGGCAACTGGTTGTTCCTTCTCTTGGCAGTATCGAGTTCAAGTACGAGCTGGCAAAGGACGCGCCGTTGATGTACTCGTGGCGCGCGACCGCGCCCATCGATTTCGACTTTCATACCGAAGTGGCGGGGCGCCCGAACGCATCAGACACCTTCGAACGAGGGGAAGCGGCTGAGGGCAACGGATTTTACACGGCGCCGTACGACGGCATCCACGGATGGTACTGGGAGAACCTCAACGACACCGACGTGACGATCTCTCTCGATGCCGTCGGATTCTTCGAGCAGGGTTTCCTGTTCTTGCCGAACCAGCCGCCTGAACGGATCGCAATCCCGGCTCGACCCGAATCCTAGGTTTCAGTTCATCGAGCAGGCGCCGGGGCCGCGCGGGTCGCCGCAGCTGCCGCACGGACCGGGTACGTGGGGGCCGGCTTTAGCCGGCCCAGCGCCACCCGTGTGCGCGGCAAAGACGGAGAGGCGCCGCTCGAGCTCCTTCCCGTGGCACGACGGACATTCGGGCGTTTCGCTTGCACGCACCAGCACCTCGAACTGGCTGGCGCAACTCTTACAGGCGTATTCGTAGAGCGGCATCAGTGAATGGCGTGCTCCTGCGCGACGTCGGCGAACACCTCGCCGAGCGCCTCGGCAACTATCGGATCGAACTGCGTCCCGCTGCACCGCTCGATCTCGTCGAGCGCGAGCGGCGGCGGCATCGGCGGACGCTGGGTATGCGGATGCGTCATCGAGTCGTACGAATCAGCGATCGCCAGGATCCGCGCGCCGATCGGGATCTTCTTCCCTTGCAGTCCATAGGGATATCCGCTGCCGTCAAACGCTTCGTGATGCGCCAGCACGAGGTCGGCTGCGCCGGCGAACCTCGGCAGCTTCTTGAGCAGATCATAGCCGACCTGCGGATGCCGCTTCATCACGCCCCATTCCTTGTCGTCGAGCGGCGCCGGCTTCGTCAGGATTGAGGACGGGACGTCGAGCTTGCCGATGTCGTGCAGCAGCGCGCCGTGCTCCAGCTGCAGCAGCGTGGCGTCATCGCCGACGTGGAGTTCGTCGGCCAGGGCCAGTGTCAGCCGCGCGACGCGGCGGGAATGCCCGCGGCCGTCGCGCTCGTGGAACTGCAGCATCGTGATCAGGCCGTCGAGCGCCGCGGAATGGGTGGTTTGCGCCTCAGCCAGCGAGGCGGCGAGCACGGCTCGCCTGGTGCGCAGCCGGTCCTGCAGCGCCTCGTGCAGCTCGTCGGCGCCTGCGGCCGCGGCGTGCCAGTCGCGCGCCAGTGACAGCGCCTCGAGCAGCCGGATGCGATCGAACGGCTTCAGCAGGTAATCGACGACATCGTTGCGGAGGTTCGAGACCGCGCTTTCGCAGTCGCGAAGCGCGGTCGCAAGGATGACGGCCGTCTGCGGATGCCGCTCGCGCACCCGCCACGCCAGCCAGACCCCTTCCTTGTCCGCCATCGATGCGTCGAACAACGCGATGCTGCTGGGCTCGCGCTCCATCGCGTTCAACGCGTCTTCGGCGGTGGCGGCTTCCTCGACTTTGTACCCGAATGAATCGACCCACGACACCACGTCCTTCCGCAGCGCGTGATCGTTATCGACGACGAGCACCGAATGCATCCATTTCCATCCTAAAAACAGAGCGGCCGCTGCGCAATAAAGAACGACCGTATTGTTGAGGCCGACGGCCACACCTCAGCGTTATCCGCCTTACGGCCGTGCTGTGGTGGCTATACTGGGAAGATGTCTCTGCATCCGAAATCGCGGCAGATCGCCAACCCGCTGCGCCGTAACCTGGCGATCGTCGCGCATGTTGATCACGGGAAGACCACCCTCGTCGATGCTCTGCTCAGGCAGAGCGGCGCGTTCCGCGCGAACCAGCAGCTGGTCGACCGCGTGATGGACAACACCGACCTCGAGCGCGAGCGCGGCATCACCATCCTGGCGAAGAACACGGCAGTGCACTACCGAGACTTCCTGATCAACATCGTCGACACGCCAGGCCACGCCGATTTCGGCGGCGAGGTCGAGCGGACGCTGTCCATGGTGGACGGCGTGATGCTGCTGGTGGACGCGTCTGAAGGCCCGCTGCCGCAGACGCGGTTCGTCCTGCGGAAAGCGCTCGAGCGCGGGTTACCGCCGATCGTCGTCTTGAACAAGATCGACCGCGCTGACGCGCGGCCGAAGGAAGTACTGAACGAGGTGTACGACCTGTTCATCGACCTCGACGCC
>Ga0075428_100000568_pt1 | contig 37631 bp, 40 predicted proteins | sample RhiMetdeltSRZDD2_FD_75291 | JGI IMG/M metagenome (GOLD analysis project Ga0075428, IMG submission 75291) | Populus rhizosphere microbial communities from Tennessee, USA - Rhizosphere MetaG P. deltoides SRZDD2 | ecosystem: Host-associated > Plants > Roots > Rhizosphere > Soil | place: USA... | reverse complement strand
ACCAAGACCCTGGCCCTGCGCATGCCGCGCCACGAGGAGAACGGACGCAGGGTCGCGGAGTTCCTGCGCGCCCAGAAGAAGGTGCGCAGGGTCTACTGGCCCGGCTTCCCCGACCATCCGGGCCACGAGCTGCAGCGCCGCCAGGCCTCGGGGTTCGGGTCCATGATCACGTTCGACCTCGGCGGCCGCGAGGCCGCGCGCCGCCTGCTGGACACGGTGCGGCTCTGCTCGCTGGCGGAGAGCCTGGGCGGGATCGAGACCCTGATCTCGCACCCCGCCACCATGACGCACGCCGGCTACACGCAGGCCGAGCGGGACGCGCTGGGGATCGCCGACGGCCTCGTGCGGATCAGCGTGGGCTGCGAGGACGCCGAGGACATCCTGGCCGACCTGCAGCGCGCGCTGGACGCCGTCTAGGCGCCTTCCTCCTTCACGCTCTCGTCCAGCCAGTCGAGGTACGGCTGGTGGCCGTCGGCGATGGGCAGCGCGAGGACCTCGGGCACCTCGTAGGGGTGGAGCGAGACGAGAGCCTGCCTGAGCGCGGGGAACCGTTCGGCGCGCGTCTTGATGACGAGCAGGCGCTCCTCGTCCTTCTCCAGCTTCCCCTTCCACCGGTAGATCGAGGTCATCGCGGGCAGCACGTTCACGCACGCGGCCAGGCCGCGCTCCACCAGCGCGCGGCCGATGCGCTCCGCGTCCTCGGCCTTCGCCACGGTGGAGAGGACGACCAGGCGGCCGGTCACTTCCTTCCCCGATCCAGGACCGCCTTCCACTGCGCCGGCGTGAGCGGGACCACGGACAGCCGGCCCTGGCGCACGAGCGGGCTGTCCGCGAAGACGGGCATGGCCTTGATCTCCGCCAGCGTGACCGGGACCTGCAGGCGGCCCAACGGCTCGAGATCCACCACCACCAGCCGCGAATCGTCCTTCTTCGGATCCGCGTAGGCCGCGCGCGCGACCCGGGCCCGGCCCACCACGGCCTTCTCGTCACCGGTGTGGTAGACGAGAGCCTCGTCCCCCGCCTTCGCGGCCCGAAGGTTCTTCAGGGCCACCGGATTCGTGACCCCGTCCCACACCGCCCGCCCCTCGCGCTCCAGGTCGGCGTAGGAGTACGCGGACGGCTCCGTCTTCAGCAGCCACACGGGTTGGTCCTCCTGCCGGGATGATAGCAGCGCGCAATAAGTGCTTGACACGCGAGAGGTGCCATCTTATTCTTACAGCGCTTTTTTAAAACTTACTGTAAGAACGACCATGACCGACCCCGAGGGGATCCGGAAGCGCGTGCGCGGGCGCCTGGCCGAGCAGCGGCGCCTGGTGCGCACGTTGCTGGAGCAGCGGCAGCAGCTCCAGGGCTCGCTGTTCGTGCGCTACGGCGTGTGCGGCAAGGCGGGGTGCGGCTGCCGAACGGGCGCGCGCCATGGCCCCTACTACGTGCTCTCCACGCGCGCCGGCGGCCGCGGCCGCTTCTCCTACCTGGAGGCCGGGCGCGTGCGGGAGGCGCGGGCGCTGGTGGGCCGCTGGCGCCGGTTCCGCGCGGGCCTGCGGCGGCTGCGCGCGGTCAACCGCGAGCTCGTCACGCTGCTGCGGCGCTACCAGGAGAGCGCCTCGCGGCGGGCCACGCGCAAGCTGGGGCTGCCGGCCTCCCTCGTGCCCAAAGGTCACCTGTGATACCTTTTCCGCTCCGGGAAGGACCGATGGTCACGAGGGAGGAACGCCGGACGGAGCAGCGGGGACTGCGCAGGAAGGCGTCGCTACTCGCCTCGATCATCGCCATCATCGCCCTCGTGGTGGGCTCCCTCTTCGGCGACCGCGGGATCCTGCAGCTCATGGCCCAGCGGCAGCGCGCGCTCGAGCTGGCCCGCGAGATCGAGGAGGTCCGCGCGGAGAACCTGCGCCTGGCCGCCGAGATCCGCGCCCTGCGCACGGACCCGCGCGCCATCGAGCGCATCGCGCGCGAGCAGCTCGGGCTGGCGCGGCCCGGCGAGACGGTCTTCCTCATCCGCGACGCGGACGCGCCCGTCACGCGCTGACGGGCGCTCCGCTCGCGCCAGCAAATCCTGTTGACACCGGCCGCGGCGAGGCGAGTAGAATGGCCCGCTTTTTCCTGAAGGCCCTCAGCGGCAACCCGGCGCAGGCTCACGGAGGAATGAGTCGATGGCAAAGGCGATGAGCAAGTCCAAGATCGTGGCCACCCTGGCCGAGAAGTGCGAGATACCCAAGAAGACCTCGGCCGCCTACCTCGAGGCGCTCGCCACCATGGCCCACAAAGAGGCCAAGAACGGCTTCACGATCCCCGGCGTGGGGAAGCTCGTGATCCGTCAGTACAACGCGCGCATCGGCCGCAACCCGCAGACGGGCGAGGCCATCCGGATCCCCGCCCGGCGGCGCCTGAAGTTCGTCGTGGCGAAGGCCGCCAAGGACGCCGCGCTCGGGGCCCATTAGAAGCGGCAGCAACGCGGAGGGGCCCTCCACCCTTCCGTCCGCGCGCCGCATCACCTGCTCCACTCCTGATGGCCGCCGCTGACGACCGGGACCCGGGCGCGGACGACACGCGCACCTTCGGCGCCAGCCGGGTCGAGCTCGCGCAGGGCGACATCACTCGCGAGATGGTGGACGCCATCGTCAATGCCGCGAACTCCGGCCTGCTGGGCGGAGGCGGCGTGGACGGCGCCATCCACAAGGCGGGCGGGCCCGCCATCCTCGAGGAGTGCCGGGCGATCCGCGAGGACCAGGGTCCGCTGCCCGCCGGCGAGGCCGTCCTCACCTCCGGCGGCCGGCTGGCCACGCGCCACGTGATCCACACCGTGGGGCCCGTGTGGCGCGGGGGCGGGCACGGGGAGGCCGAGACGCTCGCCCGCTGCTACCGCAGCAGCCTGGCGCTGGCCGCGGCGCGCGGGCTATCCTCGGTGGCCTTCCCCGCCATATCGACGGGCGTCTACGGCTATCCCGTGGAGGAGGCCGCCTCGGTGGCCCTGCGCACCCTCCGCGAGGTCCTGGGAGCGGGCTCGCCCGTCACCCTGGTGCGATGCGTGCTCTTCACCGAGCGGGACCTCGAGATCTACCGGCGCGCGCTCGCTGCGCTGCCGGATTGATTTAGTTTTCTCATCCGATCAGGGGCCGAAGCTCCGCTTCCAGGCCCGCGGCCCAGACGTCGAAGTCTCCCTCGGACTCCACCACGATCTCGACCTTGCCGTCCGGCCTCCGGCGCACGTGCCCGGGATGGCGCGGCGCGAGCGGGATGACCACCGCCTCGCGGTGGATGCCCAGCCGGTCCGTCACCTCGAAGATGCGGTTGATCTCGCGCATGCCCACGACCTGGACCATTCTTGCCCCCCACCCTATCCCTCCCCACGTAGGGGGGAGGGAACTGCTCTTGCGAGATCGGCTCCGCGATCTCTGTAGCAAGCGCCGCCAGCATTCCTTTCCTTCGCCCCGCGGTCAAGTCGCCGTTGCGCTGCCCCGTGACCGGGCGATAGAGTGGATCGAATGGCCGAAGCGACCGCGCCGCCCCTCTCCGCGCGGGACGAGCAGACGATCGAGGAACGCGTCCTCGAGGTGGTGCGCGGGATGGCCTCGGAGCTGGGCGCCGGCCGCGCGCTGCGCGCGCTGACACCGGGGTCGTCGCTCGAGCGGGACGCGGGCCTGGGCAGCCTGGAACGCGTGGAGCTGCTGCTGCGCCTGGAGGCGGCCTTCGGCCGCTCGCTCGACGAGGCCGCGCTGCAGGCCGACACCGTCGAGGAGCTGGCGCGCGCGGTGCGGCGCGCGGGCGGAAGGGCGGCGGTCGGCGCGACGAGCGCGCCCCCCGCGCTGCCGGCCGCGTCTCCGCTGCGCTCCCCCGCCGCCACCGTGCACGGCACTCTGTGGCAGCGCGCGCAATCGACCCCGGACCGTCCCCACGTGTACATGCGGGAGGACGACGGCGCCGAGGCCACGCTCACGTACGGCGGACTCCTGGGCGACGCCGCCGCGGTGGCGGGAGGCCTGCGCGAGCGTGGCGTGGCCAGGGGCGACACCGTGGCCCTGATGCTCCCCACGGGCGCGGACTTCCTCCGCTCGTTCCAGGGCATCCTGATCGCGGGGGCGGTGCCGGTGCCGATCTACCCTCCCGTCCGCCTGGACCGCCTCGAGGAGTACGCCGCGCGGCAGTCCGCGATACTGGCCGACGCCGGCGTGCGGTTGCTGGTCACGGTCGCGCGCGCGGCCGCGGTGGCGCGCGTGCTCCAGGCCTCGGTCCCGTCGCTGGGGGCGGTGGTCACCGCCTCCGACCTGATGGCGGCCGGCGCCTCGTGGGCCGCTCCCGAGGGCGCGGGGACCGATCCGGCCTTCATCCAGTACACGTCGGGCAGCACCGGCCACCCGAAGGGCGTGCTCCTCACCCACGACAACCTGCTCGCCAACATCCGAGCCATCACCACGGCCCTGGAGGCCCGTCCGGACGACGTGGGCGCCAGCTGGCTGCCGCTCTACCACGACATGGGGCTCATCGGCTCGTGGCTGTTCTGCCTGCACGCAGGCCTGCCCATCGCGATCCAGAGCCCGCTGGCCTTCCTCTCGCGCCCGGAGCGCTGGCTGTGGGCGATCCACTCGCGCCGCGCCACCCTTTCCGCCGCCCCCAACTTCGCGTACGAGCTGTGTGTGCGGAAGGTGCCGGACTCGGCGCTACAGGGCCTCGACCTCTCCTCGTGGCGGTGCGCGCTCAACGGCGCGGAGCCCGTGAACCCCGACACGCTGGAGCGCTTCGCGCGCCGGTTCGCGCCGTACGGCTTCCGCCGCGAGGCCCTGATGCCGGTCTACGGCCTGGCCGAGAACTCGGTCGCACTGTGCTTCCCGCCGGTGGGCCGCGGCCCCGTCGTGCGCCACGTGTCGCGGGACGCCTTCGAGCGCGAGGGACGCGCCCTTCCAGCCGCCGCCGAAGATCCCGGCGCGCTGCGCTTCGTGTCCGTGGGGCTTCCGGTGGCCGGCCACGAGGTGAGGATCGTCGACGAGAGCGGGTCCGAGCGGCCCGACGGCACCGTGGGCCGCCTGGTCTTCCGCGGGCCGTCGATGAGCTCGGGCTACTACCGCCAGCCCGAGGCCACGGCCGCCGCGATGCTCCCCGGCGGGTGGATGGACAGCGGCGACCTCGCCTTCCGCGCGGAGGGCGAGATCCACATCGCCGGCCGCCGCAAGGACCTGATCATCAAGGCGGGCCGGAACCTCGTGCCCCAGGAGATCGAGGAGCTGGCCGCTTCGGTGGACGGCGTCCGCAAGGGATGCGTCGCCGCGTTCGGCGTGGACCGCCCGGAGCTGGGGACGGAGAGCCTGGTGGTGGTGGCCGAGACCCGCGCCGTGGACGCGGCGGAGCGCGAGCGGATAGAGGCCGCGGTGGTCGACCGCGTGGCCGCGGCCCTCGGCATCCCGCCGGACGTGGTCTGCCTCGTGCCCCCGGGCGCAGTGCCGAAGACCTCGAGCGGCAAGATCCGCCGGGCCTCCGCGCGCGAGCTCTATGAGAGCGGGTCGCTGGCGCGCGCGCCGCGCTTGTCCGCGCGCCGGAAGCTCGCGCTCGCCGCGGCGGCGGCACGAACCTCGGCGGCGGCGGGACTCGGATGGGCCCGTCGCGCCGGCTACGCGGCGTGGCTGGCCGCGGCGGCGCTCGTCCTGGTGCCTCTCTTCTGGGTGGCGGCGGCGATCCTCCCCGGGCGGAGGGCGGCCTTCGCCCTCGCCCGCGCCGGCGCGCGCGTGCTGCTGCGCGTCGCGGGCTGCCGGCTCTCGGTGGAGGGGGTCGAGCATCTGCCTTCTTCGGGCCCGCTGGTGCTGGCCTCGAACCACGCGGGCTACGCGGACGTGCCCGCGCTGGCGGCGCTCCTCCCCATCGACTTCGTGTTCGTGGCCAAGAAGGAAGTCCTCTCGTGGCCGCTGGTGCGAACGCTCGTCCGCAAGGCGGGGCACCTGACCGTGGACCGCTGGGACGCCCGGCAGGGCGTGGAGGACGCGGGGAAGGTGGGCCGCGCGCTGGAGGAGGGCGGGAGCGTCCTCTTCTTTCCCGAGGGAACCTTCACCGCGGCGGCCGGCCTGCGCCCGTTCCGGCTCGGGGCCTTCCAGGCGGCGGCCCAGGCCGGCGTGCCCGTGGTGCCGCTCGCCCTGCAGGGGACGCGCGCCGTCCTGCCCGAAGGGTCATGGCTCCCGCGCCCGCGGACGATCCGCCTCTGGATCGGCGCGCCGCTCTCCGCGGAGGGCGAGGGCTGGCGGGCCGTGGTCGCGCTGCGGGACCGCGTGACCGACGCCATCGCCGCGCGCTGCGGCGAGCCGCGCCTCGACCTGGTGGCCGCGGGCCCGGAGCGCCCTTGAGCGCCGCCGGGCGGCTGAGCCTGGAGGACGTCTTCCGCGCACGCCGCGTGGTGTCCCGCCACCTCGCCCCCACGCCGCTGCGCCCCGCGTTCTGCCTGCGTCCCCGGCCCGGGTGGCTCAAGCTCGAGTGCTGGCAGCCCACCGGGTCGTTCAAGGTGCGGGGCGCGACGAACTTCATCGCCTCCCTCTCGGCCGAGCAGCGGCGCGCGGGTGTGGTCGCGGCCTCGGCGGGCAACCACGCGCTGGGCGTGGCCTTCGCCGCCAGCATCCTCGGGGGAAGCCTGGAGGCCACGCTCTTCGTGCCGCGCACCGCCCCCCGCGCGAAGGTGGAGAAGCTCCGCACTTTCCCCGTCACCGTGCGCGAGGACGGCGAGACCTACGACGACGCGCACGCGCTGGCCGTCGCGCACGCGCGCGAGACGGGGGCCACCTACGTCCACGCCTTCGAGGACCCGCGCACCGCGGCCGGACAGGGCACGGTGGCCCTGGAGATCCTGGAGGAGATGCCCGAGGTGGGCACGCTGGTGGTGCCGGTCGGGGGCGGCGGGCTCATCTCCGGCATGGCCGCGGCGGTGAAGGACCGCGCCAAGGGGGTGCGCATCGTGGCCGTGCAGCCCGAGGCCTCGCCCTCGCTGCGCGAGTCCATACGCCAGGGCCGGGCGCTCCTCGAGTTCCCGGCGGGCCCCACGCTCGCCGACGGGCTGGCCGGCGGCATCGGCGAGATCGTCTTCGCGCACCGGGACCTGATCGACGAGGTGGTGGTCGTGCCCGAGGCGGAGATCGAAAACGCGATCGTGGCCCTTCTCGCGGAGGACCAGGTCGTGGCCGAGGGATCCGGCGCCGTGGGCGTGGCCGCCCTGCGCGCCGGCCTCGTGGAGTCGGCGGCCGACGGGCGTCCCGTCGTCGCAGTGGTCACAGGAGGCAACATCGACGCCGCCGTCCTGGCCCGCCTCCTGCACCGCCGGTTTTGAGGATCGACTCCGGCGCCGACCGCTGGTTCGCCGTCGCTGCGGCGACCCTGGCCTTCGTGGCCGCGGCCGGCCTGGGGTCGCTGCTCTCCGGCGGGAAGGGCGGGCTGGCCGGCGGCGTCCTGGGCCTGGCCGCCGGGCTCGCCCTCTTCCGCGCGCTGGGCCGGCGCGCCGAGCGCCGCCGCGCGCTGCTCTCCACGCCGTTCCCGGACCCGTGGCGGCGGTTTCTCCTGGACCGCTGCGATCCCTACGAGCGGCTCCCGCGCGACCTGCGCGGGCGCTTCGAGGAGGACCTGCGCGTCTTCCTGGCCGAGAAGCGCATCACCGGCGTCGGCATCCGGGCCACCGAGGAGCTCCGGCTGCTGGTGGCCGCGTCCGCGGTGACTCTGTCGGTGGGATGGCCGGACTACGAGTGGGACCGGCTGACCGAGGTGCTCCTTTACCCCCAGGACTTCGCCCGCGACTACGGCTTCGAGATGAAGGAGCTGTCGGGCCAGGCCCATGGCTGGGGCACGGTGATCCTCTCCGCGCCCGCGCTCCTCGAGAGCTTCGAGTATTCCGACGACGGGTACCACGTCGGCATCCACGAGTTCGCCCACCTGGTGCAGATGGACGGGGCGCGCTTCGCCGAGATCCCGCCCGGCCTGGGCCCGGCGCGGGGCCGGGAGTGGAGCGAGCTCGTGGCCGTGGAGATGGACCGGGTGCGGCGCGGCAAGTCCGCCCTCGACCCGTACGCCGCGGAGAGCGCGGTGGAATTCCTGGCCGTGGCCGTCGAGGCCTTCTTCGAGATCCCGCTCGAGCTGCGTGCCCGGCACCGCGAGGTCTACGCCAACCTCGCCGCGTATTTCCGGCAGGACCCCGCGGCGTGGGACGAGGCGAGGGGATAGTGAGGAACCGCGCGTGAGGCTGGATCTGGCTTTGATACGGGGCCATCCGGGCCTGTCGCGAAGGAAAGCGCAGGACGTGATCGAAAAAGGACAAGTGACGGTGGACGGGACGACCGTCTTTGACAAGGGTCGCGACGTCCCGGACAGCGCGACCCTTGTCTGGGATCCAAACAAGAAGTCCATCCGTCGCGCGCGGATCTCGCTCCCTGTGCTGTACGAGGACGACACGGTCCTCGTCGTGGACAAGCCCGCCGGCCTGCTGGCCGTGCCCACCTCGCCCGAGGCCACGAGCGAGGACACCGCCCTCGCCCGCGTCCAGGACTACGTCCGCCACCTCCGGCCGCGGAAGCCCTACGTCGGGGTGGTGCACCGCATCGACCGCGACACGTCCGGCGCTCTGGCCTTCGCCCTGTCACCGGCCGCGCGGCCGCCGATGCGCGAGCTGTTCCGCGAGCACCGCATCGAGCGGCGCTACGCGGCCCTCGTGCAGGGCGACCCGCGCGGCGAGCGCGGCCGCATCGACCTGCCGATCCACGACGCCTACGAGGGCGGGCGGCGGCGCGTGGCGCGTCCGGGCGAGCCCTCGCGGCCCGCGCTGACTCTGTGGACCGTGGTGGAGCGTTTCGCGGGGGGCGCCCTGCTGGACGTCGAGCTCTTGACCGGCCGGCAGCACCAGATCCGGGTGCACCTCGCGCACGTCGGGACGCCCATCGTGGGGGACCCGGTCTACGGGCGCGGGCGCGCGGGGCCGGAGGGCCCGCCGGCGGCGCCGCGCCAGATGCTCCACGCGCGGCTTTTGGCCTTCACGCATCCGCTGTCGGGGCGGCCCGTGCGCGCGGAGAGTCCGCTGCCCGCCGACTTCCAGGCGGCGATCGCGGCCCTGCGGCGGCTAGCCGGCGGGCGAGGCGGAGGCGGACGGCCTCGGCGAGGCTGACGCGGCGGGAGCGGCGCCGTACTGCCGCAGCTTCGCCTTGATGCGGTCCTCGATCCAGTGCGGGTCCCACCACTCGCGGGCGTCCACCTGCTCGCCCTGCAGGATCATCGAGAAGTGAAGGTGGTCGCCGCCGGCCAGGCCGGTGGCCCCGGTCTGGCCGATGGTCTGGCCGCGCGTCACTGTGTCGCCCGCCTTGACGGCGAACGAGCTCATGTGGCCGTAGAGCGAGAGCAGCCCGTAGCCGTGATCGATGACCACCGTGTTTCCGTAGATCCCGAAGAACTCGGCCATCAGGACCTGGCCGTCGTTGGAGGCGGCGATGGGGCTGTTCGCGTTGGTGGCGAGGTCGTATCCGAGGTGGTCCTGCCGGTCCACCTCCTCGCCCTGGTACTTGTAGATGCGGTGATCGGCGAACTGGGCCTCGACCTGCGAGTTGCTGAGCTGTCGGAAGGGCTCGCTCCACAGGAAGCGCTCCTGGGAGCGCCCCGCCATCTCGCGCAGCTGTTGGTTGTTCTGCTTGCGCAGGTCGCGGTTGATGAGCAGGTAGCTCTTGAGCGCGTCGCCCTGGTCCTGGAGCGAGGTCGTCTGGCTCATGATCTCCGGCACCACCTTGTTGAGGAAATCGTCACTGAGGTCCAGCTCCCGGGTCCGGAACTGCTTGGGGAAGATCTTGAGCCAGAAGGCCGAGAGGCTCTCGTTGCCCGCCTCGTCGCGGGCGCGCAGGCGGACGGCGGTGCCCGCCGGCACGTCGTAGGGATACGCGAAGATCGCGAAGCGCGTGGCAGGGTCCTTGCTCCCCGGCAGCGGGAAGCCGCGGAAGAACCGCTCGCCCACGAGCACGCCGCTGTCGGCCGAGGCGGGCGTGACCTTGTACACGATCATGTCGCAGCCGCCCTGGTTCACGTAGTGCTGGGTGGTCAGGACCTCGAGCCGCGGCGGGACGAGGCGCGCCGTGAAGTCCTGGTCGAGGCTCGCGCCGCGGCCCTTGAAGAACCCGAACTTCGCGGCCCGCGCGCGCACCTGCAGCTTGCCGGGGCCCTCGCTCATGCGGAAGCGCTTCTCCTGGGCGGGTGACCACCGGACCTGCACCTCGGGCCGCGGCGGGTCGTAGCTCTCCTCCAGCACGACCTTCTCGTCCGCACCCTGGCCGATCGTGACCTTCACCTCCCGCACGCCGTAGCGGGGCTCCGCGATGTCCAGGGCCAGCGGGGCGTTGCGGCCCACGGTCTGGAAGGGCTTGGCGAGCACGATCTTCGGCCGGGGTGCCAACAGGACGCGGAACAGGACGTAGCCGATCCCAGCCACCAGGGCCGCGGCCGCGACCATGATGACGATGCCGAGGACCGGCGTGCGGCGGCGATGTTGAACGCGTCCCCTGTAGAGCAATGCGCCTCCGTTCTTTGACTCCCCTTTAGGGACCCCGCGCTTCGATTCTATCTTCGCCCCGATGGAAGGCCCCGGAAGGAGCGGGAAGTTTTACCGCCGGCGCGATCAGGCCAGCGCGCGCAGGATCTCGTCCAGCCCCTGGTGCTGCCCGCGGAACTGGATGCCCGCCTGGTGGGAGAGGCCTTCCAGGCGGGACCACATCACCACCCCCGGGACCTCGACGCTGACGGGCGTGGCGCCCTCGGCAGCGAGGCGCTCGAGCAGGACGGTCAGCTCGGACCCGGTAGCCAGGTCCTCGCCCAGACGCAGCCGGCAGCCCACGGTGGACAGATCCATGGCGGTGGCCGGGCGCCAGTCCTTGCGGGTCCGATAGCGGACGGTCAGCAGGCAGGCGTGGCGCGCCTCGAGACGGCGGTTCGGACGGCGCGGTGAGGGATCCTGTGACATGGTTGGTCGTGGGAGGACGCCAGTATAGGCCGCGGTGCGGCGGGCGCTCAAGCCGGAGCAACCGCTCGCCCGGGGACGCGAGGTGTGTTAACGTCATGTCCCGTGTTCCGACGGACCGCCGCGGCCGCGCCGCTCGTCCTGTGCGTGACCGCCTGCGGCGGTGGCGGATCCCCTGCCGCTCCCCCTCCGCCGCCCGATCCCGGCTATGACGTGGTGGCCGTCGTCTACTACGACGAGAACAGCGACGGCCGGGTCGACCCGGGTGAGACGGTGCGCATGCCGGACGTGGTGCTCCAGGTCGGGTCCCGGACGGGACGGACGGAAAGCGCCGGGAGGGCGGTCATCACCGGCGTCCCGGCGGGAAGCCCGTCGGTCGCGGTCGGGACGGCGTCGCTGCCCCCGTTCTACACGGCCCCCGTCCCGGTCCCGGCCACCGTCCCCCAGCCCGCCGGCAGCGACGTGATGGTCGGGCTCAAGCTCCCCATCGGCTTCAACCGGCCCAACACCTACATGGGCTTCGGCGACAGCATCACCGCCGGCGAAGGATCCAGCGACGACGCCGGGTACCGGGACCGGCTGGAGGCCAAGCTGCGCCAACGCCTGGGCGAGGCCACGGTGATCAACCAGGGGCTCGCCGGCACCCGCAGCAACGGGGGCGCGCAGCGGATCCACCAGGCGCTGCCGGCGGAGCGGCCCGCCTACACCCTGATCCTCTACGGCACCAACGACTGGAACCAGAGCGAGTGCAAGAACGCGTTCCCCTGCTTCACGATCGACAGCCTGCGGAACATCGTGCGCGCCGTGCGCGGCGCGCAGAGCCTTCCGCTGCTGGCCACGATCCCCCCCTGCAACGTCGGGATGGACGACCGCTGCCCGGCGTCGCGGCAGAAGTGGATCCACGACATGGACGAGCTCATCCGTCCGATGGCCCGCGAGGAGGGAGCGGTGGTGGTGGACCTCGAGGCGGCGTTCCTCGCGCATCCGCCCCTGTCCGCCCTTTTCGTGGACCACATCCATCCCAACGACGCCGGCTACGAGATCATCGCCTCGGAGTTCTTCGCCGCCATCACCGAGCCGGCGGCGACAGCGGCGGCCGTGCCAGCGGCCCCGGAGACCGCGGGCGCCTTCGGCTTCGTCCGGCCCGAGGCTCCCGCCCGGCCGACGCCGCCCCTCACGAAGCCGGACCGGACCGCCGGCGAATGAAGACGGGCCGGCTCCTGAAGTTCCGCCGGCCGGGCGGAGAGGTCCACGCCTACCTTTATAAAGAGGAAGGGCAGTTCCGGGCGGCCCTTTACCTGCTCTCGGGGGAGGGGGAGGACCGCGGGCCGGTGCAGACACTGAGCGGAACCGAGGAATCGGGCGTCGAGGAGGACGTGAGGGCCTGGGTGGACGCCCACTTCCCCACCAAGCGTTGAAGGGCACGGACCGGTTCGTCGTGGACGACGTGGTGTGCGCGCTCCACGGCGCCACTCTGAAGGTCGCCAACCTCAGCGTGGGCGGGCTGTTCGCCGCCACGCCCTCGGCGCCCCCATTGGGGGAGATGGTGGAGATGGACGTGGCCCTCAAGGGCCGCCCGCCCTTCCGCGTGATGGGCAAGGTGGCGTGGATCAACGAGGCGAAGGAGCCGAAGGCCCCGGACCTGCCCCAGGGCTTCGGCTTCAAGATCGTCAAGATCGCGCTTCCCGACAAGGTCGCGCTCGTGGACTTCCTCAAGCGCGCGTCGCCCACACGGCTCAAGGGACCGACCCGCTCCCGTTAGCTCCTGGCCCACTCCTTGCACGCCAGATCGATGGCAAGTACTGCGCGCTGCGCAGGCTCCCATTGGAACGAGGAGGAGACATGCCCGAGAAAGAGACCCTGGAGCGCGCCGCGGAGGACCGGCGCGAGGGAAAGGCGCCGAGCACGCAGGCCGGTGAGTTCGTGCGGGAGGAGATGCATCACGTGCGCGAGGGCAAGCACGGCGCGCGGTCCACGAAGCAGGCGATCGCCATCGGCCTGTCGAAGGCCCGGCGCGCAGGTGTGCCGTTGAAGCCCCCGAGGCGGGCCAAGAAGGCGACGAAGCGGAGCGCGGCCAGCGCCTACCGCGCGGGTCGCAGCGGGAGCCGCCGTCGGCCGTCCGCGACCCGGTCGCGCGCGGTCTCGCGCGCGCTCCGGCGCGAAGGCAGGAGCGCAGCCTCGCGGCCGGCGCTCGCGCGCCAGGCGCGTGCCTCGGCCCGGAAGCGCAGCGCCACGGCCCGCAGCGCCGCGGCCAGGAAGGCGGCCCGCACGCGCAAGCGCTGAGGGCTGAACCTCAGAGGCCGAGCGCAGAGAGGCTGCCGTCGAGGAGGACCGCCATCTCCTCGATCTCGGCCTCGGTCACCACGAACGGCGGCGCCAGCATGACGACGTCCCCGTCCCTGCCGCTGGCGCCGCCCCCACCGGGATACGTGACGAGGCCGCGCCGGAAAGCCTCCGCCGCCAGCGCCTCCGCCCGGGCCTCGGCTCGGGGGAAGGGCCGGCGGCTCTCCTTGTCCGCCACCAGCTCCACGCCGATCATCAGGCCGCGCCCCCGGATGTCGCCGACGTGGGGGTGCGCGAGCAACGCGCCGAGCCGGGCCAGGGCCTTCTCGCCCATCACGGCGGCGCGCTCGACGAGGCCCTCCCTCTCGAGCACGTCCAGCGTGGCCAGGCATGCGGCCGCGGTGACGGGGTTGTGCGAGAACGTGAAGCCGTGGACGAAGCCGCCGGGGGACCGGGCCAGCGTGGAGACCACCCGCTCGCCGGCCAGGACTGCCCCCACCGGCATGTAGCCGCCGCTCATCCCCTTGCCGCAGGTCATGATGTCGGGCACGACGCCGCTCCACTCGGTCGCGAACCAGCGGCCGGTGCGCCCGAACCCGGTCATCACCTCGTCCGCGACGTAGAGGACTCCGTGCCGGTCGCAGATCTCGCGCGCCCGCCGGGCGTAATCCTCGGGAGGCACGGCCGCGCCCGCGGAGGCCCCGATGATGGGCTCCGCGATGTAGGCCGCCACCGTCTCCGGGCCCTCGCGCAGGATCACGGCTTCCAGGTCGTCCACGCAGGCCACGTGGCACTCGGGATAGGCGCGGCCGAGGGGGCAGTGATAGCAGAACGGCGCGATGGCCTCCGGCGCTTGCGCGAGCAGCGGCTCATACGGCGCCCGTAGGTTCGGGCGTCCCGAGAGCGCGAGGGTGGCCAGCGTGTTGCCGTGATAGGAGACCGATCGGTGGACGACCTTGTGGCGGGACGGCTGCGCGCGGGCGACGTGGTACGCGCGGGCCATCTTCACGGCGGTCTCGTTGGCCTCGGAGCCGCCGGATACGAGGTACAGCCGGTTGCAGTCGCCGGGGGCGTGGACGGCCAGGCGGGCCGCGTACTCTTCGAGGACCGGGCTCGTGAACTGCGTGCCGTGGACGTAGGCCGCGGCGGCGGCCTGGGAGGCCATGGCCTCGGCTACCTCGCGCCGCCCGTGGCCGATGTTGACGACCGCCGCCCCGCCCGACCCGTCCAGATAGCGTTTCCCCGAGCGGTCCCAGACGACCGCGCCCTGCGCGCGCTCGACGGCGGGCACCTGCGCCCCGAGCCGGCGCGGGAAGACGAAGGAGGACGCGCGCTCCACGAGCGGCATTCTAGGAGATATCCTTCCCCTCGATGAGCGCGCCGCTCCGCTCCGTCAACCCGGCCACCGGCGAGACGATCCGCGAGTACCCGCAGGCCGACGACCGGCAGGTCGCGGCGCTGCTCCAGGGGGCGCAGCGCGCCTTCGACGAGTGGCGGACGACCGGGTTCGCCGAGCGCGGCTCGCTCATGCGGCGGGCGGCGGCGCGCCTGCGCGAGAGGCAGAAAGACGACGCCGTCCTGATGGCCGCGGAGATGGGCAAGCCCGTGGCCCAGGGCAAGGGCGAGGTCGAGAAGTGCGCCTGGGTCTGCGACTGGTTCGCGGAGAACGCGGAGCGGCTCCTGGCCCCGGAGGAGGTCGAGACCGAGGCTTCGCACAGCTTCGTGGCCTTCGCTCCGCTGGGGGTCATCCTCGCGGTGATGCCCTGGAACTTCCCGTTCTGGCAGGTCGTCCGCTTCGCCGCCCCCGCCTTCATGGCCGGGAACTCGGGCCTGCTGAAGCACGCCGGCAACGTCTCCGGCTGCGCCCTGGCAGTGGAGGCCGTCTTCCGCGAGGCCGGTTTCCCGGAGGGCCTCTTCCGCGCCGCGCTCGTGGACACCAGCCGGGTGGCGGGCCTCGTCGCCGCGCCCGCGGTGCGCGCGGTGACGCTGACCGGGAGCACGGGTGCCGGCCGCGCGGTGGCGGCCCGGGCGGGCGACGTCTTGAAGAAGACGGTGATGGAGCTGGGCGGCAGCGACCCCTACCTGGTCCTGGAGGACGCGGACCTGGAGGCGGCGGCGGAGACGTGCGTGGCCTCGCGCCTCATCAACAGCGGCCAGAGCTGCATCGCGGCCAAGCGGTTCATCGTGGTCGAGAAGGTCCGCCCCCGCTTCGAGGAGCTGTTCGTCGCGCGGATGAAGGCCGCGCGCGTGGGCGATCCCCTGGACGAGGCCACGGAGGTCGGGCCCCTGGCCCGCCACGACCTGCGCGACGACCTGCACCGGCAGGTGACGCAGAGCGTGCAACGCGGGGCGCGGCTGCTCCTCGGCGGGTCCGTCCCTCCGGGAAAGGGTGCTTTCTACCCCCCCACCGTCCTGACCGGCGTCGGCAAGGGCATGCCGGCATTCGACGAGGAGTTGTTCGGGCCCGTGGCCGCTATCGTGGGCGTGCCCGACGAGGCGGCCGCGGTGCGCGCGGCCAACGACAGCCCGTTCGGGCTGGGCGCGGCGGTCTTCACGCGGGACGCGGCCCGCGGGGAGCGGCTGGCCGCGCAGTCGCTCGAGGCGGGGTCCTGTTTCATCAACTCCCAGGTGAAGTCGGACCCGCGCCTCCCCTTCGGCGGGATCAAGGAGTCCGGCTACGGCCGCGAGCTGTCGAGCTTCGGGATCCGCGAGTTCGTGAACGTCAAGACCGTCTACGTGAAGTAGTCACTCGCCCAGCTCCTCGCGCACGCGGACGTGCCGCAGCACGGATCCCATGGTGAGCAGCCCCGCCAGCCGGCCGCCGTCCACCACCAGCACGCGGCCGAGCCCCGTCTCCGCCATCTTGGCCATGGCGCGGATGAGTGGCGCCTGGGGCGGGACCACGATCGAGTCGCCGACCGGCGTCATGGCCGCCTGCACGGAGGTCCGCTCCCGCTCCTCGCCGGGCACCTTGAGGATGTCGCGCCGGCAGAGCAGCCCCACGGGGACGTCGCCGCGGACCACCGGGTAGGCCCCGTATCCCGTGCGGAGGAAGTGGTCGTGCGCCGCCTCGGCCAGCGAGATGTCGGCCGGTAGCGTGGCCACGTCCTTCACCATGGCGTCGCCCGCGGTCACGCCGCGCAGCGCCTCGTCCACGCGCGCGCTCTGGTAGGCCCCCGCCGACGCGTCCTTCAGGAACCAGCCGATGAGCACGTACCACATGCCGGAGATCCCGGCGCCGCGCAGCATGCTGACCACGCCGCTGGCCATGAGGAAGTACGCGAACAGCGTGCCCGCGCGCGCCGCCACGCGCGTGGCGCGCGCCTTCCCCATGGACCTCCACAGGACGCCGCGGAGGAGCCGCCCTCCGTCGAGGGGGAAGGCGGGCACCAGGTTGAAGGCCGCCACCACGACGTTGATGACCGCCAGGTAGCGGGCCACCGCCCAGACCGTGCCCCCCGGGCGCGCCAGCGCGCCCGCGCCCAGGAACAGGCCCGCCAGCACGATGCTCACCGCGGGACCGGCGGCCGCCATGCGGAGCTCGGTGCGCCCGTCGGGCGGGTCCCTCTCCAGCCGGGCCACGCCGCCGAATATGAAGAGGGTGATGGAGCGGATGGCGATGCCGCTCTTCAGGGCCACGACCGAGTGCCCGAGCTCGTGCAGGAGGATCGAGACGAAAAAGAGGAGCGAGGCCAGCAGCCCCTTGGCCCAGTAAGAGGTGACCGGCAGGTTCGGGTAGCGCTCGGGGAAGTAGCCGGTGGCCAGGGTCCAGGCGATCAGGCCGAAGACGATGAACCACGAGAAGTGGACGAAGACGGGAATCCCGAGCACGCGGATGAGCTGGATGCTGCCGGGGCTGGAGGAGGAGGAGGGCATGGCTCTGGATCCATTTTCCCTCGACCGGTGGGAGGGCTGGGCGGGGATGGTGGACAACCTACGGACAATGGGGCCGGTACTGAAGGCCGGCGGACAACGTGCGACAAGAGACTGAATCGACGCCGGTCAGGACGGCGTCGATTCAGTCGGAGCCATCAGGGCCCCGAAGACTAGCGCCAAGCTCGAGACGTAGGCCCAGAGGACCAGGGAGACCGAGAACGCGAGCGGGCCGTAGAAGGCCTCGAGGTTCATCCGGGCGATCTGGATCAGGAAGAGGTACTTCGCGAGCTCCCAGGACGTGCCGCCCCAGAGGGCGGCGCGCGCGGCCACCGCCGTGCGCACGGATACCGCGGGCACGAAGCGGTAGATGAGGAAGAAGAGCACGTAGCTCATGAAGAGCGCCACGGCCTTCGCGCCGTGGCGGGCCAGCGCGGGCAGCTCGCGGCCCCATTCCCGGGCGGCCAGGGTGAGGGCCACCGAGCAGAGCGCCAGGAGCCCCCCGGCCAGCGTCATCAGGACGGCCAGCATCCGGCTGCGCCAGAAGTGCCGGTGGGGACGGCCGCCCCAGGCGCGGTTCAGCGCCATCTCCACGGGCATGAAGATCCCCGACGAGCCCCACACGATCAGGCCCAGGGAGACGATCTCCAGGCCCTTGGCCATCTTGTTCAGGTTCCGCAGCGCAGGCGCCATGGCTTCGTGGCCGAACGGGATGAGCTCGTCGAGCAGCAGCAGCAGGGCCGTTCCTGCGCGGCGGCCGCCCGGGAGCTGCTGCGACGCCGCCGCCACCACCAGGAGCAGCGGGAAGAGGCACAGCAGGAAGTTGAACGCGATGGCGTTGGTGACGACCGCGATGTCCCGCGAGACGAGCGTACCCGCCGCCTTGGAGAGCCGGGCCGGCCACTGCGAGCGCGGCTTCATGGAACCGCGTCCGGAGCCGCGAGCGTGGCCGCAGCCCGACGGAGCGCCGCCCCCAGCGCCGCCGCCTGCGCGCGCGCGGCCGCCGCGTCGCCCGCCACGATCGCCTCGCGGACTCCCGGCAGCGTCTCCGCCTCGTATGTGGGCAGCGGCGCGTAGACGAGGTGGCGGAACCACGGCCGCCGGGGGATCCCGTCCCGGCTCAACAGATCGCGCTCCGCCTGCATCAGCGCGGCGTTGCGCGCCGAGGCGTCGGTGGCAGGATCCGCCAGCGGTGCCGCCGCCGGCAGCCGAACCAGCGCGGAAGCGCCCGCCCGCGCCTCGGCCAGGTCCACCTCCACCTCGCGGGCACGCGCCAGGGCCTCCACGTCGTCGAGATAGACGAGGATGTCGCGGCCGTAGGTGGAGTAGTCGAACGGAAGGACCTCCGCGTTGGCCAGGCGCAGCGCCATGAGCCCCCACAGGCGCGCCATCGCCGCGTGGTACTGGAAGCCGGGGTCCCCGAACCGCCTCATCCACTCGTGCGTGTCGTAGATCGAGTGGTACACGCCGTAGGGCCCGTCGAAGACCGCGTCCACGGACGGGACGCCGATGTGGTTGAAGAAGACCGTGTAGTCGCTGCCGCTGCCCAGGATGCGCACCAGGGGATCCCGGGTCCGCGCCCCCGCCGCGACGCCGTAGCCCCGGCCGCTCCCGTCGCCGGCGGCCCGCCACACGTCGTAGACGCTACCGCGGCCCTTGGGGTCGGGCACGGAGCGCGCCACCTCGTACAGGAAGGGGCGCAGCGAAGGGACGGCGCTCACCGACAGCGTGTCGCCGGAGGTCGAGGAGTCCACGTTGAGGCAGGCCACCGCGTCCCGGGCCAGCGTGTCCTCGTGCTGCTCGCCCCACTCCGTCGATCCCGTGAGCGTGAACTCCTCGGCGTCCCAGATCCCGAAGACGATCGTGCGGCGCGGGCGGATCCCCCGGCGCTGGAGATCGCCCAGCGCGCGGGCCAGCTCGAGAGCGGTGGCGGTGCCCGACGACGGGTCGACACCTCCGTGGGTCCAGGCATCGTGGTGGTTCGAGAGGAGCACGATCTGTCCCGCCACCGCCGGGTCCGGGTCCGCGCCGCGGATGCGGCCGATCACGTTCCGGATGGGGCGCAGCTCGCGCGGGATGACCAGACGCACGCGCGCGCGCGCGGGGCCGGGGCCCACGTGATAGGCGAAGGGCCCGCCGCCCTGCCAGTCGCGCGCGGGCCGGACGGGCCCGCCCAGGGCCTCCAGGATCACGCGCGCGTCCTTGAACGACAGCGGCACGGTCGGGATCTTCGGCAGGATCTCGGAGTCCGCTTCGAGGATGCGTTTCGCTCCGGGGGTCGAGGGCCAGCCGGGCGTGAGGGGATCGCCGGGGACGATGAAGTCGTACACGTTGGCGCCGCGCTGGACGTGGCTCTCCGGTCCCCAAGGGCCCTTGGGGTACATATCGCCCTGGACGTAGCCGTCCTCCGAGGGATCGGAATACGTGATGAGGGCCAGCGCGCCCCGTCGCTCCGCCTCCAGGCTCTTGCCCCCGCGGTACCCCTTGAAGGAGCGGGCCAGCGCGACCTTCCCCTTGATGTCGATGCCGAGGCCGGACAGGGCCGCGTAGTCCTCGGGCCGGCCGTGGTTCACGTAGACGACCTCGCCCTCCACGTCGCCGCTCCGCGCGTAGGCGTGCCAGGGAAGCGTCAGCGTGGGATCGGAGCTCCACGGGTCCTCGGGGATGGGCTCCTCGCGGTTGGCCAGGCGGACGGGCGTGGCGCGGTCCGGCGTGGTCATCTCGACCTGCACCACCCTTGCGCTGGAGAGCAGGACGTCGTAGGAGACCACCTCGGTCTCCAGGCCGTAATCGCGGAAGCGGTCGGCGACGTAGGCCGCCACCCGCCGCGCGCCCTCCGTCCCCGCGACGTGGGGCGCCTTCGTGAGCTCGCGATGGTGTGCCTCGCAGCCCCCGGGCTGCGGGAGGGACAGGAAGGCGGCTTCGACCTCCCGCTGCCGGCGCCCGCCGTCGGCGGTGAAGCCGATGAGGCCGGCATCCTCCGCGGCGGCGGCCGCGGCCGCCCACAGCGCCAGGGCGAGCCAGCGCGTCACGCGGCCTTCCTTCTCCGCCACCAGAGGTAGGCCGGGATGCCCAGGGCCAGCAGCCCCAGGCCGATCCCCGATTCGACCGGCTTCTCGACGAAGGCGTTGGCCACGAACGCGAGCGCGCTGACCACCACGACGATGGGCAGCGCGGGGTAGCCCCAGACGCGGTAGGGCCGCGGCGCGTCCGGCCGCGTCCGCCGCAGGACCATCACGGCCGCGCCGGTGGCCGCATGGAAGAGGAAGACGGCGACGATCACGTAGGTGATGAGCTGGTTGTAGGTGCCAGAGAAGGTCAGGGCGATGGACCAGACGCCCTGGGCGACGATGCTGTGGCTCGGCGTGCGGTACCGCGGGTGGATGTGGGCCAGGGAGCGGAAGAACACGCGGTCCTCGGCCATGGGGAGATAGATGCGGGCGGCCCACAGGATGGTGGCGGAGAGGCAGCCGAAGGTCGAGACCACGACCGCCGCCGAGACGAGGCGAGCCCCCACGGGCCCGAAGAGCGCGGCCGCCGCGCTCTCGCCGATCCGCGGCGTCTCCTGCATGGCCGCGACCGGCAGGGCGCGGAAGTACACCAGGTTCGTGACGAGGTAGAGCACGATCACGACCACGACACCCGCCAGCATGCTCCGGGGCAGGTTCCGTCCCGGGTCCCGCATCTCGCCCGCCACGTTGGTGACGCCGTACCAGCCGTCGTAGCTCCAGAAGACCGCGATCATCCCCACGCCCAGCGCCGCGAGGAGGTCGCCCTCAGGCAGCGGCGCGAACAGGTCGGCGCGCGCGCGCGGGGGGACCATCAGGCCCGCGGCGGCCAGGACCAAGATGCTGCCGACCTTGAGGAGCGTGATCACGTTCTGGAAGACGGCGCCCTGCTTCACGCCGAAGTAGTTGATCGCGGTCAGGAAGGCGAGGGCCAGCCCGCCCGCGAGCTGCCCCCCGTTCGCGGTCCAGCGCCATCGGCCGAGCGGCACGGTGGCCAGGACGTTCTCCGTGGAGAAGAACGGCAGGAAGGACCCGAGGTACTCCCCGAAGCCCGCGGCCAGCGCGGCCAGGCCCCCGCACATGATGATGAGGAATGCCGCCCAGCCGAAGAGGAAGCCCCAGAAGGGGCCGTAGGCCTCCTTCAGGAAGTGGTACTGGCCGCCGGCCCTCGGGAACATCCCACCCAGCTCGGCGTAGGTCAGGGCACCCGCGATGGTCAGCAGGCCGCCCAGGGCCCAGAGCAGCAGCACCAGGCCCGCGTGGGGCACCGCGCGCACCACGTCGGCGGCGGCGATGAAGATGGCCGAGCCCAGGACGGACCCGATGGTGATGAGCGTCCCGTCCCAGGCGCCGAGCCCTCGGACCAGGGAGGGCGGGCCCTTCGCTCCGGTCTCCCCCATCGGTGCGCGGGATTCTATCGGAGTTGGGGTACATTTCGACTCGCATGGCCGAAGACGTCCGAATCCGCCGGGCCGCCACGCGGGCGGACTCCGATTCCTGCGTCCTCCTGCAGCGGGCCGTCTGGGGGCTGAGCGACCTGGAGATCACGTCCGCCATCCAGCTCATCGCCACCACGCACGCGGGCGGGCTGCTCCACATTGCCGAGTCCCCGGAAGGCCAGGCCGTGGGGTTCGCCTACGCCTTCCCCGCCACCCGTGACGGCGTGTGCCACCTGCACTCCGACATGCTGGCGGTGCTGCCCGAGTACCAGCAGCGCGGCGTCGGCGTCCGCCTGAAATGGGCCCAGCGCGAGGACGCGCTGGGGCGGGGGATCGACCTCATCACCTGGACCTACGATCCGCTCCAGGCCCGCAACGCCCACCTGAACCTGCGGCGGCTGGGGGCGGAGGCCTCCGAGTTCCTGGAGAACTTCTACGGCATCACGACGGCGGCGCTCCACCACGGCCTGCCCACGGACCGCCTGCTCGTCCGCTGGGCGCTCAACTCCGAGCGCGTGCGCCGCATCGCCGCCGAAGGCGAGCGGCCGGGCACGGTGGCCTTGCCGCCCTCGCCGCGGATCAACGACGTGCGGTGGCAGGCCGGGTGGCCGGTCTCCTCGGAGCCCCGCCTGGACATGGAGGACCCCGAGCTGCTCCTCGAGATCCCGCCCGAGTGGGACGTGATCTGCCAGAAGTCGCCGTGGGTGGCCGGGGACTGGCAGGCGAAGGTGCGCCGGGCCTTCCAGGCCTACTTCGGACGCGGCTACCTGGCTGCCGACTTCGCGCCCACCGAAGAGGGCGGCCGCCGGCGGCCGTTCTACGTCCTGCGCAAGCGCCAGGGATGAACGTCCGGCCCGGGCAGTAGCCGGATGGGGTCGGGAACGGTCGTCTCGATCAACGTCTCCGACGGCGGCGTGCCCAAGCTCCCCGTCCGCGAGGCCCACATCACCGTAGACGGCGTGAAGGGCGATCGGCAGCGGGACCGCCGCTTCCACGGCGGGCCCAAGCGCGCCGTGTGCCTCTACTCGCTCGAGATCATCCGGGCGCTGCAGGCCGAGGGCCATTCGATCGGCATCGGGAGCGCCGGTGAGAACCTGACCGTCTCGGGCGTCGATTGGACTGCGATGACCCCCGGACGGCAGGTCCGGGTGGGCGCGGTGCTGCTGGAGCTGACGAACTACGCCCATCCCTGCAACAACCTCGTTCCCTACTTCCGCGACGGGAAGTTCATCCGCATCTCGCAGAAGGTCCATCCCGGCTCGGGCCGGCTGTATGCGCGGGTGCTGGAGGAAGGCGTCGTCCATGTCGGCGATCCCGTGCAGATCGTGGATGCCCGGCCGCCGGCCGACTACCTCACGCCTTCATCTCCGCGATGACCCGCTCCAGCTCGGCCTTCATTGCCGCGGGAGACGACGCCCGATAGCGGCCGCCGTGGCCGGGCAGGACCCATTCGAACCGGAAGTCCAGCAGCCGCTCCATCGACCGGATCTGCTCCGGCCAGGAGTACCAGCACACCCCGCGCGAGGCGTAGAGGCCGCCGTCGTCCTCCGACCCCATCAGGTGGTCTCCCGTGAAGAGGAACGTCTCGCCGTAGAGCAGCACCGCGCTGCCGGGCGTGTGGCCGGGGACCGGAATGGCCAGGAGGTCCGGACCGAGAGGCACGGGGTCCTGGCCGATCAGCCTCCGCTCGACGCCGCGCGTGCCGCCCGTGACGTCCTGCTCGTGCAGGATCCTCTCGCAGCCGAAACGGCGCTGGAATGCGGCGTGCTCGGCCACGTCGTCGCGATGGGTCAGGAACATCTGGCGCACGCCGCCCATCTCCGCCAGCCGCTTCAGGAGCGGCTCCGCGGCCCGCGGCGAGTCCACGAGCACGTTGCCCTGGGCGCGCGTCACGAGGTAGCTCCACGCCCCGAAGGACGACTCGGCCGTGAAGCCGCAGGAGAAGACGCCGTCCGCGATCCGATCCGGGAACGCGTCGACGCCGGGCGTGGCGTCGATCTTCGGGTCGGTGCCGATCGAGCTGGTGGGACAGGCCACGAGCGCCATCAGGGAACGCCTGCGCTGCTCTTCGGATACAGGCTGCCGCGCGACGAACGACAGGTCCCGCGCGGAGCGCGCGAAGACCCCCGGCTCGATGTGGCGGCACACGGCGCAGTCGATGCAGGTGTCGTCCACGAAGAAGGGCCCGGGGACGTTCTCGGCGAGGCGCGCGGCGGCCCGGGCCATGCCCCATTATGCGGCGCGACCGGCGCGGCGTTTGACGGTGGCCGCGGGTGGCGATAGGGTCGCGCGCACACGCTGAGATGATCACGCTGCAGGTCGTCCGGGACGATCAGGACCGTGTGGTCTGCCGGATCGCCACCGGCGACGCCGTTCCGCTGGGCCCGGCCGATCTGCGGATCGTGGCCCGGATGGAGGTCCGGCACGAGCGCGGCGTGCCCGAGGAGACGACGCTGCACAGCCGGCGGCTCGCGCTGGGCGCTGGTATGCAGGACGTCCCCCTGCCCTCCCACCTCGCCGCCTTCGACTACCACGGCCGCGAGATCGCGCTCCGGCTCAGCCTGCGGCTGACGGACGGTAAGGGAAAGCTCCTGGCCGAGACGCGTCTGCGGGACGAGGAGACCGGGCTTCTGGCCTCGCGCCCGAAGCTGGCCGAGTCGCCAGAAGCCCTGATGAACCCGGAGGACAAGTATTCCTTCTTCGCCAACCTCCGCGCCCTGCCCCTGCAGAGCCAGCTCGCTGTCGCAGCCGTCGGCTTTGGCCTCTGGATCCTGGCCGCCGTCAACGTCTTCGTCGGCGCGCACGACCAGTGGGTGGCCGAGCCGCCGCTCACCCACATGGAGCGGTTCAACCTGGAGCTCGCGGGACGGCACGACGAGCTGAACCGGCCGCGGGTCAAACCGTATCTGTACGGCAAGGGTCACCGCCGGGTGCCGATCATCGACGCCACCCAGAACAGCATCATGGTCTCGGTGCTCGCGTGGTTCCTGGTCCGGCAACGCCTGCCCCGTTACGGGGACTTCCACCTGTTCCTGTTCCTGCCGGCGTTGCGGCGCGGCACCCGCATCGCGGCCCGCCGCCTCGTGCGCGGCCGCTCGCACGTCGATCTCTTCGACATCACGGTCCGGGTGGTGGCGGCCAACCTGGAGTGCTGGAAGCGCAAGGCCGGCGGGGGGGAGAAGACGGACAAGGAGATCCGCACGGCCGTGCGCGCCGTGCGGATCTACGAGCGGAACCTGCCCTACGTGCCGGCCGGATCCTCGATCGGGGATTTCCTGAAGGACGACGTCGACTTCACCCCCATGTTCCGGGCGCTGTATCCGCCGCTCATGACCAGCTCCACCCACGGCCTCGAGCTGGCCTGGCAGGTCCAGATCCTCCACCCCGAGTTCGTGGACCAGGTGCTGCCGGGGCCCACCTCGATGCTGCGCTTCCGGGATTTCCTGGAGGATTGACCCCTCGGCGGCGCGCCCTGGCCGACGCGTATTCAATAGCCGGCCGCGGAGTAGAACACGATGCAGTCGTCGCCGGGGAGACATTCAAATCGCCACGCATCGGCCAGGATGGGGTGGGCAAGGGCGGCGGTGGCCGACTCCCCCGTCGCGAGCCGAACACCGAAGGTCGGACTATCGGAATCCATGAAGAACGCTTGGACCTTGCCCTCGATGGCCTGGACGAAATACGACGTCACCCTCGCCGGGCCGCCGCCGGCGTTGATCGTGACATGCGTGCCCGCCGGAATCCCGGCGGCCGGGTTGATCCCGAAGGGCGTTTGGTCCGCGACCGACGGATCAGCCGCCGACCCCGTGGGGGCCACACTGACCTTCAGGTTCCCGTCCGTGTCGTAGCGCAGGCCGGACGTCGCGGTATCGATGTTGCTCAGGTACGAGGACGCCGCGAGATCGAGGCCGACGGACCACGGCCCGGACTGCGTCGCCGCCACCGTCCCGGTGACGGAGGCGCTCCCCGAGGTCTTCAGGCTGCCGTCGGGGTTCAGCGGGAAGTTGGTGACCTGGCTCATGACCGTCCCCTGCTCGTGCACGCGAATCGAGCCGTTCGCGTCGAGGTTCTGCTCCCTGACGGGGGCAGCGCCGGTGGCGCCGACGGAAGCGGTTCCGGCCCATGCCGACCCGGCCAACAGGTTCACGGCGACCCCCATCCCAGCGGCCAGGGTCAACACTCGATTTGCCATCGGATCCTCCAGAGCTGACGCTGTCATCGCTACGGCTCGCGGGAACGGCGTCAGGGCGCGCCCGCGAGGATGCCGGTTACGAGGGTTACAGGCGCCGGGCCGCGGGCTGGCGTTACAGCCCCGGCGGACGTTTGCGGGATGGTAGGATCGCCCTGATCAGGGGGACGCGAGACGACCCCGTCGAATGAAGACGCAGAGACCGCCGCCGGCTTCCTCCGCGGCGACACCGCCGCCGCGGCCCTGGTGGACGGATGGATCGCCGGCGCGGCGGGGCCGTTCCGCCGTCGGCTGGCCGCCGACTGGCCCGACCTGCTCCAGGACGTGCGGCTGGAGGTCCTGCGCCTGCTGCGAGCGTCGAGCTGGCGCGGAGAGGCGCGGCTGAAGACCTACGTCTGGCGCGTGACCGGCCACACCTGCCTCGACGCCCTGCGCCGGCAGCGGCGCCGCCCTGAAGGGGAACCGGCCGACGCCGCCCTGGGGCTGCGCTCGCCCGACCCGTCCCCCCTGGACCGGGTCCTCGACCACGACCGGTCGCGGGTGCTGCTGACGGCGCTCGAGGCCGTGCCCGCCGAGTGCCGCCAGATCTGGGAACGGATCCTGCGCGGCCTGGGATACCGCGAGATCGGCCTCGAGCTGGGAGTATCCGAAGGCGCGCTGCGGGTGCGGGCCCATCGCTGCCGCAAGCAGGCGGCCGACGCCCTGGCCGGTAACGCCGTCGCCTCTCGTGGCGCCAAAACAGAAGCGTGAGCTGCGACGAGGTGACGGACCGTCTTCCCTGGCTGCTGAACGGCAGCCTCGAAGGCGACGAGCGCGAGGCGGTGCGGGCGCACCTCGCCGCCTGCGATCGGTGCGGACGGGAGCTGGAGGAGACGCGGCAGGCGATGGCGGTTTTCGACGCGCACCTCCCCTCGGCGGCGCTCGTGGACCTCGCCTGGGACCGTCCGGTCGCGGGCGTCCCCGCCCCGCTGGCGCAACGCCACCTGGAGAGCTGCCCGCAGTGCGCCGAGGAGCTGGCCCTCTTGCGGGAGAGCCGGCGGCTCGAGGGTGGCGTGGAAGCGCCCCGGCGTGGGGGCCGCGGGGCGCTCACACGATTCGCCGAATGGGGCGGCAGCCTGGCCGCGGGACTCCTGATCGGCCTGTGGTGGGGTGGCGCTCTCGACCGGCGCACTCCGCCGCCTCCCGGACCGTCTCCGGCCGCGTCGCCGTCGGCGCTACGAGCGGGCATCGAGGAAGAGCTGGGACGGCTGCGCGCGTCCGTGGGCGATCTGCAGGCGCAGCTCGAGAGCGCGCGGGCCCCGCAGCCCGACCTTCCGATCTTCGAGCTGATGCCCGCCGACCAGGTCGTGCGGTCCGGCGAGGGGATCCGGGAGCTCGTGGTCCCTTCGTCGGCACGCCTGGTGGCCCTCCTTCTCAATGCCGAGACCGGCTCGCGTCCCGCCGGCCTGGAGATCCGCACCGCCGACGGCAAGAAGGTCTGGAGCGGCAGCGGCCTGCGTCCGGGCCCGCTGGGCGGCTACAGCATCGGGGTCCCCGCGGCGCTCCTCCCCGAGGGACGGTACGAGCTGGTGCTCAAGCCGGCGGGCGAGCGCGAATCGCGGTACCTGATGCGCGTGCGCCACGCGCGCTGAAGCCTCCCGGCGGTCCACGGCCGCGTGGTATGTTCACCTTTCCGTATGAAGGGGATCATCCTCGCCGGCGGCTCGGGCACGCGCCTCTACCCCGTCACGCTCGGCGTGAGCAAGCAGCTCATGCCCGTGTACGACAAGCCGATGGTGTACTACCCGCTCTCCACCCTGATGCTGGCGGGCATCCGCGAGATCCTGGTCATCACCACACCCCACGAGCAGGACGGCTTCCGGCGCCTGCTGGGCGACGGGAGCAGCTTCGGGATCCGGGTGGCCTACGCCGCGCAGCCCCGGCCGGAGGGACTGGCCCAGGCCTTCGTCATCGGCAAGGGCTTCGTGGGCAGCGACGCCGTGGCCCTGGCCCTCGGGGACAACATCTTCTACGGGCACAACCTCGTGGAGTACCTGCGGCGCGCCGCGGGCCGGAAGGGGGCCACGGTCTTCGCCTACCGCGTGCGGGACCCGCAGCGGTACGGCGTCGTGGAGTTCGACGCCGGCGGACGCGCCGTGGGCCTCGAGGAGAAGCCGGCCCAGCCCCGCTCGCCCTACGCGGTGACCGGCCTCTACTTCTACGACAACCGGGTGCTGGACATCGCGGCCGGCCTCAAGCCTTCGGCCCGCGGCGAGCTCGAGATCACCGACGTGAACATGGCCTACCTGAAGACGGGCGAGTTGCACGTCGAGACGCTGGGCCGCGGGATGGCGTGGCTCGACACGGGCACGCAGGAGGCCCTGCTCCAGGCCAGCAACTTCATCCAGGCCATCGAGCAGCGGCAGGGCCTGAAGGTCGCCTGCCCCGAGGAGATCGCCTTCAAGATGGGCTACATCACCGCCGAGGATGTGCTCCGCATCGCCGCCACCATGCGCCACAACGACTACGGCCAGTACCTCGAGCGCATGGTGGAAGAGGGACCGGCCGAGGGATGAAGGTCCTCCCCACCGACCTGCCGGGCGTGTTGCTGGTGGAGCCCGTCGTGCACCGCGACAGCCGCGGCTTCTTCCTGGAGACGTACAACGAGCGCCGCTACCGCGAGGCGGGCATCCCGGCGGCCTTCGTCCAGGACAACCACTCGCGCTCGGTGCGGGGGACCGTGCGCGGCCTGCACTTCCAGCTGCGCCGCATGCAGGGCAAGCTCGTGCGCGCGGTGGCCGGCGAGATGTTCGACGTGGCGGTGGACGTGCGCCGCGGCTCACCCACATTCGGCCGCTGGTTCGGCGCCAACCTCTCGGCGGAGAACTTCCGCCAGATCTACATCCCGCCGGGCTTCGCCCACGGGTTCTGCGTCGTCTCCGAGGTGGGCGAGGTGGAGTACAAGTGCACCGAGCTCTACGAGGCGGCCGACGAGCTCGCCATCGCGTGGAACGATCCGCAGATCGGCATCGCGTGGCCCGCCTCGGAGCCGCTGCTGTCCGCGAAGGACAAGGCGGCGCCCCGCCTGGCGGAGGTCCTGGACCGCCTGCCCGCGTTCGGCCTGGTCTAGCGTTCCTTAGACAACTCCCTTGACGGCGGCGCCGCGCGCGCTTGGCTGCGGGCAGGCCGATTTCCACCCCGCGAGCAGAAATATTTTTCGACGCCGAAAGTTTTGGACCTCACTTTTCCGGTTATTGGGAGGGTCTCGCAAGCATGGCTCGCGCTGGCCATGTCTGTCTCGGTCTCATTTGCGTTCTGGAGTGCGCTCGAGACCAGGTCTTAGTATCACCGCGACAGTCCTCGATCGTCGCTCCTGAGCCCCGCCTGGGCCCTGTCTTGGGCCGAAAAATGACCGTGGTACACCGGTCCCATGAAAACGAATGCTCTCGCTACCGCGGTCGCTCTTTCGGATCAGGATCTCCTTTCGCGCATCGATGCCCTCGCCGGCAACGAGCGTGAGATCACCGCCGAGCTGGTGGCCCACCTGGCCGCGCTCGAGCTTCGCCGTTCGCTCTACGTCGCGCAGGGCTACGGCTCGCTCTTCGCCTACTGCACGGAGGCCTTGCGGCTATCCGAGGACGCGGCATGTAACCGCATCGAAGCCGCCCGGGCCTGTCGAAGGTTTCCCGTCATCCTCGATCTTCTGGCCTCGGGCTCGTTGACCTTGACCTCCGTCCGAATGTTGAGCAAGCACCTGACACCGGAGAACCACGAGACGGTCCTGGCCCGGGCACAGCACCAGAGGAAGGAACAGATCGAAGCGCTGGTGGCGGAGCTGGCGCCCAGGCCGGATGTTGTTTCTTCTGTGCGAAAGCTGCCGGCCCCGCGAGCCTCATGTGCTGAAGGGGGACAAGGCCATGAGCTACCGATCATGGCTTGTCCCCCAGGGTTGTCCCTGTCGGCCGCTGCGCCGTTGCTGGAGATGGCAGGTCTTGCCGAAGCCCCGTCCAATTCGAGCGCGGGTCGCGATGCGAATGGATCCGTTCCGCTCTCTCATCCGGCAACGCCTCCGCCCGCTCCGGCGCCTCGTCCAATCCTCCAGGCCCTGGCGCCGGGCCGTTACCGTGTCCAGTTCACGCTCGGCCAGGAGGGCTACGACAAGCTGCGGCGTCTCCAGGCACTGCTCCGCCGCGAGGTTCCGAACGGGGACACCGGTGTAATCTTCGAGCGGTTCATCGACGTGCTTCTGGAAAAGGTCGAAAGGGACAAGCTCGGCAAGCGGAGCAACGCCACGAGCGGCGCCAGAGTGCGGCGGTCGACGAAGACGGGTACGGGTCGCGCTTGCGAAAACCGTATCCGTTCCGGAACGGATAGAACCGACCCGCGGGACACGCCGATCGGGCTCGAGGGCCGGAAGGCGCGGCTCGATCCACAGAGGACGCCATCCCGCCACATCCCGAACGGCGTGAAGCGCGCGGTCTGGTTTCGCGACCGGGCGCAATGCGGGTTCGTGGCCGACACGGGTCACCGCTGCACCGAGCGCAGCTTCCTCGAGCTGCACCATATCCATCCCTACGCGCTGGACGGGCCGGCCACGGTCGACAACCTCTCGCTACGATGCCGGCGCCACAACCAGTACGAGGCCGAGCTGGTCTTCGGGGCCCGCAACAGCGTTGCGCGTGATCAGGGCGCGTAGCGCCTTGGCGGCACCGCAACCCCCGTCCGCGGGTCGCGGCAAGCCGGCACGCTAACCGTCCCCCGTGGCCACCGGCAGCGCCGGGTCCGCGCTCCACTCGCTCCACGAGCCCGCGTAGAGCGATCCCGAAAGCCCCGCCGCGTCCAGGGCCAGCAGGTCGTGGCACGCCGTGACCCCGGACCCGCAGTAGACGACCGGCGGCGACGCCTCCGCGCCGAGCGCGGCGTACCGCTTGCGCAGCGCCGCCGGCGGCAGGAAGACGGGGATGGGTCCCCCGGTGAGGTTCCCGGAGAACGGCGCGCTCTTCGCGCCCGGGATGTGGCCCGCGCGCGGATCGATGGGCTCGGCCTCGCCGCGATAGCGCTCCGCGGCGCGCGCGTCGAGCATCAGCACCTGGCGGTCCGCCGTGGCCAGGTCCTGCTTCTCCACCACCGCCCCCGGCCGCAGGCGCGCCTCGAACCGCGCCGGCCGCGGCGGCGGCGTGGCCGTCTCCACCGCGCGCCCCTCGGCGATCCATTTCACGATCCCGCCGTCGAGGACGGCCGCGTCCTCGTGGCCGTGGGCCCGGAGCAGGTACCACAGCCGCGCGGCGGTGGCCCCGGCCTGGTCGTCGTAGGCCACGACGCGCACGCCCGGCCCGATCCCCGCCGCGCCCATCACCCGCGAGACCTGCTGTTCGGACGGCCACGGGTGGCGGCCGCGCGGGCTGCCCCGTCCCCCGCCGGGAGCGGAGAGGTCGGCCTCCACGTCCAGGAAGACCGCGCCGGGGATGTGCCCCGCGGCGTAGGCGTCGCGCCCCCGCCGGGCGGGATCGAGGTACCAGCGGACGTCGACCACGCGAAGGTCCGGGTCACGCAGGTGGTCGGCCAGCCAGTCGGTGGAGAGGATCGGCCCCAAGCGGTTACTCGCTTAGAATCGGGCGATGGCCAAGCCCGAGCGCCATGTCCTCGTGTGCCTCAACGTGCGCCCGCCCGGCAACCCCAAGGGATCCTGCGGGGAGAAGGGGTCCGAGGAGGTCTTCGACACGCTGAAGCGGATGGTCAAGGAGCGCGGGCTGGGAGACCGGGTCATCGTCAGCCGGACGGGCTGCCTGAAGCATTGCAGCCGCGGGATCACGCTGGCCGTCTACCCCGACAACGTCTGGTACGCGGGCGTGCGGACGAGCGACCTCGACGAGATCCTCGCCTCGCATCTCGTGGGCGGGCGGCCGGTCGAGCGGCTGTCCATGCCCGACATTCCGTGGGAGTGACCGCAGGACCCGGCCCGGCCGGGCGCCGGTAGGCCGTCCGGCCTCCACCACGGCCACGCCGTTCACGAAGACGTGCTCGATCCCCGCGGGCCGGGCCTGCGGATCCGTCGCGGTCGAGCGGTCGACGACGGTGCGTGGGTCGAAGACCACGACGTCCGCCTTCATGCCCTCCCGCAGCAGCCCGCGGTCCGCCAGGCCCAGCCGCCGGGCCGGCATCCCGGTCATCTTCTTGATCGCGGTCGCCAGCGTCACCTCCCTGCGCTCCCTCGCGTAGCGGCCCAGGACACGCGGGTAGGTCCCCGCCCCGCGGGGATGCGCGATCTGGATCCCGCCATCCGAGGCGACCATGACCAGGGGATCGCGCAGGAACGCCGCGACGTCGGCCTCCGACATGCTGGTCCCCAGGATGTCCGCGTTGCCCCGCCGGACGATGTCCATGAGGACGTCCGCCGGGTCCTGCCCCTTCGAGGCCGCCACCGCCGCCAGCGTCTTGTCGTCGTAGGAGTGGTCCTTCGGGAAGTCCGTGATCAGGACGTTCTGCGGCCCCCCCACGTCGCGGAGCGCCCTCACCCACGTCTGCCGGTCCTCGAAGTCGCGGCTCGGCGTCAGGACGTAGGTGGTCGAGGCCCAGAAGTTGTAGGGGTACCAGTCCGCGGTCACGTCGTTCTCGCGGGCGGCATCGTGCAGGATGCGCAGGGCCTCCGCTGTCTTCCCCCAGACCCCGACGGTGCCGAGCTTGAGGTGGGAGATGTGGACCGGGATCCGGGCCCGCCAGCCGATCTCCATCGCCTCGGCCAGCGCGCGCAGGGTCTCGTCGGCCTCGTTGCGGATGTGGGTGGCGTAGAACCCGCCGCGGCGGGCCGCGACCTCCGCCAGCGCCACCAGCTCGTCGGTGGTCGAGTAGTAGCCGGGGTCGTACTCCAGGCCCGAGGACAGGCCGAAGGCGCCCTCCTCCATGCCCTGCGCGACCAGGGCGCGCATGGCGGCGATCTCGGCGGGACGGGCCGGCCGCTTGAAGTCCTCGCCCATCACCTTGGTGCGCACCTTGCCGTGGCCGACCATGGTGGCCACGTTCACCGTCACCGGCGCCGCGTCGAGGCGGGCCAGAAACTCGCCGATCGGCAGCGGGCCTCCACCGTCCACGCCCACCACCAGCGTCGTGATGCCCTGACCGGTCTGGGTGGCGGCGTCGGGCATCTCGAACAGTTGCCGGTCCGAATGGTTGTGCAGGTCGATGAAGCCGGGTGCCACGATCCTGCCCCGGGCCTCCACGACAGTCTCCCCGGCCGCCGGCCGCAGGCCCGGCGCCAGCGAGACGATGCGGTCCCCTTCCAGCCGGACGTCGGCCAGCCGGGCGCGCGCCCCCGTGCCGTCGATCACCCGGCCGCCGCGGATGAGGGTGGACGGGGATGGCGTGACGGGCTGGACGGAAGCGAAAAGACAGAGAGCGGCCAGGGACAAGAGCCGGCTTGGAGAGGACCGGTTCAGGGTCAGGCGCGCGATCGCCGCCTCACGGCGGAGGCGGCGCGGCGTGGTCCGAGACGCTGGCTCAGGGCCGGATTGAGCCGGCCCAGCTCCCTGAGGAAGGAGTCCACGTCGATCTTGCCGTCCCGCAGGAACTGGTTGACCTCCCGGGCGAACTCCCCGACCACCTCGGGCCGGTTCGACGCCTCCCGGTGCACCACGGTCCTCTTGTGCAGCCGCCCCTCGCCGATCAGCTTCTTGATCAGGCTCACCCGGGAGGGGCTCCACAGCCGGTAGCCCTTGCGGTTGCGGGGCGGCTCGGGGACCTTCCCCGCGTAGAGCCAGTTGAGGAGCGTCTGCTTGCTGACGTCCAGCTCGTGCGCGACCTCGAGGGTGGTCAAGTACTTCATTCTCGTCGTTGCGCCGGACGCCGCACCTTGCTCCGCGTACCCTTCCTTCTACTCTTCGATGATGGACCCGGTTCCGGGGGTCGTCAACGAAAGGGCCGAAAATTCCCCCCGGCGTGTCAGAATCCCCCTCTTGCCTGCCGGCCGCGCGGAATAGGAGGAAAAGGGGCGTCGTTTCATCGTGAAGGGATGCCCTCGAACCGTCGTGGACCGCGATGAACGATTCGAGGCCGAGGCCATTCCCCACTTGAGGGCGCTCTACGGGACCGCCTACCGGATGACCCGGAACGCGCATGACGCCGAGGACCTGGTCCAGGAGACCTTCCTGCGCGCCTACCGCGCCTTCGACCGCTTCGCCGCGGGCACCAACATCCGGGCCTGGTTGTTCACGATACTCCACCGCGTCCGTACCGACGCCTTCCGGCGCGCCGCCCGCTCGCCCCGCACGGTCGAGCTGGCGGGCGACGGGCCGGCGGTGCCCGCGCCCCAGGACGCCCTGGCCCGCGGCGGCGAGGACATCGAGCGGGCGCTGGCGGGCCTGCCCGAGGGCTTCCGCACCGCCGTGATCCTGCGCGACGTCGAGGACTTCAGCTACGAGGAGATCGCGAAGATCCTGGGCGTCCCCATCGGCACCGTGATGTCGCGCATCCACCGCGGCCGGGCCCTGCTCCGCCAGGCGCTCGGGGGGAGCCGCCCGTGACCTGCAACCCCGAGCTCGTCACCGGCTACGTGGACGGCGCCCTCGACGAGGCCGCGCGCGCGGCGGTGGAGGCGCACCTCGTCCTGTGTCCGGCCTGCCGGGACCAGGCGGAGTCCGAGCGGGCGCTGCGCCAGCGGCTGCGGGCCCTGGCCGGGGCGGAGCCGCGGCCCGCGCTCGCCGCCTCCGTCCGCCGCCGGTTGAAGCAGCGGCCCCTCAGCGTGTCGCGGATCTTCCTGGCCACGGCGGCGGGCCTGGCCCTGTTGTTCCTCTGGGGCCGGGGGTCCGCGCCGTTCGTGGCCCTGGAGCTGGCCTGGGACCACGGCCACTGCTTCTCGAAGCGGGTCCTCCCGGCCCGGATCTGGAGCGACGACCCGGACCGCGTGGCGGAATGGTTCGCGCGGCAAGGCACGCAGATACCGGCCGTACCGGCCGCGGCCGGAGGGCTGGAGCTGGTGGGGGCGCGCTACTGCCCGCTCGTCGACCGCAGGGTCGGCCACCTCTACTACGCCGGCCGGGGCCGCCACCTCTCGATCTACGCGGTGCCCGGCTCGGTGCGCTTCGCCCGGGACTTCCTGGAGACTCCCGGCGGCCGCGTCGTGCGCCTCCTCCGCGTCGAGGGACGGACGGTGGGCCTGGTGGGCGAGCGGCCCGAGGACGTGGCCGCCTTCGAGCGGGCCCTCACCTCGACCTACGCGCGCCTCGAATAGACTGGCTCGAGGAGGAACCCTTGTCCACTGCGCGACCCTCACCCCCCGACCTTCCGCCCGAAGCGGCGGCCGCCCAGCTCGTCATGCAGGTGGGCGCCGGTCACCTGCTGGCCAGCGCGCTGCAGGTGGTCGTGCAGCTGCGCATCCCCGACCGCCTCGCCTCCGGCTCGCGCATGACGTCGGAGCTGGCCGCCGAGGCCGGGGTGCGGGAAGACGGCCTCTACCGGGTGATGCGGGCGCTGGCCATGGTCGGCCTCTTCGACGAGGAGTCGCCCCGCCGGTTCAAGCTCACGCTGGCCGGGCAGATGCTGCGCTCGGACGTGCCGGGCAGCATGCACCCGATGGCGCTCTGGATCACGTCGCCCTTCCACTTCCGCACCTATGCCGAGCTGATCCATTCGGTGCGCACCGGGCAGCCCGCGGCGGAGAAAGTCGTGGGCATGCCCGTGTTCGAGTACTTCACCCGCGACCGCGACCTCTCCGAGGTCTTCAACAACGCGATGACCGCGTTCAGCGAAGTGGTCATCGCCGCCGTCCTCAAGGCCTACGACTTCAGCGGCATCGGCCTGCTGGTGGACGTGGCCGGCGGGCACGGCGCCGTCCTGGGCGCGATCCTGGCGCGCTACCCGGCCATGCGCGGCATCCTCTTCGACCTGGAGCACGTGGTCGGCGGCGCGGGGCCGCGGCTCGAGGCGCGGGGCGTGGCCGGCCGCTGCCAGACGCAGCACGGCGACTTCTTCAAGTCGGTCCCGCCCGGCGGCGACGCCTACATCATGAAGCACATCATCCACGACTGGGACGACGAGCGCGCCGTGGCCATCCTCGGCAACATCCATCGCGCGATGGGCGAAAAGCGCGGACGCGTCATCCTGCTCGAGTCGGTGATCCCAGCGGGCAACGAGCCGCACTTCGGCAAGGTCATCGACCTGGAGATGATGGCCATGCCGGGCGGGCGCGAGCGCACGGCGGAGGAGTTCCGCTCGCTCTTCGCCCGCGCCGGCTTCGAGCTCACGCGCGTGGTGCCGACGGAGTCGGCCCTGAGCGTGGTCGAGGCCTATCGCGCGGGATGAACCTGTGGCGGTCGTGGAAGGAGGCGGGAGTTGACCTCTCGACCGGTGGGGAGTGGACCGCGGACCGTGATCGTCACCGGCAGCGCCACGGGGCTCGCGCAGGACGTCAGCGTGGGCGGGCATCGCTTCGCCGCCGACGAGCCGGTCGCGGCGGGAGGCACGGACACGGGGCCGGACCCGTATGACCTCCTGCTCGCCGCCCTGGGGACGTGCACCTCGATGACCGTCGCCATGTACGCGCGGCGGAAACAGTGGCCGCTCGACGCGGTCACGGTCCGCCTGCGGCACTCCAAGATCCATGCCGAGGACTGCGAGAACTGCGAAACGCGCGGCGCGCTGCTCGACCACATCGAGCGGGACGTGGAGCTGGCCGGATCCCTCGACCAAGCCCAGCGCGCCCGGCTGCTCGAGATCGCGGACAAGTGCCCCGTGCATCGCACGCTCACCTCCGAGATCGACATCCGGACGAGGCTCCTGTGACGAGCCGCGCCTGACCTGGATCAGCGTCGGCCTGCGGCCCGCTCCTCCACTCCGCGCAGCAGCGCGTCGAGGTCTTCCCGCGAGAAGTAGCGGCCGCCCGCGACCACGGCGCGGATCTTTCGCGTGTTCGTGATGTCGTCGATGGGGTTGGCGTCGAGGAGCACGAGATCGGCCAGCTGGCCCTTCTCGACGCGGCCCAGGCGGTCCGACAGCGACAGGTACTCCGCGGGCCCCAGGGTGGCGGTCCGCAGCGCCTCCTGCGGCGTGAAGCCCGCCTTCACGAACAGCGCCAGCTCGTCGTGCAGGCTGAAGCCCGGGAAGATGTAGACGCCGGCCACGGTGTCGGTGCCGGCCAGGAAGCGCACGCCCGCGCGATGGAGCGCGGCCACGACCTCCAGCTCCTTCGCCAGGAAGCGCTTCCGTGTGGGGAGGTCGTCCACGTTGAACTCCCCCGTCACCTGGTCCTTGAACCGCTTCCAGGTTCCGCCCTTCCAGCTCGCCGGCGCGTACTTCGCCAGCGGGTCGTGCTCCAGGTCGCGCTCCTCGATGAGGTTCCCGCCGCGCTCCCAGGCGAGGGTCGGGCACTGCCAGGTGCGGTTCCGGGCCAGCCGCGCGGCCAGGGCCGCCAGCCGCACCTCGTCGAAGCTCGACAGGAACCGCCCGGGGCTCTTCAGCTCGCCCTTCACGAAATCGTCCTCGCGCGGCGAGCTGCCCTCGAAGATCCCGATGAGGTGCTCGAAGCTCCCCTGGCCGGCGTCCGACATCTCGCTCGCGCGCATCGCGTCCGGGACGTGGCCGGCGACAGGGATCCCGGCCTTCTTCGCCTCTTCTGCAATGGCCAGGACGGCGTCGCGCGGGATGAGCGATTGCAGCTTGATGAAATCGACGCCGCGCGCCAGGAGATCCCTCACCGCCCGGCGGCCGTCTTCGGGCGTGGCGATGGCCATCGAGCTGGGGAAGCGCGGCTTCGGGCCGTCGAGCATGGGCCCGCTGATCACCATCCTGGGACCGACGAGGGATCCCCGCGCGATCTCCTTTCGCCACTCGACGAGCACGTCGAGGTCGCCGCCCATGTCGCGCACACCTGTGACGCCGTTGGCCACGAACAGCGGGAGGGCGACGTCGCGCGCCCCTGGGAACCA
>Ga0075428_100000567_pt1 | contig 37710 bp, 31 predicted proteins | sample RhiMetdeltSRZDD2_FD_75291 | JGI IMG/M metagenome (GOLD analysis project Ga0075428, IMG submission 75291) | Populus rhizosphere microbial communities from Tennessee, USA - Rhizosphere MetaG P. deltoides SRZDD2 | ecosystem: Host-associated > Plants > Roots > Rhizosphere > Soil | place: USA... | reverse complement strand
GGCGCTCTGTCACCTTCACCTCAGTGCCAGCGCAGGCTGCCCGCGTGGTGTGAGCCAGTAGCCAGCCGCGCCGCAACGCCTTCTAGTTGCACGTGAAACCACGACAGTCCTCGGGGTTAGGACATGTGGCCGTCAAATGGCGGAGACGCGATCCGTTTCCGCCTCCGAGCCGCGTGTGAAGCGAGTTGGGCTCGGTTCAGTAGGCACACATGACCAGAGCGTGGCAAGTGGCCCCTCCTCCCGCAGCCACGTGGTGGGCTCCGATCCGACTTGAGGTTTCACGTGAAACGGAGTCAACGTAACCCAGCTCCCCGTGGTACGTGGAAGGCGACTTTTCTGGCTCTCGACGCGATAACCGACTCCGTCTCTGTAGCGGACGCGCGAAGTAGGGGCGAACCGGAAGGCACTCTCGGTCGCGTGGCGTGTGAGGCGCCGACGGCCTTGGGGAACGCCTGGGCCGTCTCGGTTTCGAGGATTCCGAGCGATGGGGAGCTGGTGTTACGACTGCCCTGGTTTCCAGGCGAGGTTGGGGCTCTCTGAAGCGGGGGCACCGATCGCTTCCGCTGCCGAGGTTTCACGTGAAACGAGGATTGAATTGAAGGGCGGGCGTGGATTCGTCTCTCTTGGTGGTTGCACGTGAAACAAGGGGTCGAGGGCTGCGCCTTTGTGCTGCCTGCCTGCCCCTAGGGTGAGGGCGCAACGACGGCAGTCCAGGCGGGTGCCGGTGGCTGCACGTGCCAAGCTCCGTGGTTCGGGGCGAAGCTGGCCCGAGCTTTCTGGAACCGGGCCTGATCCGCCTCGGCCGTCGACGTTTCACGTGAAACGAGGATTGAATTGAAGGGCGGGCGTGGATTCGTCTCTCTTGGTGGTTGCACGTGAAACAAGGAGTCGAGGGCTGCGCCTTTGTGCTGCCTGTCTGCCCCTAAGGGTGAGGGCGCAACGACGGCAGTCCAGGCGGGTGCCGGTGGCTGCACGTGCCAAGCTCCGTGGTTCGGGGCGAAGCTGGGCCCGAGCTTTCGGAACCGGGCCTGATCCGCCTCGGCCGTCGACGTTTCACATGAAACAAAGGAGTATGGCCGGGTCCTGAGGTTGGCATGTTAAGCGGCCTCAAGGGCGTCGTCGTCGGCTAGCGTGCCCGGCTGTCTGCGTGGGCTGGCTCGCCGCCGAGTTCAGACCCGTTCCCCGGCACATAAGACGCGGGCGCCGCGGTGGTGACAGCTCGCGCCAAAGATTCATGGTTCGCGGCAGGGCCGGACAGGCCGCCTGGAGCCGGGGGGCACCGATCTGTCTGCCGTCGAGGTTTCACATGAAACAAGGGTGAGGCGGATGGCAGTTTCGCTCTGGCTAGGGGCTGTGGCGCTGAGGGTCCGGGGGGACGCCGGGTCGGTCTCAGTTTCGCGGAGTACAAGCGAAGGGGCGGCTTGCGCCAGGGCTCCCCCAAAATCGAGGCAAGCCAGGTTCAGCCATCTGGAGTGGGAGCACTGCTGTGTCTACGTCCTCGAGGTTTCACATGAAACGAGGAGTACGGCTCGGTCTTTGGTTCGCATCTGGAGCGTCGTCTAGGGCTTCGTCTGTCACGTCGTCGGCGGCCAGTGTGCCGGCTATCTGCGGGGCCGGCTTCCCGCGAGTTCCAGACCCGTTCCCTGCACATAAGGCGCCGGCGCTGCGAGACGGCTTCGGAACCAACCTTTCGTGGCTTGCGGTAAGGCCAGCCTGAATTATCTCTTGAGTGAGGGCACCGATCTGCTTCTGCTGTTGAGGTTTCACATGAAACGAGGGATGAGGTGATGGAAGTTCGGCCGGGCTAAGGCGTGTTGCGCCCTAGAGGGATGCCGGGCCGCCTTGGTTCGTAAGTTGCGAGAGGTTTCGCGCCAGGAGTTCCCTGATACGCGGCAGGGCCAGACGGGCCGCCCTGAGCGGGGCAGGACGTGCGTGCCGCTGCGGTTTCACGTGAAACAAGGGGCGAGGTGATGGGAGTTTCGGTCGTGTGAGGGTGCGGCGCTGTGGATCCGTCTCGGTTTCGTCGTGAGTTGCATGTGAAACGGGCGCCGGGTTCGTGCTGGGGGCTCCCTGATACCCGAAGGATCGGCACAAGCGTCTGGAGCTGGGCACCGACCTGTGTGCCGTTGAGGTTTCACATGAAACGAATTGGGACGGGTGCCGTGAAAGGTCAGAGGGGGGGAGATTCGCTTCGACCTCGAGGTTGCACGTGAAACCAATCGGGTAGCACTCTGCTTGCGCTAGGTTGGGTGGCGCCTGGAGGTCTGGGCTGGCTGTGCTGCGAGAACGAAAGTGCGGTCCTCCCAATGCGCGAGGGGCGCAAAATCCGCCTGCGTGGCTTGGCTTCGTCGCGGGAGCACACCGATCTGCCGGCGCCATCTGTGAGATGGTGACCGTGAGAGTCAGAGGGGCGGGATTCGCGTCGGCTCCAAGGGTTGCACGTGAAAACGGAGTCAACGTGGCGCTGCCTCATGCAGGTGGCGGCTTGAATCCCAGGTTCGTGGCTGGCCTTACTTTTTCGGGAGGCGCGATCCGTTCCCCCACAGGGCGAACCAGAACGCGGGCAGGCTCAGTGTCCCTGGCGCACGGGCCACTGGAGAAAGTGCCCGTCTCAAGGGTGGCACGTGGAACGAGGGCGGGGGGCTGGCCTCTGGCGTCAGTGGCGACTTGGCGTGCGCTTCCGTATCGTGGGTCCCTGCGCATGGCGTGGCCTGATCCAGCCTGGCTCTGAGGGGAAGGCGGAGTTAGGTGTTCCGGCGTCCGTCGTGGTTGCAGGTGGAACGAAGGTGAAGCTGGCTGGCTGGTCGCGCATTGGTAAATGGGGGACTTGAGGGCAATTTGATGTCGGGTGCGATCTGGCGCCTGGCCGCACTTTGTGGTTGCACGTGAAACGGAGGCTGGGCACTTACATGCCCGTCGTAGGTGAGAGCTAGCGGGACTTGGGCTGGCGTCGGTCGCTGACCGAGAAGTTGTCAGGTAGGAGCTACCGAGAATTCGGCAGGGCGTAGCCGAGTTCTGCTGTGTCCCTTGAGGTTGCATGTGAAACGGGAGAGGGCCTCCACGGACTGGGGCATCGCGCCCGTTGACGCGCAGCAGTTTGCCGCGGCTTGATGGCCGAGGGAGCTGCGCTGGAAGCGACGTCGGTTCCACATGGAACCGACGTGACCGCTCTCACCGCCTTGGGATCGTTAGTGCCAGCCGGAAGCTCTGACCCAGCGGCGGTCCGGCGTCGCGAGGCCAGCTGCATCTTGAGTTTCGCTGAAAAACAGGCCGCCGCTTCTTCGCTTCCACAGAAAAGATAGCCACAAAGTTATCCACAGCCCCAACGCCGCTACCCACAGTCTTGGCGCATAGGCAACGCACCTTCCATCTCCTTATGTACCAAGGAAAACCACATGGCTGTGCTTCGACGAACCGTGGCCAGGCCCACACACATTCCCACAACCATCCACAGAGTTATCCACAGGAAGATCCGACAGTGTCGTGGAGGGGCCGGCGTCGGCTAGATTCTCCTGGTGGTTGACTCCCCTGTGCCCCTACCTGACTTCACCAAGTGGCCCTCGTTCCCCTTCGAGGGCGATTTCACCGTAAGAAAGCTGGAGCCGCCAGTCGACGCCGAGCCGCCCCGGGAGGGTGAGCAGATCGCCGACTGCAAGGCGTGCCAGACCCCCGACAGCGCCTATATATGGGTCAACGAGCGTTGGCGTGTGCGTGCGCAGGACCACCCGACGGGCTTGCCGATGGTCCTCATACTCGAGCCCCGTTCACACCTGGATCTGGGAGACCTTCCCAACCTCCTCGCCGCGGAGCTCGGTGTCATGACGGTGCGCCTGGAGCGAGCTATCCGTTCCCTCGACGGTGTGGCTCGAGTCTATGTGAACCGTTGGGGGGACGGTGCCGCGCACCTCCACCTTTGGTTCTATGCCCGCCCCGTCGGGCACGTCCAGCTGCGCGGTTCCTTCCTCTCAATGTGGGACGACATCCTGCCGCCTATCTCCGAAGCGCAGTGGAAGGAGAGCCAGGCTCTCATCGCCGCGTGGCTGGAGGAGTTCGGCGGCACGGCCCACGCGCAACCGCCTCGCATCGATTGGCAAGCCCCCGCCAGACTCACCGACGACTGACACCGACACATACACCCCACGCGCGAACGGTGCGCCGATCACAAGGCGCCCCGTCACGCACGCGAGCCACGCACGCGAGCCACGCACGCAGGCCACGCACGCAGGATGCGGCGACGCACGTGAGATACGAGGCACTAGGCAAAGTGCATGCAGCCACGCACGCGACGGATGCGGCAACCGACATTGCCGCATCCGCGCGCGCGTGGTGCGGCTCACAAACGCGCCCGACAGCACTGCTATCAGAACGCATGCCAGAAACCCGTAGGCGCCCAATGTTTCACGTGAAACATTGGGCGCCTACAACACTCAACACTTCGAACACGAAGACTGACCTACCTACTGGCGGCGCGTCGCACGATCTGAGCGAGCATCTCACCCAGATCCATCCCGGACGCCTGCACCGCCAATGGCATTAGCGAGGTTTCAGTCATGCCCGGCGAGACGTTCACTTCGAGCACGGTCGACGAACCGTCCAGGCCGACAATCAAATCCACGCGCGATAAATCGCGCAACCCCAACGACTTGTGCGCATCGAGCGCGGTCGCCACCACCGACTCGCTCACCGACGAAGTCAACCTCGCCGGTGCGTGCCAAGTCGTCAGACCCGCCGTATAACGAGCCGCGTAGTCATAGACACCGTTGCTCGGCACAATCTCGACCGGTGGCAAAGCGATCGGCCCCTCCCCCAGATCTACGATCGACACCGCCACATCCACGCCTTCGACGTACCGTTCGATGAGAGCCGTCTGGTCGTACGCAAAGCAACTCACCATCGCCGCGGGCAACGCGCTGGCATCGCGTACGACGGTCGCGCCCAGACCCGATCCACCTTGCGCCGGCTTCACCATCAACGGCAAACCGAGCCTCGCCACGATCCGGTCGAGCACCGCCACCGCACCCAGTTCCGAGAACCGGTCGTGCGGCAGTGCCACCCAGTCCGGCGTCGGGATGTGGTGTTCGCGCAACACCGCTTTGGCCGACGGTTTGTCCCACGCGAGACGCGACGCGAACGCGTCCGATCCGATATACGGCACGCCACACAGTTCGAGCACGCCGCGCAGCGAACCGTCCTCACCCGTCGACCCGTGCAGGGCGATGAACACCGCATCCGGTGGATCGTTCAGCAGCGAGGGCAACAGGCTCACATCGGCGTCGCGCATCTGTGCCTCCACGCCGACACTCAACAGTGCATCGATCACACGCCGGCCTGATCGCAGCGAGACATCGCGCTCGTAGGACAATCCCCCGGCCAGTACTACGACGTTCACATCGCCTCTCGGAATACCGCACGCATCGCCAGATCCTGCTCGACCACTCCGGCCAAGCGCCGTACACCCTCCCGGATGCGTTCGGGGGTCGGGTACGAGAAGTTGAGCCGCATGTGCTGCCGCCCGTTGCCATCGGCGTAGAAGCCGGTCCCGGGTACATAGGCGACGCGCGCCGCAATCGCCCGCGGCACCATCGCCTTGGAGTCCAATCCTTCCGGCAGCGTGGCCCAGACGAACAGCCCGCCTCCGGGCTTGGTCCAGGTCGTGCCTTCGGGCATGAGGTCGGCCAGCGCGGTCAGCATGGTGTCTCGTCTTTCACCATAGATTTCCTGGTACCCCTTGAGCTGCTCCCGCCAAGGCATGGTGCGCAGATAAGTCGTGATCACCGACTGAGCGAAGTTGCTCGGGCACAGGATGTTGGCCTCGGTGGTCATCACCAGCTTGTCGCGAACCGCGTGCGGCGCCAGGATCCATCCCACCCTCAGCCCCGGTGCGAACGTCTTCGAGAACGTGCTCAGGTAGAAGACTCCATCACGCCGGCGTGCGCGCAACGGCAGCGGCGCCTCGCCGTTGAATCCCAACCGCCCGTATGGGTCGTCCTCAATCACCAGCAACCCGGCCCGCTCGCAGATCTCGAGCACCCTCTCGCGCCGCGCCTCGGTGAGCGTGACGCCGGCGGGGTTCTGATAGGTCGGAATGGTGTACAGGAACTTGGCCGAAAACCGTACAACAGCTTCTTCCAACGCTTCCGGAATCAAACCTTCGTCGTCCATCGGAACATGTACGACACGGGCTTGCGCGGCTTGGAAAACGCCAAGGGCTCCCACATAGGTCGGTCCCTCCGCGAGCACCACATCACCCGGATCCAGGAACAGCCGCGCGACGAGATCGAGCGCTTGCTGCCCACCGACGGTCACCACCACATCGTCCGGGGACGCGCCCATGTGGGCGTCGATACCCACATCCGTCATCAGCTCGCAAATGCGCTCTCTCAACTCGAGCATGCCCTGACCCAACCCGTATTGCAGGGCGGTGTCGCCTTGCTGGGCGACAAGCTCACCAATCATGTTGCCGACGGTGTCGAGCGGAAGGGCAGCGACGTAGGGCATGCCACCGGCGAGCGATACCACCTCGGGCCGGTTTGCGACGGCGAACAGCGCTCGGATCTCGGAGGCGGTCATGCCGTTGACACGGTGGGCGTATCTGTCGGTGTAGTCGTCAAGTGTGGTTCCGGTGTCGCTCACACGACCTGTCTCAAGTCCGATGTCGCTCCCGCGACCGTCGTCAAGCGCGGTGTCGCTCACACGAACCCCCTCAGCCCGGTCTCGTTCACACGAAACACCTCAAGCCACTGAAGGGCAGCGGCTCTGCCGGCCCCGGACGGCCTCAACGACGTCAACGGTCCTGAAAAGCCCTAACCCTCCAGCCAATCGCTAGTTGCTCGATCCTATCGTGGCCTAAAGTGACGCAGGGGTAGAGTCATTGAGTTGGATGCTGGCAAGAGGGGGTCAGCTGTTTGTCGCGCCGTATTGTGAATTTGACCCTGGATACCCTCGAGGATCTGCCTCGCGGGTGCAGGACTTGTGTCTTCTGGGAGCTGGACCCGGTGGCCGCGGAGCGTGCGTGCGCCGCTGGAGACACCGGGCTGGAGAAGGAGGCCTGGGTTTCTCAGACCCTCCTCGAGTGGGGCTCCTGCGGAAAGATCGCCTATGTCGACGGCATGCCGGCGGGATTCGTGCTATACGCGCCGCCGATGTATGTGCCGCGTGGCAACGCCTTTCCCACCTCTCCCGTCTCGCCCGACGCCGTGCAGTTGATGACCGCCCATGTCGTGGCCGCCTTCTCCGGCGGTGGGCTGGGGCGCATGCTCATCCAGTCGGTCGCCCGCGATCTGACCAAGCGGGGCATCCGTGCCATCGAGGCGTTCGGCGATGCCAAGTTCGGCGAGCACTGCGATGACGACAAGCATCTTCAGACGCTGTGCCTGGCGCCGGCCGATTTCTTCCTGGCGGTGGGGTTCAAGACGGTCCGCCCGCATCCGCGCTTTCCGCGCTTGCGCATGGACCTGCGCACCGCGCTGTCCTGGAAGTCCGATGTGGAGTATGCCCTTGAGAAGCTGCTGGGTTCGATGACCCCGCAGACGCTCCTCAAGCCCGCACGCCCCGCCACTCGCTCGACAAGCTGACCCTCGACGAAAGCCGACGACCCTACTAAGCGAGAGCCATCCGGATCTGGCTCACATCAATGGTCCCGGTCTTCACGTCGACTTCCGCCGGGAAGTACATCCGCTGCACCGCCGCGATGATGCCCTCGACAACCCTCTCCCGGAACAACGGGTCGATCAGCCGCGCCCGGTCCACCGGCGATGTCAGGTAACCGATGTCCACCCGCACCGCCGGCATCCGCGTGTACCGCAGCAGGTCCCAGGTTTTGGCGTGGGTCTCGCAGTTGCGCATCCCGGTCCGGGCGACGATCTCGCGCAGCACCAGCCCGGCCAACTGCTCCCCCATCGTCGAGGTGACACCGCTCTCGGTGCCGTAGTGGTAGGCCGCCACCCCGTCCGCCGCCGGGTTGGCATGACCATCCACATGCAATGAAATCAGCAAATCCGCCGCGAGATCATTGGCGAGCCGCGCCCGATCCATATCGGTGGGGGCCTCCGTCGCCAGCGGTCCACGCGTCAGGTGCACTCGCATGCCCGCCGCTGCCAAGCGTCCCTCCAGCCGGCTGGCGATGTCGAAGGCGATGTCCGCCTCGGTCCAGCGCAGCGGGCCGTCCGGCACCACCTGGCCCGGATCGGTCCCCCCATGCCCCGGATCGATCACAATCAAGCGGCCCACCAGGCTCGGCCCGGACTGCCTGAACCGCACCTGCTCCCGCAGCCGCAGCGGCGACCCGCCGACCACCTTCCGGCCCAGCCGCCGCAAGGCATGCAGGGTCTGCGGCCCGCAGTTGCCGTCCGGATACAGCCCGATCTCGCGTTGGAACGCCGCCACGGCCCGCGCCGTCCGTGGTCCATAGAACCCATCGGTCCGACCGACGTCATACCCCATCTCCAGCAGCCGCTCCTGCAGCTGCCGTACGTCGTCGCCGTGCAGCGGGTTGTTGACGCTGAAGTCCAACGTCCGCGCGCCGAGGATCCACCGGGCCGCGTCCAGCGCCCGCCAGGTCTCATCCCCCACCGCGCCGTCGACCGACAACCCGCGCTGCTGCTGGAACACCCGCAACGCCCGCTCCATGGAGGCGTCAAACACCGAATCCTCGGAGGGAAGAAGCAACCCCAGAGTCACCAGAATCGACCGGATCTCGGTCACGGCCGGTCCTTGCTCGCCGGGTCGGATCGTACGCACCGCAGACCTCCTGGTGGGGGAAACCGCACAAATGCCACCGGAGCGTACCCTGTGGACCGCCTTCCGCGATGGCTTCTGCCACAAATACGGGGCATCGCCGACGACGGCGATGCCCCGAACGGTCCAAACTAGAGCGCGGCTTCGATGAGCCTGATGATCTCGGCCTTGGGCTTGGCGCCGGCCACCGAATGAATCGGCTTGCCGCCCTTGAAGATGGTAAGGGTGGGAACGGACATCACCCTGTACGCGCGGGCCGTCTCCGGGTTGGCATCGATGTCGAGTTTGACCACCGTCACCTTGTCCCCCAGCTCGTTGGCGATCTCCTCGAGAACCGGCGCGACCTTACGGCACGGTCCGCACCACTCGGCCCAGAAGTCGACCAGGACGAGCTTGTCTGATTGCAGAACATCATTGACGAAGGAAGCGTCGGTGACCGGCTTCGCGGTACCCATGTCTATATCTCCTCAAAACTCGGGGGTTCAGTGTGCGAGGAAGCGCTCGGCGTCGAGTGCGGCCACGCAGCCGGTCCCGGCGGCGGTGATCGCCTGCCGGTAGTGGTGGTCGACCAGGTCGCCGGCGGCGAAGACGCCAGGCAGGTTAGTGCGGGTGCTCGGCGACTCCACCAGGATGTACCCGTTTATGTCCATGTCCACCTGACCGTGGAACAGCTCACTGCGCGGGTCGTGGCCGATCGCCACGAACACGCCGGTCACAGACAGGACCCTGGTCTCACCGGTCTTCACGTCGCGCACGCGCACGCCCGTCACTTTGCCGTCGGCGCCGACGATCTCCTCGACCACCGTGTTCCATGCCACGGAAATCTTGGGATTGGACAGAGCTCGCTCAGACATGATCTTGCTGGCCCGGAACTCGTCGCGCCGGTGGATGATGGTCACCCGCGAGGCGAACTTGGTGAGGAACGTGGCCTCCTCCATCGCGGTGTCGCCCCCGCCGACCACCGCGATCTCCTGGTCCCGGAAGAAGAACCCGTCGCACGTCGCGCACGACGACACGCCATGTCCCAGGAACTCGTCCTCACCGGGCACGTCCAGGTGCCGCCAAGCCGACCCCGTCGCCAGGATCACGGCCCGCGCCTTGTACTCCTCATCCCCGACCCACACCCGCTTGATCCCGCCGGTGAGCTCCACCCGCGAGGCGTTGTCGGTCAGGAATTCGGCGCCGAAGCGCTCGGCCTGCAGGCGCATCTGGTCCATCAGCTTGGGGCCCATGATGGCATCGGGGAAGCCGGGGAAGTTCTCCACCTCGGTGGTGGTCATCAGCGCGCCGCCAGACTCGACACCCTCGATGGCCAGCGGTTTCAGGTTGGCCCGGGCAGCGTAAACGGCGGCGGTGTAGCCGGCCGGCCCTGAGCCAATGATGATCAGATCGCGAACCTCGTCCACTGCGGCATCCTTAAGCGCTTGTTTGTCGCTGGCTGAAACGTCATCGTACGGAGCGCGGATTCCCGGATGCGTGAGCCGTGCCTGAGGTCACTTCGGCGGCGTTCGGTACCGCTCGTCCGGGCCCAGTTGCCCGCAGTTGGTACCGGCGACGAACAGCACCTGGCCGTTGGGCGACGTGACGTACATCACGATCGCTGGGCTGCCCTCAAAATACGCGTACTCCACGAACGTCACGCGGCCGGGCACCACCGCGGCGACGGCGTTGGTGCACTGCTGGAGCGCGAAGGGGTCCAGGAGCCGGAACGACGGGACGGCGGCTTCCGGCGCTTTTTCGGCCGTGCCGCTGCGCAAGGCGCCGTCCGTGCCATAAGTGAGCGGGCTACCGCCGCTAGCCAGCGCCTTCTGAAGACTGTTGCGGTCATACGTCCGCCAGGTCGCCATAGTGGGCACCGGTGCCGGTGGAGCCACGCCCGGCGCATCAGCGGAGAGTTGGGAATTGTTCCTGGAACCGTCGCTCATGGCCGGCGCCGTGAGCGACGGCACCTTCCCGATGGCGAACAGGCCCAGCGCCGCGGCGGCGATCGCGACCGGCGCCGCCCACCGCTTCCACCCCTTCAGCCTGGTCCAGCCCGCCCGCCTGGAGTGCCGGGTCGCCACGCGGGGCTCAAGCGGATCCCGGCGCGGCCCATCGAACAAGCCTTCGAACCGCGCGGCGACATCGTCCGGCATGCGCTCGGGGTCTTCTCTCAAAACATTGAGATCGTTTTGTACCCCGCGAAGCGCCGCCGTGAGCTCGTCGGCGGCCCGCCCCCACTCGCGTGAGGTGGCGATAAGGCCGGCGACGTGCTCCTGCTCCGGGGTGCCCTCCAACGCCCCACCGACATAGTCGGCCAGAAGATCATGATTAACGTTCAAAGGTCACCTCCCGTCGCCGTGTCGGTTGGGACGAATTTCGGGCCGTCAGGGTTGCGTAGATGGCCCAAAAGTGTCGCGAGTCTCGCCCGGCCCCGCGAGCACCTGCTCTTGATCGTGCCCTCGGCCACCCCGAGCATCTGCGCCACCTCCGCCACCGTGTACCCCTCCAGGTCCACGAGCACCAGCGAGGCGCGCTGTTCGTAGGGAAGCCGCGCCAGCGCTTGCCGCACCGCCATCGCCGTGTCGTGGTCGCTGGCGGGCGCGGCGGGCTCATGCCGCCCGGTGTGCCAGCGCTCCTCGTCGTCGGCCGTGTCCTGGCCCGGCAGGGGGACGGTGCGGTGGGCGGCGCGCCGGCGCAGGCGGTCGACGCAGGCGTTGACCACGATGCGGTGCAGCCACGTCGTCACGGCCGACTCGCCCCGGAACCGGCCCGCGTTGCGGTGCGCCGACAGCATCGCCTCCTGCAGCGCGTCGGCCGCCTCCTCCCGGTCGCCGGTCGTGCGCAGCGCGACGGCCCACAACCGGTCGCGGTGGCGGCGGAACAGTTGGGCGAACGCTTCCGGATCTCCCTCAGCGTGGGCGAGCAAAAGCTCGGAGTCGCCGCGGGGATCGTCGGCGGTCACTGCGCTTCGACCGTTATCTCCTGGATCCCAACACGGTACCGGTCCGTCGACTTGTCATACGGCAGCTCGGTGATCCAGATAAGCAGGTATTGGGTGTCCAGGTCGCTCGGGAAGACCATGACCGTGCCGGGGTGGTCGACCAGCGGGGAGCCGACGATCTTGTACGTGTCGTAGATGGCCTTGTCGCCGTCGCTTGAGTCGGCCTGGTCGGCTGCGCCGCTGCGGATCTCCGCCGTGGCGCCGGGCGCGCTGAGCTGGACCCGCACGCTCGTCACATGCATCGGCTTGTCGAGCTTGACCAGGATGCCCATGCCCGGTTTGGAGCCGCCGAAGTCGGCCCGGTTCTTGTACCCGTCCGTCTTCCATCCCGTGTTGGCGTCGCCGTCGACGGTCGCACCCGCGTTCTTCAACTCGGTGCGGTCGCCCTTGGGGTCGACGATGCGGACCTGGTTGGCGCTGAGCTTGACCGGCTGCGGGTTGACCTGGCTGGGGCTGGGCCCGGCCGAGGACTGAGCGGTGTTGCCGCCGTTGCCGTTGCGGCCGTTCTCGGCGTTTGCGTTGAGGGCCTTGATGCCTAGCACCATGCCGACGATGATCAGGGCGACCGCGATGCCCCCGCCGGCGACGAGCTTGGTGGGCGAGCGGGTGGGCTCGGGTGCCTCGTCGGCGAAGCGCAGCGTGCCCGCGCCCCCGAACAGGAGCTGGTCGCCGGTGTCCAAACGGGACAGTTCGGCGGCGAGCACGGGCGCCGGGGGTGGTGTCAGCTCCGCGTTGAGCAGGTCCATGACCATGTCGTCGAGGTAGCTCGGCACGCCGGCGCGCACCTTGCTGGGCGCGATCAGGGCGCCGGTGGCGGTGCGCCGGCCCTCGGGCAGGCCGAGGCGCGAACCGGGCCACTGGCCGGTGAGCATGAAGTAGCCGATCGCCCCGACCGCGCGCATATCGGCCTCGAGCGAGTTGGCGGTGTCGAACCGGGCATCGGTGAGCACCACGCGCCCGTCGTCACCGATCAGCACCGTTCCCGGGTGGATGTTGCCATGGGTGGTGCCGACGGTGTGCAGGGCGGCGACCGCCTCGGAGACGGCGTGCAGCACATAGGTGGCGCGCTCGGCGTCGAACGGACCGTCGGCGAAGATCGCTTCGCGCAGGGCCGCGCCGTCGATCCACTCCCGCACCACGAAGGCGAGGTCGCCCTCGTCGATGGCGTCATAGACGCCTACCAGATTGGAGTGGGTGACCTGGCTGGCCGTCACGGCGGCGCGGAGCATCTCCTCGGCGTTGAGCCCGCCGGGTCGGCGCATGACGATCGCGACCGGGCGCTGCAGGATGATGTCGACACCGCGCCAGACCTCGCGCCCGGCGTTGTCGTCGCCCACGTGCCGCTCCAAGCGGTACCGCTCCGCGAGCTCGCGGCCCGCGGTCGGTAGCTCCTCCCCGCTGGAGGGCGAGGAAGCGTAGGCGTCCCCGATGTGGGTCACCGGTCCCCTCCCAACCAACGCATCCGATAGCCGTACTGACCTTACCTGTACATGGCTAATTCGCGAGAACTCATCCAGCCTCGCTTACGCTTGCCATATATGGGGCGAATCACCACACAAACGGGCACTGAGTGGTGGACCCTCGACCCGACTCGGGCCGGCTGGGCGCTCGCTCTGGCCGGCATTGAGCTGTGAGCATTGGTAGTTGACGATAAGTCGGGCGCGCGGCGCTGATCCGCATCCCATTGTCATTGCTGAATCGTCACGGATTGGTGGCGGGCGCCACAACCACAGGCAAGATCGGGACGCTCCAGGTCAACAGGTCATCGCCGAGCAACCGGCGTATCAGGGTGTCCCTGTCTTCTTGGCGGATATCAAGGGCGACGTCAGCCGAATGGGATCGCCGGCGAGTCGAACGATGCCCCGGCACTCGCGTTAGGAACGGCCCAATTTGCCTTTGACCAAACCCAAAAGATCGAAGACTTCGCGGGTACGAAGGAAAAGCAAACCGACACCGTAAACGCCACAAACGACCAGTCCGCCGACGATCAGCGTCAACCATGCCGTCCCCTGCGTCATGGTCGCGCCATCGCTGAGGAGTTCGGCCACGCCCCAGCCCGCCGCCGCCGCGGCCAGCGCGGCGATCAGCACCTTGCCGAAGGTCTTGGTGATCCCGCCCAGGCCGATGCGCCCGATACGGCGCCTGAGCAGAAGCCCGGACATGATCGTGGCGAACACGAAAGAGATCCCGTTGCCGACCATCATGCCGATCGCCGTGACCGAGATGGCGAAGGCGGCGAACCAGGCCAGCTGCACCGACAATCGCAGCGACACCACCGGCAGGTTGATCAGGGCCGGGGTTTTGGTGTCCTGCAACGAGTAGTAGGTGAAGTTGAACAGCTGACTCAGCGACATCGGGATCAGCGTGAGCCCGGCCACGATCAGCACGTCGCGGGTGTTCTCGGCGGCGAGCTGGTTGAAGGCTCCTCGTTTGAACAGGGCGACCGCGATCGGCAGGGCCAGCACCGAGTAGCAGACGGCGATCGGCGCGAGCAGCACCGTGACCATCCGGATGCCGCGGTTGAGGTCGGCGGTGACGTCGGCCGCGCGGCCGTCATGCGCGGCGGAGCTCATGCGCGGCAGCAGCGCCGTGATCACGGAGACCGCGACGATGCCGTGGGCCATCATGAGCAGCAGGAAGACGTTGTTGTAGATGATCGGGCCGGCGTCGTCCTTGCCCGCCCGGTTGAGCAGGTTGAACATCACCACGAGCGCGAGCTGGTTGACGGCGACGTAGATGAGCATCCAGCCGCCGACCCGGCCGAGGTGGCCCAGGCCCAGGCGCCGGAAGTCGGTGCGCCACTTGAACCTGAAGCCCACCTTGCGCAGGGAGGGCAGCAGGCTCACCGCCTGCAGCACGATCCCGGCGAGCATGCCGCCGCCGAGCACCAGGATGCGGGCGGGTGTCACCTGTTCCGGGTCGATTTGTCCGGTGCCGAAGACCACCATGTAGTAGATACCGGTGGCGATCACCACGATGTTGTTGAGGATCGGCGTCCACATTGGCGCGGCGAAGCTGCCACGGGAGTTGAGCACCGCACCGCAGACCCCAGCCAGCCCGTAGAAGAAGATCGTCGGGAGCATAAGGTACGACAGCATGGTGATCACATGCCGGGTGGCGTCACTGGCCTTGTTGGCGTAGACGAAGGCCAGCAACGGAGCGCACACAATCGCCAGCACCGTCGCCGCCGCCAGGACGATCATCGTCAGGGTGAGCAGGCGCTGGGTGTAGGCCTGGCCCCGGTCGCGGTCCTCCTTGCGCGCCCGGACCAGCATCGGCACCAGAACGCTCGACATGATCCCGCCGATGAGCAGCTCATAGATCATCCCCGGGAACGCCTGCGCCGTGGTGTAGGCGTTGCCGACCAGGCTTCCACCGAGGGCCGCGGCCATGACCGCCGTGCGCAGGAAGCCCGTGATCCGGCTCACCAGCGAGCCCGCCGCCATCACGGCGGAGTTGCGCGCGGCGCTGCCGGTCCCCTCCTTCGTGGGAGGGGCGGGGGGAGCGGGTGGACCGTCCTGCACGCGCGGCATCACCACCGTCGCATCGATATCCGCTTGACCTGGCGCCTCGGGGGGATTCATGGTCTAGACAGTATTCCCTGTTGGGCAGGCCGCAAAGCAAGCCCAGCCCAACCAAGCGGGCGCACAGACCTGTGGCCCGCGCCTAAGCCGATCCCTGTTGGGCAGGCCGCAAAGCAAGCCCAGCCCAACCAAGCGGGCGCACAGACCTGTGGCCCTTGCAGAAGCAGGTCCAGTTAGTCTTGGATTCCGATGTCGTCCTCACGCCTTAGCCACGCCCAGCGCAACGCCGTGTCCGAGTTGTTGCGCGTCTTTCCCATCGCCGACGAGCTCGGACGGCGCTTCCACGCCGCCGGACATGAGCTTCATCTCGTCGGCGGTTCGGTTCGCGACGCGCTGCTCGGGCGGCTCGGCGACGACCTCGACTTCTGCACCGACGCCCACCCCGACCAGACGCTGGCCCTGTTCAAGGGCTGGGCGGAGGCGACCTGGGAGACGGGCCGCGAGTTCGGCACGATCGGGGCGCAGAAGAAAGGCCTGCGCCTGGAGGTGACCACCTATCGGGCGGAGGTTTACGACGGGGTGACCCGCCATCCGGTGGTGCGTTACGGCACCACCCTCTCCGACGATCTCCTGAGGCGGGATTTCACGGTCAACGCCATGGCGGTCAGCCTGCCGGGCCACGACTTCGCCGATCCATTCGGTGGGCTTTCCGATCTGGCCGCACGGGCCATCCGTACACCTGGAGCCCCTGTTCTGTCTTTCGGTGATGATCCATTGCGCATGCTGCGGGCCGCACGCTTCGCGGCCCAGCTGGGTTTCGCCGTGGAACCCGCCGTGGTCAAGGCGATGACGGAGATGGCCGGGGACCTGGCGCGGATCACCGCCGAGCGGATCCGGGACGAGTTCTCCAAGTTGATGCTCGGCGCCGATCCGGTGACCGGGCTCCGGCTGCTCGTCGACACGGGCCTGGCCGACTACTTCCTGCCGGAGGTGGTCGGGCTCAGGCTGGAGATCGATGAGCATGCACAGCACAAGGACGTCTACGAGCACACGCTGAAGGTGGTCAGCAACGCCGTCGTTCTTGATCACCCGCAGGGTGATCTTGTGTTGCGGCTGGCAGCGCTGCTGCACGACGTCGGCAAGCCGGCGACCAAGGCGGTCGGGCCCGACGGCGGTGTGAGCTTCCACCATCACGAGCTCGTCGGCGCGCGCATGGCCAAGGCCAGGCTGAAGGCGCTCAAGTACCCCAAGGACGTGATCGTGGCGGTGGCCAAGCTGGTCTCGCTGCACCTGCGCTTCTACGGCTACGGCCGGGGCGAGTGGACCGATTCGGCGGTGCGGCGCTACGTCACCGACGCCGATGATCTCCTTGATCGCCTGCACAAGCTGACCCGCTCCGACTGCACCACGCGCAACCGTCGCAAGGCGGCCCAGCTCGCGGCCGATTACGACGCCCTCGAGACGCGTATCGAGCGGCTGAAGCAGGAGGAGGATTTGGCGCGCGTGCGTCCGGACCTCGACGGCAACGCGATTATGGAGCTTCTGGGGGTACAGCCTGGGCCGATCGTGGGGCGGGCATGGCGCCACCTGAAGGAGTTGCGGCTGGAGCGCGGCCCGCTCAGCCGCGAGGAAGCTGAGCAGGAGCTACGTCGCTGGGCTGCCGATCAGGGACTGTGACGTGGTTGCGGCCATTGCGCCGCAGCCCGATGCCGTACCAGGCCGCCAGCAGGATGAAGCCGATCGCGACCGAGATCAGGCCGGCCACCGATCTGCCGTTGGGCGGCAGCGTCAGCGCGGCGGTGAACAGACCGCCGACGAAGAACAGGTTGAACGCGGTGTCGTTGACGCTGAACACGCGCCCACGGTAGATGTCGTCGACCTCGTGCTGGATGGTGGCGTCGACGATGATCTTCATGCTCTGCGACGCCACGTTCACCAGGAAGGCCGCCACTAGCAGCATGAACTTGTTGAACGGCAGGCCGAAGATGACGATCACGAGGCCGACCCCGGAGACGAGGCTCACCAGCCACCGGTTGATGCCGAGATGGCGCACCGCGAACGGGGTGACGACGGCGGCCAGCGCCGCTCCCCCGGCGCCGGCGATCACCACCATGCCCAGGTCCTCGAGCGACTGCGCCGCCCGTGCGTGCCCCTCGCCGAAGTAGCGGCTGTAGAGCAGCAGGGTGGCCAGGGTGAGCATGCCGTACAAGCAGCGGTAAAGCGCCTGCAGGGCCATTGCCCGTGCGGCGACGCGGCGCCGGGCCAGGTGCCGGGCGCCCTCGATCATCCCTCGCGCGACCTCGTAGAGCGCGGTGGTGACCCGGCCCGCGTGCCGCTCATGCGCCAGCGGGCCCAGCGAGCCGGTCTTGAACAGCGTCCGGCAGAGCACGCCCGAGACCAGGTAGCCCAGCGAGGCGGTGACCGCGATCCCGCCGTAGCCGTGGGAACCCGCCCCGACGACATTGAGGGCGATCACCGTGGCCGCACTGAACAGCCCGGTCGAGTAGGCGATCGTGCCCAGCGTGGCGGCGAGAGCGTTCGCCGGCACCAGCTTCTCGTCGTCGACGACCCGGGGCAGGGCGGCGGAGAGCCCGGCCAGGAAGAAACGGTTGATAGCGATGACGATGAGCGCGGCCACGGCGAACCGAAGATCGGTCACGTTGAACCACAGCAGCGCCGCGGCGGGCAGCACCATGAAAGCGCGCGCCAGGTTGGCCACGGACAGGGAGGCTCGCCGGTCCCAGCGGTCGAGCAGCACCCCGACATAGGGGCCCATCAATGAGTACGGCAGGAGCAGGACGGCGAACCCGGTGGCGATAGCGACCGGCCCGATCTGCTGGTTGGGATTGAAAAGGATGGATCCTGCTAGGCCGGCTTGAAACCAGCCGTCAGCGATCTGGCTGGTCAGCCGGACGGCAAGCAGTCGCCGGAAACCGGAGCCCGCAAGGATCGCCCGCGAGACGGGGGTCTGTGAGATCACGGTTTGCGGCACTCCCCCACCCTACTTGGGCGGGCGGCCTCGTGGGCCGGTCACGGCTTATCAGAAAGGGGCGCGGGCCTCCGACACCGCGCCCCTTCCCCCGGCCTTTGACTACTTCCCCTTGCTCGCCTTCGGGCCCTCGACCGCCTTGGGCTCATCGGCGGTGCTGTGCCCGTTGCTGCCCGAGGCCAGGCCTCCGGCCAGGCGCGACAGCAGGCTCGGCAGATCGATACCGGTGAGATCGGTCCCCAGCTGCAGACCCTGCGCCACGTTGCTGGCGACCGACTTGGTCAGAGAGCTTGCGCCCTCGGTGGAGATCACTGTCATCTTGTCGATACCGCGCATCGGGTCGGCCGCGGCCGCCACCACCTGCGGCAGCACCCGAACCAGCAGGTCGAGCACGGCCGCCTCGTTGAACTGAGCGAACGCCTCGGCCTTGGCGCGCAACGCCTCGGCCTCGGACTGTCCTTTCGCGAGGATCGCCGACGCTTCGGCCCGGCCCTCACGCTCGACCGCATCGGCGATCGCGGTCCGGCGCCGCTGCTCCGCCTCGCCCTCCTTGGCACCCTCGATGGCGTTGGCCTCGGCCAACGCGGCGCGACGGGCCCGCTCACCCTCACCGGTCAGGCGCGCCCGTTCGGCATCGGCCTGCGCGGCGGCGATGCCGGCCTGGCGCCGGGCGTCGGCGTCCATAACCGTCGCCGTGCGGTTCGCCTCGGCCTCCTGCTCCACCTTGTAGCGCGCTGCGTCGGCTGGCTTGCGCACCTCGGTGTCGAGCTGGCGCTCCTTGAGCTCCGCGTTGCGCTCGGCCACCTTCTGCTGTTCGGAGAGGATGGCCTGCTGCCGCTCGGCCTCGGCCAGCGGGCCGGCCGCGGCCGACTTGGCCTTCGCCGCGTCGATCTCGGCCTGGATCTCGGCCTGCTTGAGCGCGAGGGTCCGCTGCGCGACCGCGATCGCCTCCTCGGCGAGCAGCCTCTCCTGCTCGGCCTGCTGGCGGGCGCGCGCCTCGGCGATCGCCGCGTCCTTGAGCACCCGCGCCGCCTCGGGGCGGCCGAGGTCGGCCAGGTAGGAACCCTCGGCGACGATGTCCTGAAGCTGGAACGTGTCCAGCACCAGGCCCTGGTTGGTCATCGAGTGCTCGGCCTCCTCCGCCACGTTGCTGGCGAAGGCGGCCCGATCGCGGATGATCTCCTCAATGGTGAGGCGCCCCACGATCGAGCGCAGCGAACCCGCCAGCACCTCGCGCGTGAACTCCTCGATCTCGGCTTGCTGGTGCAGGAAGCGCTGCGCCGCGGCGCGGATCGAGTCCTCGGTGCCGCCGACCTTGACGATCGCGACGCCCTGAAGGTTGGCGCGGATACCCTGCTTGCTGACCGCCCCGGTGATCTCCACGTGGATGCGCCGGCTCGACAGATCCATCACCTGAAGCTTCTGCACCACGGGCATCACGAACACCGAGGCGCCCATGACGACCTTTTGCCCCGACAGGTCGTGGGAGCGGGTGCCTTGCGCGTCGGCGATCTGCTTGCCCTTGCGACCGGTGACGATGAACGCCTCGTTGGGCCCGGCGACCTTGATCCGCGAGGCGATGAAGGCGAGGAACAGCAGGGCAAGCAGAGCCGCCCCAGCTACCCCCGCAAGGCTGAGAGGTGTCACCCTTGTTCCTCCGTTACTACGACGTTTGTTTCACTGAGCGCGTCGGTGACCACGACCGCCGCGCCGAGACTGATGGGTTTGGCCGCGCGGGCATAGAGCTTGAGGGGCTGACCACCGATGCGCACGCGCACCTCGCCGTAGCCGCCTGCCGGGATCTGAGACACCACAACGCCTTTGGCGCCGACGAAGTCCGATGCCGTCGGGGTGGCGTCGGTCGGCATGTCCTTGACCCGGGCGACCATGCGCACCGCGAGGAGGGAGGCCACTACCGCCACGATGATGCCGACGCCAAGGGCGCCAAAGACTCCGAGGCCTTCGCCGAAGAACTCGAGTGCCACGGCGGCGCCGAAACCGAGACCGCCGATGAAACCGGCGACCGACTCGATCGAGACGAAACCATCACCGATGTCGAACAGGCTGCCGCCGAACATCGCCAGCATGGCGATGAGTACACCGAACGCACCGATGCCGAGAAAAACCAATGTCGCCATGCTCACGGCGCCAAAGTAGTTGACCGCCGCAATGTGTGCTTACCCGGATTGGTTCGCTAATTCAGTCGATCAGCCAGGCGAGGATGCGCACAACACCAATCCCGGCAAGCACTGTCACGGCCGACAGCACGATAAGGGTGAAAAGACAAGGCCAAGTGGCACTGTGGGACTCCGCCGGAGCTCGGTAGTCTCCGACCGGCAGGGTCGGCGGGCCTGAACTCTGCGCCTCCTCGGCGAGCTCCACCAACCTCTCGGTCACACCGTCGGGTAAGCCGACCGGGTCACCGGAGAACTGCAACAGCCGCAAACGTTGCCAAGGATCCGGATTCGCCTTGGCGAACGCGACCAGCTCCACCGGGCGCACATCCGTGGTGAGGAATCCCCAACGCCCGGCCTCCACCAGGTTTCCGGTTTGGCGGTAGACGGAAGCCAGGACCGCGCGGACCTCCACATCGTCGGGGAGTGTGGCAAGCAGGGTGCGCAACCTTTGAATCGCCATATGGGTGTGCCCAGCCGCCAGATCGGCGCGCACCCGGGCCAATACGTCCGCTTTCGCCACGTGACGATCCTGAGGGAGGACTGAGCGGATGTCTACCCGTCATCCGCCATAATCCTGCACTCAGGGTGTTCTGCCGTCAGAACATCCAGTCCACGATGGCGTAAAGTCCGACGATCGCGAGTCCACACAGGACACCGATCGCGGTCAGGCGGCCCCAAGTAAGGCTGAACGTCACGCGCATGCGCTGAGCAGTTGCCACAGCACGCTCCGTCGCCCTCGCTTTCGCAGCCGTCGCCTTGGCTTTGGCGGCCGCGGCCCGGGCGCGGGCGGTGGGACGGGCCGGCAGCTCGGCCAGCTTGCGGCGGACGTAGTCGGTGGGCGGCAAGGCGTCGGCCGGCCAGCGCAGCGCTGTGCGGCGGCTCGACGGTGAGGGGTACGCACGCTCGAAGGCCAGCAGTTCGAACGGGTCGGCGGTCTCGTCAAGATAAGACCAGCGACCCGCTTCTACCAGGTCCCCAGTCTGTCTGTAGACGTCCGCGAGCTGGCGGCGCAGATCGAGGTCGTTCGGGTGCGCCGCGATCAGACTATGTAACCTCTGTTTCGCCGGGTGCGTATGACCTTTTGCGAGGTCACCGGCTACCCGGTCGATCAGGTTCGATTTAGCCATGACACTCACTATGCCCCGGATCCATTGATCGGGTCCAGGGCACAGTGGCCTTCAGTAGTTGCCAGATCAACTCTCAGCGATCAACTTTTCCATTGATGAACGCCTCTACCGCCTCGCGAGCATCATGATCCGAGTACTGTACCGGCGGCGATTTCATGAAATAGCTGGATGCGGAGAGTAGCGGCCCACCGATCTTGCGGTCAAGCGCGATCTTCGCGGCCCGGATGGCGTCGATGATGACGCCCGCCGAGTTCGGCGAGTCCCACACCTCGAGCTTGAGTTCGGCGTTGAGCGGAACGTCACCGAAGGCGCGGCCCTCGAGGCGGATGTAGGCCCACTTGCGGTCGTCAAGCCACGGCACGTGATCCGATGGTCCGATGTGGACATCGCCCTTGCCGACCTCGTGCGGGATCTGCGAGGTCACCGACTGGGTCTTGGAAATCTTCTTGGACACCAGGCGGTTGCGCTCGAGCATGTTCATGAAGTCCATGTTTCCGCCGAAGTTGAGCTGGTAGGTGCGCAGCAGCTCGACCCCGCGATCCTCGAACAGCTTGGCCAGGGCGCGGTGCACGATGGTGGCGCCGACCTGGCTCTTGATGTCGTCGCCCACGATGGGCAGGCCCGCGTCCTCAAACTTCTTGGCCCACTCCGGGGTGGAGGCGATGAAGACCGGCAGGGCGTTGACGAAGGCGCAACCGGCGTCGATCGCGGCCTGGGCGTAGAACTTGTCCGCCTGCTCGGAGCCGACGGGCAGGTAAGAGACGACGACGTCCACCCGGGCATCCCGGAGCACCTTCACCACGTCCACCGGTCCCTCGTCGGACTCCTCGATGATCTCGCGGTAGTACTGGCCGATGCCGTCGAACGTGGGACCACGCTGTACGGTCACGCCCACGGGCGGCACGTCGGCCAGCTTGATGGTGTTGTTCTCGCTCGCCACGATCGCCTCGGCAAGGTCACGCCCCACCTTCTTGGCGTCGACATCGAACGCGGCGACGAACTCGACATCCTTGACGTGGTACCCACCGAAATCGACGTGCATCAGACCGGGTACGCGCTGGGAAGGATCGGCGTCGCGGTAGTACTCAACGCCTTGGACAAGGGATGAGGCGCAGTTACCCACGCCCACGATGGCGACACGCACGGAGCCCATCGCTGGTGCCTCCTCTGTTTTCATTACGGCCGTCACGGGTTGTCCGCCGGCGGTTGATTGTTTTTGCGCTCGTTGGCGATCAGTTCTTCCAGCCAGCGGACCTCTCGATCGGCCGCCTCAAGACCATGCCGCTGGAGTTCAAGGGTGTACGCGTCAAGGCGCTCGGCCGCGCGGGCCAGCACCTCGCGGAAACCCTCCCGCCGCTCCTCGATCTTGCGGCGGCGCCCCTCGAGGATGCGCAGCCTCACATCGACGGCGGTGCGTGCAAAGAAGGCGAAGTGCACCCCGAAGGCCCCGTCCTCAAAAGCCTCCGGACCGACCTTGACCAGCAGGTACTGGAAGTGCTCCTTGCCCTCCGCTGTGATCTTGTAAACCACTCGGCCGCGGCGGCTGGTAAGCGGGGGAACGTCGGCGTCACCGGCCGGGGTCTCCCCCGCCTCGGTGATCCAGCCTTCGGTTTGCAGCCGTCGCAGGGTCGGGTACAGCGAGCCATAACTTATCGCGGCCCGTATGGCACCAAGCTTGGTGGCGAGTTGTTTTCGCAGCTCATAGCCGTGCATGGGGGTCTCTTGCAACAGGCCGAGGATGGCCAGGTCGAGCATTGTTCACCCCCTTGCCGAGTCGGTTACCTCGGGGCGATGTATCGGCCCGATACATCGTTAGGTTAGAACGGCGCTCGAGTCTCGCGCAACGTACCCGACCTTGGGTGGCCACTATCACGCGCTCGCCAGGCCAAAATCACCGATTTCGCTAGCACCCGTGTACGACGGAAGTCGCAGAGATCCCGCCGACCCGTTACCCTGCAATCCATGTGTGCGCAATGGCGGACCGTCGACTACTCGCTCCAGCGGCGTGCCGTGTTGCGGGAGTTCTATGCGGGCCGCATCGGCAGGCTCGAGGTCTGCGATGCCTCGCCGTACCTGAAAAGCGCAGCTCGCTTCCACGGTGAGCCGACCGAGGAGCCCTGTCCGATCTGCCGCCGCGACTTCGTCACGCGCGTGCACTACATCTACGGTGATCAGCTCAAGCAGTCGGCCGGACAGGCGCGCAAGCGCGCCGAGTTGGCCGTGCTGGCCGATACTCTTGGCGAGTTCCAGGTCTTCGTCGTCGAGGTGTGCCGGCGTTGCGACTGGAATTACCTCGTGGAGCAGTATCTTTTGGGGAACACCCAGACGGCTGACGAGCGTTCCACGGCGGACCGTCAACGCAACGGACCCGCCAAGGGAATAGTCAAAGGCCGGGCCAGTGCCCCCGCGAAAGCCCCGACCGGAACGGTGTGACACATGACTTCCTACGGCGATCCCCACGCCGGTGAGTACGACGACGGCTATAGGCCCAGCTCCGGCCGCGCTCAGGTGCCGCCGCCCGCTGACGGCTACGGTTACGGCGACAGCTACGTCGACCCCGGTTACGTCGATCCCGGCCCCTACGCCGCCCCGGCGAGCGGGCGGGCAAGCGTCCCGGTGGTCAGCGGGCGGGCAAGTGTCCCGGTCGCCGGTGGGCGAGCCCCTTTTCCCCCGCCGCCGCCCGGTCCCAGCGGGCGAGCGTCGGTGCGCCCGGCGGCGTCGCCCTACGGTGATGGGGAAGACGACGACGGCTACGAGGAGCGTCCCAAGAAGAGCACCAGCTCCGCCCGCAAGCGCAAGCGCGCCCGCCTGCAGAAGTGGCTCATCGCCGGCATCGGCGTATTCATCCTGCTGATCGGCGGCGGCATGATCGGCGGCAGCTACTTCTATGACCACGTACCGCGCCCCGAGGAGCTGAGCCTCAAGAACAGCACCGAGGTCTACGCCAACGACGGAAAGCAGATCGCCAAGCTGGGCTCCGAGCACCGCTCCGAGGTACCGATGAGCAAGCTCAAGGAGGAGGCCAAGCGCGCGCTCATCGCGGGCGAGGACAAGAACTTCTATGAGCACCACGGCATCGACATGTGGGGCATTGCCCGTGCGGCGTGGAACAACCTCATCGGCGGTGACACCCAGGGCGCCTCGACCATCACGCAGCAGTACGCCCGCCAGGCCGCCAACGACCTGGAGGTGACCTACGCGCGGAAGCTTCGCGAAGCGGTCATGGCTCGCAAGATCGAGGATCAGTACGACAAGGAGACGATCCTCGGCTTCTACCTCAACACGGTCTACTTCGGGCGTGGCGCCCACGGCGTCGGCGCCGCATTCGAGGCGTATTTCAACATGCCCGCCGATCAGATCGACAAGATGACTGTGGAGCAGGCGGCGGTGCTGGGCGCGGTGCTCAAGCAGCCGGAGGGTGACAACGGCTTCGACCCGGCGGTCAACCCGGCCAATGCCAAAGACCGCTGGAACTACGTGCTCAGCAACATGGTGGACAACAAGTGGCTGACTTCCGAGCGAAAGACGGTACTGAAGTATCCGGACCCGGCCAACCCCGAGGCGCCCGCGCCTGGTGAGCTCCAGAAGCCCAAGGAAAATAGCGGGGGCGCGTGGGGCTACACCGACGCCGGCACCGGCTTCGTAATCAACCGAGTTGCGGACGAGCTGGCCGACAAGGGCGTCGTCAAGTACCTCAACGACAACGGCATGGGCAATTGGAAGAACGCCGGCCTGCGAATCACCACCACCATCGAGCCGAAGGTGCAGACCGCCCTTGAGCAGCAGCTCAACCGGGAGGTCCCGAACTCGACGATGAGCAAGCAGCGGGAGAACATCCGCGGCGCCGGTGTGGTGATCAACCCGCAGAACGGGCGCGTCGTGGCCTACTACGGCGGCAGCAACAACGGCAGTGGAGACGACCTTGCGGGCAAGGGGTTCCCGCACCCACCCGCCTCGTCGTTCAAGGAGTACACGCTCACCGCCGCGATCGACGCGGGCATCTCCATCAAGTCGCACTGGAATCCGACCGCGCTGTCGAAGGCCAAGGGCGACAAGATCGACCTGACCAACGCCAACCGTGAGGGCGACCCCACCTGTGGCGAGTACTGCACGCTCGAGGAGATGACGGTCAAGTCCTTCAACGTGCCCTTCTACCACGTCGCCGAGACCGTCGGTTGGCGCAAGGTGGTGGAGACGGCCAACAAGCTCGGTGTCAAGACGATGTGGGGCAACGACGGCAAGCCCTACGACACAGCCAAGGGCGGCCCGTTCGACGCCTACGTCGGCTTCGGCCAGTACCCGATCACGGTCATGGACCACGCCACCGGCACGGCGACCCTCGCCGCGGGCGGTATCTACCGCAAGCCGCACTTCGTGGTGAAGGTCGAGCGCAAGAACAAGAAGACGGGCGCGTGGGAGCGGATCCCGCTGGGCGACGAGAAGGTCGAGGCCCAGCAGGTGATCAGGCGTGAGGTCGTCGAGGAGGTCACCTCGGTGCTCAAGAAGATCGCACCGTCACTCGGGGGTTCCTGGGAGGCGGCCGGCAAGACCGGGACGTGGGAAAACGGTCTGAAGAAGAACGGGCAGTACGTGTTCAAGAACACGAACGCGCACGCCTGGTTCACCGGCTACACCTCCTATCTGGCGGCGACGATCTGGGTGGGCAGCAAGGACGAGAACGCGACTCCCATCAAGGTCGCCGGCACCGGTGATCTCTTGAAGGCGGCGAACCTGGGCTCGGCTGTGCCCAAGGACTGGTGGCGTCAGTTCATGACGCAGGTCAACAAGGACATGGCCTACAAGGCAACCAAGCTGCCCAACGGGACCGGCGGCCGAATCGGCAGCGAGGACAAGGGTGACGGTAAGTCCCCGACGCCCGCCCCGCCGGAGCAGGAGTGCAACCCGATGTTCCCGCAGTTTTGCCCCACCAAGCCCCCGGGCGGAGGGGGCGGCTGGCCGCCTCAGTCCCCGACCCCTCGCAGGACTTGACGGCCTGTAAAGAACCTGACCATCCATATTGGACGCAAAGCCGCCGGTGCTCTGACCGGCGGCTTTGCCGTTTCCGCGACCGCGACCTGGCCATCTCCGTAAGGAACCCGGCCAAACGGGAGATTGGGTTTGCCCAGACGATGCCGCACCATCGTTACCAGTAACGCGGGAGTTGTTCACGGGACGGCGGGCGATGGTGGGCGGTAGCGAGGACGAGGCCGGGAAGCAGTCGGGCAATGAGGCTGCCAACCAGGCTCCCAAGGAGTCGGACAAGGGATCTGGCAAGGAAGCGGCGCCGGTGGTCGGCCGGGCCAGGGTGCCCAGTCGGATCTCCGAGTGGACCGACCGCTTGAAACTGCCCAAGGAGTGGACCGACAAGTTCAAGGTTCCCAAGTTCCGTGGCCAAGCGTCGGTGCCGCAGGCCGCACGCGGTGTCGCCACGGTGCCGGGCCAGGCGAAGCCCGCCAAGCCGGCGGTGCCACCGGAGGTGCGCGAGCGCAGGAAGCGCAAGCGCCGTCGCCGCACGATCCTCGGGATCGCGCTGTCGGTGGTGGTCCTGCTCTCAGGGGTGATGCTGATCGGCGGCAGCTACTTCTATGATTCGGTACCGCGCCCGAGCGAGCTGACCCTGGCCAACAACACCGAGGTCTACTCGAGCGACGGCAAGACGCAGATCGCCCGGCTGGGCACGCAGAACCGGACCGAGGTCGACATGACCAAGATTCCGGACGAGGTACGCAAGGCGCTGATCGCGGGCGAGGACAAGAAGTTCTTTGAGCACCATGGCATCGACCTCTGGGGAATCGGGCGCGCGGCGTACAACAATCTCACCGGGGGCGACCGCCAGGGCGCCTCGACGATCACGCAGCAGTACGCGCGTGCCGCCGCCAACGACATGGAGATCAGCTACGCCCGCAAGCTGCGCGAGGCGGTTATGGCCCGCAAGCTCGAGGATGAGTACGACAAGCTGACCATCATGGGCTTCTACCTGAACACTGTCTACTTTGGACGCGGAGCTTACGGCGTCGGCGCGGCGGCCGAGGCGTACTTCGGCATCCCCCCGGAGCGGATCGAGACCATGACGACCGCGCAAGCGGCGGTGCTGGGCGCCGTACTCAAGCAGCCCGAGCCGGACGGCGCGGCCAAAGGCTATGACCCGCAGAACGATCCCGAGGCGGCGCGCGACCGCTGGAACTACGTGCTCAACAACATGGTGGAGATGCGCTGGCTAACCCCGGAGAAGCGGGTCTCGCTTAATTACCCCAAGGTGGAACCGTTCGATGCGGCCAAGGGCTTTGGATTCGGCTACGTCGGCTCGGGTACCGGATATGTCATCAATTACATCGCCAGGGAACTCGACCAACGCGGTGTGATCGCCTGGCTCAAGGACAACCGACTCGGCAACTGGAAGAGCGCTGGCCTGCGCATCACCACGACCATCGACCCGCGCGTGCAGAAAGCGATGGAGGCCGAGCTGAATCGCACGGTCCCCGGATCCACCATGAGCAGGCAGAAGGAGAACATGATCGGTGCCGGGGTGGCGATCGACCCGGCCAACGGGCGGGTCCTCGCGTACTACGGCGGCACCAACAACGGCAACGAAACCGACTGGGCCGGCTACGACCAGCCCCACCCGCCCGCCTCCTCCTTCAAGATCTACACGCTCGCCGCGGCGATCGCCGACGGCATCTCGGTCCAGTCCCACTGGAACTCCCGTGAGCTCAAGAAGTCCAACGGCGACAAATACGACCTCACCAACGCCAGCCGCGAGTCCGACCCGGGCTGCGATACCTATTGCACCCTCGAGTCGATGACGCTCCAGTCCTTCAATGTCCCGTTCTTCCGGATCACGGAGATGATCGGCACGCAGAAGGTGATCGGCATGGCGAACCGCGCCGGAATCCGGACGATGTGGACGGACAAGGAAAACAAGCCCTACAACCTCGACAAGGGCATCCCCGGGCTCGAGGCCTTCTTCTACTACGCTGGCATAGGCCAGTACCCGATCGCCGTCATCGACCACGCGGTCGGCACGGCGACCATCGCCAACCACGGCGTGCGCAACGACGCCCACTTCGTACTGAAGGTGGAGCGCCGCAACCGCAAGACCGGCAAGTGGGAGCACCTGTCGATCGGCGACGAGAAGCTGGGCAGCGTGGTGGCCATGCCGGCCAGCGTGGCCGACGAGGTGACCTCGGTTCTCAAGCAGGTCCCGACCGGTGTCTTCGCGCTCGACGGCGGGCAGCGGGAGGCGGCGGGCAAGACGGGCAGCTGGGAGAACGCGGCCAACCCGAAGACCAACGCGCACGTCTGGTTCACCGGCTACACCCCGCAGATCGCGTCGACCATCTGGCTGGGCAGCAAGGACATCAACGCCACACCGATCAAGACGCCCGAGGGCGCCAACATGGGCTCGGTGTACCCGAAGGGCGTCTGGGCGCGGTTCATGGACGCCGCGCACAAGGAACTCAACCTGCCGCACGCGAAGCTCGCGACCGGCTCGGGCGGGACGCTAGGCGATGTCGAGCGCGGCAGCGGTATCTCGCCCACACCGCTGGCTCCCCCGCCACCGAGCCCGATACCGAGCGCGACGGTGACGCCGACCACCTCGCCGTCCCCCACCAGACGACCCTGACCCATCAGGATTGCGGGTCGCGTTCGACCACACACGGGTTCGTGCGGCAGGATGTCGGTTTATGGAGCTTGGTGAGCGGCTGAAGCGTGACCGGGAAAAGGTGATATCCCCGGCGCGCGAGGATCCCTTCGTCGGTGGGCTGGCCGAGGTGATCGGCGGCGCGCGCGGGAGTCATGCCGTGCCCGAGACGGCGGGACGGGGCGGGCGGTTCTGGACCGCCGCGCGCATCGTGCTCGCGCTGACCTGCCTGACACTCGTCCTGCACTGGATCCAGAAGTCGCCCTGCCGCGACGGCGCCTGGCAGGATCTGGAGCAGTACAAGAGCTTCTGCTATACCGACGTGCTGGCGCTGTACTACTTCGAGGGCTTGAGCGAGGGCAAGGTTCCCTATGTCCCCGACGAGGACAACCACCAGGTCGAGTACCCGGTGCTGACCGGCGCGTTCATGGGCCTGATCGGCCTGCCCATCCACGCCATGGGCAAGGACAACCCGAACATGAACCAGGGGCAGGCGTTCTACGACGTCACCGCGCTGGCGCTGATGGGATTCGCGGTGGCCACCGCCGCGATGATCCTCTCGTTGCGGCGCAGGCGTCCCTGGGACGCGGCGATGTTCGCCCTCTCCCCCGCCCTGCTGGTCACGGCCACGGTCAACTGGGACTTCCTCGCCATCGTGCTGGCGATCGGCGGCGTGTGGTGTTGGGCCCGGCGCCATCCGCTCGCGGCCGGCATCCTGCTCGGCTTGGGCGCCGCGGCCAAGCTGTGGCCTGCATTCCTGCTGTGGCCGATCATCGTGCTGGCGGTCCGGCGCAAGGAGTGGCAGCCGGCGGCGTTCGCGGTCGGCGGGGCAGTGGGGGCCTGGCTGCTGACGAATGTCCCGGTGATGCTGCTCAGTTTCAAGGATTGGTACCAGTTCATGAAGCTGAGTTCGGAGCGTGCCATCGATTGGGGCACCCTCTGGTACATCGGCCGGTTCCTCGACACCGACTACTTCGGCGGGGCGCTGTCCGGGTTCTACGGCAGCATCCCTGTCGTCACCAACCTGGCGCTCGTCCTGTTCATTCTGGGCACCATCTTCGGCGTCACCGCGCTGACCCTGATGGCCCCCGTGCCGCCACGGTTGGCGCAGCTGGCCTTCCTGGTGATCGCGCTGTTCCTGGTAACAAGTAAGGTCTGGTCGCAGCAGTTCAATCTCTGGCTGCTGCCGCTGATCGTGCTGGCCAGGCCCAAGTGGGGTGCGTTCCTGTTCTGGCAGGTGGCCGAGGTCGGCTACTTCCTGGCCTTCTATGCCGAACTGATGAACGCCTCCGGGCAGAACGTGATCCCGGAGGGCACCTTCGTGTTCGCCTCGTTCCTGCGCTTGGCCTCGGTAATCCTGCTCATGGTGCTGGTGATCCGTGAGATCATGCGGCCGGAGCTGGATGTGGTGCGCGCGACTTACGGCGGCGGCGATCCGGACTCGCCGCCGAGGGTGAAGATGACCGCGTCCGCCTTCTCCTCACGCTTCACATTCAAGCCGTCGACCGATGCGGTGAGCGCGCCCTCGTAGGGGGTGCCACGCACGTTTTCCTTAAGCACCACAACGGTGGTCACGCCCAGCTCGCGGAGCAAGGTGACGCTGTTGACGTCGGGGAAGGACTTGGCCGCCTCGCGGACCTCTCTCGTCCGGTTGGGCTCGAAACCGCTGCCGCCATTGACGATCGGCTCGAACCGATCGGTCAGCCACAGCATCACGTGCTCGTCCCGCAGCGAGTCGCTGGGCAGCACCAGCATCGGCCCCTTTACCTGGGCCAGGGATGGCGGCGGTGTGGGCACGACCGGGTGGGGGGTGTTGTTCAGGCCCTCGAGAAGCACCAGCGTCACCGGGATGAGCGTCAGCATCCGCAGCAACGGGTGTGGGCGGGCGGGAACGCGGTTGACCGACACCTGCGTGGCCTGCTCCACGAAGGCGCTCACCGCGCCCGCGGCGAGGATGCCCAGCAACAGGGTCGTCCAGATGATCAGGCGGCCGGAGGTCCGCAGCGCGTCCCAGCCCGGCAGGATGTCGTAGAGCGTCATGTAACCCGGGCGCCCGCCGTCGAACGCCGCGGTGCCCATCGCCAGAAAGGTGCTGAGCACGACCCCCGCCGCTAGTAGGATGCGCTGGCGGATGGTCCAGATGGACATGATGAGTCCGGCCGCGGCGAGTCCATATAGGACAAAGCCGGGGAGGAGAGTCATCTCCGGATGCCACGGCAGCGACTCGCGGGCGGCGGCGTGGGACGAGCCCCAGATCGCCGACTCGGCCGGGCTGACGAAGAAGCCGAACAGCGGCGGCGAGTAGAGCCCCACCTCGGCCTCGCTGCGCACCGCGTAGGGGTGAAGCTCGGCCACCCGCAGGTAGGGCAGGGCCATCAGCACCCCGACCGCGACGAAAACGAGCCCGCCGAACAGGTTGGCGGTGAACAGCCTGCCGCCGAACGGGAACGGCCCGCTGACAAACCGCTTGACCAGCAGCCAGATCGCGGTGATAACCGCGATCGCGGCCATCACATAGGCGAACGGCAGGCCGATACCGAACCCGAGGCTGATCTGCCAGGCGGCGACGAGCCATCCAGCCAGAGCCCAGATGGGCTTTCTTTTTTCCGGCTGGTACCCGTTACGCAGTGAAAAACCATGTCCACGGGCCAGCATCGCGAGTGCGAGTGCGATCCCTCCTGTGGACAGCACGTGCATGTGGCCGGCCTGAGCCAGACGCCATGGCGCGTAAGCGAAAGCGGCTCCGGCAATGGCGGCCCCGGTCTTGCCCGAGCCCAGCTGCCGCACCAGGACATAGGCGCCGAAAAAGGCCAGCGCGTGCAGCAGAACATACATGATGTTGTATCGAATAAGGGCCGCCGTGAACCCGGACCCGATCATGCCGGCGGGGAAGTACCCCAGCAGGGTGTCGGTGAACGCATAGCTCAGCTGCTCGGGGTAGAAACTGTTGGCGTTCCACAGCTGGGAGACGTCGGTCAGAACGGCGTGGCCCGACCACCCCATCATCCACGCCTCGAGCGTCGGGTCCCACACATCCTGGGGGATGGTGTACGCCGGATATCTCAGCGTGGGCCAGGTCATGATCACGGCTAGAGCCACCGAGGCCAGCGCCGCCAGAGTCCACTCGTGGATGAAGAACCGTGCGATGGCACCGCGGGTACGAGCCCAGCGCCTGAGCACCTCCTCGCCCGCCGGCGAGAACTTCGCGAAGGCGTCCGCATGCACGTCCACCGCCGCCCGCTCCCCCTCCGCCGCATCAACCTCACCAACCGCCCCGGCCTCGGTCACCGCATCGACCCTGGCCTCTGCGTCCGCCGTGCTCGCTGTGCTTGCGGCCTCGGCTGTGCTTGCGGCTTCGGCTGTGCTTGCGGCTTCGGCTGTGCTTGCGGCTTCGGCTGTGCTTGCGGCTTCGGCTGTGCTTGCCGTCTCCGCCTCGGCGTCGGGTGCCGCCTCGACCCTGGCCGCCTGTCCTGCCTGAGATCGTGTCCCCGCGTCTACCGGTGCGTCGGAGTCAGGCTCCGCGTCGTGCTCGGCCGAGTGCCTGGGCCTGTGGTCTTTCTCTTGCCCCGAGTCCATATCAGCCTCGGGCGCCTTCGCCTGGGCCGGTGGTGTGTCGCTCGCGTCCTCTGGCCGCTGAGAGCGGCCCGGCTGCTCCGAGTCTTCGTCTCTGGTTACGGAGGTCACTGGCCCTCACAGGTTGTCGCGCAGATAGGCGATGTCGGCGGCTTGGCCTTCGGCACCGCCCGGGGTCTCGACCACCGCTGGTGCCCCCGCGGCACGCACCACGGCGGCGACAAGCTTTGGATCGATCATCCCGGGTTCGTCCTTGCCTAAGAGATTGTCATGCCTATCTCGTCCTGAGTCGAATGGGTCCCGAGACCCATTCGCGTGCACCAGATCGATCCTGCCCGTGATCGCCAGAACCCTGTCGACAATATTTAGCAGATCCTCCCCGCCCGCGTGGGCGTGGCACGTGTCGAGGCAGAAGCCGACACCGTACTCCCCCACCACATCCCACAGCCTGGCGAGTGTGTCGAACCGGCGGACGATCGCGTTGTCTCCGCCGGCCGTGTTTTCTATCAGGATCTGGACACCGCTGTCCTTGTGCTGCTCCAGAGCCTTGCGCCAATTGTCGATGCCGATCGCCAGGTCCTCGCCCTTCTTGTCGAGGTGGCCGCCGTGCACGATGAGGCCGGTGGCCCCGATCGTCGCGGCGGCGTCGGCGTGCTGCTGCATGAGCTTGCGGCTGGGGATGCGCACCCTGTTGTTGGTGGTCGCCACGTTCACCAGGTAAGGCGCGTGAATGAAAACCTGGACATCGCTTGCGAGTAGCTCCTTGGCGTCCTCACGCGGCTTGGGTGCCTTGAACCCCTGCGGGTCGGAGAGGAAGAACTGAACGACATCCGCCTTTCGGGCCGCCGCCTCCGCCAGAGGGTCACCCGATTCGACGTGTGCTCCGATGCGCATCTCGCCAGCGTAGTACTCCGCCGAGCAAAGTGCCGCGTGTCCGAGCAGGCCTCCACCGCTTTCCCGGTCCACCGCCAGACGGAAGAGTGCGGAAGAGTTTGGAAATTAACTTCAATGTCGCTCTCCACACGTCCAACCCGAACGCGCACAACCGAATTCGTCCGGGTCGAAGCCGGGTACCTCCAGGTTCTGTGTTTCCGCCGAGCTGGTACACCGCCGCCGCGCCCGCGGCTCGGTTCGCGGGGCGCAGGACCGCCATACCTGGTGCTGGCCCCTCGGCCTCGCTAGTCTGGAATCATCGGCACGGTTGTTCACGCTGGTTGAAGCCCGAAAGGGCAGAAACTCGCGGGGGCCACCGGGCCGGTCGATAAAGGGCCAATAGGATTTCTGGCAATTATCGCAACAGTGTGTGTCGTTGGTCTGTTAGCAGGTGCTATTCGCGCTATTATGACATAGCGGGCAACTCGGACAGAGTTCGCCTAGTCAACAAAACCATAGGCTCCGCGGAGCGCTTCTCTCCAACCTCGTCGGTGTGGTCGTTCCTCCCCAGGTCCCACCCAGCAGTCGGAAAGGGCGCTCCGCGGTCTTGTCAAGCCGGCCTGTAATATGGACCGGCTTGCGCTCTATCCAGGGCGTCGGCGACGCCAGACCTCCTGCCACGGAAAGACCGTGGCCGCTTAGCCCACAGGAGGTGAGAAAGTCTTGCGTCATTATGAAGTCATGGTGATCCTCGACCCGAGTCTCGAGGAGCGCACCGTAGCCCCGTCGCTCGACACGTATCTCAACGTGATCAGGACGTCGGGTGGTTCGGTCGAGAAGCTCGATGTGTGGGGCCGTCGCCGGCTCTCCTTCGAGATCAAGAAGAAGGCCGAGGGGATCTACGCCGTCATCGACCTGCAGGCCACGCCTGAGGCCGTTGCCGAACTGGACCGGCAGCTCAAGCTCAACGAGTCTGTGCTGCGCACCAAGGTCATCCGCCCGGACGTCCGCTGACGTCCGGCCACACCCCGACCGAGTGCCTTCGTCGTGGTGTCGGATCCCTGTGGGAACCTAATGCGACTACGAAGAAGGTCCGAGGAGTAGATCATGGCTGGAGAAACCGTCATCACGGTCGTAGGCAACCTGACCGACGATCCCGAGTTGCGCTTTACCCCGTCGGGCGCCGCCGTCGCGAAGTTCCGCGTGGCGTCGACCCCGCGGACGCTTGACCGCAATTCCGGCGAGTGGAAGGACGGCGAGCCGCTCTTCTTGCAGTGCAACATCTGGCGCCAGGCGGCGGAGAACGTTGCCGAGTCGCTGCATCGCGGGGCGAGGGTCATCGTGACCGGCCGGCTGCGCCAGCGGTCCTACGAGACGCGCGAGGGCGAGAAGCGCACCGTCATCGAGCTCGAGGTCGACGAGATCGGCCCCTCGCTGCGCTATGCGACGGCGAAGGTGCAGAAGATGTCGCGCTCGGGTGGCGGCGGTGGCTTCGGCGCCGGCGGCGGCGGCAACGCCCCGAGCCAGGGTTCGGGCGGCGGCGGCGGTTACGCCGACGACCCGTGGGCGACGGCGGCTCCGGTCGGTGGTCCGGGTGGTGGCAACAACAACAACTTCGACGACGAACCACCTTTCTAACGAACGCTTTGAGGTAGATAGCAATGGCAAAGGCTCCGGCCCTGCGCAAACCTAAGAAGAAGGTGAATCCCCTCGAGAAGGAGGGGATCGGCTACATCGACTACAAGGACACCGCGCTGCTGCGCAAGTTCATCTCCGATCGCGGCAAGATCCGCGCTCGGCGGGTGACCGGCGTGACCACGCAGCAGCAGCGTCAGATCGCCCGTGCGGTCAAGAACGCCCGCGAGATGGCGCTCCTGCCCTACACGACCACCGGCCGCTGAGAGGGGGCGCCCGCTATGAAGATTATTCTTACCAACGAGGTACCCAATCTCGGTGCTCCCGGCGACATCGTCGAGGTCAAGGACGGCTACGGCCGCAACTACCTGCTTCCGCAGGGGTTCGCCATCGCCTGGACCAAGGGTGCGGAAAAGCAGGTCTCCACGATCAAGCGGGCCCGCGCGGCGCGTGAGATCCGCGACCTCGGCCACGCCAACGAGGTCAAGACCCAGCTCGAGGGTCTCAAGGTCACGCTGTCGGCGCGCGCCGGCCAGGGTGGCCGCCTGTTCGGCTCGGTCACCGCCACCGAGATCGTCGACGCCGTGAAGGCGGCCGGCGGTCCCGTGCTCGACAAGCGCAAGGTGGAGCTGCCCGGCCCGATCAAGACCACGGGCGGCTACCAGGTGCAGATCAAGCTGCACCCGGAGGTTGTGGCCAAGTTCAACCTGAATGTCGTGGCTGCCAAGTAGTTCCGCCATACACGACGCGAGCCCGCGGTGGAAACTCCGCCGCGGGCTCACGTTTTTGGTGGCGTGTCAGCGCATCCGCGCCGCTCGGTTGATGAGAGCAGTCAGCTCGTCGACCTTCTGGTCGGCCATCTCGTCGCCGGCAGCCTCGATGATGCCGGCGAGGTCGCGCAGCGGGGGAGCTTCGTTGCGGCGCAGAGACTCCGCGAAGAACGCCGCCACATAACAGGTTTTGAGGCCCGCCCGGGCCTCGTCGAAGTCATCGCGAAGCTGCCCCGCCTCGACGTTGCGTGAGATCTCCGAAGGCTCCCGGGTCTTGGGGTCGAGCCAACGCACGCGCACCTTGGCCACCTGACCCTCGGCCGACGCCTTCAGCTTCACGACATAGAGAGCGGTCACCGAGTGACCGGGCCCGATCTCTCCCCCGTCCACGGTGTCGTCGCGGAACTGGTCGTCGTTGAGCGCGCGGTTCTCGTAGCCGACGAGACGGTACGACTCCACCGTCGACCGGTTGAACACGACCTGAGCCTTGGCGTCGTACGCGCGTACCGACAGGTTGGCCGGAAGCTTGCGGACGAACAGCTCCCGCGCCTGCCGCTGCTCGGAGATGTAGACCACGAAGCCGTCGCCCTTGTCCGCCAACTGCTCCATCAGCTTGTCCCCGTAGTCGCTGCCGACGCCGACGCCCAGCAGCGAGATCTGCTTCTCCGCTTCTGCGCGGATCTTCGTCAGCAGGGACTCGGCGCTGGTATTGCCGGTGTTGGCCAGACCGTCCGACAGCAGGACCACGCGGTTGTTCGCGCCCGACCGGAAGCTGTCCCGGGCGACCCGGTAGCCGGTGACGATGCCGTCGCCAAGGTTGGTGCTGCCGTCGGCCCGCAGTTCGTCGATCGCGTCGTGCAGGCGCTCCTTGTCGGAGACCCGGGTCATCTCGCGTAGCACCTTCGCCTTGTCGTTGAAGGCGACGATCGCCACGGAGTCCTGCGGCCGCAGCTGATCCACCAGGTAATGCAGTGCGTCCTGGACCAGATCGAGCCGCCCCCGTTCCGCCATTGACCCCGACACGTCGATGACGAACGTGAGCGCGGCGTCACGCCGCTCCCCCTCGTCCTCGGCGCGGGTCTGCAGCCCCACCCGGATCAGCCTCATGTCCGGGCCGGTCTTGTGGACGCTGGGTAGATGAGATCCGTCGACATTGACGGTGAAGCCGTCCCCGCTCGGCTGTGGATACCGGTAGTTGAAGTAGTTGACGAATTCCTCGGGTCGGATCGTCTTCGTCTCCGGCAGCGAACCATCGTTGATGCGCCGCGCGGCGTAGGTGTAGGAGGCCGTGTCCACGTCGAGCGCGAACGTGGAGGTGTTGTCCTCGCTCGTGCCGGTCGTGGGTGCGGGACGCCCGGGCAGACCCGGTTTGTCCTGGCTGCTCCGCGGTGCTTCGCTCGACTTCCCGCTACAACCGGCGAGCGCCAGCGCAAGCGCCACAAGGGCTATCGGTATCCTCCGTCGCATGTGGACCTCCGTCGCATGGATTCAATCTGTCTTTATGCGACGGTCTGCGGGTAACGGTTGATGCCGTCGTAGCCGACCTGAGACCGAACAGGAATCCGCTGTGACCCCACCGTTTTTCCGCCGTGATAGGACGTAGCGAATCTCACCAGATTCGATACAGAACCGTGACCGCACCGCCCGAGACGACCGCGGCGCAGAAGCCGATCGTCGCGGC
>Ga0075428_100000566_pt1 | contig 37713 bp, 43 predicted proteins | sample RhiMetdeltSRZDD2_FD_75291 | JGI IMG/M metagenome (GOLD analysis project Ga0075428, IMG submission 75291) | Populus rhizosphere microbial communities from Tennessee, USA - Rhizosphere MetaG P. deltoides SRZDD2 | ecosystem: Host-associated > Plants > Roots > Rhizosphere > Soil | place: USA... | reverse complement strand
GCCTCGCCGGCGGCAATCATGTTGGTGAACAGCGGATCGAATGTCTTGGGGTGCTTCTTCATCGCATCCGCCAGCGATGCGCCGCCTTCAACGTCGCCGCGCGTGGCCAGGATGACTGAAGAAAAGCCCTTGTCCTCCTCTTGCGTTCCGAGGATCTCGAGACACTGGACGAGCGGGAGACCGGCGTCGATCATCACCGAGAACTGGCGCGTGAAGACGGCAAGGCTCTTGGACTTGACCTTCTTGCCTCCCGGTTTCGCGGCAGCTTTGGCCGCCGCTTCCTTGACGGGGCTGATCTGCGTGACGAGGATCTGCTCGCGTCTGAGCGCTGCGACCGCACCGTCCATCGTCTCGGCGATCCGTTCACCCGAGACCGTCTGCCCCTGGCGCGTCCGTCCGCTGTATGCAAATGTGGCCATCGCCCCTCAACTCCCGACTGCCGCCAGGCGAGTCTGAAGACCCGCCTCTACCTGCCAGGCGGGTTGAAAGACCCGCCTCCACTGCTCTGACTACCGCACCGGTCGCCCGGTCGTGCCGGTGCGCTGGTTCATGCCCGCGTTCGCGACCACACCGACTCCCCTGTTGATCAAGTCCTGCAGTTCATCGCGATTCGATGACGCCATCAATGCCGTTTCGAGCGTGACGAGACGCTTCTGATACAGGGTCGCCAGCGACTGGTTCATCGTCTGCATGCCCATCTTTTCCTGGCCGGTCTGCATCGCGGAGTAGATCTGGTGGACCTTGTCCTCGCGAATCAGGTTCCGGATGCCGGCCGTCGGCACCATGATTTCGAGCGCGACCGTGCGGCCACCCCCCATCTTCGGCAACAGCGCCTGACACACGATCCCTTCGAGGACGAGTGAGAGCTGGGTGCGGATCTGGCTCTGCTGGTGCGACGGGAAGATATCGATGATGCGGTTGATGGTCTGCGACGCCGAGTTGGTGTGCAGGGTCGCCAGCGTCAAGTGGCCGGTTTCCGCGATGCGCAGCGCCGCTTCGACGGTCTCGAGATCGCGCATTTCGCCGATCAGCACGATGTCGGGGTCTTCACGAAGTGCCGCACGCAACGCATTCGAGAAGCTTTCCGTGTCGCTGTGGACCTCGCGCTGGTTGACCAGACAGCTCTGATGCTGATGCACGAACTCGATCGGGTCCTCGATGGTGAGGATGTGATCGTGCCGCTCCTTGTTGATCTTGTCGATCATGGCAGCCAGCGTCGTCGATTTGCCCGAACCTGTCGGCCCGGTGACGAGGACCAACCCGCGTGGACGTTCCGACAACGTGGCGAGTACTGCGGGGAGATTGAGCTCCTGGAAGCTGCGAATGCGTTCGGGGATCAACCTGTAGACTGCGCCCACGGCACCGCGCTGATTGAACATGTTCACGCGGAAACGCGCGAGCCCCTTGATGCCGAACGAGAAGTCGAGTTCGAGTGTTTCTTCGAAGCGTTTCTTCTGCGCGTCGGTCAGCACACTGTAGGCGAGCTGCTTGGTTTCGGACGGCGCCATCGCGGCACCCTCGAGACGCGTGAGGTGGCCGTGGACGCGCACCTGCGGTGGCGTGTTGGTTGTGATGTGGAGGTCGGAACCCTCCATCTGCACCATCGTCTGCAGCAATTCCGGCAGTGTTTGCATCAGTTCGCCCTTCGCAAACTTCCAATCTCCAACGTCCAATTCCCAACGTGGAATGACGCGGTTGGGAGTTGGTCTTTTTGGCCTTCGACTCCGCTCAGGCCAACCCTGAGCATGTCGAAGGGTTGGGACTTGGGAGTTACTTCACCGTCTCCCTGACGATCTCCTCGATCGTCGTCACGCCTTCTTTCACTTTCCGGAGCCCACTGCTGCGCAACGTGATCATTCCTCCTTCAACTGCCTTGCGCCGCAATTCGAGAGCGGAGGCACCGACCAGCACGAGCTCGCGGATTTCTTCAGTGATCTCCATCACCTCGTACAAACCGACACGCCCCTTGTAACCGGTGTTGTTGCACTTCTCACAACCCTTCCCGCGGTTAGGGACTACCTTCTTTGCATCTTCGGCAGAGAAGCCGGCCTGCATCAGCGCGGGTGCAGGAGTGGGATCCGGTTCCGTGCAGTTCTTGCAGATTCTGCGCACCAGCCGCTGGGCGCACACCAGGTTCAGCGAGCTCGCCACGAGGAACGGTTCGATGCCCATGTTCATCAGTCGATTGATGGTGCTGGGGGCGTCGTTGGTGTGCAGCGTCGAGAGCACCAGGTGTCCGGTCAGCGCCGCCTTGACGGCGATTTCCGCCGTCTCAAAGTCGCGGATTTCGCCGACGAGGATGATGTTGGGGTCCTGGCGAAGGAAGCTGCGCAACGCCGCCGCGAAATTGAGCCCGATGTTCTCGCGAACCAGCACCTGATTGACGCCCATCAGGTTGAACTCGACTGGGTCCTCGGCAGTCATGATGTTCGTTTCGGGCGTGTTGATGCGCGAGATCGACGAGTAGAGCGTGTTCGTCTTACCGGAACCGGTGGGCCCGGTGACCAGGACCATGCCCCAGGGCTTCGAGATCGCGGTCTCGAACTTCTGCAGCGACTCGGATTCGAACCCGAGCTTCGTCATATCGAGCATCAGCTTCGTTTTGTCGAGGAGACGAAGCACGATTTTTTCGCCGAACAGCGTGGGCAGGCACGAGACGCGGAAATCGATGTCGCGCATCTCGCCGCCGTCCTGGAAGCGGATCTTGATGCGGCCGTCCTGCGGCAGCCGCTTCTCTGCGATGTCCAGCTTGGACATGATCTTGATGCGCGAGGTGATCGCGTCGCGAAACTTCATCGGCGGCTGCATGATGTTGTAGAGAATGCCGTCGATGCGGTAGCGGACACGCAGTTCTTTCTCGTACGGTTCGATGTGAATGTCGCTCGCGCCTTTCTGGATCGCCGACATCAGGATGACGTTGACCAGCTTGATGACTGGCGCTTCCTCGCCCTGTTTGGCGAGCGCTTCGGCGCTGATCTCCTCGAATTCTTCGAGGACCTCGACGTCACTGGTGTCGTCCAGCGCCGGCATCTCTTCAAGCGCCCTGCTCGCGACTTCGAGCGCGCTGGCGCCGGTGCTGTGGCTGCCATTTCCTCCTGCCCCGTTGCCCGAGACCTTGCCGTAGTACTTCGCAATCGCATCGACCACGGCCGTTTCAGAGGCGACGACCGGCTCGACGTTGTAGCCCGTCATGAACTTGATGTCGTCCATGGCGAACACGTTCGTCGGGTCCGTCATCGCGATGGTCAGCGTCGCGCCCGACCGCGAGAGCGGGATGATCTGGTACTTCTGCGCGGTCTCAGCCGGAACGAGCTTGACCACTGCCGCGTCGACGTCGAATTGCCCGAGGGCAATCGACGGCACGCCGTACTGTTTGCTGAGGAGGGCCGTGATCTCGTCGTCTTTGACGAAGCCGAGCCTGATCAGATTGAAGCCGAGCTTTCCCCCGTTCGTGCGCTGATAGTTCAGCGCCTCCTGGAGTTGCTCAGGCGATATGCGCTTCTCTTTGAGAAGCAGCTCTCCGATTCGAACCGCCATGAAGAAGAAACCGAGCTACCTCAGCCAGTCACGCGGTGCCATGACTCGAAGCCGGCACACCCGTGACTGGATGCCGTTTCTCTTGGCGCGCTTCGCGCGCCCAGGATCGCTATGCGGGTCACAATGGGTACAGATTCGCCGAACTAGCCGCATTGCGGCCCCATCGTCAAAAGGAGGCCCTGGCCGTAATACCCCAGCCGCTCTCGTCGTCCGCTCCCCCGTACACCACGTGCCCGTCGATAAACATTCCCGACCGTACCGCCACACTGGCCCCAGCCGTGTAGGCCTGCTCCTGTGCCCCGGTCGTATTGAATCGGGCGCCCGCCCGAACGCCCACTCGACGTCCCAACACCCAACCTTCCCCGCCGACCGCCACCACGCGACGGTCTCCGAAGGGAGTCTGGTACGCCACGATGTCCGTATCCACCGACAGGAGCAGGGTTCGAGAACTCATGGCAGCAGCGTCGAACGCCACGCCAACCCGCGCCTGCCGGGGAATCTTCACGCGACCCAACTCCGTCTCCAGGAGATTGCGCACCACCCCACCCAACCGAACCGGTCCCCGTATCGCAAGCACGCCGAGATCGAGGTCGAAGTCGTTGTCCACGTCTCCGCCGCTCGACTCGTCAGCCCGGTCGAGCCACTCCGAAGCATTTAGGCTTTCAGGGCCGGTGAGCTCGCCCTCAAACCCCGTTGCCCGCACGTATTTCAACGTCGTCCCAACGTGGATGTCCGACACAACCGTGTGGACGAGAGTGGCTCCAAACTGGCTGGCAGAAAGCGACCAATCGGGCACTGCGGCTCGTCTATCTTCTCGGCCCCCCACATCGGAGGCGATAGTGCGAAACTGGCCTATGTCTGTGATGTTCAAGCGGTAATAGCTGAACCCGAACGGGGGCGTCGTCACGGAGAACCAGAGCCCTCGTTCGCGCCGGGCGGGCAGGCTGCCGTCTATATCGGTCGCTGCTCCGCCCACCGCCACGTCAAAGAAGGGGCCGGGGGCGAGACCGGCGGGATTCCACCATGTCGCGCTGCTGTCGTTGGCGACTGCGACAAAGGCGCCGCCCATGCCAAGTGCCCTGCTGCCAACGGCTTCGACGATTTGCGCCGTGGCGTGGCGAGGGAGGAAACCGAGCGCCAGCAGGGTGAAAAGCAGGGGTAGACCAGGGAATCTCGTCACTGTGAACCTCGAGGGGATCGGCGGAGTAGCCGCCCAGTGTACCGGGCGCGATATTTACACGTTACAGCCGAGCAAGCGATGATGAGGGAAGATATAGGGAACTCCGGGCAAGGACTTTCGTATCAGGAGTTTGTGTTGACCCCACAGTGCTAGACCAACCGGTCTGGCGGCCCATCCGAAATCATTGAGGGGTGTTTCGTGACCGAGGTCGCTTCGGTTTCTGAGAGCGTACAGAACAAGCCCGCCCCGGGTCTCTTCGCCCGAATGATGGGAGTCCTCTTCTCTCCGAAGGAGACTTTCGCAGCCGTCGTTGCCAAGCCGCGATGGCTGGGAGTCATGCTCGTCACGCTGGTGATGTCGTCCGCGGCGTACTACGTGATTCTGTCCTCGCAAGATATGCAGGATGCCATCGTCGACCAGCAAATCCGAGGGATGGAGTCTCGAGGAAACGTCGTCTCCGATCAGCAGGTTGCGAACATCGAGCGGTTCATCGGCTATCTCCCCGTCGGCTACGCCGTGGGTATCTTCATTCTGGGTCCACTCTTCGGCGCAGCCATCGCGGGAATCGTGACTGGAATCTTCACGATGTTGATGGGCGGCAACGGGACGTTCAAGCAGGTGTTCGCCGTGATGAATCACGCCGGTTTCATCCCGGCGATCTCGGTCATTTTCATCGCAGGGATGGTGGCGGCCGGCGTGAAGCCAATCGGTGTGCGCCCACCAGGGGCGAACCTCGGTGTCTTCCTGCCGTTTCTGGAGGAGACATCCTTTCTGGCGGTAATGCTCCGCTCGATCGATATGTTCCTACTGTGGTGGATGGTCGTACTCGCCATCGGTCTTGGGGTGCTCTACAAACGGCGAACGGGACCCATCGCAACTACGCTCATCGGTCTCTACATCGTCGTCGCGTTGCTGATTGCGACTTTCACGTCCGGTTCCTAGGGGAGCGCAATGACAGGAAAGAAGGTTCTCATCGTTGTGGGAGTCGTCCTGCTCCTTGCCGCGGTGGTCGCGGCCAACCTGTATTACCGCCGTGAGACGGGTCTGAACGTCCAGGCTGAAGCGCTGCGGAACCGCGACCTGGAAGCGATTGTGTCGGCGTCCGGGAAAGTTCAGCCCAAGCGTCAAGTCAACGTCTCGGCGAATATAACGGGACGGGTGACCCGGGTCGGCGTCGAAGAAGGCGAACGCGTCAAGGCGGGACAATTCCTGCTCGAGATCGATCCGAAGCAACTCGAAGGACAGTTGCAGCGCGGTGAAGCCAGCGTCGCGGCGGCGCAATCGTCACTGGCGGCGGCGCGTACCGCAGTCGAACAGGGTCGCGCAAACCTGGAACTCGCCCGGCAGAACCTGAAGCGGCAGCAGGACCTTTGGAAGGGAGAGCTGACCACGCGCGAGAATCTCGAGCGCGCTATGAACGAGGTCGCCGTTCGAGAGGCGGAGCTCCGTGCCCGGGAACAGGATATCGAGACGAACGAGGCGCGCATCAAGCAGGAACAAGCAGGTCTGTCGACAACTCGCTACAACCTGAACCAGATCATCATGACGTCCCCGATGGACGGCCTGGTCACGCGCCGCAGCATTGAAGAGGGAGAAACTGCCGTTCTCGGTACGATGAATAACGCCGGATCGGTCCTACTGACGATCGCCGACATGTCGGTGATCGAAGCCGAGGTTGAAGTCGACGAGACGGAGATTCCAGCCGTGGCGCTCAACCAGGAGGCCAAGGTCACCATCGACGCCGTACCCGATCGCACGTTCAAGGGACATGTGACGGAGATCGGCAACAGCCCGGTGCAGACCACCACACAGAACACCGGGCAGCGCCAGGCGACAACGTTCAAGGTGGTCATCACGCTGGATGAACCGGTCCCCGACATTCGTCCCGGATTCACGTGCACAGCGGAGATCACGACAGCGAAGCGGAAGGATGTCGTTTCGGTCCCGATTCAGGCGCTGACCGTACGAGAGATGCTCTACAACGACAAAGGCGAGATGGTGCGTGAAACGTCGTCGCGACGTCGGCGAGGCGGGACCAACCTGGAGACGCCCCTCAGCGCATCGAACGAACCGCCACCGGGACACACCAGAAAGGAAACCGAGGGCGTCTTTGCGATTCGCGACGGCAAGGCCATTTTCCTTCCGGTCAAGGTCGGCATCGCGGGCGAGCAGTATTTCGAAGTGCTGACCGGCCTCAAAGCCGGAGATCAAGTCATCACTGGACCGTTCGCGTCTGTCCGCGAGCTCGGTGATGGCGACGCCGTCAGGGTGCAACAGAGCAACACGCGCCGAACGCCGAATAAGTGAACCAGATCCTCGATTCCATCGTCATCGCGCTTCAGGCCATCTGGGCCAACAAGCTGCGATCGTTCATGACGGTGCTCGGCAACATCGTGGCGGTGACCTCTATCGTCACCGTCGTCACGCTCATTCAAGGCATGAATGGGATGGTCGCCGATGCGATCGTGAGCGACGTCGGTGCCGATTCGTTCACCATTCAGCGGCGCCCGCCCATTCTCAACGAGGACGACGAGGAGCGGACGCGGAACAACCCGCTCATTACCATCGACGAAGCCGACGCCATTCGAGCGTTCAGTCCGATCATCGCCTCCGTCGCCGCGCAAGCCAACCGCAATGCCAGTGTGTCGTATCGAACCGAGGAAATCGACAACGCCCAGATCCAGGGCGTCACCAGTGCCTACAGCGACTTCTCCACGTTCAGTGTCGAAACGGGACGCATGATGAGTCCGGTGGAGGTCGAGCGCAGCCAGCCAGTCGCTCTCCTCGGCTGGGGCCTGGCGGATCGACTCTTCGGCGACATCAATCCGATTGATAAGACGATCAAGATCGCCGGCATCAATTTCCGCGTCGTGGGCGTCAGCGAACAAAAGGGGTCGTTCTTCGGGAACTCTCAAGACAACTACGCCGTGATTCCGCTGGGGGCCTATCAGCGTCTCTTTGGCGCCAGACAATCGCTGCAGCTGATGGTCAAGCCGGTCTCGACCGACCTGATGTCCGACGCCATGGATGACGCGACGGTGGCGCTGCGCGTCAGCCGCCGATTGAAGCCCGCCGAACGCGACAACTTCGGGATTTTCACCTCTGAGACAATCCTCAATATCTACAGGCAAGTGACGAGCGGCGTCTTCGCCGTCCTCGTGGGCATCGTTGCGCTGTCGCTCGTCGTCGGTGGCATCGTCATCATGAACATCATGTTGATGGTGGTGAGCGAACGCACACGTGAGATCGGCTTGCGCAAGGCGCTCGGCGCAAAGCGCAAGGACATCATGACGCAGGTGCTCACCGAGTCCATTACGCTCTCCACGCTCGGTGGAGTCATCGGCATCGGGCTCGGCTCGCTTGCCGCGATGGCGATCGCGGCATTCACTCCCTTGCCGGCCCGGCTCGAGATGTGGTCCGTCATCCTCGGCATCGGCATCACCGCTGCCGTCGGCCTGTTCTTTGGTGCGTACCCCGCATCCCGGGCGGCGTCGCTCGATCCCATCGAGGCACTTCGCCGTGAATAGAGGCCTTTGGCGGGAAGTGTTCGTGATGGCGCTCGATACGCTGCGCACGAACAAGATGCGATCCGGGCTCACCGTCCTTGGCGTCGTCATCGGCATCACGTCGATCGTCGGCATGACGTCGCTCATTCGCGGCTTCGACGAGTCGCTGCGCGACATGATCCGGGAGCTCGGCCCCAACACGATCATGCTGAGCAAGGCCAGCGGGTTGACGCTAGCCAGCGGCGCCGACTTCGCCCAGATCATGCGGCGGCCGAATCTCACGGTCGCCGACGCGAAGGCGATCGAGAAGCTGGCGCCATCGGTCGGAATCGTGGACATCTGGATGGGCCAGGGTCTCGGCGGCCAAACAGTCGGCCGAGTGTCCTACGGCGGGCAGCGCACACCCACGCTCGGCGTGCTCGGGGCGACCGAACAGTTTGCCGCAGTCAACTTCGTCAAGCTGTCGTTCGGCCGCTTCTTTACAGAGTCCGAGGTGCAGCGGCGACGGCGCGTCGTCGTGCTCGCCAACAACCCCTATCAGGCACTATTCGCTCCATCCGGATTGGATCCGATCGGCAAGAAGGTCCGCATCGACGCGATTGAGTACACCGTGGTCGGCGTGCTCGGGAAGCGCCCCTCCCCGTTCCCTCAGGCAGACGACTTCGTGGTGATCCCGCAGACCACCCATCAGGTGGTCTTCAGCACCAACGCCCGACGCGCCTTCGGCGGCGGTGGCAGCGCGACGATTACGATCGTGCCGCTGCAGACGGCGACACGCGAGCAGGCAGCGGCCGAGGTCGAAGAGATCATGCGCATCCGGCACGGTTTGAAGCTGGATGAACCAAACGATTTCGAACTCGGAGGCCAGGACGCAATCCTCCGCCTGTGGGATCAGATCAGCCGCGCCGTCTTCCTCGCGCTCGTCGTGATCTCGTCGGTGGCTCTCATGGTGGGCGGCATCGGCGTGATGGCCATCATGATGATCTCGGTCACTGAGCGCACGCGTGAGATTGGTGTCCGCAAGGCGCTTGGCGCCCGGCGCCAGGAGATCCTGCTTCAGTTCCTCTCGGAAGCCGCGGTCCTGACCTCGGTGGGGGGCGTGCTCGGAATCCTGTGCGGAAGCGGTATCGGTGTCGCGATCAGTTTCGCCACTGGTTTTCCCATCTCGCTGCCGTGGTGGTCGTTTGCGATCGGGCTTGGGTTCTCGGCTGCGGTCGGCATCTTCTTCGGGATGGTCCCGGCAGTTCGCGCTTCACGTCTCGATCCAATCGAGGCGTTGCGGCATGAATAAGAACATCGTTGATTTGGGGATCTTTGATTATTGATTTCTGTTGATTGTGGATTGGTGACTGTCGATAGGTTTATGACGGGCTCGCAGTCTAGCCCATGGAATCAGCGACAAATCATCAATCAGAAATCGACACTCAACAACGATTCAACAATCAAAGATCACCAGAATCGACAATGTCAGCGTGTTCGGAAACGCCGGGTGTCGATGCGGTGCTTGCGAAGTCTATAGCTGAACACGCGCTCCGACGTCATCAGCAAACGCGCCGCCTGTGATCGGATGCCTTTCGCCTGCCTCAGCGCGTCCTGCAAGAGCTCCTTCTCATACGCTTCGAGCGCTTCGCTCAACCCGAGCATCGGGATCGCGGCGTCGCCGGATGTCTGGATCTCGGCTGGTAGGTGATGGTGATGAATGATCGGTCCGCTCGTGAGGACGATGGCCCGCTCGAGAGTGTGACGCAATTGACCCACGTTGCCGGGCCAGTCGTAATTCATGAGCATGTCCATCGCACGCGTCGAGACACCCCTGACGCCGCGCACGTGCTCGCGGGCAAACTGCTCCACAAATAAGTCGGTCAGAACGGGCAGGTCCGCCTTTCGTTCGCGAAGCGGCGGGATCTGGATCGTCAGCGCACCAAGGTGCTCGCACAGATCTCGCCGACATCGACCGGACGCGGCTTCCTGGCCGAGGTCGTGTGTCGTCAGCGCGACGACGCGTACCTCGGCAGGCACGTGCACACCGTCGTCTCGATACCATTTGCGCTCTGTCACCAGCCTGGTCAAGGCGTGCTGCGCGCGCGGACCCAGTTGGGCAACATCGTCGAACAACAGCGTGCCGCCCTCAGCGCGCACCACACATCCGGCCGTGGGCGTGGTCGTGCTCTCGCTCGACCCGAACAACTGCGAATCCAGGTCCGTCTCGAGCACCGACGAGCAGCTCACCGTAATGAGTGGACCGGTCGATCGCGCCGACGCGTTATGAATCGCGCGCGCAGCGCGCGTCTTCCCCACGCCATCTTCACCGGTGACGCATACGCTGTGTGTCGAGGGCGCGACCTGAGCAATCAGATCGCAGACGCGGCGAATGGCGCGACTGTTACCGGCGAAATCAGCCAGCCGATGGCGATCGCGGAGCTGCTGCCGCAGCCGATCGTTGTCCGCCAGCAGCCGACTACGCTCGGCGGCCGACACGGATTCAAACGGGATTCGATGCGAGGCCATGGGGTTAAGACACGGGGTGTCCTTGGTGTCCTTGGCAACGCCGATGCCAGATCGCGATCGCGCGTGCGATCGTCGAACCGGCAAAACCGCCCGCAATCACGCCGTTCGGCGGATTCACGCTGGGGTGTCGGGACCGAAATCCGACGACAGTGTATGGGTTGGAAGTCTTGGTGACATGACTGTTGGATTGTCTCGACGCCGGGGGAGGAAGCGGGGCCGGGTCGCTGCGCCCCGCGTCCCACGATCACGGAACGGGGCGCCGCCCACCGCTGGCCAGACGCGCGCCTTGAGGCGCGGTCAGGATTCCTTTTCGCCGGTTCTGATTCGATAGCTTTCGAGCACGGGGAGGACGAAGACGCGCCCGTCGCCGATCTCACCGGTCCTGGCCGCCTGCACCACCGCCTTGACGACGTCGTCAGCCATGTTGTCGGGGACCACGATCTCGATTTCCATCTTGGGGAGCAGGCTGACGTTGTATTCCTTGCCGCGGTAGATCGCCGTGTGGCCCTTCTGCTTTCCGTGGCCGCGCACCTCGGTCACGGTCATGCCGGAGATACTCAGCTTCGCGAGCGCGTCTTTGACTTCATCGACCTTGTTCGGACGAATGATGCACTTGATCAATTTCATAGTGAACCCTCCAGTGTGCGATGTAGGTCGGACGTCAGCGCCTGCTGCTCCGCCTCGGTAAGCTTCGAGCCACCCTTGGTGATGTGAAAGACGTCGATCGCCTTCTCGCCCTCGGTCGCAATGAGCACGAGATCGACGTCGCACCCATGTTGGGAAATCACGCGGCTGATTCGATAGAGCAAGCCGAGCGCGTTCGTCGCCACGATGTCGAGGATCGTGTAGCGGCCGGAGGCCTGGTTGTCGGCGCGGACCACCGGCGGGAACCGCGCTGCGCCCCTGGCGCGCAGCACGCCCTGTTCGATCGGCCGCAGCCGCGCCACGACGTCGGCACGACCGGAGACAACGTCCTCCAGCACCTGGAGCACCTGCTGCTGCCCATCGCGGTTGAGTTCGAGGAACCGCTCGTCGTCGGTGAACTGGAAAACGTCGAGCACCAGGCCATTCGGGTTGGTCAAGGCGTGCCCGCGAATGATGTTCATGCCGAAAGACGAGAGCACGCCGCAGATGTTCGAGAACAAGAATGGCTTGTCGAGCGTGGCGACGGCGAGCGACCAGACCGATGCCTGACCACGCTCGAGTGACAAGTGCACTTCGTCGGGATGGATGTCACGCGCCAGCCGGACGTGCCGGTAGATCACATCGCGCGCGAAAAGCTGGAGGTAGCGTTGCGGCAACCCTTCGAGGAATCTGGTGATCTCGGTGACCGACAGATCGTCGGGCCGCTGCTTCAACAGCTCGTTGAGCCCGGCCTGATTCCGCTCGATGACCTCGTCGCCGTAGCGTTGTGTCAAATGGTTGTAGGTATCGACGTAGAGCCGCCACAACAACTCCTCTTTCCAGGAGGTCAGCGTCTCGGGGCTGACGGCTTCGACGTCGACCAGCGTCATCAGCGTCAGCATCTTGAGCCGTTCTTCGCTGCCGATGAATGCCGAGAATTCCTTGACGATTTCCGGGTCCTCGGTGTCGCGACGGAACGCGACCAGCGACATGCGAAGGTGATGCCGGATCAGGAACAGGACGTTCTCGCGGGCTTCGCTGTCGAGGTCCAGGCGCTCGACGGCCTCCATGGCCATCCGGACACTCTCGAGGGCGTGGTCGTCGTCGCGCCACTTGCCGACGTCATGAAGGAGGAGCGCCAGCACCAGCAGCTCCGATCGATCGAGCTCGCTGAGGATGTTGCGGAAACGGAATCGATACGGTACCTCGGTCGACGAGATGCGTTCCAGGTTGCGGATCGTGAGCAGCGTATGCTCGTCGACGGTGTACTTGTGGTAGAAGTCGCGCACCACGCGCCACGAGATCGCCTGGAATTCCGGGAACACGCGTCCGAGCAGACCGCAGTCGTGCATCTCGGACAGCCGGTCGTAGAGACCTTTGCGCGGCTTGAGGAGCTTCAGCAGCGCGGCGCGATCCGCGGATCCCGGGAAGAAGTCGTCGGCGCGGAAACGATCGACGTGCTGCTGAATGCACGAAAGCGCTTCTTCGGACACCGTCGTGTCGGCGTCGATCGCGGCCTGGAACACGCCGATCCAGGTCGCGGGATTTCGCGCCGCCTGAATCGGATCGAGAAAACGAATACCGTCACGTGATACGCCAAGGTTCGGCCCAACCGGCACTGGAGCGCCCTTACGCGCCCAGGACAGAGAACGATGGGCTGTCCGTGCGTGCCGGAAGTAATCGCTCATGAGACGCTCGACGCGCTGACGTGGCTCGGCGCCCGGATATCCCAATACGTCGGCCGTTCGCTCCTGCATCTCATGACTCAGGGTGTTCTGATTCCTTCCGGCATTCAGGTGCAACGTCGAACGCACTCGCAGAAGGAAATCCTCGGCCTGATCGACGCGTGCCGGATCGGCCGGTCCCCGGCGCAAGAGCAGCGGATCGGTCAGCATCGCGATCGTGCGCGCGGCAGTCAGATCGCGGAGCGCTCCGGGCGCCTCTTTCACATCCGGCTCCAGCTGGTAGAGCGTTGCGTTGAAAGCCGCGTGCCGCGCATCGATCAACCCGAGCAGCGACTTCAAGATGTGCGCGTGCGTGGCGGCGGTGTGAAACAGCACCCGAAACCGATCGAACAGCACACGAAGCCCGGCGACCGGGCGCGCGTCGAGCAACGCCAGCAGGAATTCCGGATTATCGGCTTCGAGAGTCGAGAACTCGTCGAGTTCCCGGACCTGGTGTCCGATGACGACGCCGAGATCCCAGAGCGGGTTCAGGAACGCGCGCAGGAAGTCCTCCTGTGCCGTCCCGATACGACCACCGAACAGGATCAACAGGTCGATATCCGAATGCAGACACAGATGCCGCCTGCCATAACCGCCGAGCGCGAGCACGACGAGCTCGTGCGCCTGCCCACCTGCGTCGGCAAACAACTGCCGCAGCATCGCGTCGACACGATCGGAATACCGTTCGAGGGCCGACCGTCCACCGGCGCCGCGCAGGATGTCGGCCTGAAGCTCCGACCTCGCGGCCTCGAGTGCTGCGACCAGCGCCGAGCCGCTCGGACCCGGCTGCGTAACTGCCATACCGTGATTGTCTCCCGTAGGCTAGTAGCTGAGACCTATGCCGATGGAGCCAATCACATGCGAACTGTCACCGAAGACCGCCTCGTTCCGGTCGCCCAGGAACAGGAACTCGACACCTCCGTGAATGTTCCAGCTGCCGAACCTCGTCGGCGCGCTCGTGAACGGGACCGTCACCACGCCGGCGACACTGAAAAATCCGAAAGTGTCGTCGCCGTCGGCGCCTTCGTAGTAATCACTGAGGCTGAGCCCCACTTTCATCGGAACGGTCAGACTCGCTCGCGACAGCGATAAGCCAGGACCGATACCAAGCTCGAGATACGTGCCTTCGTTCGCGCCGCCATCGGCCTGGCCATCGAGCTCCTGCGCCAGCACCATGTAGGGCTTGACCGCGGCGGCGCCAAGCAACCCGCTGTCGTCAACGGTGAGCTTGAAGGACAGCTCTTTCACCGTTCCAAACAGCCCGTTCGGGCTCGTATACGCCGTGTAGGTCACGCCAAGGGCGGTGCCCTTTCCAAAACCCAGCGACGCGCCCGTGTAGAAATCGGATTCGTACCACAGCTTGCCGCTCGGGCCGTCACTGCCGGCACTTCCCGTGTGCAGGCTGTTCCACGTCCCGATGTTGACACCGAAACTCTTGAGCGCACCGTCGCCTGAGAAGAGCGCAAAGCCCAAGTCGCCGGAGGGCCACATGACGACCCCCGTATCGTCCTGCGGGATCCCGCGGAAGAAGTATGCGTTCGCGAAGTCGAACCCGGCGGTCAGCGTTATGGCTCCAGGGTTCGGATCGGCCGAACCCTGGGCGTGTGCAGGCGATCCGGTGGCGGCAACGAACAGCGCTATCACCAGAGACACTCCGATCCACCGAATCGCCGTTCTATGCATGCGCCGCCTCCCGAAGAGGCCCGGCTCAGTACGAGAAGCCGATTCCGAAAGAACCGATCACCTGGTTGCTTTCGCCACCGTTGAAGAATTCCGTTGTCGTGCCGAGCTTCTGGTATTCTACGCCGCCGTGCACGTTCCACGAGCCGAAGCTGGTCGTGCCACCGAGCGGTACTGTCACGATTCCCGCGATGCTGAAGAACCCGAACTTGTTATCCTCACCCTCGAGCTCGTAGTAGTCGCTCAGACTGAGACCAACCTTGATCGGAAACGCGATGCTCGCTCTGCTCGCCGCCAACCCAGGCGCGAATCCGATTTCCATGTAGGTGCCCGCGTTCGCGCCGCCATCGGCCTGCCCAACGCCGACGTCGGTATCGAACTCCTGCGCGATAGCGAGATACGGCTTCACTGCGCCCTTGCCCAGATACCCACTGTCATCGAGCGCCAGCTTGAACATCACTTCCTTCACGGTTGTGAATCCGCTGTTCGGGCTGGTGTAAGCCGTGTAGGTCGTGCTGAACGATGTCCCGCCGCCGAAGCCCAAGCCGAGGACCGCGTAGAAATCTGACTCGTACCACAACTTCCCGCTCGCACCGTCGAGACCGGTATTCCCGGTGTGCAGGCTGTTCCACGTCCCGAAGTTGATGGTGACGCTCTTCAACCCGCCATCACCGGAATACGCGGCGAGACCCAGATCGAACGCAGGCCAGGTCACAAACCCAGTGTTGTTCTGCTGAATCCCACGGAACATGTACTGGTTGAGAAAATCGACCGAGCCAGTGATCGTCAACGCACCCGGATTGGGATCGGCTGACGCCGCGTCCTGCGCCCACGCCGGAGTGCTTGCCAGGAACAAGGTCGTGCACGCCGCTGCCGCCAGCGTCAGTGCGTTCTTACGTACTCCAGACATCGAGAGCATCCATTCCTCCGCGATTGATTGTGAGTGGCGGCACCGCCCCGGCGCCGCCAGTTCTTCCCGAAACCATCCCGTCGTCGTACCGCTAGACCTCGCTGCGAGCCGGCTTGAGTGCCGGCTGTTCCGCCACGTTACTCGCCGCTGCCTCCACCATTGCCGCTCCACTGGCATGCATGTAGGCCTCTTCGCCGTGCGCTGAAATATCGATCCCTTCCACCTGTTCGCCGGACGTCGCAGTGAGCGGGATGACCAGGCCGATCAGCTTGAGCAGGATGAAGCTGGCCAGGCCGCTGTAAACGATCGCTGCCAGGACCGCAGTGCCCTGAATCAGCAGTTGTCCGGGGTTGCCATAGAGCGCGCCATCCGCAATCGTGTTGAGGCTCTTGTCCGCGAACACGCCGGTCAGCAGCGCGCCCACGGTTCCGCCCACGCCGTGCGCCGCGATCACGTCGAGCGAATCGTCGAGCGTCGTCTTGGCTCGGAACTGAATGGCGAAATAGCTTGGAACCGCCGCGATGCCACCCAGGAGGAGCGCGTTCAGCGGGCTTATGAAGCCGGCCGCGGGAGTCACGGCAACGAGACCAACGACAATCGCGGTCGCGGCACCAACCGCCGTCGGCTTGCCGGATCGCATGGCATCGAGAATCGTCCAGACCACGAGCGTCCCCGCGGGTGCCAGCATCGTCGTGACGAACGCAAGCCCGGCAATCGGGCTGGCGCCCAGCGCGCTGCCGGAGTTGAAGCCGAACCAGCCAAACCAGAGCAGCCCCGAGCCGAGAAGCACGAACGGGACGTTGTGCGGGACGATCGACGTCTGCCCATAACCGTGCCGCTTGCCAACCGCGATCACGGCAGCCAGCGCGGCAACCGCGGCGTTGACATGCACGACGGTGCCACCGGCAAAATCGAGCGCACCCATGTCAGCCAGCCAACCGCCGCCCCAGACCCAGTGCGCGATCGGGCTGTAAACGACGATGGCCCACAGCGAGATGAACACGACGTACGCCGAGAAGCGCATGCGCTCGACCACGGCACCCGAGATCAGCGCCGCGGTAATGATGCAGAACGTTCCCTGGAAAGCCATGAAGAGCGCATGGGGAATCGTGCCCTTGGCCTCGAGCCCGACGCCGTTGAGGAAAGCGTTCGACAGATCCCCGAGCCAGTTGCTCCCCTCCGTGAACGCCAGGGAATAGCCCAGCAGGGCCCAGAGCGCACCCACGAATCCGAGCGAGATGAAACTCATCATCATGGTGTTGAGCGCATTCTTCGAGCGCACCAGCCCGCCGTAGAAGAATGCGAGCGCTGGGGTCATCAACAACACGAGTGCCGTGGATGTCAGCATCCAGGCGGTATCAGCTTGGTTCATTCGTCACCTCTGTTCGGGATGGAGCTAGTCACGCCCGGCTTCCCACGGGCGGCATTCGCCTCGGGAGCAAAACGGACGCCAGCAGTCGGCGGAGCGATCCCCTACGGATCGCGGCGAATTGCGCCGAGATTCGAGAGATCAGGTCCGCCAATCGGCCGCGACGATTAGGACAGAGTTGTCGCCTTGATTTGGATCTGGAACAATATTGTCGGATCTGGGATGGACGCCGGAATCCACGCTGGCGGCAGGCCCGGCCGTCTACTCGTCGCGATCCGGCGAGTCGGGACCCGTAAGTCTCCCGAGGGGGGCCGGGATCGCGTCAGGGCGCACCGCCTTCACGACATCATACAAGTTTGTCCGACAACTATTCGTATACGACATGATTGTCAGGATCACGAGTTTCGGCCGATCGCCCCTGCTGATCGGCTTCGCGCCCGGTGGCCGTCTTGCGACCTGTTACAACCGTGACTATGATCCGTGTCCCGCCCTTGGCGGATCCACCAGGCCCGGCCGTGGCCGTGAAGCCCGTCCGAGCGACTCACGCCGCTTCGCACGCGCGTCCGCGAAGCAGGAGGGATACCCGGTATGAAGGTTTACGACGCCACCAGCCTCCGCAATGTCGCCATCGTCGGTCACGGAGGCTGCGGCAAAACACAGCTGGTCTCCACCATGCTGTTCGTGGCGGGCGCGGTCAACCGCATCGGGCGCGTCGACGATGGAACGACCGTAACCGATTTTGACGAAGAAGAAATCGCCCGCAAACACACGCTCTCCTCCAGCCTCGCCTACGCCGAGTGGCAGAAAGCCAAGATCAACATCATCGATACGCCGGGATTCGCCAACTTCCTGACCGACGCGCGGGCCGCGCTCCGCGTCGTCGAAGCCGCGATCGTGGTGGTCGATGCCGTCGCCGGCGTCGAAGTACAGACCGAGAAGTTGTGGGCCGAGGCCGCGGCGCTTGGCCTGCCTCGCATCGTGGTGCTCAATCGGCTCGATCGCGACCGCGCCAGCCTCGAGCGTGCCCTCGAATCGCTCCACCGCGACTGCGCCAGAGAGATCGTCCCGATTCAGCTTCCACTTGGCGAAGAGAAGTCATTCACCGGCATCGTCGACCTCGTGCGCATGAAGGCGCAGATGTTCGCCGGCGACGGCAAGATGACCGAAGGCGACATCCCGAGCTCGTTGGCGGACGCGGCGCAGCACGCGCGCGAGCAGCTCATCGAGATGGTTGCGGAAGTGGACGAGCAGTTGATGGAGACCTTCTTCGCCGAGGGCACCCTTACCCAGGAACAACTGGTCTCCGGGCTGCGATCGGCGACGATGGCGGGCAAGATATTTCCGCTGGTGTGCACATCGGGACTGCACGCAACAGCCGTGCAGCCGCTGCTGGATGCCATCGTCAATTACGGCCCATCGCCCGCCGAGCGCGAGTTCCCTTCGGTCGACCGGGAAGGCAACGAAACGACAGTCAAAGCGGCGGATTCGGGTCCCTATGCCGCGTTCGTCTGGAAGACGATCGCCGACCCGTTTGCCGGGCGCATCACCATGCTGCGGGTGGTGTCAGGCACGCTGAAGTCGGATGCCACGGTGTTCAACTCGACGCGCGATTCGTCCGAACGGCTGGGACATCTGCTGGTGCTGCAGGGCAAGGCGCAGACCCACGTACCCGAGCTGAAGGCGGGGGATCTGGGGGCCGTGGCCAAACTGAAAGAAACTCATACGAGCGACGTGCTCGCGGACAAGTCGACGAGCATCAAGGTCCCGCCGATCACCTTCCCTGAGCCGGTCCTCTCCTATGCCATCGAGCCCAAGAGCCGCGGCGATGAAGACAAGATCAGCACCGCGATGCATCGCCTCGAGGAAGAAGATCCGTCGATCAGGTACGCGCGCGATCCACAGACCAACGAGCTGCTGCTCGCCGGGCAGGGCCAGCTTCACATCGAGGTTACCGTCGCCAAGCTGAAGAGACGCTTCGGAGTCGAAGTCAACCTGAAGCCGCCGCGAATCCCGTACCGCGAAACAATCACAGTGTCGACCGAGGCGCACGGCCGCCACAAGAAACAGACCGGCGGCCACGGGCAGTTCGGCGACTGCAAGATCAGGGTCGAACCGCTTCCCCGTGGCAGCGATTTCCAGTTCGAGGACGATATCTTCGGGGGCGCGATTCCGAGACAGTTCGTGCCGGCCGTCGAGAAGGGCATCCAGGATGCCCGCATGCGGGGATTCCTTGCCGGCTATCCGATGGTCGACTTCAAGGCCACTGTCTTCGACGGCTCGTACCACGCCGTCGACTCGAACGAACTGTCATTCAAGCTCGCTGGGTCGCTGGCATTCAAGGACGCCATGACGAGGGCACGACCCACGATCCTGGAACCCGTGATGCAGGTCGAGGTCTACGCCCCCAGTGAGTTCGCCGGCGACCTGATGGGTGATTTGAACGGCCGGCGGGGACGAATCGCGGGCATGGACACGCGGGGCACGATGACGGTGATCCGCGCGCAGGTGCCGATGGCCGAGATGCTGACCTACGAACAACACCTCACGTCAGCGACAGGCGGACGCGGCTCCTACCACATGGAGTACTCGCACTACGAAGAGGTACCGCAATCCTTCCAGGCCAAGATCATTGCGGCGGCCAAGGCGGAACGCGGCCAGGTGGTAGCCGAAGAAGTCTGAGATCAACGCCCACATCCCAAGGGCTCAACTCCCAAACGCGGAGTCCAAAACGAAAGCCCCGGCCGACGAAGTCAGCCGGGGCTTTTCTTTTGGGAGTTGGAAGTTAGGAGTTTGTTAAGAGCCTCCAGCCTTCCTCGGTGTCGTCGACTTGCGGGCCGCGCCCTTGGTCTGACCGCCGGCCTGGGCCTTAGAGCCGCCCTCGCCCTTGCCGCGGATGCGCTGCGCGGCGCGCTTGATACGCTCGCCGACGCCCTTGGCCTTCTTGGGCGCTTCCTCGCCGCCTTCCTTCTCGGGCTTCGCGGCCGGATTGTATTCACTGCCGACCAACTCGACGTGTGCGACCTCGGCCGAATCTCCACGGCGGAAGCCGACCCGCAGAATCCGGGTGTAGCCACCCGGGCGATCGGCGAACCGCGGCGCCAGCGTGTCGAACAGCTTTCCGACGACCTCGGTATCGGGCAACTCGGCGAGCACGAGGCGACGCGCGTGAAGCGTCTTGCCGTTTGCCTCGCCCGCGGCAACGCCACGCCGGGCGATGGTGATCAACCGCTCGACGAACGGCCTGAGCTCCTTCGCCTTCGGCATCGTGGTCTCGATCCGCTCGTGACGCAGCAGGGCAATGGCCTGATTGCGCAGCAGGGCGAGCCGATGCTCGGTAACGCGACCGAGCTTTCGATGTGCAACGTTGTGTCTCATGGTGACTCTCGTAATCACTCGCCGTAGGCCGGGTCTTGTTCTTCAGACCCGGCATTCCAGGCGGGTCCGTGAAGCAGGACCCGCCCTACGGCGTCTCAATCCTGATGCACCTGCGTGGGCTGATCGAGCCGCATCCCGAGGCTCAGGCCCATCGTGTGCAGGATCTCCTTGATCTCGTTGAGCGATTTCCTGCCGAAGTTCTTCGTCTTCAGCATCTCTGCCTCGGTCTTCTGAACGAGCTCGCGGATGGTCCGGATGTTGGCGTTCTTCAGGCAGTTGTACGACCGCACCGAGAGCTCCAGCTCCTCCACGCTCTTGTCCAGGTTCTCGTTGAGCGCACCGGCTCGCGTGGGCTCTGCCTGCGTGTCAGGCGACTCGCCCGCATCATCCAGGTTGATGAAGATGTTCAGGTGATCGCGAATGAGCTTCGCGGCAAGCGACACCGACTCCTGCGCCGTGACCGATCCGTTCGTCCACACGTCGATCGTGAGCTTGTCGTAGTCCGTGGTCTGGCCGAGTCGAGCGGCCTCGACGAGGTAATTCACCTTCTTGACCGGTGAATGGACCGAGTCGACCGGGATCCAGCCGATACCGAGATCCTCGTCGAAGTTCTTGTCCGCCGAGACGTATCCACGCCCGCGCTTCATGCGTAGCTCCATGTGCAGCTTGCCGCCCTCGGAGATGGTCGCAATGTGGGCCTCGGGTTCGAGGATCTCGACGTCCTGATCGACTTCGATGTCCTTGGCGCGGACGATGCCCGCCTTCTCGACACGCAGATACAGCGTTTTCGTGTAGTCGACGTGCAGCTTGAGCGGAATCTGCTTCAGGTTGAGGATGATGTCGGTCGCGTCCTCGACTACGCCGGGAATCGGGGAGAACTCGTGGAGCACCCCGTCTATCTTGACCGCGGTGATGGCCGCACCCTCAATCGATGACAGCAAAACGCGCCGCAGCGCGTTACCGATAGTGGTGCCAAATCCGCGCTCGAACGGTTGGGCATAAAAACGGCCGAACCGATCGGTCAATGTCTCCCGTTCGAACTCGAGACGCTTGGGACGCTGAAAACCTTTCCAGAGCATGGAATTTCCTTTCGCCAATGGGCCGGCAGCCCCGGCCTCCAGACCTGCGTGTGTTTTCCACCGGTCTCCCGCCGCAGGTCTGTAGGCTGCGGACCGGTGGATGCGAACGCGCAGGCTAAAGCCCGCGCTCTACTTACTTACTTCGAATACAACTCGACGATCAGCTGTTCCTGCACGGGCAGATTGATCTGCTCGCGCGTCGGGACCGATCCGATCTTTGCTGACAACGCAGCCGCATCGAATTGCAGCCACTCGGGCACGCCACGCCCCTTGACCTCTTCGAGGGCGTGCAGAATTGCCGGTGCCTTCTGGCTGCTCTGCCTCACAGCAACGACGTCACCCGGCTTGACCGAGAACGACGGGATATCCACCTTCTTGCCGTTCACCGTGAAGTGGCCGTGCCGTACGAGCTGGCGCGCCTGTGGGCGTGAGGTTGCAAAGCCCAGACGATAGGCGACGTTGTCCAGACGACGCTCGAGCAGTTGCAGCAGTGTCTCGCCGGTAATGCCGCGAGTGCGCTCCGCCTGCTCGAAGTAGCGGCGGAACTGGTCCTCGAGCACACCGTAGATGCGCTTCACCTTCTGCTTCTCGCGCAACTGCACGCCATAGCCGGCGAGCTTCGACTTCCGCGTCTTGCCGTGCTGCCCGGGCGCGAAGTTGCGCTTCTCGATCGCGCACTTCTCGGTGTAGCAGCGTTCGCCCTTGAGGAACAGCTTCATTCCTTCGCGGCGGCACAAACGGCAAACAGGTCCGATATAACGAGCCATTTACTCCTACTCCCTGCTCAAAGACTAGACGCGACGACGCTTGGTGGGCCGACAGCCGTTGTGCGGAATCGGCGTGACGTCGCGAATCGACTTCACCTCGATGCCCACGGTCTGAAGCGCACGAATCGCCGACTCACGACCTGACCCTGGCCCCTTGACGCGCACGTCCACCGACCGCAGACCATAGGTCTTGGCGGTATTGCCGGCGCTCATCGCGGCCTGGGTCGCAGCAAACGGCGTCCCCTTGCGGGACCCCTTGAAGCCAATTCCCCCCGCGCTCGACCAGGCGATCACGTTGCCCTCGGTATCGGTGATCGTGATCTGCGTGTTGTTGAACGAAGCATGGATGTGCACCAACCCGTGATGCACAACGCGCTTCTCGCCGCGCTTCTTGAACGTCTTGCGAGGCGCCTTCTTTCCGCCCTCGCCTTTTTTCTCAGGTGCTGCGCCTTCAGTCTTAGCCATATCTCTTCCCGCGCGGCGCTTGCTCGTTCCGCCGAAGCCTTCGGCGGAGGCGGATGCCCGCGCTCCACGCCGTTAGACGGTCTTCTTCTTCGCGATCGCTCCCTTGCGCGGGCCTTTCCGCGTGCGCGCGTTGGTGCGCGTCCGCTGGCCACGGGCCGGGAGGTTGCGACGGTGCCGGAGCCCGCGATAGCAGCCGATTTCCATCAACCGCTTGATGTTCATCGAGATTTCTTTCCGGAGGTCGCCCTCGACGCCACCCACTTCCTCGATCACGCGGCTGATCTTCCGCACGTCGTCTTCGGATAGATCCTTGACGCGAATGTCAGGGCTCACGCCCGCCGCGCCCAGGATGTCGCCAGACCGCTTGCGGCCGATCCCGTAGATGTAGGTGAGTCCAATCTCGATCCGCTTCGTGCGCGGAAGATCGATGCCTGCGATGCGAGCCATGTTTACCCTTGCCTCTGCTTGTGCTTGGCATTCGTGCAGATGACGCGCACCACCCCACGGCGGCGCACTACCTTGCACTTGTCACAAATCCGTTTCACCGAAGCTCTGACCTTCATGATGCCCTACGCCTTCCGCACTATGTCTCCCGGACTATGCTTTCCGGATTATTCGACCGCGTGTGCCATCCCTTGCCGTCAATTCCACGATCACCCGGTCACCCACGAGCAGCCTGACGAAGTTCCGTTCCACGCTGCCGGTCGGGTGCGCGGTTACCCGATGGGCTCCCTCGATCTGCACCTGGTAGAGGCCGCTCGGCAACTGGGCCATGACGACGCCGTCGACTCGACGAGACTCGTCCGCGTTCACCACCGCACCTGCCGCAGATCAGCTATGCGCCTGGACTCCCTCGGCTTCGTGACGATCGCCATCCGCCACGGGACGACCCAGTAACTGCTTGGCCCGAGCCTCCTCCGCCGCGAGCAGCGTGAGGATTTCGCATCCCTCGCGCGTCACCACTACCGTGTGCTCGAAGTGCGCCGACAGACTCTTGTCCTTGGTGACCGCCGTCCAGCCGTCCGACAAAACCTTCACTGCCGGCTTACCGGCGTTCACCATCGGCTCAATCGCGAGCACCATGCCCTCGGACAACCGCGGACCATGCCCGGCCGGACCGTAGTTGGCCACCTGCGGCTCTTCATGCAACGCGGTACCGATTCCGTGACCGACGAACTCGCGAACCACCGAGAACCCCTGTGCCTCAACGTGCTGCTGAACAGCAGCACCAATGTCCGACACACGGGCGCCAGGCCGCACGCGGTCGATACCGCGGAACAGCGCTTCTTCAGTGACCCGCAGCAACTCGGACGCCTGGGCGCTGACCGCTCCGACGGGAACCGTCACCGCGCAATCGCCATAGAACCCATCGAGCTTCGCGCCCATGTCGATGGACACGATGTCGCCGTTCTCGAGCGGCTTCGACGACGGGATGCCATGCACCACCTGCTCGTTCACCGACGCGCAAACAGTCGCAGGGTATCCGTGGTAACCCTTGAACGCCGCCTCGGCGCCTGCCTCTCGCACGCGACGCTCGGCCAGCTCGTCGATGTCGGCCGTCGTGATGCCCGGTACGACCACCTGCCGCAACTCGGCGAGAATCCGCGCCACGAGCTGGTTTACCCGTCGCAGCTTGTCAATCTCGCTCTGTGATCGGCAGACAATCACGACCGCCCCCTTACTTCTTTGCCGCCGCCGCGTCGTCGATCATCGCGTTCAGCTCGACCGTCACACGCTCGGGCGCCTGCGCGCCGTTGACCACGCGAAACGTTGGCCGTCCGCGGTAGTAGTCGAGCACCGGTCTCGTCGACTGCTGATAGACCTTCAGACGCTCGAGCACGACTCCCTGATCATCATCGGTCCGCTGGACCAACTGACCGCCGCACGTGGCGCATCCATCGACATCAGCCGGACCCGCATTCGTGCCGCAGCCTGAACAGATCCGCCGGCTCGCGAGGCGCCGTACGAGTTCGTGTTCCGGCACGGCAACGTCGACCACGATCAGCGGACCCGCTTCGAGCCGCTTCACCAACTCGTCGAGCGCCCGCGCCTGTGCGACAGTCCTCGGAAAACCGTCGAGCACGAAGCCAGCGCGCGCATCCGGTCTAGCCAGCCGGTCCGCGACGATGGCAATCATCGTGGCGTCATCGACCAGTTCACCGCGATCCATCCGGGCCTTCGCTTCGAGCGCCGTCGGGTTGTTGTCCCTGATGGCTTCACGCAGGATGTCACCAGTCGAAATCTTCGGAAGACCCCGATCGCTGGCAAACCGCCCCGCCTGTGTGCCCTTTCCTGCCCCAGGCGGTCCCATCATGATGACGTTCAGCCCCATGTCGGCTCCGGCGCTACCCCCGACGGCCGCGGATGCGCGTCTTCTTCATGAAGCCGTCGTAATGCCTCATGATGAGCTGCGATTCGACCTGCTGGACCGTATCCATGGCGACGCCGACGACAATGAGCAACGAAGTTCCGCCGAAATAGAAAGTGACGCCAAGCCCCTGCGTAAACCAGCTCGGGAGGATTGCGTCGAGCCTTTCACCGATGAACGGGATTGGAGCCACGCGGAATCCGGTAATGAGCAACTCAGGCAGCAACGCGACAGCAGCCAGATACAGCGCGCCGACCAGCGTGATTCGCGCCAGGATTGTGTCGATGTACTCCGCCGTCCGCTTGCCTGGACGAATGCCGGGCACGAAACCGCCGTACTTCCGCATGTTCTCCGCAACATCGTCAGGGTTGAAGATGATCGACGTGTAGAAGTATGCGAAGAAGACGATGCCAACCACGTACAGGAGGTTGTAGAGCGGCATCCCGTACGCCACCTGATCGATCGCCCGACGCGCCCAGGTGCCCACCTCGAACAGCGGCGCTGCCATCGTGAAGAACGACAGGATGGACGAGGCGAAAATCACGGGGATGACGCCACCGGTGTTCACCTTCAGAGGGATGTGCGTACTTGATCCGCCGTACTGCCGTCTTCCGACCACACGTTTCGCGTATTGCACCGTGATCCGGCGATGGCCCCGTTCAACGAAGATGATGGCTCCGATGACCACGATCGCCATCGCAACGAGGAACAGGATGCGCAGCGGACCGATCTGTCCGGTCTGCACCTGATCGAGTGTGTTGAGCAGCGCCGTCGGGAAGTTCACGACGATCCCGGCGAAGATGAGCAGCGACATGCCGTTGCCGATGCCACGTTCAGTGATCTGCTCGCCCAGCCACATGACGAACATCGTCCCGGTCGTCAGTGTCAGGACGCACATCAGACGGAAGCCCCAGCCCGGGCTGAACACGAGGGGCAATCCGCCTGGCGCATCGGCCGAGCTCTCCAGCCAAACCGCATAGCCGAATGACTGCACGATGGCCAGCACCACCGTGAGGTACCGCGTGTACTGCGTGATCTTCCGACGACCGAGCTCGCCTTCCTTCGAGATCCGCTCGAGGTACGGCCAGACGACGGTCAACAACTGAATGATGATCGAGGAGCTGATGTAGGGCATGACGCCGAGCGCGAAGAGCGTCACGCGCTGAAGGCTGCCACCCGTAAACATGTTCGCCAGCCCGAACATCGTCCCGGCGAGTTGATCAGCGAAGAGCCTCAACGCTTCCTGGTTCACGCCCGGCGTCGGGACGTGGCTCCCGATGCGGTAGACGCCCAGGAGCGCCAGCGTGAACAGTACGCGGTTCCGCAGGTCGCTGATGGCGAAGAGATTCTTGAGCGCGTTCTCCATATATGCCTGCCACGACGGGGCCGGCCGCCTTCGCGTTGCGCTCCGGCGAGCTCGCCGGAACGTTGCGGAAGCAGTCGCCCGCCTACTTACTAGCTGCCGCGATCACCTCTGCCGCGCCGCCGGCGGCCGCGAGCTTCTCGGCCGCCTTACCACTGAACTTGTGCGCCCGTACCGTCAGCTTCTTCGACACGTCTCCTCGCGCCAGGACCTTGATCGGCTGACGTTCGCCGTGAACGAGGCCCCGTTCGCGCAACAGTTCCGGCGTTACAACGGTGCCTGCGTCAAATCGTTCCGCCAGCACGTCGAGGTTCACGACGGCGTACTCCACGCGGAAGTGGTTGTGAAATCCGCGCTTCGGAATACGACGGTGGAGCGGCATCTGGCCGCCTTCGAATCCGCGCTTGAACTTGAAACCTGAGCGCGACTGCGCGCCCTTGTGGCCTCGTCCGGCCTGGGCACCCTGCCCCGTGCCATGACCGCGGCCGACGCGTTTCTTGTTTTTCTTCGAGCCCTCGGAGGGCTTGAGATTGCTCAAATCCATCGTTTTGTCACCGGCGGGTCTACAAATCAAGACCCGCCCTACGCGGTTAACCCGGCTACTCGCTTACTGTAACGAGGTGGCGCACTTTATGGACCATTCCCCGCGTCTCAGGCGTGTCCGCCAACTCCACCGTGTGGTGAAGGCGTCGCAGCCCCAGGCCGGTCACCGTCTCGGCCTGCGTCCGATTGAAGCCGATCGTGCTCTTCACAAGCGTCACCTTGATGCGCTTGCCGGCGTCCTTCTGTGCCTTCTTGGCCATCGTACCTTTGACCTTTGACTTTTGAACCTGGGAGCTCAGGCTCCGACAAGCTCCGCCTCTTCTTTGCCGCGGAAACGAGCGACCTGCGACGGATCCTTGAGTCCCATCAATCCCGCAAACGTGGCGCGCACCACGTTGTGGGGATTCGCTGAACCCAGCGACTTGGTCAGCACGTTCTGGATTCCCGCGCTTTCGACGACGGCGCGCACGGCGCCCCCGGCTATAAGACCCGTTCCTTCCGGCGCCGGTTTCAGGAGGACGCTGCCCGATCCGAACCGTCCGACGACTTGATGCGGAATCGTCGTCCCCTTGAGGGGAACCTTGATTAGGTTCTTCTTCGCGGCTTCGATCCCCTTCTTGATCGCCGACGGGACTTCCTTCGCTTTGCCCACGCCAAAACCCACAACGCCGTGGCCATCGCCTACGACGACGAGCGCGCTGAAGCTCAGGTTCTTACCGCCCTTGACGACCTTCGTCACACGATTGATCGAGACCACGCTGTCCTTGATCTCGAGCTGCGAAGCGTCGATCTTTTCCCGAGTACGGTTCATTAGCGCCACGTTAGAACTCCAGACCTGCTTCGCGCGCGGCTTCGGCAACCGCCTTCACGCGCCCGTGATAAAGAAACCCGTTGCGATCGAAGACAACCCGCTTGACGCCCTGACCGATGAGCCGCTCGGCGATGGTCTTGCCAATCGCCTTGGCACCCTCGACGTTGCCCCCTGTGGCCTTCTTCGCGAGCGCGCCCTTGACTGCCGGCTCGAGCGTCGACGCCGACGCAATGGTGCGCCCGGTCGCGTCATCGACCACCTGCACGTACACGTGGGCGACGCTGCGGAAGACTGTCAGCCTCGGGCGCTCGACCGTGCCCTGCACGCGCCGGCGAATCCGGTACTTGATACGGTCGCGCCGATCCTCTTTCGTCTTGATACGCATCTCGCTTCCTCGGGCGGGCCTAAAGACCCGCCTCTACTTCGCTCCAGTCTTTCCGACCTTCTTCTTCAGCACCTCGCCGGTGTAGCGCACGCCCTTCTGCTTATACGGATCCGGCTTGCGCATGCGACGAATGTTGGCCGCTACCTGACCGACGAGCTGTCGATCGACGCCCGTGACGACGATGTGCGTCTGCTTGTCGACGGCGATATCGATCCCGTTAGGGATGTCGAAGATGACCGGGTGTGAATAGCCCAGAGCGAAGTGCACTTGCTTGCCCTTCAGCTCCGCCCGGTAGCCGACACCCACAATGTCGAGCTCTTTCTTGAACCCTTCTGTCACCCCTGCAACCGCGTTCGCAACCAGGCTGCGGGCCAGGCCGTGGAACTTCCGCAGCTCATCGTCTTCACGCGAGAGCTTCGCGACGAGCGCGTCGGCGTCCTGCGAGAACAGGATGCCGGGCGGCACCGCCTGGCGCATTTTGCCCTTCGGGCCCTGGACTTCGACCCCGTCCGGCGAGATCTTCACGGTCACGCCTTTCGGGATCGGAATTGGTTTCTTTCCTATGCGCGACATATTTCCTCTACCACACGTTGCAGAGCACTTCGCCGCCGACGCCGGCCTTACGCGCCGCGCGACCCGTCATCACCCCGCGCGAGGTCGTCAGGATGCTCGTGCCCAGGCCGCCGAGTACGTTCGGCACGTCCTGCACGCCGAGGTAGACCCGTCGTCCGGGACGACTGATGCGCTCGAGCCCGGTGATGACCTTCTCACCGCGCGGCCCGTATTTCAGGAACACGCGAATGAGCTGCCGGGGCTGCTTACCTTCTCGCGCCGCCGGCTCCTCGACTATCCGAAAGCCCTGGATGTAACCTTCGTCCTGGAGAATGCGCGCGATCTCTGCCTTCAGCTTGCTGGCGGGCATGTCGACACGTAGGTGCTTGGCCGACACCGCATTCCGCAAGCGCGTCAGCATGTCCGAAATCGGATCTGTCATCTCTTCGTTCCCTGATTAGTAGGCGGTAGGCAGTGAGCGGTAGACAGTGAAGGCGCTCGTCCTTCCTGCCAATCCTCCTGCCTGGGTCCTGCCTACTGCATACTGCCTACTGCTTACTGAATTACCAGGAGCTCTTCGTCACGCCCGTGACGTCGCCTTCGAGCGCGAGCTTCCTGAAGCACAACCGGCACATGTGGAACTTCCGCATGAACGCACGCGGGCGGCCGCACAGCTTGCAACGATTCCGCTGACGGACCTTGTACTTCGGTGACTTCGCTTCCTTAGCGACTTTCGCAGTCGTGGCCATTCGTAATCCTTATGTCTTCGCCTTCGTCCGCGCGGGCTAAGCCCACGCTCTACGACCGGAGAGCGGAGGCGTCAGCCTCCCGGTCATTTAGTTCGTGCGGAACGGCATCCCCATCAACTGCAGGAGCTTCCGTGCTTCTTCGTCCGTTCGCGCACTCGTCACGACAGACACATTCATGCCCCGCGCCTTGTCGACCTTCATGTAGTCGATCTCGGGGAAGATCAGTTGATCGCGCAACCCGAGCGTGAAGTTGCCGCGACCGTCGAATCCCTTGGGCGACACACCACGGAAGTCACGCACACGCGGAAGCGCGATGCTGATCAGGCGATCGAGGAACTCATACATCCGCTCTCCCCGGAGCGTCACCATCGCGCCTACCGGCATACCCTGGCGCAGCTTAAACTGCGCAATCGACTTCGTGGCGCGGCGGATGACGGCCTTCTGACCCGTGATGCGGCCGAGTTCCTCGGCACCCACGTCAGCCAGTTTCGCGTTTGACGTCGCCTCGCCCAACCCCATGTTGACGACGATCTTCTCGATCTTGGGAATCGCCATCACGTTGTTATAGCCGAACTCCTTTTTGAGCGCCGGCGCGACTTCCTTCGAGTACCGATCCTTCAGGCGGCTCATTTGTCGACCACTCCCTCGCACTTGCGGCAGATCCTGACCTTGCGATCGCCGCGCACGTCGTGCCCCACGCGCGTCATCTTTCCGCACTCCGGGCAGACGAGCTGCACGTTGCTGGCGTGCAGTGCGCCTTCACGCTCCACGATCCCGCCCTTGATGTTGCGCTGGGGGTTCGGCCGCGTATGGCGCTTGATCATGTTCACGCCTTCAACGATCAGGCGGTTCTTGACCGGAAGCACCTTCAGTACTCGGCCACGCTTGCCGCTGTCTTTTCCCGCCGTCACGATGACGGTGTCGTTGCGGCGAATGGGTGTTTGCAATCTCGACATAGCCCTAAAGAACCTCCGGAGCCAGCGAGATGATCTTCATGAACCGGCGCTCACGCAGTTCTCTCGCGACCGGGCCGAACACACGCGTTCCGACCGGCTCGTTCTGATCGTTGATGAGCACGGCGGCGTTCCGATCGAAGCGGATATATGTGCCATCACGTCGGCGCTGTTCCTTCCGCGTTCGCACGATCACGGCCTTGACCACTTGCCCCTTCTTCACCGTGCCATCGGGTGTCGCTTCCTTGACCGACGCCGTCACGATATCGCCGAGGCGGGCATACCGGCCGGCCGACCCGCCGATCGGATTGATTACCGAGATTTTTCGGGCGCCCGAGTTGTCGGCGACGTCCAGAATCGATCGCATCTGAATCATGACAATCTCCGTCTCTTGGCTCTCGGCTCTCGGCTCCCGGTACTTCCGAAAGCCCAAAACCCAGAGACTAGAGTCCTCTAAACTTCGGGCGCCTTGGCCACCACACGAGTCACGACCCACCGCTTCCGGCGGCTCAACGGCCGCGACTCGACGATCGCCACCGTGTCGCCGACCTTGGCCGCGTTGTTCTCGTTGTGCGCCACAAACGTCGAGGTCTTACGCTGTGTCTTCCCGTAGACCTCGTGGCGAACCTTCCGCTCGACAGCGACGACGACGGTCTTCTGCATCTTGTCGCTGATGACGGTCCCGGTCACTTGTGCCTTCACGCTCATCTTCGTCAGCCCTTACTTCTGCTTCTCGCGCAGGATGGTCTTGATCCGCGCCAGATCGCGACGCACACCGCGGACCTTGGCCGGTGCTTCGAGCTGCCCCATCGACTTCTGAATGCGCAACTTGAACAACTGATCGTCCAGGTCCTTGACCCGCGCCTGGAGATCGTCGACCGTCAGCTCGCGGATTTCCCCGACCTTCATGACGCTTTCTCCTCCGCGAACCGCACGGCGAACTTCGTCTTGATGGGGAGCTTGGCCGCCGCGAGCTGCATCGCTCGACGCGCCTCGACCTCGGTCACGCCTTCCATCTCGAACATGATCTTGCCGGGCCGCACGACGCAGACCCACTGCTCAGGCGCGCCCTTGCCCTTACCCATTCGGGTTTCCTGAGGCTTCTTCGTGATCGGCTTGTCCGGAAACACGCGCACCCAGATCTTTCCGCCGCGCTTGATGAAGCGCGTCATCGCCACGCGTGCAGCTTCGATCTGACGATCGGTGATCCAGGCCGGCTCCATTGCCTTCAGGCCGTAATCTCCGAACGAAACGTCCGCTCCCCGCCACGCTTTCCCGGCCATGCGACCGCGCTGTTGCTTGCGGTACTTGACCTTCTTTGGCATCAACATCGTTCTTTACCCTCACGCCGGATCCACACGCCAGGACCTGGCCTACTTGCGTCCCCTCCGCCAAGGCTACGGCGAGACCGCCGACCTTAGGCTCTGGCGGGTGCACGCCGCGGTGCGCGATCCCGGTACTCCTCGTCTCGACCTACCCGCGGCACCAGGCGCTCGCCCTTGTAGAGCCACACCTTGACGCCGATCTGGCCGTAGGTTGTGTTCGCTTCTGCGAAACCGTAGTCGATATCCGCGCGCAGTGTCTGCAGCGGAAGCTGGCCGTGCAGGTACCATTCAGAGCGCGCGATCTCAGCTCCATTCAGGCGACCGGACACGCGAACCTTGATCCCGCGCGCGCCGAAACGGAGCGCCGATTCTACCGCCTTGCGCATCGCGCGACGGAACGCCACGCGCTTCTCGAGCTGCACCGCCACTGATTCGGAAATGAGCTGCGCTTCGAGCTCGGGCTTCTGGATCTCCTGGATGTTGATGAAGACCTCGCGGCTCGTGCGCTTCTGGATTTCCTGCTTCAGCTTGTCGACCTCGGTTCCCTTGCGCCCGATGATGATGCCGGGGCGCGAGGTGTAGATGTCGATCTTCAGCTTGTTGGCAGCGCGCTCGGTCTCGATACGCGAGACGCCGGCATGCGAAAACCTCTTCTTGAGGTTCTGCCGAAGGGCAAGATCCTCGTGAAGCAGTTTTGCGTAGTCACGGTCGGAGTACCACCGCGAGCGCCACGTCTTGTTGAAGCCGAGCCGAAATCCGTACGGGTGAACCTTCTGGCCCACTGTGTTTCTCCTTGTAGTAGGCAGTAACCGACGCTGACGCCGCAGCTACGCCGAGGCCTCAGCTTTCTTCGCGCCGCGCGCCGTCTTTCTCGCGCGTGGCGGCGCGGCCTTCTCGCCTTCCGCTGCAACCTTCGCAATCTTGAGCGGCCGCTCCGTGATACGCACGGTCAGATGCGCGGTACGTTTCACGACCCGGAACGCGCGTCCCATCGGGGCCGGCCTCACACGCTTCATCGACATGCCCTGATTGGCGAAACATGCCGAGACGTAGAGCCGGTCGATGTCGCCACCGAATCCTTCCTTCTGCTGCAGGTTCGCAACTGCCGAGCGAAGAACCTTGGCCAGCTCGCGGGCGATGATCTTGCGCGTGAACTGCAGTGTCGCGAGCGCCTGGTTCACGCTCTTGCCGCGAATCAGATCGCAGACGAGGCCGGCTTTTTGCGCCGAGGTGCGAACGCCGCGCGCAGTTGCCTGTGCTTCAACCATTTCCTCTCCTCACTCGCTTGTGTCGGTGACCTTGGGAATGCTCACCCTTCGTGAAATCAACCGTTTCATAAACCGGCGTTTCGCCGCCACCCCCCAACACAAGCGAGCTGCCGTGTAATCCCCCTACGACTTGGCTGCGGGCGCCGCCGGAGCCGCAGCCGCTGTTGCGGCCGCCTTCTCCGTCTTCGTCGTGTGCCCCCTGAACGTCCGCGTCGGCGCGAACTCGCCCAGCTTGTGACCAACCATGTTCTCGGTGACGTACACGGGGATGAACTTCTTGCCGTTGTGCACCGCCATCGTGTGTCCGACCATCTCCGGAATCACGGTCGAGCGGCGCGACCAGGTCTTCACGACCTTCTTCTCGTTGGCCCGATTCATCTCCTCGACCTTCTCGAGAAGCGAGGTATCGACGAACGGCCCCTTCTTCAGTGATCTGCTCATAGTTCGTGTCCGCGGAGGCTGAAGCCCCCGGCTCTACGCGTCGCCCTACTTCTTCCGTCGCTGGACGATGAAGCGATCGGTCGTCTTCCGACGGCGTGTCTTGTAACCCTTCGTCGGCTGGCCCCACGGCGTCACGGGATGCCGGCCACCGGAAGTCTTGCCTTCACCGCCGCCAAGCGGGTGGTCCACCGGGTTCATGGCGACGCCACGCACGTGCGGCCGCCTGCCGAGCCACCGGCTGCGTCCTGCCTTTCCATACGCAACGTTCTCGTGATCGATGTTGCCGACCTGACCAATCGTCGCCACGCACTCGATGTTGATCTTGCGAATCTCGCCCGATGGCATCTTCACCGAGGCGTAGTCGCCCTCGCGCGCCACGAGCTGGACCCACGATCCCGCGCTGCGCGCGATTTGCCCACCCTTGCCGGGGCGCAGTTCGACGTTGTGAATCGTCGTGCCCAGCGGGATGTTCTTCAGCGGCAGGCAATTGCCCGGCAGGATGTCGACGGTGTCGCCGGCGAGCACCGTGTCGCCGACCTTCATCCCCAGCGGCTGCAAGATGTAGCGCTTCTCGCCGTCGGCATACGTCACGAGCGCGATCCGCGCGGACCGATTCGGGTCGTACTCGACCGTTTCGATCTTGCCCGGGATGTCCTTCTTGTCGCGCTTGAAGTCGATGATGCGGTAGAGACGTTTGTGTCCGCCGCCACGCCACCAGGACGTCAGCTCTCCCTGATTGTTGCGACCGCCCGAGCGATGCAGGTTCTCCGTCAGGGGACGGTACGGCTGACTCGTCGTGATCTCATCGAAGGTCAGCGACGTCTTGCCTCGTAGGCCTGGCGATGTCGGGTTGTATTTGCGAATCGGCATCTTTTCGATCCTTGCTGGCTCTCGGCCGTAGGCTCTCGGCTCGTTCAGTGTCGCTCGCCGCGCGCCTGAGCTCTCGACCGCATTACGCGCCCTGCAGGAAGTCGGGCAGTTTCTCGCCTTCCCGCAGCTTGACGTACGCCTTCTTCCAATCCGAACGCCGGCCCACAAATCGGCCCTGGCGCTTTTCCTTGCCATGTGCCAGTGCCGTGCGAACGCTCGCCACCTTCGCACCGAGCAACTGCTCGACGGCGCGGCGAATGTCGATCTTGTTCGCGTCCATCGCGACCTGGAACACCAGCGTCTGGCTGTCTTCGCGCATCACCGTCGTCTTCTCGGTGATGAGCGGCCGACGAATGACGTCAGTCAGTTTCATCCCAGCGCCTCCTGCAGTTTCTCCAGCGCTGCCTGTGTGAAGACGACCCGCCGGGTGTTCATCACGTCTCTGGCGCTGACTCGATTGCTCGCGAGCAGCCGGACACCCTCGATGTTGCGCACCGAAAGCGCAAGGCGCTCTTCCGGCTTCACGTCGACGAGCAACGCTTTGCCGTCGACACCGAGCCGCTTCAACATCTCGGCCGCCGCCTTGGTCTTGATGTCCGCCACACTCAGCGCGTCGACGACGATGACGGCGCCATCGCGAAGTCGCTGTGAAAGTGCGGCACGCAGAGCGCCCTTCTCGACCTTTTTCGGCAACTGGTATTCGTAGCTGCGCGGCTGTGGACCGAACACCGTGCCGCCCTTCCGCCACAGCGGATTGCGAATCTCGCCGACTCGCGCGCGGCCGGTGCCCTTCTGCCGCCACGGCTTCTTGCCAGAACCGCTAACCATGGCGCGCGTCTTCGTCGCGTGCGTGCCACGCCGCTCGGCCGCGTTGGCGCGGACGACCGACTCGTGAATCAGATCGGTCTTGACCCGGCCACCGAACACCTCGTCCCGGAGATCGAGCGATCCGACCTTTTCGTTCTGCGAATTGACTACGTCTACAGTCATGATGCTTCCCGGGATCCGGGATCCGGGAGCCGGGATCCGAGGGACACGTGCTTGACGAGCCCCGAATTCCGAGTCCCGAGTCCCGAGTCGTTCACTTCTTGCCCTTCTTCTTCACCGGCTCGGCCTGGGCGACCTTGATCTTCTTGGCCGCTACGGCCTTGCGAATCACGACGACACTGTTCGGTCCGCCCGGCACCGAGCCTTCGATCATGAGAAGGTTGTTTTCGGCGTCCACGCGCAGCACCTTCACGTTGCGCACGGTCACGCGATCGGCGCCCATGTGACCGCCCATTCGCATGCCCTTCACAACCCGCGACGGATACGACGAGGCGCCAATCGATCCGGGAGCGCGGTGGAACATCGACCCGTGTGTCGCCCGGCCACCCGCGAAGTGGTGCCGCTTGACGACACCCTGGAAGCCCTTGCCGCGGCTCGTCCCGATGACATCGACGCGCTCGCCGTTGGCGAAGATCGACACGTTCACCTGATCGCCCGGCTTCAACGGATCGCCGCCCGCCTTGACCTTCAGTTCACGCCGCACGCGTGTCGGCGGCACACCGGCCTTCTTGAAATGGCCCTGCATCGCCTTGTTTTCTTTCGTCGGCCTGGCTTCAACGAGCCCGAGCTGCACCGCCTCATAGCCGTCGGCCTGCGCGGTCTTCACCTGTGCGACGACGCACGGGCCGGCCTTGAGCACAGTGGCAGGATGCACGGTGCCATCGGCATCGAACATCTGGGTCATCCCGACTTTCTTTCCGATGAGCCCTGTCACCATGGCTACTTCCCGTGCTCCTTGCCGAACGCCTTGATCTCGACGTCGACACCAGCGGGCAAATCGAGTTTCATCAGCGCATCGACCGTCTGCGGCGTCGGCTCGAAGATATCGATCAGCCGCTTGTGCGTGCGAATCTCGAACTGCTCACGCGATTTCTTGTCGACGTGCGGCGAGCGCAACACCGTCCACCGATTCCGTGAGGTTGGCAACGGAATCGGACCGGCGAGGCGGGCGCCCGTGCGCTTCGCCGTGTCGACGATCTCGCCCGTCGATTGATCGAGAATCCGCGAGTCGTACGCCTTCAGGCGGATGCGGATCTTGTCTGAGAACATGGCCATTTTCTGAATCCTGTCGGGATTCGGGATCCGGGGTTCGGGATTCGAAGGACAAGCGTTCTTGCGAGTCCCGAACCCCGAGGCCCGAGTCCCGGCTTACTCAATGATTTCCGTAATGGTTCCAGCGCCCACCGTGCGGCCGCCTTCGCGAATGGCGAAGCGCGCCCCCTTCTCGAGCGCCACCGGCGTGTGCAACTCCGCCGTGATCGTCGTGTTGTCCCCCGGCATCACCATCTCCACCCCGTCCGGCAACTTCAACGACCCCGTCACGTCGGTCGTCCGGATGTAGAACTGCGGCCGGTATCCCGTGAAGAACGGCGTGTGCCGCCCGCCCTCTTCCTTCGACAGGATGTAGACCTCGCCCTGGAACTTGGTGTGCGGCTTGATCGACCCCGGCTTGGCCAGCACCTGCCCGCGCTCCACGTCCGTCTTTTCCACCCCGCGCAGCAGCACCCCCACGTTGTCGCCCGCCACGCCCTCATCCAGCAGCTTGCGGAACATCTCGACGCCCGTGACCACCTTCTTCTCCGTCGGCTTGAAGCCCACGATCTCGGCTTCCTCGCCGACCTTCACCTTGCCGCGCTCGATGCGCCCCGTCACCACCGTCCCGCGCCCCGAGATCGAGAACACGTCTTCGATCGGCATCATGAACGGTTTGTCGACCTCCCGCTGCGGCAGCGGAATGTAGCTGTCGAGCGCCTCCATCAGCTTCACCACGCTCTCCACCCCGTCCGCTTCCCCCTGCAGCGCCTTCAGCGCGCTCACCCGCACCACCGGCGAGTCCTCCGGGAAGTTGTAGGTCTTGAGCAGGTCGCGCACCTCGAGCTCGACCAGGTCCAGCAGCTCCGGGTCGTCGACCGCGTCCACCTTGTTGAGCGCCACCACCAGGTAGGGCACGTTCACCTGCCGCGCCAGCAGCACGTGCTCCCGCGTCTGCGGCATCGGCCCGTCCACCGCACTCACCACCAGGATGGCGCCGTCCATCTGCGCCGCTCCCGTGATCATGTTCTTGATGTAGTCAGCGTGCCCCGGGCAGTCCACGTGCGCGTAGTGCCGGTTGGCCGTCGAATACTCCACGTGGCTCGACGCAATCGTCAGAATCTTCGTGTCGTCGCGCCGCCCCTGCGATTCCGACGCCTTGGCCACTTCGTCATACGGCACGAACTTCGCCCACCCCTTGTCCGCCGCCACCTTCGTCAGCGCCGCCGTCAAGGTCGTCTTCCCGTGGTCGATGTGCCCGATCGTCCCCACGTTCACGTGC
>Ga0075428_100000565_pt1 | contig 37724 bp, 30 predicted proteins | sample RhiMetdeltSRZDD2_FD_75291 | JGI IMG/M metagenome (GOLD analysis project Ga0075428, IMG submission 75291) | Populus rhizosphere microbial communities from Tennessee, USA - Rhizosphere MetaG P. deltoides SRZDD2 | ecosystem: Host-associated > Plants > Roots > Rhizosphere > Soil | place: USA... | reverse complement strand
TGCTGGCAGGCGGTGAGGATCTCGCCGTCGCGCAACGGGCGGTCCTCCTTCTTGATCTGGATGCGCGTCTGGTTGATGCGTTGCACGCAATAGGTGCACTTTTCCATCACGCCGCGCGTGCGCACGGTGACGTCGGGGTTGCGCAACATCTTGAGGACTTCGGTCTCCTGGTCGGCGTACTGCAGGAAATTGAAGCGCCGCACCTTGTACGGGCAGTTGTTGGCGCAATAGCGCGTGCCGACGCAGCGGTTGTACACCATCTCGTTCAGCCCTTCCTTGCCGTGCGACGTGGCGCCCACGGGGCACACCGGCTCGCAAGGGGCGTTCTCACAATGCATGCACATCACCGGCTGTTGCACGACGCGCGGATCTTCGGCGCTGCCTTCGAAGTACCGATCGATGCGCAACCAATGCATCTCGCGGCCCTTCCTCACCTGGGCCTTGCCGACCACCGGGATGTTGTTCTCGGCGTTGCACGCGACGACACAGGCGTTGCAGCCGGTACAGGCACCGAGGTCCACCACCATGCCCCAGGCGCGACCTTCGTACTCGAAGCCTGGATACAGCGACGTCGGCGCATGGACCCCATGACCCATCTCCTGGGCGAAATGGGGATGATCACGGAACTCGCTGAGCGACCCTTCGCGCACCAGATGCCGGCCTTCCATCGCATGCTGCAGTTGGGTGCATGCCAGCTTGACCTGTTCGCCAGTGGGACGCAGGCGCAGACCGCTCGCGTGCACCAGACCCGCGCTCGTGCGCAACGGATGGGCATCGAAGCCGGCGCCCGTGCCGACGCGCCCGACCCGCCGCCTTCCATATCCCAAATGCAAGGTCACGACGTCCTCGGGCTGCCCCGGGAGCACCCACACCGGCGCACGCACTTTGCGCGTGCCCTGCTCGAGCTCGACCATGTCCTCGTTGGCCAGGCCGAGCCGGGCTGCGGTCGCAGGCGCCAGCAGCGCCGCGTTGTCCCACGTGAGCCGAGTCCAGGGCTTGGGCAGCTCCTGCAGCCAGCCGTTGTTGGCGAAACGGCCATCGTGCACGGTGGGATCAACGCGGAACACGACCTCCAGGCTGTCGTTGCGGCGCTCGAGACGAGGGGCCAAGTCGCTGGCGACCCCGAGAAAGAGTTGTGTGAGTGAATCGCGCTGCAGCTCGAGCGGCAGGAGTGGCTCCTCACTTCCCGCAACGACTCCATCGTGCAGAATCCGGCGCCAGCGCGTGTCGAAGTCGGCACCGAGGCGTTCAGTCCAGGTGCGGCGCACGATGTCGATGCCATTGCGTTCCTTGTCGCCGGCGACCACCGCGAGCAGCTCGTGCATCGACTTGCCGCCGAAGAGTGGATCGATGAGCGGTTGCATGACGCTCACGGTGCCGTCATGAGCACGCGCGTCGCTCCACGTTTCCAGCTCGTGTGCGAGCGGCAAGTGCCAATGACAGTTCTCCGAGGTCTCGTCTTCGGCGAAGGCCAAGTGCGCGCGCAGCGGCACTTTGGCCATGGCCGCGGTGAAGTCCAGATCCGCCGGCGCGTCGTACACCGGGTTGCCCCCGAGGACGAGCAGCAGCTCCACTTGACCCGCGCGCATGTCCTGCACCAGATCGCGCAGCGATCCGATGTGACTGGTGGGCTCGACCTCGATCGGCTCGCTCACGATCACGCTGCGACCGAGGTTGCCGAGCCGCTGGTTCATCGCCAGCGCCAGAGCCTGCAGCTCGACCGGCGACTCGTCGCCGGCGATGACGATGCTTCTCCCGGCATGCTCGCGCAGATCGAGCCCGATGATCTGGCGCCATTTCTCCAGATCGCCCGCGCCCGCGGGCCCGAGCACGCCGGTGCCGTGGACACCACATTCGAACGCCAGGGCGAAAGCACATGCCAGCTGCTGAGCGGGCGGGAGCGACAGGCGATGATCGGCCACCGCCCCCGTGGCGCTCGGCGTGCTCTCGATGCAGTACAACCGGCTCATGCCGTACTGACCTTCCCGCACGCGGCGGCGCGCCATGAAATCCTTCGCGTAGCGCACGCACCCCGGTCCAGTGGTGAGAAAATCCGAGTCGAGCGCCACGACCACATCGGCCTGCGAAAAGTCGTAGCGCACCTCGACGTAGCGGCCGAATGCGGCGAGGGTGGCGCTGCGCAAACCGTCGCGCGACACGGTTTCGTACCGATGCCAGCGTGCCTGGGGGAAACGGGCGCGGATGCGCTGCATCTGTGCCGCGAGCGTGGGGGACGTGCTGCTGCCGCTCAGGATTCGAAGGCCTGCGCCTTGCAGCGGCACCTGGGCCTCGAGCGCCGGCTCGAGCACCTGCAAGAAGGCTTCCCAGCTGCGAATCCGTTGCAGGTGCAGCACCGCGCGCGAGCGATCCGGATCATAGAGGTCCAGCAACGCCGCCTGCGCGAAGCGGTCGGTCGCGCCGAGGCTCGCCGGGTGCTCGGGGTTGCCCTCGATCTTCGTCGGCCTGCCGGTGTGACTTTCGACCAGGACGCCGCTCGCGAAGCCACCGAGCGTGAGCGCCGTGGCGAAATAGAGCGGGCGGCCGGGAACGAGGTCCTCGGGCGGCCTCGCGTACGGCACCAGCTCCTCGACCGGCTGGCGGGTGCACGCTCCGAGTCCGGCCAGAGCGAACGACGCTCCCATCACTTGCATGAAGTGCCGGCGGTCGAGCCCCTGCGGCGCCACATCCGCCTGCGGAGTGAATTCGGGCCGCAGCTGTGCCTGCAACGCGGCGTCCGGCGTGCGCTCTTCCAGCCCGCGCCAGTAGCGCGCCGCGTCGGTGCGATCGGATTCGCTCACGGGAATGCCCCTAACGATGACATGTGGAACAGTCCGTCATGCTGGTGACCCGGTACTCCTCGGCCAGCTGTGCCCGCATCGCCTCCGCATTTGCCGGCGGCTCCCATTTCGCGTTGAAAACCTCGGCGCGCGGGCGCAGTCGCTTCTCGGGATGTCGATGACAGTCGAGGCACCAGCGCATCTGCAGCGGGCTCGCCATATGCGTGAGCGGCATTCGATCGATGCGACCATGGCACTCGACGCAACCGATCCCCTTTGCCACGTGGATGCTGTGGTCGAAGTAGACGAAGTCGGGTAAGTCGGTCACACGCGCCCAGCGCAGCGGCTGCCCAGTGCGGAAGCTCTCGCGCACCGGTTCCAGGGTCGGACTGTCGGCCCAGATCTGCGAATGGCAGTTCATGCATGTGGCCGTGGGAGGAATGCCGGCGAACGCCGCGTTCTCGACCGAAGTGTGGCAGTAACGGCAGTCGATGCCGATGCCGCCGACGTGGTGGTCATGGCTGAATGGCACGGGCTGTTTCAACACCTCGGTCTGCCGTGTCCAGTAGGCCGAGCGATCCAGCAAGGTCGCCGCGCCCAGAGCTGCAGCGACCAAGAAAGCCGCGCCAAAAATGGTGACGCGGGCAAGCGTGTTGGTGCTGTGATGGAAGATCTGGGGCATTCTTCCGTACACCTAAACCTTCGCAAAAAACCGCGGCTCAACATAGCGAAGAGGTCCGTAGACCGCAAGGACTTCGTGATTTTGTTCACAAGGTGATCCCGGTGCCACACGTGCTCCGCCCGGCCTCCACACACCCTGCTATGCTGACCGACAGCCGGCAGGAGGTGGCCTTGACCGCGCCCGCCATCGCCATCGACACACACGCCGTACGCGGCGAAGATCGGGCTTTGCTGCTGGCAGGGATCCGGGAAGGCCTCCTGCGCACGCCGCGTGAGATCGCGCCCCGGTTCTTCTACGATGACGCCGGCTCTGCCCTCTTCGAGGCGATCACGGCGTTGCCCGAGTACTACCAGACGCGCACGGAAAGCGCCGTCCTCGCCACCGCGGCGGACGACATCAGTCGCCGCACCCGCTGTCGTGTGTTGGTGGAGCTCGGCTCGGGCAGCGCGACCAAGACCCGCATGCTCCTGGATGCCATGTTCCGCAGCGGTGATTGCGACACCTACGTTCCCTTCGACGTCAACGAGAGTGTGGTGCGACGCGCGGCGGAGTCACTCGTCCAGCGCTATCCCGGCCTCCGCGTGCACGGTGTGATCGGCGACTTCCTGGAGCTGGATTCCCGCCTCCCCTCCCTCGGTCGCAGGCTCGTCATCTTCCTCGGCGGCACCATCGGCAATTTGACTCCCGCGGAGGCGGCGCGATTCCTCCAGCATTTGGCCAGTGCGCTCGAGCCGGACGAAGCGTTCCTCCTCGGCGTCGACTTCATCAAAGCTCCCGAGCGGCTCAACGCCGCCTATAATGATGCGCAGGGCACGACGGCAGCCTTCAATCGCAACATCTTGCGCGTCCTCAATCGCATCACGGGCAGCGATTTCGTGCCCGAGCGCTTCGCACATCTCGCTTTCTACGATCCCCTGCAGCACTGGATCGAAATGCGCCTCGTGGCCCAGGTCGACCACAGCGTGCGCCTTCCGGCCGTGGGCTTGACGATCGATTTCCGCGCCGGGGAATTCATCCGCACCGAAATCAGCGTCAAGTACGACCAGGAAATGATCGCCGCGCTGCTCGGCAAGAGCGGCTTCGCCATCGAGCAGTGGTACACCGATCGCGAACGCCTGTTCGGCCTGGCCCTGGCACGACGTGTCGGTTCTGGGCTATCTTCCGCCGCATGATCGCCGAACCCACCTCGATCGACCGGCTGTGCATCGACAGCCTGCGCGTGCTGGCGATGGACGCGGTCGAGCGCGCCAAATCCGGACACCCCGGCACACCCATGGGACTCGCACCTTTGGCCTACACGTTGTGGACGCGTCACGTGCGCCACGACCCGGCCGACCCCGACTGGCCCGGACGCGACCGCTTCGTGCTGTCGTGCGGGCATGCCTCGATGCTGCTCTACGCGATGTTGCATCTGTCGGGCTACGGCGTCTCGCTCGAAGATCTGCAAGGGTTCCGCCAGTGGGGGAGCCGCACTCCCGGTCATCCCGAACGCGGCCACACGCCGGGGGTCGAGACGACGACCGGCCCGCTCGGACAAGGATTTGGCAATGCCGTCGGCATGGCGCTCGCAGCGACGCATCTGGCCGCGACGCTGGAGGCGCCTTCACCGCACGAGCCGCGCGTTTGGTTCGTGGCCAGCGACGGCGATCTCATGGAAGGAATCTCGCACGAAGTGGCGTCGCTCGCGGGACACCTGGGTCTCGGGCGCCTCATCGGTTTCTTCGACGACAACGGCATCACCATCGATGGCCCGACGGCGCTCGCCTGCAGCGACGACGTGGCACGGCGGTTCGAAGCCTACGGCTGGCACGTGCAGCGCGTCGAGGATGGCAACGATCTCGCGGCGCTGGACCGCTGCATCGCCGCGGCGCGCGAGGAGACCAAGCGGCCATCGCTGGTCATCGTGCGCACGCATATCGGCTTCGGCAGCCCGCACAAGCAAGACACAGCCGAGGCCCATGGCGCGCCGCTCGGCGAGGAAGAAGTGCGCCTCACCAAGGCGAATCTGGGCTGGCCTTGGCCGGAGCCTTTCCACGTCCCGGTCGAGGCGCGGGCGCACTGGCTCCGCTGTCGCGAACGCGGTGTGATGCTGCAAGCGGAGTGGCGCGCCCGGCAGGCAGCGTGGGCTGCGGCGCACCCGGACCGAGCCCGAGAGCTCGCACGCCGGCTACGCGGCGAGCTGCCGGCCGGATGGGAAGCCGCGCTGCCGCGCTTCGCTGCCGGCACGGCCGCGATGGCGACACGCGAGGTTTCGGGCCAGGTGCTGAACGCCCTCGCGCCGCAGTTGCCCGAGCTGATCGGCGGTTCAGCGGACTTGGCGCCGTCCAACAACACGTTGCTGCGCAGCAGTGGCAACTTTGGCCGCGATGCATTCACCGAGCGCAACCTGCGCTTCGGTGTGCGCGAGCATGCCATGGGTTCGATCTTGAACGGCATGGCACTGTACGGCGGCGTGCTTCCCTACGGCGGCACGTTCCTCATCTTCAGCGATTACATGCGTCCCGCGATCCGGCTCGCGGCTCTCATGGGCTTGCACGTCATCTACGTCTTCACGCACGATTCGATCGGCCTCGGCGAGGATGGCCCGACGCATCAGCCAGTGGAAACGCTCGTGGCATTGCGCTGCATCCCCAATCTCGTCGTGCTGCGGCCGGCCGACGCGGAGGAAACCGTCGAATCCTGGCGCTGGGCGATCGCGCATCGCGGCGGCCCGGTGGCGCTGGCCCTCACGCGGCAGAAGCTGCCGTTGCTCGTGCGCGAGCGGACCGATGTCGCACGCGGCGGCTATGTCTTGCAGGATGCCAATGCGCCCGCGGCGCTGGTGCTGATGGCGAGCGGCTCCGAGGTGAGCTTGGCGGTGGACGCCGCACGTCTGCTGCCGGAAATTGCCGTGCGCGTCGTGAGCATGCCGAGCCTCGAGTTGTTCGCTGCACAGCCGCCCGCGTACCGCGACGCGGTGCTCCCGCCGGGGGTTCCGCGGCTCGCCATCGAAGCCGCACACCCGATGTCGTGGCAACGTTGGATCGGCGCGCGCGGCGAGGTCCTCGGCATCGAGCGCTTCGGCGCTTCCGCACCCGCAGCGCGCTTGTTCCAAGAGTATGGCTTCACCCCGGAGGCCGTGGCCCAGCGCGCACGTGCACTGCTGGCGGTCACCCCTTCTGGTTGATGTCCGCGACAGCGGCGTGCTATCCTAACGAGCCGTTTGGAACCAAAGAACGTACGCGGACACAAGACTCCCGAAGGAACGCTTCCGGCCTACTGCTAACGCGACCTGCACCGACCCGGCGCCGCACCTCGAAGAGGTGTGGTGAGGGCATCGTTCTCACAGCTTGCAGCACCGGAGGGCCGCGCAGATGCCGCGTCATCGCGCCCACGTTCGTTTCGCCACTCTCGCCGCCAGTCTTCTGTTGTTCAATGCGCTCGTCGGGACGCAAGCGCGTGCCCAAACCCTGCGCCAAATCGTGCGTTTCGACGTCTCCTCGCTGCGCGTCGAAACGACGACCGCTTCCGGCACCGCCCTCGCGTCTCCGGGAAACCCGAGCACATGGGAGGACGGATACCCAGAAATCCCTTACCTCGTCCTCACCGTGCTCGTGCCGCAGGGCGCGAAGATCCAGTCCGTGCGCACGACGGGGGCACCTCCGCGCGCGCTGCATCCGGGGCTCAGGCTCGACCCGGCTGCCCCGCGCACCACGGACGCAGGCGATGTCGTCACGCCGCCCGCGGCCAGATGGAAGCTCCTCGGCTCGGATCTGTATCCACCAATCGATGCCGAGCCGATCGGATCGGGTTTGCTGCATGGCTATCGTCTGGCGAGCATCCGCGTCTACCCGCTGCGTTACGACATGAGTCAAGGCGGCTTGCAGGTGCGCGAACGGCTCGAGTTGGAGATCGAGCTCGCGCCCGATCCGACGAGCCCGATCGAACGCGCGCGCTTCGACGCGGCGCTCGAGACGCGCGCGGCGCAACAGGTCGCGCGCTTGGTGGCCAATCCCGACGCCATCGCTTCCTACGCGCGGCGCATCGGCGCTCTGGTCGAGAGCGACCGCCGCGGCTTTCACCCCAGCCTGGCGCCGAGCCTCGAAGGCAGCCCGGTCGAATACGTCATCATCACCAGCCAGGCAATGCAGGCGAGCTTCCAGGTCCTCGCCGATTGGAAGACGCAGCGCGGCATTCCCACCGTCGTCCGCACTCTCGAATGGATCCAGGCCAACTACCGGCACGGCAGCGATCTGCAGGAAACGATCCGCACATTCATCCAGGACGCCTACGCCAAATGGTCGGTGAGCTATGTCCTCCTCGGCGGCGACACCGACGTCGTTCCGGCACGCTACGGCTACTCGCAGTTCGGCCCGGTGACCGAGGAGCACATCCCGACGGACATGTACTTCGCTTGCCTCGAAGGCAATTGGAACGCCGATGGCGATGCGGTATGGGGTGAAGCTGCCATCCCCTTCGACTTCCCCGTCGACGACGCGGACATGTATGCCGAAGTGTTCGTCGGCAGGCTGCCGGTGAGCAGTGTGGCCGAAACCCAGTCGCTCGTGGCCAAGATCATCGAGTACGAGAACCCATTGCTGGTGAACTACCAGAGCTCGATGCTGTTCCTGAGCGAGGTGCTGTTCCCGGTCGACTGGGAGGCCGGGCAGGGCATCATCGAGGATGGAGCCGATTACAGCGACTCCGACCTGCTGCCGCTCGTCGATCCGTGCGTCCAGGTCACCAAACTGTACCAGAACCACACGGCGTACAGCGGCGCGAGCCCACTGTCGCTGACGAGTTCGCTGGCGCAGTTGAACTCGGGTTACGGCTTCGTCAACCACATCGGACATGGCTTCCGCTACAACATGTCGGTGGGGGACCAATCCTTGCTCACGCACCACGCGCTCGGTCTCACCAACGGCGACGAGCGCTTCGTCCTGTATTTCCTCAACTGCACGGCCACCGCCTTCGACTTTCCCTGTCTCGCCGAATCCTTCCTCGACGCGCCCGGCGGTGCGGTCGCGGTGCTCGGCGCCAGCCGCGCCGCTTTCCCGCTGCCGTCGCGCAATTACAACGTCGACTTCTTCGCGGCGCTCTTCGATGACGTGACACCGAAGAACATCGGCCAGCTCTTCGTCGCCAGCCGCGATTCCTTCACCGCCAACGCTCACTACGATACCTCGGATCACTACACGCATTTCCTCTACAACCTGCTCGCCGATCCCGAAATGATCGTGCACTCGTGCAATCTGCAAACCACGGGCCTCGTCTTCCCCCCCAGCCTCGGCCTCGGGCTCACGACGGTGAACGTGACCGTCACCAACAACGGCACGCCGCGCGCCGGCGCACGCGTGTGCCTGCAGAAGGGCACCGAGGAGTATGTGCACGGCTTGACCAACGGCGCGGGCCAGGTCGCGCTCGCCTTCGTCGGCGAGACCGCGGGCAACGCCACGCTCACGGTGAGCGGGCAGAACATGCGGACGCGGATCGAGACCATCCCGGTGCTCGCTTCGGGCGGCGCTTACGTCCACGTGCAGAGCCTGTCCGTCGACGACGACAACAACGGGGGCACGACGGGCAACAGCGACGGCCTCATCGATGCCGGTGAAACTGTGTCCCTGTCCGTCACTTGCGCCAACAGCGGCACGACCAGCGTGGTGGGTGCGACCGGCGTGCTGCGCATCAACAACCCCTGGGTGACGATGCAGGACAGCACCTACAGTCCCGGCAACATCACGAACGGCGGCCAGGTCGTGCTCAGCGGCGCGGTGCGTTTCCTCGTCGGCGCCGGCGCGCCGGACGGCAGCGTCCTCGCCTGCAAGTGGATCACCACCAACGGTTCGTCGACGTGGAACGACAGCATGAACCGGGTTCTGCACGCGCCGCGCATGGATCTCGTCTTGCTCGACGTCATCGACCCGATACCCGGCGGCAACAACAACGGCACGATTCAAGCCGGGGAGACGTTCGACCTCGTCCCGGTGTTCAAGAACTACGGCACCGGCAGTGCTTCCGGTCTCGTCGCCACGCTCTCGAGCAGTGATCCGGATGTGGTGCTGAGCCAGACGATGATCGCTGTCGGCACCGCCGCGCCGCTGCAGGAAGTCACTGGGCCGACGCGATTCCGCCTGCGGGAGAACACCCTCGACGCCAATTTGCTGACGGTGCAGCTCACCGACGGCTTCAATCGCATGCAGAGCTGGAGCCTGACCTTGCGCGGTCCGGGGGCACCCGACGCACCCGAACTCGACCCGAGCCAGGGATCGACGGTCGTCGTCGCCACCTGGACGCCAACGGGTGCTCCCGATCTGGCCGGCTACCACGTGTACCGCAGTCTCACCGGATCTCCGCCCTGGAGCCGCGTGACGATCGATCACACCGACAACGTCGCCTACTACCGTGACGGCAGCCTCGCGCCGAGCACGCAGTACTTCTATTACGTGACCGCCGTCGACAGCTCCGGCAACGAGAGCGGTCCATCACCCATGGCCCACGTCAACACCAGCCCGCAGCAGTTGGCCGGATGGCCGATCCAGATGGCAGCGGTGAGCTCGTGCCCGCCCGCCGTCGGCGACATCACCGGTGACGGCAACATGGAGATCGTCGCCGGCAACCTCCGTGTCTATGCCTGGGACTGGCAGGGAATCGAGCTGCGCGACGCCGATGACGACCCCCAGACCTGGGGCGTCTTCTCCACCGAGATTCAAACCGTGACCGCTGCGGTCGTGCTCGCCGAGTTCGATCCCGCACCCGGGCTCGAGGTGTTCGTCGGCGCCTGGGGCGATGTGGGCGACGGCACCAAGACGCTCGTGTTGCGCGGCGACGGCTCCATGGTCGGCAATTGGCCGCAGAATCCGAGCCCGATGGCCACGCCGCCCGGGTACTGGGGTGCGCCGGGCGCCATCGACCTGGACGGCGATGGCTTGGCCGAAGTGTTCGCGCCGGCCAAGGATGGCAATTTGTACGCGTGGCACGGTGACGGCACACCCGTGGGTGCGGGCGCCGCGTTCAAGTCCGGGCTCGGCACCTGGAGTCGCTGCTCGCCCACCTTCGCCAACATGGACGGCGACCCGGCACCGGAAATCGTCTATGCCTCCCCCACGGGAACACTCCACATCTGGAACGCCAACGGGACCAACGTGCCACGCTTCCCGATGAACTTGGGCAACACCTATCTCTCGAGCAGCGCCCTCGGCGATGTGGACGGCGACGGTGACATCGAAGTCGTCCTGGTGTCGGAAAACGACTCGCTCTACGTCATCAACACGGCCAAGGGCAAGCGCATGCCGGGATGGCCCGTGTTCCTTTCGGTCGATAGCAATCCCGTGTCGCCGTCGCCGGCGCTCGCCGACTTCGATTTCGACGGCGATCTCGAGATCGTCGTCGCGCACAATGCGCTGCCGGTGACGCAGTCCTCGGTGCGCGTCTACAGCCACACGGGGCAACTGCTCCCCGGCTGGCCGCGTCTGGTCGACTCGCACAGTTCGGAGAGCTCTCCCATCGTCGCCGATTTCTCCGGCGATGGTGTGCCCGACATCGTCTTCGGCAACGAGAACTCGCTCATCTATGGCTGGGACAAGAACGGCAACACTTTGCCCGGGTTCCCGCTCACGGTCGGCGGCGAGGTGCGTTCGACGCCTTTCGCCACCGACGTGGACGGCGACGGCACGATCAATCTCGTGCTCGCTGGCTGGGATCAGAATCTGTGGATCTGGGATTTCACCGCCCCGTTCGTGCGCGCTGCGGCTCAATGGCCGACGTTCAAGCACGACGCACAGCGCACTGGCTACTACAGCCATACCGAGCAGACGCCGACAGGGACGGGTGAAGACCCCGATGCCAGCGCCGCCGTGCCACGCAGCGCTTTCCTCGGCGCCAACGTGCCCAATCCATTCAACCCGGTGACGTCGATCGCCTATGGGGTGCCCGCGACAGGTGGGACCGAAGCCGTCGACGTCGGGATCCAAGTGCTCGATGTGCGTGGCCGGCACGTACGCCATCTCGTCCAAGGCGCGCAGGTTCCCGGAACGTACAAGGCGCTGTGGGATGGCCGCGACGACCATGGCCGCGAGGTCCAGTCCGGCGTCTATTTCTTCCGCTTGCACGTGGCCGGCACCACGCACGTGCGCAAGAGCGTGCTGCTGCGTTAGTCGTCTTCGACCCGGCGCGCACGTTTGCTCGCCGCACGCTGGCGTTTGGCCTCGAGCCGGCGCTGCTTCGACGCGCGCGTCGGTCGCGTCGGGCGCCGGGGACGCGGCGCAGTGAGTGCACGCTGCAGCAGCGCCACGAGTCGCGCGCGCGCCTCCGCCTCGTTGCGCGCGCGGCTGCGATGCATCTGCGCCACCACCCGCACCACGCCGTCCTCGGTCACGCGCTTGCCGAGCCGAGCGCGCAGCCGTTGCTTCGTCGCCGCATCGAACAGCGCCGATGCCTCGAGATCGAAGCGCAGCTCGATGCGAGTCTCGACCTTGTTGACGTTCTGGCCGCCGGGGCCGCCGCTGCGGCTCGAGCGCACTTCGAGCTCGGCTTCGGGAATGACGACATCGTCGCCGACACGCAGTCCGCGTTTCTCGAGCCCCGCCGACCCCATGACCTCTTCCCCCTTCGCACTGCGTGCCCTGGCCGCGGCGCGGTCGCTCGGTGGTGCAGCCTTCCAGATGCTAGACTGTGCACTCGATCCCTACCATGGAGGATGCGCATGCCAACGCCGAATCTGGCCGAGATCGCTCAGACGTTGAAACCCCTGGTCGCCGCCCGGCGCGACGAGATCATCCGTTTCCTGCGCGAGATCGTCGCCATCCCCAGCATGAACGGCCGCATCGGCGAGGTCGGCGAGCGCGTCGCGAGCGAAATGCGACGCCTCGGCTTCGACGACGTGCGCTTCGACCGCATGGGCAACATTCTCGGACGCATCGGCAGCGGCCCGCGCACTTTGCTCTACGACAGCCACCTCGACACGGTCGGGCTCGGCGACAAGGACGCCTGGAAGTGGGATCCCTTCCAGGGCAAGATCGAAAACGGCATCCTGTTCGGCCGCGGCGCCTGCGACGAAAAGGGCTCGACACCGGGAATGGTGCACGGCCTGGCGCTGGCGCGCGACCTCGGCCTCGCCGAGGGTTTCACGCTCTGGTACTTCGGCAACATGGAGGAATGGTGCGATGGCATCGCGCCGCACGCCCTGGTCGATGTCGAGGGCATCCGGCCCGATTTCGTCGTCATCGGCGAGCCGACGGACATGCGTGTCTATCGCGGTCATCGCGGCCGCATCGAGCTGCGCTGCGTGACGCGCGGCAAGGCCGCGCATGCCGCCATGCCGCATCTGGGCGAGAATGCCATCTACAAGATGACCAAGTTCCTGGCCAGCCTCGAGACCTACAATGCCCGCATCCACGAGGATCCTTTCCTCGGCAAGGGCACGGTGGTCGCCAGCATCATCGAGAGCACGAGCCCGTCGATCAACGCCCTGGCCGACTCCTGCACCGTCTACCTCGACCGACGGCTCACCTTCGGCGAGTCGAAGGACTCGGCCATTCGCGAGCTGCAAGCATTGCCGGGCGCCGAAGCCGTCGAGATCCACGAAATGTGGTACGACGCGCCGAGCTACACCGGGTATGTCTTCGAGGTCGACAAGTACTACCCGGCCTGGGCGATTCCGGAAGAGCATCCCATGGTGCAGGCCGGCGTGCGCGCCACCGAGCTCTTGTGGTCGAAGCCGGCCGCCGTCGGCCGGTGGAACTTCAGCACCAACGGCATCTATTGGTCGGGGAAGGCCAACATCCCGTGCATCGGCTTCGCGCCCTCCGACGAAATCTGGGCACACACGCTGCAGGATCAAGTGCCCATCGACGATGTCGTGCGCTCCACCGAGTGGTACGCCTTGTTCCCGGCGCTGTTGCGCCAGGAGCTCGACAGCCGCGCTTGAGCCCCCTGCGCGCGGCGTTCCACGGCGATTTCGCGCCAGGCTCGATCGCCCGCGCTCAGCGCACACCGAACGAGTGGATGAGCCACAGCGACAGTGCCGGCACGTAGGTGATCAGCAGCAGGGCCAGGATGTACAGGCCGAGGAATGGCAGGGACGCGCGCGCCAACTCCATCACCGGCTTGCCGAAACGGAACGAACCGATGAACAGGTTGAGCCCCACGGGTGGCGTGAAGTAGCCGATCTCGAGGTTGGCGAGAAAGATGATTCCCAAGTGCACGGGGTTCACCTCGTAGGCTTTCGCCACCGGCAAGATCAGCGGCATGACCACCAAGATGGCCGAAAAGATGTCCATCATGCAGCCGACGATGAGCAAGAACACGTTGAGCAGGACCAAGAACACGAAGCGACTGCCGATCCACTTCTGGATCCATTCGAAGATGGAATTCGGCACCTCGGCGTCGATGAGGTAGTTGGTGAGGCCGAGTGCGGTGCCGAGAATGATGAGGATTCCGCCCACCAGCACCATGCTCTCGGTGAACAGGCGCCGCAGATCGCCGAAGCGGATATCGCGATAAACGAGTGTCTCGGCCAGCAGCGCGTACATGGCGGTGAGGCTCGCGGCCTCGGTCACCGTCACCTTGCCGCTGTAGATTCCACCCAAGACCACGAACGGCAGGGGAATCTCCCACGCCGCCGCGCGCGCCGCGCCCGCGAGCTCGCGCCATGAGAAGCGCTGGCGCGGCAAGTGATCTCGCCGCGCCACCTGCACCGCGTAGGTGCCGAGCAGCAGCAGCAACACGGTTCCCGGCACGATCCCGGCGACGAAGAGCTGGTCGACGCTGACGCTGGCCACGTAGGCGACGAGGATGATCGGCAGACTGGGAGGAAAGAGCAGCCCCAGGCTGCCGGACGTCGTCAGCAGGCCGAAGGTGAAGCGCTCGCTGTACTTCTCCGCCAGCAGCGCCGGCAGCAGCAGGCCACCCATGGCGATGACCGTCACCCCCGAGGCGCCGGTGAAGGCGGTGAAGATGGCGCACGCCACCAAGGACACCACGGCCAGCCCGCCCGGCATCCAGCCGAGCAATGCGCGCGAAAGGCGCAGCAAGCGCCGCGGCGCCCCGCCTTCCGACAACAGATAGCCGGCGAAGGTGAACAGCGGGATCGCGATCAGCATCGGTGCTTCGGCCATCCGGTACATTTCGATGGCGACCGACACCGTATCGATATCCTGCGAGGCGAAGGCGAACAGCGTCGCGCCGGCGATGATGCTGAACAGAGGCGCGCCGAAGAATGCGGCGAGGACGAGTAGCGGCAGCAGCAACCAGCTCACCCGCGCACCTCCGGCGGCGGCGGCCGCAGCCCGCGACCACGGCTGGCGTCCACCGCGTGGCCAAGGAAGCGCGAGCTCATCATCAGGAGCGCGAGCGGCATGACGATCTGCACGGACCAAACTGGCAGACCGAGAAACGCATCGCGGGCGAAATCGACTTCGTCACGCACCAGCCGAAAACATGCGAGCGCCAAGAGCAGGGTGACGACGGCAGCCAGCAGGTTGGTCCCCGCCCTTGCGATGCGCAGTCCCGCGTCCGACAGCAGGCGCGACAACGCATCGACGTTGATATGCCGGCCCGAGCGGCTCGCGAGCGCCGCGCCCAGCAAGCCCACCCACAGCACCAAGTGCCGGAGGAGCGGATCGATCCACAGGAGGCTGGTGTCGAAGAAATTGCGCAGCAGCACCTGCAGAAACGACAGCGCGATCATCGCCGCCAGGATCAAGGCCAGCAGCGTGCCTTCGAAAGCATGCACGCTGGCGCGCAGGCGCCGCGTCGACGGGCGCATCTCGAACCAAAGACGGAGAAGCGTGGAGACCAGGACGATGCCGGCGGCGCCGATCCAGAGAGCTTGCCCCGTCGGCAGTCGCTGCAACCAGGCGCCTGCAACGTCCACGTTCGACTCCCCGGATGTCGTGACTCAGCGCGCGCTGCTCGAACTGCCCGCGGCGCAATCGCGGCGCTGCACCGCGTCGAGCAGCTCCGCCGTGTAGAGCTTGCCCTTTTGTTCCTGCCAGACGCTCTTGCCGACGCTCTGGAAGGCGCGCAGCTCCTCGGCGCTCACGGCCACGCGCCCGACCCCGTTCTTGGCGATCTCGACCAGCGCTTCGTCGTTCTGCTTCCTCGTGGCGAGGACCAGCTCGCGAAAGCGGGTGCGACAGATGCGCTGCACGCTGTCGCGATGCTGCGCCGGAATGCGCTCGAAGGCGGCCTTGTCCACCACCACAGCGCCCGACGCGAACGTGATCGGCACGTCCGTGAAGTGATGGACGCGCGTGAACCATTGCAACGCCAAGCACGCGAGCGGCGAGGCGTACACCGCGTCGATCAGTCCCGTCTGCAGAGCCGTCATCACGTCGGTGACCGCGAGCGGCACGGGCACGACACCGAATGCCCTGTAGAAGGACTCGGCGAGCGGATCGCCTTCCCACAGCCACATCTTGGCCTTCTTGAGCTCCGCTTGCGTCGCCAGCGGCGCCTTGGAAAACAGGTGCACGAAGCCGACCTCGGCCCAGCCGAGGAGCGTGAAGCCACCTTGGAGCAGCTGCGCTTCCAGCTGCGGCCCGACGCAGTCGTAGGCCTTGTCGATCGCGGCGTAATCGGGAAAGAGGAAGGGCAGCTCCATCACGCGCAAGGCGGGCGCGATGACGCCGAGGCCGACGCCGGTGAAACCGCCGCCGTGCAACTGGCCGCTGCGCACCTTGCGCAACACCACCATCTCGTCGCCCTGGACGCCGCCGGGATAGATCTTGAAGCCGACGCTGCCACCGGTCGCGGCCCGTACTTCGGTATCGATGGCGCGCATCGTCTTCATCCACGAGGACCCTTCGGGCGCCACGGTCGCGAGTTTGAGCTCGACTTCGGGCTTGGCCTCTGCTCCCGGCGCGAACCCCAGCGCGCTCGCCCACAGGCAGGCCATGAGGATGTGCATCCGCTGTCGTCGCATGTCCGCTCCTTCGTGCGCAAGAACTCAGAACATCTCGTCCCGGCGCGCGAGCAGTCGGCGCGCGCGCCGGCGCGCGATCTCGTTCATCAAGGTGAATTGTGGTACCGCGGCTGCATCGGCCTGTGCGACCGCAACGAGCGCGGCGTCGAAGCAGGCCTCGTCCAGGACCTGGCGGCAGTAGAACTCGGCGTAGAACACGCGGTAGAGCAAGTTGGCGTCGCCGCCGAGCGCGAACGCACGCTCGAAATGCACGCGCGCGCTGTCCGGCTGGCCTCCGAGCATCTCCGGCCGCATCGCATCGAACATGCCACGCAACACGTGCGGCAGCCCCGCCTCGAAGCCCGGGTCGAGTTGCAGGAGCCGGTTCAACATCGCTTCCAAACGCGGCTGCTGCGCGATCGCCGCGGGGCTCTCGAGATTGAGGCTGATCCAGCGACCCCAGTTGGCGGTGGTCCAGGCCAGTGCCGGCACATCGATGCGCTTGAGCACCTTGAGTGCACGTTCGAATTCCTCGAGCGTGCCATTGCGTTGGCGCGCGAACGGCTTGCGGGAATCGAGCGAGCGCAGGCCGTGATCACGGCCGGTGGCGTAGTACTGGCTCGCGAGCTCCAGGCTGTCCTCTTCGACGAAACCGAGCGCATAGCCGAAATGCAGGAAGGACGAGGTCGCCAGCAGCGCCTTGTTCTTGGGATCGGTGCGAATCAACCCATCGACGAGCAACAAATTGGCGGGAAGCGCTTGCGCCACGAGCTGCAGATCGCTGCGCTCGCGCGCGCCCTCCGTGGCGTTCTCGATGATCGGTACCATCTGACCCACCGCGACCTTGCGGGCGAAACTGCAGCCAGTTTGCAAAATCAGCCCCGCCGAGAGCGTCGCGACGCCGCTCCGCCACCATTTCGACCGCATCGATTTCCTCCAACCCGGGACCGAGGCCGCCAGTTCCCACCGGACCCCAACGCGGGCCTTGGCTTCGGCCAGGGACGCTAGAGGATGGAAGCCTCGGGGAGCCAGCGAAACCAAAGGCAGCCGGGCCCCCTTGACAGGCCTGCCTTCGACGCATAGCCTCCGGATGTAATTGAGACTGAGTCGCAATTGCAATAGAGGCTTGGATTCCATCTGCTTAGGAGACAATATCTTGAACGCGAGTAACCTGGACCTCGATGGGGTCACACCTGAGATTGAGTCGCAATATCATCCGACGAGGATGCCCGCCTTGCGCGCCTTCGCCACCACGATCGGCTTGCTGGCCGGATTCGTCGCGATGAGCGCAGGGGCGCAAGAGGCCCCACCCACGAACGAGGAGCTCGCTCGCAGGATCGAGGCACTCTCCCAGGAGCTCGAGGACCGCGAGCAAGGTGGCGTGGCGCGACCGCTCGAATCGCACTACGGGCTTGGGCCGGCCGCATCCAAGATCTATGGGGTCGAGCGCGGCTTCTCGTTCGGCGGTTACGGCGAGATGCTCTACCAGGATTTCGATCAGGAGCAAGAGAACGATCAAGCCTCGGGGAGGAATGACCAGATCGACTTCCTGCGCTTCGTCCTCTACACCGGCTACAGGTTCGACTCGCGTGTGCTGTTCAATGCCGAGCTGGAGTTCGAGCATGTCTCCACCGAGTCGGGCGGCGAGGTCACGGTCGAGTTCGCGCACCTCGACTTCCTCATCGATCCGAGCTGCAACGTGCGCGCCGGCCTGGTGCTGGTGCCGATGGGAATCATCAACGAGATGCACGAGCCACCGACCTACTTCGGCGCCAACCGGCCCGAGGTGGAAAGGCGCCTGCTGCCGACGACATGGAGTGCCAACGGCGCCGGCATCTTCGGCAGCGGCGACGGGCGCTTGTCCGGCCTCAGCTATCGCGCCTACGTCATCGAGAGCCTGTCTTCCGTCGGCGAGGAAAAATTCGCCGCCGATGGGCTGCGGGCAAGCCGCCAGGGTGGCTCGGAGGCACTGGCCGAGGATTTCGCCATCGTCGCCCGCGCCGACTACGCCAGAAGTAGCCTGTCATTCGGCGGATCGGCGTTCTTCGGTGAAACCTCGCAAGGAGCGAGTGTCGACCTGGGGACTGGTGCCGAAGAATTCGGCGCCTTCACCAGCATCTACGAAGCGCATGCACAGGTGCGGCGTCAAGGCGCCTCGTTGCGTGCACTCTTCGCGGCAGCGACCGTCGACGATGTTGAACAGATCAACGCCATCAACGGCTACACCGGCAACGCCTCGGTCGGTTCGCGCATGCTCGGATGGTACGCCGAAGCCGGATGGGACGTGCTCACCGCCTTCCGCCCGGGCTCGCAGCATGCATTGAGCCCGTACGCGCGTTACACGGAGCTCGACACACAGGACGAAGTCCCGGCCGGCTTCGTCGCCGATCCGGCCAACGATCTGAGCATCTTCACGTTCGGCCTGGCGTACTTGCCACATCCGCAGGTGGTCGCCAAGCTCGACTACGAGATCCGCCGCAACGACGCCGCGACAGGAGTCGATCAGTGGAACCTGGCGCTTGGTTTCCATTTCTGAGCCGGCGCGCGACCGCGTGTTGCGTCGCGATCGGTTGCTGCGGCATCGGCGGCGGCACCGCTGCGGCCAAGACCTTCGCCACGCGCGAAGTGGCTCTGCAGCGTGCCTTCGGGACCGAGGCCGAGATCGAGCGCCGCACCGCGTTCCTCACGCCGGCGGAACTCGATTCGGCGCGCGCACTCGCGGCGGCCCCGATCGCGGCGGCACGCGTGTCGTACCATGAGGCATCGCGCGGCGACTCGCTGCTGGGCCGTGCCTATCTCGACACGCATCCGGTGCGCAACGAGTACGAGACGATTCTGATCATTGTGTCGCCGGCCGGCGAGACCCAGCGAGTGGAGATCTTGGCCTTCGACGAGCCCGAGGACTACTTGCCGCCTGCACGCTGGCTGCAGACGTTGACGCACCGCAGCCTGTCGCGACGCCTGCGCCCAGGCGACGCGGTGGACGCCATCTCGGGCGCGACTCTCTCCGCACGCGCGGCCACCGAGGCGGTCCGGCGCGTGCTGGCGCTCGACCGTATCCTGCACGGGAGCAGACGATGAAGTACATGCTGACCGGAAACTATCGCGCTCACGTCCTCATGCGAGTGACGCTGCTCAGCACGCTGTTCTTGCTCTCGGGGTTCTGGCTCACCAATGCGCTGCTCTATTTCCGCAACATGGACCTGCGCCCTGTCTCGGTGGTGCAGTACTACCGCGGCAGCGAGGCCGAGTTCAGCATGCCACGCACCTACGGCGCCATGCTCGAGGTGACGCACATGCATTTGCCGATGATGGCGATGGTGATCCTCCTGCTCACCCACCTCGCCATCTTTCTGCCATGGCCGCTGCGCCTGCGCCTGGTCCTCGTTCTCGGCACCTTCGGCTGCGCCTTGCTCGGCGAGACGGCGAGCTGGCTGGTCCGCTTCGCCCACCCGGCCTTCGCCTGGCTCAAGATCCTGAGCTTCCTCGGTCTGCAGGCGGGCCTCGCCGTCCTGCTCGTCGGCCTCGCCATGCATCTCCTGCGAACGCAAGCGCGCAGCACCGAGGACCTGTTGCCGATTGGCGGGCGCACTCAGCGCTGACAGCCGGGGCAATAGAACGTGCTGCGTCCGGATTGCACGGCGCGACGCAGCACCCGGCTGCAGCGCCGGCACGCTTCGCCTTCCCGGCCGTAGACCGCGAGACGGACACGGAACTCGCCGGCGCGGCCATCGGCGGCGCGGAAGTCGCGCAAGGTCGTGCCCCCCGCGCGCAGCGCGTGGCGGAGCGTCGCACGCACGGCCGCGTGCACGCGCTGCCAGCGCTGCAACGTCAAGCGCCGCGCTGGCGTCGCCGGATGCACGCGCGCACGGTACAGCGCCTCGCTGGCGTAGATGTTGCCAACCCCCACGACCACACCCGCATCCATGAGGAAGTTCTTCACTGGACGTTTGAGACCACGCGCGCGCTGTTGCAGATAGAGCGGCGTGAAGGCGGCGGTGAGCGGTTCGGGGCCGAGGTGGACGAAGCGCGGGTGGCGCTCGAGCTGCTCTTGGGAAACGACGAACAACATGCCGAAGCGGCGCGGATCGCGGAATCGCAGCTCCATGCCGTCGTCGAGGTGGATGCGGGCGTGCGTATGCGGCTCGAGCGCGGTGGCCGCCGCGACGAGCGCCAGGCGGCCCGACATGCCCAGATGCAGCACCAAGACGTCGGCACTCGAGAGGTGCAGCAGCAGGTACTTGGCCCGCCGAGCGACGCGCACCACCTGCGTGCCGACGAGCTGGCGGCGCAGCGCCGCTGGCTGCAGCAGGTTGCGCAACTGCGGCTGCTGGATGTCGAGCGCTTCGATGCGCCGTCCCGGCAGTCGCGTCGCAAGGCTCCGCCGCACGGTTTCGACTTCAGGCAGCTCGGGCAATGTCGTCTCCGCTGCGGCGAACTCCCCGCATGCGCACGGCGCGACGCGCGGCTTGACGCACTGCTGTCGCGAACGTGGCTTCGTACGCCTCGGCGTTTCTCGCGCGCAAAGCTCTGATCGGCGTCGTTCTTGCGATGCGCGACGGCATGAAGCGCTCGCGCGGCACCGCCGTTTTCGTCATCATGTTCCTCATCCTCGCCATCCTCGGTTTGGCGCTCTTCGCCGTCGCGCCGCAGCGCGATCTCGGTGACGTGAAGACCGTCTTCGTCAACGACATGGTAGCCGCCTTGGACGGCGTCCTGCATCGCTGTGGCCTCGGGCCGAACGTCTCCCTGGGCGAGAACGCCTGGGTCGGGATCGCGGCGCTCGGAGCCGGGCTCGGGCTGTTGGCATACCTGCGGCAGGGGCGGAGTCCGTAGCGCCGAGCGGCGCCCGAGAGAATCTCCACTCGCGCCAACGACTTTTTCCCATCTCCAGCCTGAGACGCTACAATGCGCCCACGCGGCGGCCATTTCGCCAGCACGGAGCGCACATGCCCGAAGCTTTCGTCAATCTCCTGCCTCAGACACCTGCCGACTGGCAACGGCTGTGGGATTTCACCCTCGATCCGTTTCGCACCGTGCGGCGGCGCACACGCGAGGTCCGCGTCGGCACGGTCGGCATCGGCGGCGACAATCCAGTTCGCATCCAGTCCATGACCATCGCCGACACCATGGACACAGGCGCCGTCACGGACGAGATCGCGGGGCTCGCGCGCGCCGGCTGCGAGATCGTGCGCGTCACCGCGCCGCACCGAGCCGCGGCCGAGAACTTGGCCGCCATCCGCGCGGCGCTGCGCCGGCAGCAAGTGCACGTGCCGCTGGTGGCCGACGTGCACTTCACGCCGCAGGCCGCCATGATCGCGGCGGAACACGTCGAAAAAGTACGCATCAACCCCGGCAACTATGCCGACCGCAAACATTTCAAACAATGGGAGTACTCCGACAGCGAATACGCCGAAGAGCTGGAGCGCTTGGAGACGGCCTTTCGCCCTCTGGTCCTGCGCTGCAAGGAGCGCGGCGTGGCCATGCGCATCGGCACCAATCACGGCTCGCTGTCGGATCGCATCCTCAACCGCTATGGCGACACACCGCTCGGCATGGTGGAGTCGGCGCTGGAGTTCGTGCGCATTTGCGAGCACCACGGCTACTTCGATCTGGTGCTGTCGATGAAGGCTTCCGACGTCAAGGTCATGATCGCGGCCTATCGCTTGCTCGCGAGCCGCCTGCAAGAGCATACGACGCAGTATCCCCTGCACCTCGGGGTCACCGAAGCGGGCGGCGGCGCCGCCGCGAGGGTCAAATCCGCCATTGGCATCGCCACCTTGCTGGCCGACGGCATTGGCGACACCGTGCGCGTGTCCTTGACGGAGGATTCGTTGCACGAGCTGCCAGTGGCGCGGGCGCTGGTCGCCCCCTTCGCGGCAGTACCGATCGCTTCAGGCAAGGCACCGAGCGCATCGGTGCCGCGCTGGGACCCCTACTTCTTCACCCGCCGCAAAGTGACTCCTCTCGGTCACGGCTCTAGCCGTTTGGCCTGCGATCAACCACCCCGCATCGAAGTCGTGCGAGCAGCTCCTGCGACGTGGGATGCCGAGCCAGGAGCATGGCTCGGTGCGTGTGCGGGCGCAGATCTGGTCCTCATCACCGCGACATCTCAGGAACTCCCCTACTTGCGTGGCTTGACGCGCTTCTCGCACAGCTCGCTGCAGCAGGGCGCGCAGGCGGTGGGGATCGAGCTGCCAGCGGCGTGGCTGCACGATCCTGGCGTCGCGGAGCAGCTACGTCTCGGGAACTGGATGCGGATTTCGCTGCTCCTGGAAGAGCTGCATCGCGACACCTTCGCGCCGCTCCGCGGCCTCGAGGCCGTGCTGCAGTATACGGTCGCACCGGGCATCGTCCCCCAGCTCGCCGCCCTCGCCGCGGAGGGGAGCTTGCCAGTGGGGGCGCTCGCTCTCCTGCCCTCCACGGATCGGACGCTCGCCCTGCATGACTGGCGTCGCGCGATCGCCGCCTGGCCCAACACGAGGCATGCCCCACCCGCCGTGCTGCGTGCGCGCGAGGTATCCATACCGGGCAGGAGCCCCGAGCTGCAGATCGACCGCACCGCGCTCGAGACCGCCTGGGAGCTCGGGGCGCTCCTCGCAGACGGCATCGGCGACGCCGTACAGCTCCCATCCGGCCCCGAGCCCGTGGCGCTCGAGCTCGGCGTCGAGATTCTGCAGGCGACCCGGGCCCGCCTCAGCAAGGCGGATTTCATCGCTTGCCCCTCGTGTGGCCGAACTCAATTCGACCTGCAGACCACCACGGCCCGCATCGAGGCCCGCTTGCGGCACTTGCGTGGCCTCAAGATCGCGGTGATGGGCTGCATCGTGAACGGGCCCGGCGAGATGGCGGATGCCGACTTCGGCTACGTTGGCAGCGGACCCGGCAGAATCGACCTCTACGTCGGGCACGAACGCGTCGAGCGCAGCGTCCCCGAGGCCGAGGCGGTGACCCGGCTCGTCGACCTCATCCGCCGCAACGGCAAATGGTTGGAGCCGGAACAGAAGTGACCCCCCCCGGTGTTCAAGAGAAGACCCAGGGGCGCGTGCGCCCGTAACCTCGAAGGAGATGCAAATGCGACGTCGAACCACACTGGCCCTGCCCCTAGTCCTCGCACTCGCGGCGACGGCTTTCGCCGGCCCCAACGACCCGGAGCTCGCCATCGGCACCAAGGGCCCCGGGTTCGAGCTCATGGGCACCGACGGCAAGAAGCACGCGCTGCCCGAGTTCCTGAGCAAAACGAAGGCGACGGCCGTCGTCTTCACCTGCAACACCTGTCCGTACTCCAAGGCCTACGAGCCGGTGCTGCTCGAAATCGCGGCGCAGTACGCCAAGCAGCCGGTGAGCTTCGTCCTCATCAACTCCAATTCCGCCGAAGTCCAGCCGCTGGACTCCTTCGATGAAATGGTGAAGCTCGCCAAGGAGAAGAAGTATCCCTTCGTCTATCTGCACGATGAAACGCAGGCGATCGCGACCGCCTACGGCGCGCAACGCACGCCGCACGTGTTCCTGCTCGACGCCGAGGGTGTTTGCCGCTATCGCGGCCGCATCGACGACAACGCCAAGCGCGACGAAGTGCAGACGCACGACTTGACGACCGCCATCGATGCCTTGCTGGCCGGGAAAGAAATCACCACCGCCGAGACCAAGGCTTTCGGTTGCACGATCAAGTGGCGCAAAGCCTCCTGATGCCACGCCTTGGCGCGATGTTGCTGGCCACTCTGGTCGGACTCGGGGCCTGCGGCGGGAATGGCGACCCCACGCCGCCCGCCGTCGGCCTCGAGCAGCTGCAGGAGCGGACCCGAGCACCGCGCGATCGACCCCTGTTGTTGGTGTTCTGGGCCACCTGGTGCGACCCGTGCGTCGCGGAGATCCCGGATCTGGTGACGCTGCAGACGCGTCACCAAGACGGGCTCGAGATCCTGAGCGTCAGCCTGGATGTTTTCCTGCACCCGATCGAGCAGTCACGTGCGCTGGTGCAGGCGCAGCTCGAGCGGACGCCGACACCGTACGAACACTGCATCTATGTCGGGACGCAGGATGCATTGTTCGCCGCGTTCGAGCTCCCCGGCGGCATTCCCTACGCCTTGTTGTTCGATGCCGGAGGCAAGTTGGTGCGGCATTTCAACGGTCGAGTGCCGGTCGAAGAGTTGGAACAACTCCTCGCCGTGTCGAGCCATCGGAGTCTGTGAGCGACGAAACGCGGCCTCTAGCGCACGAGAACCAGCCGGGTGCGCGCGTTGATCCCCGGACCGAGCAAGCGCGCGACGTACACTCCCGAGGGTACCGAGACACCCCGGTCATCCGTCCCGGTCCACGGCACGGCATGGAACCCCGGCCCAAATGGCGCATCGACGAGCGTGCGGACGATTCGACCGCGCACGTCGAAGAGGCGCAGCGACACGCCGCGCACACCCGCGCCGCGCAGCTCGAACTGGATGCTCGTGCTCGGGTTGAACGGGTTGGGACGCGCCGCGAACAGCTGTCCGCCCCATGCAGGCGCATCTTCCACCACGTCGGTGGGGTTGGTGAACAACGTCACCTCGACCGGTGCGGTCCAAATGCGGTGATTGTCGGCTTGCGTGATGCGCAGGAAATAAACGCGCCGCGCGCCTTCGCCGGGTGCCGGCGATTCTTTGTCGCGATGGACGAAGCGCCCGACGTTCGCGGCGGTGGCGATGATCTCGGCATCGCTCACTCCTGGTTCGCCGCGGAAAAGCTCGAACAGGATGGTGTCTTCGTCGTCGGGATCGGTGACCGTGACGTCGAAATCCACCCCGTGGGGGGCCGACGCCGCAAAGCGTGCCCCCATGAACCAGCCATTCACCTTCATGTCGACGACGACGTTGTGATCTTGCGTCGCGTAGGTGCGGCTCCTGGAAATCGATTCGAGAATGAACTCCTTCGTCAGCGCCTGGGCCAGAACCGCGGTGCGGCTCTGGCTGCTCGCTCCCCAGGTGGCATTGTGGTTGTCCTGGTCGGCGAAGGGGCTGACCCAGAACCCTCGACGCAAGGCCGTGATGTAGAACGAGTCGAAGTTGGTGTTGCCGACGTCGCTTTCGGTGGTGCTGGTAGAGTTCGCGGGCCCGTTGACCAGGGCCATCCCCTGCATCACGGCAGCGCCGGCGCTGGTGAAGGCATAGTTCTCGAAGTTGTTCGTGCCGGGATGACAGAACGACGCGAGCGGCCCAGCAGGACCCGGATTGGCGAGGATGGCATCGTAGAGCCCCGTGTAGTCGGTCTGCGCCACGAAGACGTCGAAGCGCCCGGGTTCCCAACCGAACAACACTGGCGCGTCGAAGATATTGACGTGCCCGTCGGTCGCGAGCCCCCACTCCTGACCATAGATGGCGACGAAGGCGCCATCCTCGTTGGCGGCCGCGGCCTCCGCCAAGCCTTGCTGGTAGAGCGCCGGTGTCATCGGCAGACCGCCAGCGGCATGGTTGTGATCGGTCACGGCGAGGAAATCGAGGGGTGTCTGCGCCGTGTTGCGTGCGTACTGATAGGCGGCAGCCGGTGTCGACACGCCATCGGAGTAGCTCGTGTGCGAATGCAAGTTGCCGAAGTACGGATGCAGAGTGGCGGTGAAATCGCGATACCCCAGTGGGGTCGTGCCGCTCGCGGCCGAGGGCACCGTCGTCGACAACGCCGACGTATTCTGGCAATCGAGCGTCTTGATGGCGAAGTAGTACGTCTGTCCGGGGTCGAGGCCGAAGACGGTCATCTGATGCAAGGTCCCGGGTGGACCGGGCAGCGGCTCGTTGAATGCGTCGCTCGCGGCATCGAAGTTGACCGAGGTGATCGGCGCCGTGCTGTACTTGACCAGGTGCAACAGCGCCGTGCCGGCGAGACCGTCGTTGCCGACCGCGTTCCATTCCAGATCGACTTCGCCCTCATACGCTCCGGTCGCCGCGCTCAGGTTGTTGACTGCCGCCGGCGCCGTGGCGTCGGCGGCGCAGTTCGACACGCCCTGTGTCGCGGTGCGCCAGGCGAAGTTGGGTGGCTCGCCGCCGTCGGGCAGGTTCGCCCATCCTTGTCCCGTCACGGCGGTGGTGGTGTAGCTCGTCGAGTACACCACGGCGGCAAGGTTCCCAGTCCGGTTCGACACCAGGTACACCGTGTCGCCCCCGGTGTTGTTCAAATACGAGGCGCCATTGGCCCCAGTGCCGCGCACGACGCGAAACTCGCCCGGCTGCAGGATGGCGCTGGTACCGAAGGCGGCGTCGAAGTCTTCCGGGATGCGGCGGCGAATCAAGGCGTCGTCGATCGTGGCTGCGTCCTCGATCGCCCAGCCCGTGACATTCACCGCGGTGCTCCCGGTGTTGTAGATCTCGACCCACTCGTTGTCGGTGTCGATCCCCACCGGGTCGGGAACCAGCTCGTTGAGCACGACCTGTGCATGTGTCTGGAGGGGGAAGGCGACGAGCCACAGGCTGAGGAGATGTGGGCGCAACGGCACTTCCAGGCTTCGGGTGGTTGAACGCGGGTATATTGTAGCAGGACGCGGTGCACCATTTGCAACGCGTTGTTGGGAAAAAGCGTCGAAGGGCACGAAAAGGATGGGGCTCGGGAAATTGCAGAGCGGCAGGCGGCGCGGGCGAACGGGCCTCCTGGTCGTCCTGAGCTTGGTGTCGGGGGGGTTCTGGCTCCGGCAGGCGGAAACCGCCTCGTTCGGGTCCTGTCCCCGGGACCCGATCCAGGTGCGCGTGAGCTCGACGAGCACAGCCCCCGCCTACGACACGGGTGACGAATGCCCACTCTGCCGGCCAGACCCGAGCATTCCCATCGTCCCCTTGACCGCCGCCGACGCCGACTCCCTCGGCCGGACCTATGCGGCCTTCAACGAAGCCTACCTGGCGCGCATGGATTCGCTGCTCACCGCCGGGGCTTTCGGTCCGCCGGAAAAAGGCGAATCGCGTCGAACCGCGCATCTGCTGACCCGCATGCTGACGATCAACTCGCTGCACTACATGATCGACTTCGCCACGGCACCCGACCGCATCTACGAAGCCTCGGAAGCGACATTGCGCCAGGCCTTCCAGCGCTATTCCGACCCCGGCATCTACCCGATCACGCGCATGCGGCGCGGGCGCATGGGGCTCGGCCACATCTGCGTTCGGTACGATCTCGACGCCCCCCTCGACTCCCTCACCTCCGTCGGCGGGGTGACCTTGCGCATCCGCATCGAAGAGGCAGACTTGGGACGCGGGCCACAGCGCATCCTCGTCCTCGAGGTGCCGACGATTCTCTTCAGCACCGTCGACGTGGTACTCACCGATCACTTCACCTGCAAGGCGGAGTGGAGCCGGAGCAGCGGTCCGCCGGCACCGTACGATTTGTATCTCTTCCACTCCGTCGAGGGCATGTACTTCCGCAAGTGGGGAATGCACCAACCCAAGGCGATCAGCTTCTGGTCCACACCACGCGACGTGACCCGGCTCAGTTTGCCGCGCACGCCGCTCGTGGGCAGCGCCGTCTACGTTCCGCACGTGCGCTTCGAGTTGCCATCGGTGTTGCCGGACGTCGGATTCGAGGATCTGCGTTTGGTGGACGTGCCGCAGCCGATCCTCAGCTTGCGCTACTTGGAAGCGCGCCGCTACCCGGACTGGATGCGCCGCGCCCAGCCACGTGGATTCAAAGATTGGGAGAGCTTCGGTCCCATCCCGCCCGATCTCCGGCTGCGATTCCCCGATCTCTAGCGACTCCCGTTGCCCCGCGGCTCCCCTGTCCGTTATCGTAGGCGCTCGCGTACGCTTCAACCGTTGCATGCGCGTCAACGCACCCAGGAGTGTGCCCATGCAAGTCGACGCCAAGAAGGCCCTGCTCGGCAGGCTCGGCATCGAGGAGAACAATCCCGGCGCCTGCACCGGCACATGGATCGAGACGCACGGCGAAGAATTCGTGTCGCTGGATCCGACCTTGGCGCGTCCGATCGCCAGCGTGCGGCGCGCCGGGCCAGCCGATTACGAGCAAGTGGCCGGGGCATCCAGCGCGAGCTTCGCCAGCTGGCGCATGCTGCCGGCGCCGCGACGCGGCGAGATCGTGCGCCAGCTCGGCAACCTGTTTCGCGTGCACAAGAGCGACCTCGGCGCACTGATCTCGTGGGAGATGGGCAAGATCCGCAGCGAGGGCGAGGGTGAAGTCCAGGAGATGATCGACATCGCCGACTTCGCCGTCGGATTGTCGCGCCAGCTCTACGGCCTCGCCATGCACAGCGAGCGCCCGCACCATCGCATGGCCGAGCAGTGGCATCCGCTCGGACCCGTCGGCATCATCACCGCCTTCAACTTCCCTGGCGCCGTGTGGGCGTGGAACGCCATGATCGCCGCCGTCTGTGGCGACAGCATGATCTGGAAGCCGTCGCACCAGACGCCGCTCGTGGCGCTGGCGGTGCAGAGATTGTGCAATCAGGTCATGCGCGACAATGGCATCGAGGGCGTCTTCAACCTCTGCATCGGCGACAGCCATGATGTCGGCGAAGCGATGCTCGCGGACCGCCGCCTGCCGCTGATCAGCGCCACCGGCAGCTGCCGCATGGGCAAGCGCGTCGCAGAAGTCGTGGGCAAGCGTTTCGGCCGCAGCTTGCTCGAGCTCGGCGGCAACAACGCCGTCATCGTCCTCGACGACGCCGATCTCGAGCTGGCGTTGCGTGCCGTCCTCTTCGGCGCCGTGGGCACCGCCGGGCAGCGCTGCACCTCGACGCGCCGGCTGTTCCTCCAACGCGGCATCGCCGATCCGTTCGTCGACCGGCTGGTGCGCGCTTACGGATCCGTGCGCATCGGCGACCCGCTGGATCCCGAAACGCTCATGGGGCCGCTCGTCAACGAGCATGCGATCGAGGACATGATGGCGGCACTGGGGCGCGCCAAGGCCGAAGGTGGCGAGATCGTCTCCGGCGGCAAGCGCCTCGAGCGCCCCGGGTACTTCGTCGAGCCGACTTTGGTGCGCAGTCCCCGGCATCTGCAGGTCGCACGCGACGAAACCTTCGCCCCGATTCTCTACATCTCCAGCGTCCGTGATCTCGAGGACGCCATCGAACAGCAGAACAGCGTCGACCAGGGATTGTCCTCGGCGCTGTTCACCCGCGATCTCGTTGCGGCGGAAACCTTCCTGTCGGCGCGCGGCAGCGACTGCGGCATCGCCAACGTCAACATCGGCACGAGCGGCGCCGAAATCGGCGGCGCCTTCGGCGGCGAGAAGGACACCGGCGGCGGGCGCGAAGCCGGCTCGGATTCCTGGAAGCTCTACATGCGCCGTCAGACCAACACGATCAATTGGGGGCGCGAGCTGCCGCTCGCCCAAGGTGTGCGCTTCGAGGTGGGGTAGGTAGCGGGGCGTGGCCGGAGCGCTACTGATCTTTGCATTGACGTACGCGCTCATCGCAGCGCGCCGCGTCGGCGTGCTGCGCCTGGCCCGACCGGCGGCAGCCATTGCCGGTGCCGCGGCCTGCGTGCTCGCCGGAATTCTGTCGCCAGGGGAGGCTTACGCCCGCATCGACGGCGACACGCTCGTCCTGCTGCTGGCGATGACGTTGCTCGGCGCTCATCTCGACCAGGCCGGCTTCTTCGAATGGGGCGCCGCACTGGCTCTGCGCTTCGCGCGCACGCCGCAACGCTTGCTGACGATGCTGGTGTTCTCGACCGGGATCCTCTCCGCCTTCTTGGTCAACGACGCCGTGTGTTTCTTCGTCGCCCCGGTGCTGGTCGCTCTCATCCGGCGCATGCATCTCGGCACGACGTTGTTCCTGATGGGCCTCGCCACCAGCGCCAACATGGGCAGCGTCATGACCATCATCGGCAATCCACAAGTGATGATCGTGGGATCGTTGTCGCAGATCCCCTTCCACGAGTACTTCTTCATCATGGCGCCACTCGGGCTCGCCTGCCTGGCGCTCAACCGCTTGCTGCTGCCGCGCTTCTATCCGCTCGAGCGCCGGGCCGCCGCAGCGTGGCTGCGGCAAGCGGATTCGCTCGAGGCGCCCTTCGACGACGCCGACGAGTTGCCGCTCGGGCTGCGCCGCACCATGGCGGTGAAGCTGCAGAAAGGTCTGCTGGTGCGAGCGAGCGTCTGCTGGATGCTGGCGTTCATCGGCTTCTTCGCCGGCCTCAACGTCGCCTGGTGCGCATTGGGTGCGTCGGCGCTGCTGCTGCTGATCGGCGGCTCGGACCCGCGAGCCGCGCTGCGGCAAGTCGATTGGGAGCTGCTGCTCTTCGTCGCCGGATTGTTCGTCGTGGTCGGGGCCCTGCGTCACGGCGGTGCCAGCTCCGCCATGCTCGAAGCGCTCCGTCCCTGGCTCGGGGAAACGCCGCTCGGCCAGTCGTGGGCGCTGGCGCTGCTGACATTGGCCGGCTGCACCATCTTCGGCAACATTCCGTTCGTGCTCGTGGCGAGCGAATGGATGCCGGAGTGGGGCGATCCTCGGCTGGGCTGGCTGATCCTGGCGATGGCGAGCACGTTCGCGGGCAATCTCCTGCTCGTGAGCTCCATGGCCAACGGTCTGGTGCGCGACGCCAGCGCCGAAATCGGCCGCTTGCGCTTCCGCGATCACCTGCGCTATGGCGTCGTGATCACGATCCTCACCACGCTCCTCGGCACCTTGTGGCTGCTCGCGATCTTGTGAGCGCTCAGGGGATCGCGTCCGGCTCGCCGCTCGGCGAGGCATGACGATGGATGAGGACCCAGCGCCCGCGCTGCTTGGCGAAGATATTGGTGGCGAGGGTGTTGGCGACTCGCGACCCGTCGAGGGTGAACGAGGAAATCCTCTCCTGACAGGTGACCACCGCGATCGGCCCATGCACGTTCACATCCGCCACGAGCGGCTCGATGGTGAATGCGATCGAGCGTGTGAACAGCATCCGCCAACTTTCGCGAATCGTGGCCCAGCCCGAGAGCATGCGCTCGCCCGGATGCAGGCAGTGCACGTGTGGAGAGTGTGCCCACAGCTGCTCGAGACGTAGCAGGTTCTGCGTCGACAATGCCTCGTAGAAGCGCTGGTTCACTGCGCGAACACGATCGGACTCACCTTGCATGGAACCTCCCTCCGGCGAACGCGGCAGTGTAGCAGACACCACGGGCGCCGACCACGGCGCGCCTCTACCCGGTGCTGTCGATGTCGCGCTCCAGCAGCGCGATGGCCGCACGCAGCGTCTGCGTCGCATCGCGGTGACGGTTGGGGTAACAAATGTCGCGCAGCGCTTTCTGCAGCTCGAGATCGCGCAGACAATGGACTTGCGCCTGCAGAGCCCGTCGTTCCAGCTCCACCATTTCGCGCTGCGGATACTCCGACTCTGCACCGCTCAGATAATCGCCGACGGTGCCGTCGATGCCGAGCAGGACATGCGCCAGAGCATCGCGTCGATCGCGCAACAAGCGCTGGTGTTCCTGTCGCACCAAGCTCCGCGACACCGCACGCATGGCCACGGCGACGAGGCCCGCCGCGAGCAGCAGCGACAACAGAGTCTGATCCCAAGCGATGGCGGCGAGCAGCGGGCTCGCATCGAGGCTGGTACACATCGTGTCTCCGCGCGCTACTTCAACCAGCGCAAGGTCGGCTCGACTTGCCCGGGCCAGCCGCTCCGGCCGGCGGCCGGGTCATTCCGGGCTCCGACTCGCTCCATCACCGCCAGATCCCAATCGCCGGCGACGCGTGGTGCCGAGGCCGGCGCCAGCACCAGCAGGATCGCAGCGCCGCGCGCCGCCAATGCCGGCAGCGCGAGCTCGTGGGTGCGGCCGGCCACCAGTTCGGGGATCGCGGCGTCGGCACCGGGAATCAATCGCCGCAGGACGCCGGCGCCCGATTCGTACACCAGCGCGATGGCATCGCGATCCGGCTCGATGACCAGCGAGGTCGGCGCCGGCGAAATGCGCGGCACCGGAGTGCTCGACAACGAGTCGAGCTCACCCGTGCGCAGCGCCGCCAGGCGCATCAAACCGACCTGTTCGGGTTCGGGCGCGCGCCGCGACAGATAGACGCCAAGCACCACCACGCCGACCAGGACGCCGAGAAAGGGCAGCCAGAGATCTGCGAGCCGGCGCGCAAGCCACGCATGCGGTGCCACTCGCTGGCGCTGACTCAGCTTGAAGGCGCGCCATTCGAGCTCGCGCAACGCGCCCTCGTCGCCGAAAGTCTGCTCGACCAGATCGGAGCAAGCAGAGCAGGCTTGCAGGTGGCGGTCGACCTCCGTCTTCTCCTCGCCAGCCAGGAGGTCGTAGCTCAGGACTTTGACCCCGAGCCGCGGATCGAGGCAACGATTCATGCTCCTCCAGGCCCCTTTGCCGGCGACCGCGCTCATCCTACCGCAGGGATCCGGGCCGAGCACCATCCCGCCACCACGGCCGAGAGCTCAGGACTTGCAATGCTCGGGGGCGATGTCCACCATCGCCTTGCCACGAGGAGGTCGCGATGCAGAAGCTGGTCTTGCGTTGGCTCGTCGCGGCGGCGGCCGTCTGGCTCGTCGCTTGGTTCTTGCCCGGAATCGAGGTCGGCGCCGGATCTCGAGGCGCGGTGACTGCGCTCGTGGGCGGCGGGATTCTCGCGCTCCTCAACTTGCTCGTGAAGCCCGTCCTCGTGTTCCTCAGCTGCCCGCTGGTGCTGATCAGCCTCGGATTGTTCCTGTTGGTAATCAATGCCGCGATCCTCCTCCTCGCCAGTCGCATGGCCCAGAACTTCGGCTATCCATTCCATGTCGACGGCTGGGGCAGCGCCATTCTCGGCTCGATCTTGATCAGCATCGTGACGTGGATCCTGTCGCGCGCGCTCACCGACGACGACAAGCGCCAGAAGAAGGAGAAACGATGACTCCGGGCACTCTCGTCGGTGTGGTTCTACTCTTCGTCGGGCTGCTCGACCTGGTGCTCGCCTTCGCCGTCGTCGGTCCGAGGCTGCCGGAGAAGAACCGCCGGCCGATGCAGCTCGCGCTCACCGTCGCCGCCGTCGGCACCCTCGTGCTGGGGGTCCTGTTCTTGACCGGGACGATCGGACCCGGCGCGGCTCGACATGCCTGAGGCGCCGGCAACATCCGGCGAGCGCCTGCTGCCGCAGGGTGTCATCCGCTGGTGGCGGAACGGCGCCGTCCGTGCGCCGGCGCTCTATCTCTGCGCCCACGGCGCCGGGGCTCCGTCGAGCAGCGTCTTCATGCAAGCGGTGAGCACGGGGCTGGTGCAGCGCGGCATCACCGTCGTGCGTTTCGATTTTCCCTACATGACGCGGGCGACGCGCGGGCGGCGCGCGCTTCCCGATTCCGCCGACGTGCTCCTCGAGAGCTGCCAGGCCATGTTGGACATCGTCCGATCCGGCGACGCGACGGACGGTATCGCTCCCGCGCGGCTCGTCGTGGGCGGAAAATCGATGGGGGGTCGCATGTGGTCGATGCTCCTCGCCAGCCAGGCGCCGCCAGCGATCGCGGCGGCGTTGTACCTCGGTTATCCACTGCATCCGCCCGGAAAACCCGCGCGACTGCGATCGGCACACCTGCAATCCATCCTCGTGCCGCAGCTCTTCATCTCCGGCAGCCGCGATTCTCTCGCCCGGCTCGAACTGTTGCGAGCGGCCGTGGACACGATCCCCCGTGCTCGCCTGCACGTCGTCGAGGGTGGCGATCATTCGCTGGCGCTCGGCAAAAAGCGACCGCTCGACGGCAGCGACACCTGGCTCGATGTCGCGGCTGGATTCATCCGCGACCCGGGCTGAGGGTCCAGTTCGATTGGCGAATCCCCCTCGCCGGCATTAGAATGTGCTTCGGCTCATCGCGAATCTCGCCTTCCTATGGAGGACCCGTGCGCACTCGATCGCTCTTGTCGCTGGCAATCGCGTGGGGGATCGCCACGTCCCTGTCTGCGGCCGCGGCCGAAACCGCGCCTGATGGTGCGACGGTGGTCTACGAGGTCCCGGCCAAAGGGCCGGTGCAGCTGCAGAAACTGATCGCGGCCGGCTTCGACGTCCTGGCGCAGACGCGCGAGGGGACCTTGCACGTGGTTGCGCCCTTGGCACAGGCCGAGGACCTGCGGCAGATGTGCGGCTGGGCGCATGTTCTGCGCGGGCCGGCGGTCGGGCCACAGATCGACGCGCTCGACGCCAACCTCGGCGCCTATCGCACCTACAGCGAGGCGACCGCGGTGATGCAAGCCCTCGTCGCCGCACACCCGACACGCGCTTCGCTGATTTCCATCGGCCAGTCGATCGAGATGCGCACGATTCATGCGCTCAAGATCTCGGACAACGTCGCGACCGACGAGAGCGAACCGGAAGTGCTGTTCATGGGCTGCCACCACGCGCGCGAGCTCATGAGCGTCGAGATCCCGCTGCAGTTCGCCGAGTACTTGCTCGCCCAGTACGGCACCAATGCACAAGTGACACAGCTCGTCGACTCGCGCGAGATCTGGATCGTGCCCATCGTCAACCCCGATGGCTACGTCTACGTGCAGAACAATCACGTCGGCGACAGCACGACGTGGTGGCGCAAGAACCGGCGCAACAACGGCAACGGCACCTTCGGCGTCGACCTCAACCGCAACTACGGCACCAACTGGGGCTTCGACGAAATCGGTTCCTCGAGCACGCCGTCGTCACCAATCTATCGCGGCGCCTCGGCGTTCTCCGAGCCGGAAACGCGCGCCATCCGCGATTTCTGCGCCAGCCGCCACTTCGTGATGTGGCTGTCGTACCACAGCTACAGCGATCTGCTGCTCTACCCTTGGGGCTACGTCTTCGATTACACCGCCGACCACGAGCTGTTCCTCCGCCTGGGCGAAGAGATGGTGGCGTCGAACGGGTATCTCGCCGGCAATCCGGCCATGGGCGCGATCTACCGCACGAATGGCGGCAGCGACGATTGGGGCTACGGCGACCTCGGGACCAAGCCGGCGATCTATGGTTTCACGCCCGAGGTCGGCAGCTTCGCCGATGGCGCCTTCGCGCCGCCGGAAAACCTCATCGGTCCGTTTTTCACTTTGCTCCTGCCGATGAACATGAAATGCCTCGATCTGGCTGGGAACCCGCAGCGAGTGCTCGGCCCGGCACCCGCCACGATCACCAGCGTGGCGGCGACGCCGGACGCAGAGCTGGTGCTGCACTGGAGCGGCAACTTGGGCGGCGATCCGAACCCGGCCATGAGCTACGAGCTCGAAGGCTTTCAGATGCAAGGGTTCCAAGCTGCGAACGCGGACGCACCTTCGCCGTGGCTCGACCTGGCTGGCGGCTTCGCCACGAGCAGCGCGCGCGCCTTCTCCGGCAGCGGCAGCTACTACTCCGGCCAAGCGGACAATTTGTCCGCCACCGTGACGGTTGCCGCGCCCTATCGAGTCACGCCGGCGACGCAGACGTTCTCCTGCCGACTGTGGTACGCGATCGAGCTGGACTACGATTACGCCTACCTCGAAGTGAGCGAAGATCAGGGGATCGTCTGGCGCCCCATCGCCGGCAACGTCACCACGAACGCCAACCCCAACGGCGCGAACCTGGGCAACGGCATCACAGGGACCAGTCCCGGCTGGGTGCACGCCACATTCTCGCTCGCCGGTTACCTGGGGCAGGAAATCTTGCTGCGTTTGCGCTACGTGACCGATGGCAGTGTGGTCGAGGAAGGTCTGTATGTCGATGCGTTCGACGGCGTGCCTGCCTTCGGCCTGCACGGCCCGATCGCGAGCGGCATCGTCGGCACCAGCCACACGTTCTCACCCGCCGCCCAGGGCACCTGGACCTACCGCGTGCGCGGCACCGATGCGGATGGCGACGCGAGCCGCTGGAGCCTCGGGTTCGACGTCCTGGTCGACGAGGCGGTGGATGCAATGCACCTGCCACCGCTGTTCACGGCGCTGGCGCAGAACGTCCCGAACCCCTTCAACCCGTTCACGACCTTGATTTACAGTGTGGGCAGCGGGCGCGAAGCCGCGCGCGCGGTACGTCTCGAGATCTTCGATGCCAAAAGCCGCCGGGTCATGACCCTCGTCGACGCCGCGCTTCCTGCCGGCCAGTATCGCGCCAGCTGGAATGGCACGGACGCAGGCGGTACGCCGCTCGCCTCCGGCGTGTACTTCGCGCGTTTGCAGGTGGACGGCGAGCCGCCACAGTCGCGCAAGCTTCTGCTGTTGCAATGATCGGCCACCGCACGGGAGCGGCGCGCATCGAGTCGGCGCTCGCCGGCTGTCTCTACGCCATTCCTCTCACCGTGTCGTGGACGGTCGCGGGCGCGCACATCGCCATCGGCCTCGCCGCGGGGCTGGCGCTCGTCCTCGGTGCGGTCTGGCGCCGCTGGCCACTGGCGCGCACCCCAGCGGATGCGCCCTTCGCGGCCTTCGCGCTCGCGGCGCTGTTGTCCGCGCTCACGGCTCTGCCAGCCACGTCCGACCTCGTGCCTCTCAAGAAGCTGCTCTTGATTCCGATCGTGCACCTGTGCGCCAGTGCGCTGTGCAGCCAGCGTCGCCTGCGTCTGGGGCTCCGCTTCTTCGTCGGCGCCATCGCCTTGACTGCGCTCGTGTCGTCGAGCTTGTACCTGCTGCAACAACACGCGATCGGCGACCGGCTGCGAGCGACGACGCATTACATGACGCTCTCGGGCCTGCTGCTCCTCGCCTGGCCCATGGCGATCGCAGCCGCCGCAGCCCGGGGGACCATGCGCTACCGCCTCATTTACGCTGGAGCGGCAGCGGCACTGACCGTGGCGCTCGTGCTCACCTTCACCCGCAGCACGTGGCTCGCCATGCCGATCGCCGCCACGGTGATGTTGGCACGCCGCCGGCCGCGCGCGTTGTGGCTCGTACCGCTGTTGACCGGCCTCGCCCTCCTCGTCTTGCCACCGGCTTATCGTTCCCGGCTGCGCACGAGCTTCGATCCCACGCATCATTCGAACGCCGACAGGCTGGAGATGTGGCAGACCGGGCTCGCGATGTGGAAGGCGCGACCTTGGACCGGAGTGGGAATCGGCGATCTGCAACCCGTGTACGCCGAGTATGCGCCGCACGAGGTGCAGCGCATCTACGGCCATCTACACAACAATTGGGTGCACGTGTTGGCGACCATGGGAGCCATTGGTGTGCTCGCGTTCGGCTGGCTCATGCTGCAGTGTGGGAGAATCGTACATCGTGCAGGCGCAGCCCTCGCCGATCCGGAGCTCCGCGCTCTCGCTCTCGGGGGCTGGGGCGGATTCTGGGGTTTCCAAATCATGGGCTTGTTCGAATGGAACTTCGGCGATGTCGAGGTGACCATCGCCTTCTACTTCTTGCTCGGTCTCTTCGCCGCTGCGTCACGCGGCAGGCAGGGATGAACCCGAAAAGACAAAGCCCCGTTCCGAACTGGAACGGGGCTCGTGTGTCATTCCTGCGCGGATCGTGATTACCAGCGTTCCTTGCGACCGCCGCCACCATAGCCGCCCCCGCCGCCGCCGCCACC
>Ga0075428_100000560_pt1 | contig 38064 bp, 31 predicted proteins | sample RhiMetdeltSRZDD2_FD_75291 | JGI IMG/M metagenome (GOLD analysis project Ga0075428, IMG submission 75291) | Populus rhizosphere microbial communities from Tennessee, USA - Rhizosphere MetaG P. deltoides SRZDD2 | ecosystem: Host-associated > Plants > Roots > Rhizosphere > Soil | place: USA... | reverse complement strand
GGCAAGGCCGAGCAGATCACGTTCGACACGGGCAAGGAGGAGTATCCGCATCGATCGCGCGACGGCGTCATCGCGTTCACGTCCGATCGCAGCGGAAAGGACGCGATCTGGTTCCGTCATCCGAACGGAGAAATGAAACTGCTTCTCGCGCTGGATGCCATCGGTCAGGCGCGCTGGTCTCCCGACGCCACACGCATCGCCTACCGGTTCACGAATGGCGGCGCGACGACCACGTTCGTGCGCGATCTGCGCCGCGGCCTAACACAGAAGATCGCCCGTCTCGCGGAGACGCCGTCGTGGTCGCCCGACGGCACGCAGCTCACGTTCACGTGGTGGGAGAAGCAGTACAAAGGACAGATCCAGGTGCAGTCGCTCGCGACCGGCGCGCGCAAGCAGATCACGTCGCTGAATCTCACGACCAGCTATCCGACGTTCTCGCCCGACGGCCGATTCGTGAGCTTTCAGGCAACGCGCGATGACGGAACGCGTCACGTGTGGATCTCCGAAGTGGCGACGGGCCGCACGCGGCAGCTGACGACCGGCGTCTCCGAAGACTCGCACCCGCAGTGGTCGCCGGTCGATCCCGATCGGATTCTCTTCGTGCGCAATCACGAGAACCTGATGACCGTGAGCGTCTCGACCGGAGCAGTGCGACCACTCACGCACTACGCCGAGCCGAACCTCGTGCTCGACTATCCGGCCTGGTCGCCGGACGGAATGAAGGTCGACTTCAGCATCGCGCGCAAGCGCGGGGATCTGTATTTGATCGAGAGCGAGTGATCCCTTGTCATCCCGAAGCGTAGCGAGGGACCTGGGCGGGTGCGCGGCGCGGGTCTCGTGCCACCCGCACACCCAGGTCCCTCGCTCACGCTCGGGATGACAAGCATGTACGCTGCGCGACGCATGCGCATCATCATTCCCGACGACTACCAGGACGCCGTTCGCCATCTCGATTGCTTCGCGAAGCTGGTGGGGCATGAGGTCACGATCTTCAACGACACGGTGAAGGATGTCGATGCGCTCGCAGAGCGGTTTCGCGACGCGGATGCGCTGGTGCTGATTCGCGAGCGCACGCAGATCACGGACGCGTTGCTCGACAAACTTCCGCGATTGAAGGTGATCAGCCAGACGGGGAAGGGCGCGGCGCACATCGATCTCGATGCGTGTGCGCGGCGCGGTGTCGAGGTTCTCGTCGGCACCGGTTCGCCGATTGCGCCCGCGGAGCTGACGTGGGCGCTGGTGATGGCGGCGATGCGGTTCATCCCGCAGGAGGTCGCGTCGCTGCGCACCGGACACTGGCAATCGATGTTAGGCCGGGTCCTGCATGGAAGGACGCTCGGCATCTGGGGCTACGGAAAAATCGGAAGCAGGGTCGCGGGTTATGGACGCGCGTTCGGGATGACCGTCCTCGTGTGGGGAAGAGAAGGCTCGCTCTCGCGCGCGCACGCCGATGGGTTCACGACGGTCGACGATAAGACCGCGCTCTTTGAGCGCAGCGATGTTCTGTCGCTGCATCTTCGCCTCACGAAGGAAACGCGCGGCGTCGTGACGAGCTCCGATCTCGCGCGCATGAAGCCCGACGCGCTGCTCGTGAACACCAGCCGCGCGGAGCTCATCGAGTCCGGCGCACTCGAGTGCGCATTGCTCGCGGGCCGTCCCGGTTTCGCAGCCGTCGATGTCTACGAGCAAGAGCCGGTCCTCGGCGCGGATCATCCGCTGCTCGCGATGCCCAATGTCGTGTGCACTCCCCACCTCGGCTATGTCGAGAAGGACAGCTACGAGCTCTACCTCGGCCAAGCCTTCGACAACCTTCTGCAGTGGAGCGTAAGCGGTTCGCCGTAAACGGTTCCATAGGGGTCACCTCCGCGACCTCTGATGGGTCAAATCCTGGGCGCTCGGCGCAGTGATTGATCCGCCGGAAGTACTTGTGTCCAAACGGTTAACCTGAATTAAGCGGTGATGGATCAGCGTCTTACCGCACTTCGCGCGTGAGCCAGCCGGATGGCCCGCGAATTGGAATTGGCTAATCCACTGAATGGCGACTCAGGAATCTAGACCTCTTCTCGAAGCGCACATCGTGGCGGGATCCGCGGGCGCGTTCGCCGTCGACATCGACGATGCCGGCGCCGCGCTGCGTGAGGAAGAAGCGTTCCGCTTCGTCCTCCATTACTACGCGCGCGTCCTGTTCGAGCTCGTGCGGACGCAGCGATCGGTTCGCCAGCTCCCGCAGTGGATGTCGCACATCGCGCAGAGCGCGCTCGATCGCGATGCCGATCTCTTCGCGATCGCGCGAGTGGAAGGGTCTCTCGTTCGCCACATCACCGCGCCCATCGCCGAGGCTTTCGTCACGATGCGCGTCTCCGGCGTTCGTAATCGCGAGGTGATCGGAAATCTCACCGCGCTCCGCGGCAGCACGCTTGCGCGCTCGACGCTCGCCGTCTGCCAGGCCGTTCTTCCGCGACTCTCCCCGCCCATGCGCGACAGCGTTCCCGCCGCACTCGCGAACATGAACGCGTCGTACGAAATGACGCATCGCTACGCCGATCCCAACTCGCAGCACGAAGTGCCGGTGCTCGCGTACTTTGCCGCGAGCTTCGTGTAACGCGCGCTTGTCATCCCGAGCGTAGCGAGGGACCTGGTGGGCTGGGAGGCTCGATACGCGCGCCACCCGCACGCCCAGGTCCCTCGCTACGCTTCGGGATGACAAATTGGCCTAACGCGCCTTCGCTTTCACGACCTCGCTCAACGTGTCCGCCTTCGACTCATCGCGCTCGAGGTGCGGATAGCGCAGGCCGCCGCGGTAGTCGACTGCGTAGGTGTGGAACCAGTCGTTGTTCTCGACGAGCAGCTCGATCGGTTCCTTCGCGCGCAGCGCGGCTTCCATCACCTCGCGCGTCCATCGACGTCCGTTCACCGCGATCAACTTCGTCCCCGGCGCGATGCCCGCGTTTGCCGCGGGAAGTCCGGCGATCGCGTCGCGGATCGTGCCGTCTTCGCGCAGCGAGATGCCGAGGGAATATGTTAGGTCCTGCGATTTTCCGCGCTCCTCGCCGGCCTTCATCACCGCGTTCGGTGTCTCGTTGAAGACGAGCTTCCATCCGCCGTTCGTGATTCCCGCGCTCGGCGCATGCGGACTCACGGAGCGCAGGCGCTCGTCGAAGTGCGCGCGCCAGTCGTAAGGCGCGACCGCGTTCAGCGTCGCGATCACATCGTCGTACGTGTACGGCTTGACCGCGACCTTGCCCGTATCGCCGCCGTGGAAGCGGCGCAGAAAATCATCGAGCGACGCGCGTCCATTCGTCTTCTGACGGATGATCGCGTCGGCTTCGAGCCACAGCAGCGTCGATTCCGCGTAGTAGTCCGCGCTGCGCCTAACACTGCGCCACGCGTCGGACGCGCCCAGGAACGTTTGCGCCGCGACGGCCGTGTCTTCGAGCGGACGCCACGTGCGTCCCGGCTGAATGTCGAAGCCCGCCGCGATCGTCGCGAGATTCTCGCGGTAATACTCCGGCGTCCAGAGTCCTGCGCGCGTCGCCAGCAGACCGCCGAGGTAATCGGTGAGACCTTCGTAGACCCAGAGAAGATTGCCTTCCATCGGCTGCTGATAGTCGGGACTGAGCATGTTCGCGGGACGGCGATACTTCCCGTTCCACGAATGCGCGTACTCGTGCGCGAGCAGCGACGCCAGACCGCGAAGTCCCCAGTCCTTCTGCAGCGTCGATTCTTCGCGCCGGTTGTCGCTCGACTCGTGATGCTCGAGTCCGAAGTGTGCGACGTCGTCGCTGAGCGTCAGGAGCCAGTCGTATTTGCGGAAGTGATACGCGCCGAACAACGCGCCGGCCTCGGCGACCATGCGGCCGTAGTCGTCCGCAAACGTCGAAGGCGTTTCGAGCGCTGCGCGACTGTCCGCGGCGAGATCGATGCGGTGTTGCGGAGCCGATCCCGAGGAGAGAGGAACGACTTTCATGTAGCGGCCGATCAGCACCGGCGAGTCGATGTACGTCGTCAGCGACGCGCGCTCGAATTCGAGCGACGGGCCGCTGCCCGCTTTCTTCACCAGCGCCGTCGCGGCCGTCCAGCCTTCGGGCATGCGGATCGATCCCTCGACCATCACGTTGTCGCCGTTCGTCCCCGGAGGGAAGAGAAGCAGCGTGTTCCAACTGATCACCGCGAGATTCGGTGTGGCGCTCGCGGCGCCGCTGAAGCTCCGGCCCGCGGTCGGCGAGATGTAGGAGAGATCGACGTCGAGCGCGGTCGCACCCTTCGGCACGTCGACATGAAACACGAACATCTCGCGCGGATCGCGGCGCCACTCGACGCGCTGACCATTCGCGCTGATCTTCAGATTCACGAGATCCGTGATCGGTCCCGACGGCGCGTGCTCGCCGGGGATCCACTTCGCGTACGCGAGTCGCATCGGACCGGCGGTCGCGGGAATGGTGAGATGCGAATGAAAGATGCGTCGCGGCGCGTCGGTGGCGTCGAGCGCGACCTGGATCGTCTGGGCGTGAAGTGCGGTGGCGAGGAGTAGCAGGAGAGCCGGCAGCAATCTACGCATGCTCAGAGTGTATCGTCTCGACCACTTTCCCTCTCTCCATCACGACCACTTCCTCGCACATCACGCGCACCTCGTCCATCTGATGCGTGACGTAGATCATCGGAATCGCCAGCTCGTCGCGGATGCGCGCGAGGTACTCGAGCACGCGATCGCGCAACGCGAGATCGACGCCGGTGAGCGGCTCATCGAGAAGAAGGATCTCCGGCTCGCTGAGCACCGCGCGCGCGAGGGCCACGCGTTTGCGCTCTCCACCGGAGAGTCGCTTCACGCCGCGATCGAGAAGCGGCCCCACTTCGAGGATGTCGATGATGCCGTGGTGCGCTTTCGTCTTCGCACCATAGAAGATGTTCTGTCGCACGGAGAGGTGCGGGAAGAGCGCGTCGTCCTGCGGCACGTATCCGACGTGGCGCTCGCGCGGCGGCACGAACACCGTTTCATCGGAGACGACGCGTCCGTTCAACTCGACGCGGCCGGCAACCGGCCGTCGCAGTCCGGCGATCACTTCGAGCAGCGAAGTTTTTCCCGCGCCGGACGCGCCGTAGAGCGCGGTCGAGCGCGCGTGCAGCTCCAGCGACACTTCGAGCGTGAAGGGCGCGAGCGGCAGCACGACATCACGGATGGCGAGGCTCATGACTCCTTCGTAGAAACGCCTCCGCGGTCCACACCGCCGCGAATGCAATCACCACCGCAATCCCGACCAACCGGAACGCCTCGGCGTCGCGTCCGAGCTGCACGTGGTCGTAGATCGCCAGCGAGAGCGTCGTCGTGCGCCCGGGGATGTTTCCCGCGACGAGGATCGTCGCGCCGAACTCGCCGATCGCGCGCGCGAACGCGAGCAACATCCCACTCACGATGCCACGCGCCGCGAGCGGAAGGGTGATGGTGAAGAACACGCGCGCGTCGCGTGCGCCTAACGTGCGCGCGATCTGCTCGAAGCGCGGATCGACTTCCTCGAATGCGACGCGCGCCGCGCGCACGAACAGCGGAAACGACATCACCACCATCGCCAGCACGACCGCGCGCCACGTGAACACGACATCGAACGGCAACCACTTGCCGATCGCTCCGCGCCGTCCGAAGAGCTCCAGCAGAATCAACCCCGTCGCGACCGGCGGCATGACGATCGGCAATGCGACGAGCGTCTCCACGAGCGACTTCCCGCGCCACGCGAACCGCGCGAGCAGCCACGCCACGAGCATGCCCGGCGGAAGGATCAAGAGCGTAGCCGCCCCCGCCGCACGCAACGTAATCCCTAACACGCCCCGATCACTCCTATAGGCCCTATAGGCCCCATGGGCCCTATAGGGCCCATGAAACCCATACTCCGCAAACACGCGCATTGCTTCACGCGAAGTGAGGTACCCCAACAACCTTCTCGCCCCGACCTCGTTCTCCGCCCCGCGTACCACCGCGAACGGATACGAGATCGGTGGTCCTTCTTCGCGAGGCACGCGATACGCGATCGGTTCATTGCGCACATCGCTCGCGTACACCACCGCCGAATCCACGTTGCCGGATTTGACGGCGGCGAGCGCGCCGCGCACGTTTTCGGTCGGGATCACCTTCGGTGCGATCGCGTTCCACTGTCCGATGCTCTCGATCCATTTCCGCGCGTAGATCCCCGCCGGAACGCTCGCGGGATCCGCGAGTGCGACGGAGCGCGCCACGCGCAGATCCTTTCCGACGACGACGAGCGTGTTCGACAACACGCTCGTGCGCGTTTCTTCGACGATGCGTCCTCGGCTCGCGAGCGCGTTCATCTTCTCTTCATCCGCGGAGAGAAACAGATCGGCCGGCGCGCCCGCTTCGATCTGACGCGCGAGCGTGCTCGATCCGCCGAACGTGAACACGACGCGCACGCCGGTCCGCGTCTCGTACGCCGGCGCGAGCTCGCGCAATGCGTCGCTCAGGCTCGCGGCCGCGAAGACGCGCACTTCACGCGCCGATGCCAGAGGCGCGAGCGCGAGCGCGAAGCAGATCCATCGCAGCACCGATGTATTCTGCCACGTATATCGCTCAGATCTCGCGCTTCATCGCCTCCCAGACGGTCTCGATCGACTTCGATGCCTTCGTCTCCATCTGTCGATAAAGCTTCAGGATCGTCTTGCCGCGCCGCGTGAGCTGCGCCCCTCCCTGATCCGGACCGCCACGCTCTTTCTCGACCAGCGGCGAGCGGAACGCACTGTTCATCGTCCGCACGAGGTTCCAGGCGCGCATGTACGACATCTCCAGCTCCTCCGCCGCCGCGCGGATCGATCCCGTGCGCGCGATGGCATCGAGGAGATCCGCTTTTCCGGGACCGAGGACGATCGTGCCGTCGTCGCGGACGATGCGGATGCGGGGACGCAGCGCGTAACGCACGCCCTGATGATAAACGTGCGATCATCCAGGCGATGAAAACGCGGGTCGCAGCGATCACTCTCGCGCTCTTCCTCACCGCATGCGCTTCGGTCGGACCGCAGGTCGTCGAAGCCGTGGTCTCCGACCGCATCTTCTGCGGCCTTAACATTCCTGGGGGCGGCGCCGTTACGCAAGCTGACATCGATCAGTTCATCGAAGAAGTTGTCACGCCTCGGTTCCCCGATGGCTTCACCGTCTGGCGCGCCAAAGGCCAGTGGCGCGGCGGCAACGAAGAAACGCTCGTCATCGAGATCCTCCATCCCTACGACGCACGCTTCGACCGCGCCGTCGAAGAGATCGCCGATGAATATCGCACGCGCTTCAAACAGGAAGCGGTGATGCGCGTGTCGATCCCGGCGCGGATGGACTTCGTGCGATAGGTGTTGGGTGCTGGGTGCTGGGTGCTGGGTGCTGGCGGCTTCTCGCGAGTGGCCCTTTTCCTCGCAAGCCCGCCAGTACCCAGCACCCAACACCCAGCAGCATTGCTGGCGACACATCTACAATGACGCGCAACGTGTCCGCCTACGCTCCCACCTCCCGCCGCCCGATCGCGAACGTGTTTCGACGCACGGCCCGCGCGGCCGTCGATGTCGCGGTGCGGATGCGCATCCATCCGGATGTCTTCTCCTACGGATCGATCGTCGCGGCGCTGGTGTCGGCGTTTTTCTTTTGGCGCTCGCGCGAGACGCCGATGCTTCTCATCGCCGCGATCGCGTTCGCGTTCCTGCGTCTGTGGCTGAACATGTTCGACGGCATGGTCGCGCTGGCGGCGGGGAAGGCGTCGAAGAAAGGGGAGATCGTCAACGACCTTCCTGACCGCATTTCCGACGTCGTGATCTTCGCCGGCGTCGCGCACAGCGGGTGGTGCAATCCGTTTCTCGGGTACTGGGTGGCGATCTTCGCGGTGATCGTCGCCTACGTCGGTCTCTTCGGTCAGGCCGTCGGCGTGCGTCGCGAGTTCAGCGGCGTGATGGCCAAACCGTGGCGCATCGTCGCGCTGAGCATCGGCGCGCTGGCGGCGTTAGCGGGAGTACAAACGCCGCAACCATTGACGGTACTCGACTGGACGCTGATCGCGATTCTGATCGGCTGCGTGCAGACGATGGTCATCCGTCTCGTGCGAATCGTGCGCGCCCTATGATCCGCATCTATCTCTACATCGCGGGCGGTCTGCTCCTCTTCGCCGGCACCGCGATCGCGATTCTGAAATTCGGCTTCAAGAAAAATGCGGAACATGCGTGGCACGCCTTCCGCGGCTGGCTGTTCATGATTCCGCTCGTCGTCGGCGCGGTGCTGTTAGGCCGGGTGGCAACGATCGCCTTCTTCGGTCTCGTCGCCCTCGTCGGTTTCACCGAGTTCGCGCGCGCCACCGGTCTCTATCGCGATTGGTTCATCACCGGCTTCGTCTACCTCGGCATCGCCGCGATCACGACCGTCACCCTCGTCTCGCCGCCCGATGAACCGAACCTCCTCGGCTGGTACGGCATGTTCATGGCCTTGCCGGTCTACGTCGTCGCGGGCATTCTGCTGATGCCGATCCTTCGCGATCGCACGAAGGGTCAGCTCCAGATGGTGGCTCTCGGCGTCGTCGGTTTCATTTACGTCGGCTGGATGTTCGCGCACCTGCCCTTCCTGGCCAACGGCCGCAACGCCTCGGGCTACATCCTCTTCTTATTGTTCTCCGTGCCGCTGACGGACGTCGCCGCGTTCACGTTCGGGAAAATGTTAGGCCGCCACAAAATGCGCCCGAACATCTCGCCGAACAAAACGTGGGAAGGCTCGTTAGGCGCGTTCGCGGTGGGCATGGCCCTCCCCTGGATCTTCCGCTTCTCGCTGCCGGGCTTCGGCACGCGCGAGCTCGTGCTCGCCGGAGTGATCGTCGGCATCGGATCGCAGCTCGGCGATCTCTCTATCAGCGTGATCAAGCGCGACATCGGCATCAAGGACATGGGCACCTTGATCGAAGGTCACGGCGGCGTGCTCGATCGCATCGACAGCCTGATTTACGTCGCGCCGCTGTTCTTTCACATGACGCGGTTCTACGTCGGGCTTCAATGATGGATGACTGGGAGTACCGTCCGACCGCGGACTTCGACAAATCGCCGATCGACAAACTGCGCACGTTTCCGCGTCAGCCGGACATGTTCGTGTACGCGATGCGGCTGGTGCTGCATGCCCTGATGCGCGCGTGGCTGAGGATCTACCATCGCCTGCGCATCCGAGGACGCGAGCATCTGCCGCTGGACCGCCCGTTTGTCATGGTCGCGAATCACAGCAGCCATCTCGATGCGGTCTGTCTCATGTCCGCGCTGCCGCTGCTGAGCATCCAGAAGAGTTATCCCGCCGCCGCGAAGGACTACTTCTTCACCTCGATGTCGAAGATCGCATTCTCCGCGATCGTGATGAACGCCATGCCCTTCGATCGCCGCGAGAATCCGCGCGACAGCCTCGACCTCTGCCGCGAGCTCCTCACGACGCCGGAGCACGTGCTCATTCTTTTCCCCGAGGGAACGCGCACGACGACGGGCGAGCTCGGAGCATTCAAGCCCGGCATCGGATTTCTCGTCGCGGGCACGAAGATCCCCGTTGTTCCGTGCTACCTCGCCGGCGCGTATCGCGCCTGGCCGAAAGGCGCTTGGATTCCGCGGCCATTTCGCTTGGAACTGCGCATCGGCGCACCGCTCACCTTCGACAAAGAAGATGCGAAGATGATCGCCTCTCAACTCCGCGAAGCCGTCTCCCATTGTCATCCCGAAGCGTAGCGAGGGACCTGGGCGGATGGAAGGCCCGAGTCTCGCGCCACCACCCGCCCAGGTCCCTCGCTACGCTTCGGGATGACAGAATAGGTCCCATGCACGAGCTCCACGCCCCGATCGACCCCGAGACCACGCTCTTCTATCGCGCCTGGCTCCCGCCGAATCCGCGGAAGGCGCTCGTCCTCGTGCATCGCGGCCACGAGCACTCGGGGCGCCTCGAGGATGTCGTCGAAGAGCTCGGATACGGCGACGCGGCGATCTTCGCGTGGGACGCGCGTGGTCACGGACGCTCGCCGGGCGATCGCGGATATGCGCCGAGCTTTTCGCAGCTGGTGAAGGATCTCGACGCATTCGTGCGGTATGTCTCGAAGCAGCACAACGTGCCGATCGAGAACATGGTCGTGTTAGGCCACAGCGTCGGTGCGGTCACTGTCGCCGCGTGGGTGCACGACTATGCGCCGCCGATCCGGGCCATGGTCCTCGTCACACCGGCATTGAAAGTGAAGCTCTATGTTCCCTTCGCGCGCACGGGACTGAAGCTGCTGCAGGCGCTGCGCGGCGAACGCAAGTCGTACGTGCAGAGCTACGTCAAGCCGAAGATGCTCACCCACGACGCGGCGCAAGCGCGTCGTTATGCGGACGATCCGCTGATCACGCGCGCGATCGCCGTCAATGTGTTGCTCGATCTGTACGAGATCGCCGAGCGCATCGTCGCCGACGCGGGCGCGATTCGCGTTCCCGCGCTCGTCCTCTCCGGCGGCGCCGATTGGGTCGTCGACGTCGATGAGCAGAAGAAGTTCTTCGACGCTCTCGGATCTTCGAAGAAAAAGTATCGCCTCTTCCCGGGCATGTATCACGACCTGCTGCACGAAGCGGGACGCGGCGAAGTGTTGTCGGAGATTCGCACATTCATCGACGATGTCTATGAGAGCGATGCGTCGCGCGAGCCCCTGTTGCATGCGCATCGCGACGGCTACACGAAACGCGAGTACGACGCGCTGGAGAAGCCGGCGGCCGCACTGAAGAAGCTCGCCTTCGCAACGCAACGCGCCACGCTGAAGACTCTCGGCAAGCTCAGTCGCGGCATCCGCCTCGGCTGGGAAAGCGGGTTCGACTCCGGCCGCTCGCTCGATTACGTCTACGAGAACGAAGCGCGCGGCGATCTCCTCGTCGGAAAGTTCATCGACCGGACGTATCTCGACAGCATCGGCTGGCGCGGCATCCGCCAGCGCAAGAAAAATCTCGAGATGCTCCTCGAGCGCGCCATCGAGCGGACGCGCGCGAACGGAAACGTGCGCATTCTCGACGTTGCCACCGGCTGCGGGCGTTATGTGCTCGATGTCGTGGTCAAGCACGGCGAGGCGACCGCGTACCTGCGCGATTTCACGCCGGCGAACGTCGAGCAGGGGAGAGGGATCGCGGAAGAGATGGGACTCACCTCGCGCGTAACGTTCGAGCAGGGCGACGCGTTCGATGAGGAGAGCCTCGCCGCGATCAAGCCCGCGCCGTCGATCGCCATCGTGTCCGGTCTCTATGAGCTCTTCGGCGACAACGAGATGGTTCTGCGCTCCCTGCGCGGCATCGCGCGCTGCCTGCGCGACGACGGATTTTTGATTTACACCGGCCAGCCCTGGCACCCGCAGCTGGAAATGATTGCGCGCGTCCTCACCAATCGCGACGGCCAGCCCTGGATCATGCGCCGCCGAACGCAGGAAGAGATGGACGATCTCGTGCGCGCGGCGGGATTTCGCAAAATGGAGATGGAGATCGATCGCTGGGGAATCTTTACCGTGTCCCTGGCATCCAAGCTCTCATGAGCTCCACCTTCCGCAGCGCAATGTTCGGCATCGCCATGACCCTCTTCTCCTGGTACGGCCCCTGGGCCTGGCCCGCCGCACCGGCATTTTTCGTGCTGGAAAAATTTTTCGGCGGCAGCTATCACGAGCTCCCCTTCGCCGGCCGCGCCGCAGTGCTGGTGCTGCTCATCATTGTGAATGTTGCGGCGTGGGGAGCGGTAGGGTGGTTGATGACGCGCCCGTTAGGTCTCTATCGCCGCGTGAAATTCAAGTCATGAAAGCGAATTTTCCGAGTCCCGTCCCTGAGATCCCCGTCAGCGACATCAACGCCGCCTTGACGTACTACGAACGTCGCCTCGGCTTCACCATCGATTGGGGCGATCAAGAAGGTGGCATCGCAGGCATTTCCAAAGGGAACTGCCGGCTGTTCCTGACCAACGCTGCGTTTCGCGAGCATTACGGCAACACTGGCCCGGTGGTGATCTGGCTGAATCTCGACAGCAAAGAAGAAGTGGATGCGCTGTACGAACAATGGCGTGCGAATCAGGCAAAAATCATTTCGTCTCCGGAGTCCAAGCCCTGGGGCCTGCATGAATTCACCGCCGCGGATCCGGACGGCAATCTGTTGCGCGTTTTCTACGACTTTGCGACTCCGGAGCGTGAGAAGGAAGCCTAAGAGAAGTGGCTGAGCAAGCGTTCGCGAACAATCCACGGGTCCGCTTGCGGAAGCTCGCCGAATTCGCGAAGTAGCGCGTATCCTTTCTCCATCCGACTACGCGCTGGTGATCGTCTCGGTCCCTACGAGATCCTTGGTCCTCTCGGGGTGGGAGGGATGGGTGAGGTGTATCGCGCGCGCGACGCGAAGCTCGCCCGCGACATCGCGCTGAAGATTCTTCCCGCGGAGCTCTCGTCGAACGCCGAGGCGCTGCGGAGGTTCGAGCAGGAAGCGCGGTCGGCCTCGGCGCTCAATCATCCGAACATCGTCACGATCTACGACATCGGCCACAGCGACGATGTCGCCTGGATCGCGATGGAGCTCATCGACGGAACCGATCTGCGCACGATGCTCGCGCGCGAGCCGATGTCGCTCAAGAACGCGCTCCGCATCGCCGTGAAGGTGGCCGACGGACTGGCGGCCGCGCACGAGCGCGGCATCGTGCATCGCGACCTCAAGCCCGACAACGTCATGATCACGCCCGAGGGCTTCGTCAAGCTCCTCGACTTCGGACTCGCGAAACAGTTCCGGATTCTCTCGTCCGACGAGACCACGATTCCGCAGACATCGCCTGGCGCGGTGTTCGGCACCGTCGGCTACATGTCGCCCGAGCAGGCCATGGGGAAAGAGATGGACGCGTGCTCCGATCAGTTCTCGTTCGGCGTGATGCTTTACGAGATGCTCACGCGCGCGCGGCCGTTCGAGCGCGCATCGAAGGCGGAGACGATGGCCGCGATCATTCGCGATGCCGTGCCGCCGCCGTCGTCGGTGAACGAGGCGCTTGGCCACGATCTCGATCGCATCATCGCGCGATGTCTGGCGAAGGATTCGCGCCAGCGCTATGCCTCGACGCGCGACCTCGCGCACGATCTGCGCGAAGTGCGCGACGGCATGACGCACGGCTCGGGCCGCGCGCCGGTGTCTCACAAGACTCCCGCACCTTGGAAGGCTCCGGGGCAGGTCCGCGGACTGCGATCGGTCATCGCGGCGATCGTCGTGCTCGCGATCCTCGCCGGCGCGTACGTCATGTGGAAGCGTCGCGATCGCGCGCTGCACGATGTCACGTCGATTGCCGTTCTTCCGTTTCGCGATCTGAGCGCAACTCCGGATGGACGCATCTTCGCGAACGGAATCTCGGAGATCATCGCGGCGCGACTGGCCGAGCTGCGCGGTGTGCGCGTCGCCTCGCCGTTCGACGGCGCGGGCGTGTCGGGCGACGACGTGCGCACGATGGCGAAGCGAACCGGCGCGCAGGTCATCGTGCGAGGAACCGTGCAGCGCGAGCGCGGCGAGGTTCGCGTGTCGTATGCGCTCCTCGGCGCGCGCGATGGCGGGACGCTCGCGTCGAAGACCGTCACTCGTCCGGAAACGGAGCTCTTTGCGCTCGAAGACGCCGTGGTCTCCGATCTGATCGAGACCCTCGGACGTCCCGCGCCACAACACGCGCGCGCCGTTGCCACGACGCTCGGTCCCGACGATCAACGTCGCTTCATCGAAGCGGTCGGTTTGCTGCAGGGCATGCGCAAAGAAGAATCGGTCGACCGCGCGATCGCGACGCTGGAGTCGCTGCTGCGCAATGCGCGCGACTCCGGTGCAGTGAACGCGCTGCTGGCGCGGGCGCTTCTGTATAAATCGACGCTCGCGCGACGACCGGAGCTCCTCGAGCAGGCGATGATCTACGCAACGCGCGGTGTCACGCTGAGCGCCAATGATCCAGAAGTCCATCTGACGATGGGGCGTTTGCTGAATGCGTCCGGACAATACGCGGACGCCGTGAAATCGATCGAGCGCGCGCTTGCACTTCGCCCGGATCAACACGGCGCAATCGTCGCCCTTGGCAATGCTTACCAGGGACTCGGTCGCGATGCCGATGCGGAGTCCATGTATCGCAAGGCCATTGCGTTGCGGCCAGACGCGGTCGGCGCGCGGATGGAGTTCGGCGCGTTTTGTTATGGGCGGGGACACTATGAAGAAGCCGTCACCCAGTTCCGGACGGCGAGCGATCTCGTTCCCGAGCTCTCGCTCCCGCACGCAAACCTCGGCGCGGCATTGCAGGCCATCGGACGTGATGACGAAGCGTTGGCCGCGTTCAAACGTTCCATCGCCATCAAACCGACCACCGCAGGATGGTCGAATCTCGGTTCACTACAGTTCTATCTCGGCCGGTTTGATGAAGCGCGTAAATCGTATGAACAGGCAGTTGCGCTCTCGCCGACAGATCCGGCGATGTGGGTGAATCTCGGCGACGCCTGCCGCATGACCAGCGCGCCCGAGCGAGCAACAGACGCGTATGCGCGTGCAATCAAGGCGGCGCGCGAAGTTCTCGCGATCAAGCCGAACGATGCCTATCAACATTCGCTCGTCGCGCTGTCGCTCGCTCGCAATGGCGACGGCGAAGAAGCCCAGAACGCGATCCGGCGCGCGCTGGAGATCAATCCGACAAACGCGTCGGTACTATACAAAGCGGCGGTCATCGCCATGTTGCGCGGTAACCCGGAGAGCGCGATGTCATGGCTTCAAAGGGCCATTGCGGCAGGCTATCCGGTCCCCGATGCCGAGCGCGATCCCGATTTCGCTGCAATCCGACAATCGCCATCCTTCCGCAATGCCGTAAAATCGAGCTCATAGTTACACAGACAGGAGGGTCCTATGTCCGAGGTACGCTCCCTGCCCCGGTTGCTCATTCTCCTCGTTGCGTCGATCTTCATCGCCACATGCGCGCAGAACAGCCGCGGTCCGGGCGCGACGGGACTTGCCGGTAACCCGTGCTCGAGCGGGAAGGGGCTCGTGAATCGCGAAGCGCCGATCGTTTGCATCGACGACACGAACACGAAGCTGACCATCGATCCCGATCCGGTCGAGGTATGGCACAAGCAGCGCGGCGGTGGCCCCGTCACGATTCAGTGGTTCACGAAGACAGGCGGTGGCACGATCGAGTTTCAGTGGCAGAAGGCGACATGTGTCACGAAGGAGGTCTGCACCACCGGGCACTGTACCGCGCAGACGTTGTCGACCTCCACAGGCGAGACATGCAAGTACGACATCCTCATGCCGGGCCATGACAGGCTCGACCCCGAGGTCGTCGTCAGCGGCTGCTGTTCTTAACCCGCGGACTCTCTCTTTCTCTCATAGTGCGCGGCCACTTTCGCGCGATTGCCGCATGCGCTCATGCTGCACCAGCGGCGGCGGTGCGCTTTGCTGATGTCGAGAAAATAGAGGATGCAGCGCGCGCCTTCGCATTGCCGCACGAGCGAGTGATCGCCCGCGCAGAGAAGGTCGGCCATCGATCGGGCGATGGGCGCGAGTAGCGCGTCCGTCGATTCGAATCGCCGCTTCTCGACGAGCTCGTAGCGCGAGTCGGTGGCGCGGACGCGAAGCTCGCCCGCGCCGATGTTGAGGTAACGGTTGATTTCGTGCAGCGCCGCGGGCGGCACCTTCGCGCCGCGAGCGATCGCGTCGACCGCTTTGCGCATCTCGGCGCGAAACGCTTTCACGTCGACGAGAAATCGATCGAGCTCCTTCGGCGACAGACTTCGGCGCAGCGACGCAAGCTCCGTGTCCTTCGCCACGCCTGCGCCGGCGAGCCACGCGAAGACGTCGGCGGGCGTCGTCAGCAGATCGACGCGCTCGCCGTCGCGGACGATCTCCGTATTGACGAAGTCGATGGCCAGCAGATCGCCGATGAAGAAAAAGGGGCTGTCCATGGCCTTCGAGTGTATCACCGTTGAAAACAGACTTGACAGGTTAGCGATCTGGATCTATCGTGTAACCGTTGTTAATCAAATTCAAAGGTTATCGAAAGGATTCTCCATGACCGCTCTTCAAACCGGACACATCGGACTCAACGTCACCGACCTCGCCGTCTCGCGCGGCTTTTACGAGGATGTCTTCGGCTTCGCCACCGTCGGACAATCCGAGGAGGCGGGCCGCCGTTATGCGTTCCTCGGCGATGGGCAGAAGCTCGTGCTCACGCTGTGGGAGCAGGGGAGTGCGGGCTTCGATCGCACTCGGTCGGGGCTGCATCACCTCTCGTTCCAGGTCGACCGCATCGAAGACGTGCGCACGGCCGAGTCGAAGCTGCGGGCGCGCGGCGTGAAGTTCGCGCACGACGGCATCGTGCCGCACGGCGAGGGAGCACAGTCGGGCGGCATCTTCTTCGAAGATCCCGACGGCATTCGACTCGAGATCTACGCGCCGGCGGGCGCAGGCGACAAAACCGCGCCGACGCCGGGCGCGCCGACGTGCGGGTTCTTCTGAGGAGCATGATCGTGAGCCGCGAGCCGTTTCACGAAGGTGAGCTCGAAGTGCAGCGCCGCGCGGGCGTCGCGTCGATGGCGGCGCGCGTCGGCGGCATGATTCGCTCCGTTCTTCCACCGGCTGCGCAGGAGTTCCTGCGCAGCCAGACGATGCTCATCGCCGGCGCCGCCGATGAGCGTGGCGCGCTGTGGGCGACGATCCTGACCGGAGCCGCGGGATTCGCCGCGGCCATCGACGAGACGCGCGTGCACATCGATGCATTGCCGGTTCTGCCGCGCGTCGACGCCGGCGCGGACATCGGCCTGCTCGCGATCGAGCTCGCGACGCGGCGACGAATGCGCGTCAACGGCGTCGTGACGTCGATCTCGGATCGCGGATTCACCGTCGACGCGCGCGAAGTCTTCTCGAATTGTCCGAAATACATCACTCCGCGGACGGTCGCATTGCCGGCATCGAATCGCGCACCATCCGCGTCGAACGCGTTGTCCGACTCACAACGCGCGTGGATCACCAACGCGGACACGTTTTTCATTGCGACGCAGCACACGGAGCGCGGCGCCGACGTGTCGCATCGCGGCGGCCCGCCGGGATTCGTGCAAGTATCGGACGACGGCTCGACGCTCACCTGGCCCGACTATCAGGGCAACATGATGTTCCAGACCCTCGGCAACCTCGCCCGCGACGACCGCGCCGGCTTGCTCCTCGTCGACTTCACCTCGGGATCGACACTGCAGCTCACCGGCCACGCATCGATCGAATGGAGCGGCGAGGAGAGAGCGGTGATGTTCCGGGTGAGGAACGTGGTTGAAACGCGCACGGCCGCCTAACAATCCGCCAGCTCCTTCTCGAAACGTTGCACGAAGAGCGCGACGTCGAGCCCATCGACGAGCGCGTGATGGACCTCGATCGCGACCGGCATGACGAATCGTCCGTTCTCTTCGGTCACGCGTCCGAACGTCACGCGCGGAATCGAGTCGTGCCTGGCCATCGCATTCGTGAACGAAGTGAATCGGAGCCACGGCAGCGTCGAGCCGTAAATCAAATCGTCCATGCCTGGCATCGCATCGAGATCGACATTCGCCTTCACGCGGGCGAACGTGGCCCGTCCGATCTCCTGGAATTCGCCGAGTGTCGGTGCGGGATCGAAGCGCGCAAACGCGAAGGTCTCGTCGGGCCGGAGAATCGTTGTGCCGATCGCGACCTCATCGTGCCGAATCACATGCTCACCGCGCAGCCGGAGTCGAAACGGCTCCGTCGCATTGATGGCGCGAAGCGCGAAGTACAGCGAGGCAAGAGAAAACGAGGTGTCCTGATCGAGCCGGCAATGCGTCCATAGCCGGGTGACATCGACATCCACAGTGACGCTGAAAAAAGGCTGCGCGGAGTGCAGAAACAGCTCGAAATGCGCTCGCCGTTTCCAGGTCGCGATGTCGAACGGCTCTTCCATCGGCCTTACACGAATGTCGTGAACTTCATGGCCAACGACGCGGAGCCGGCCGGCGTCAGTTCGGCGGATTCGCCGGCGGGTTGGTCATCTGAGGATCGATGTTGCGCGCCGTGCTTTGAGGCACGATGTTGCCCGCAGCGCTGGTGGGATCGATCTGCCTTGCCGTCGACGTGGGATCGACATTGCGCGCGGTGGTCTGCGGATCGATGGTGCGCGCGGAGCTCTGCGGCTCGATGTTGCGCACCGTGGAATAATTCGTCGTTTGGGGATTGGCGGCCGTAGCACGCGCCGCCTCTTTCTTCGAGCTCGAAGTCGTCGACGATGACGACGAAGGCACGCTCGGCCCGCCCTGCGGCGAGCCCTCCGCGACCGAGATCCTTCCTTTGCTCCCGGCGAGCATCTCGTTCGTGATCACCGGCGTCTTCGAAGCCTTCCGGTTCGTGCGCTTTGCCAGCGCGACGAGCACGGAATCCTGCGCGGCGAGCGTAGTGGTGACGAGCAGGAGCAGGGCGGCCTTTTTGATCATTTGCTCGAGAGTTTAGCCGATTCCGTTGGGATTGATGCATTGCGCATCGGTCCCGTCCGGTTGCGGGAGAGCCGCGGACGTTGGGCGCTGCGCTCAGAGTGGTGGCGGCTCGCCACGACTGTCGGACCAAACTGCAAGAACCTCAATCATCTCATCGGCTTCGAGCACTCGGTAATACAGATAGTGTTTGATCCGCGAGAGGTGTATGCGGCGAACACCGGGAAGTTCAACGTCTAACGCGCGAGGACCGATTTCCGGCTGTGCCAGAATCAAACGAAACACACGGGCCAACTCATCTCGCACCGCGGTTGGCGCCGCGGTCCGATTCTTTCGCCACCACGCGTTCAGTTTTCTGGTCTGTCGTCGTGCGAGCCGGCTGACATCAAGGCGAAAGAGCTTCGTCACTCGCCGCTCTGCAGCTCGCGCAGCAGTTCGTCCGCGCTGATCTTCTCTCCACGATCACATTCGGCGATTGCCTGAAGAAGGACTGCCTTGAGCTCGGCGCTCACTTCGAACCCTTCTTCATGATCATCAGCGATCAGCGTCACATCCGCGCCTTCAGGGAGCTCACCTTCGTAAACGATTTGGCCGTGTACCACCTTGCCTGAGGCAACTCGCATCTCGTGCATTCTACATCTCATTCGTTTGCACTTCGCGATTCCCGGCTACGGATGAGCAACGCGGGCGGCGGGACCGTTTCATTGAACTGTCACCCCTCTCCCCATCCTTACCCTCTCCACTCCGCACATTTCCGCATGTCTCTCCAATGCGGCGCGAACGCCGGGCACGGGTTCGTCGAGCCAGAGTTTGCGGACGATGAGGGCATTGTCTTCAATGCGTGCGTCGATGCGACCGATGAGGCGGTCGCGATGGAGAAGGGGACAGACGTACCAGCCCCATTTGCGCTGGGATTGTGGTTTGTAGACTTCCCAGACGTAATCGAAATCGAAGATGTGGCGGACGAGATCGCGGTCCCACAATAGCGGATCGAGAGGACCGAGGATGCGCACGCGATCGTCGTAATGGACGCGGCGGCGCTCGAAGAAAGAAGGGATGGCGAGATAGCGGCGATTGGAGTCTTCAATGGCGACGTCGACGAGCTCGCCGGAGGCGATCATTTCTTCGACGAGCGGCGAGGTGCGCACTTTGCTGAGCATCGACCACATCGATCCGCCGGAGCGCGTGAGCAGTCCCGCCGCGTGCGCGCGCTCGCGCAATGCCCACGGTGCGAAGGGCTCGTTAGGCGTGCCGATCGCGCCTAACGCGCGCTCGGGAGAGGCATAGAGCTTCGCGCCCGATGGTGTGCGTCCCGCGACCACGATGTCGCAGCGCGTCCAGAGGATCTCGATCGCCATCGACGTCGCTTTTGCGGTTCCCTTCCAACCGCTCCAATCGAGCGGCTCGACGCGGCCGTGATCGGTGACGTCGCTCGCCGTCATCGGTCCATGGGCGCGGATCTCATCGAGCACCGCCTGGACAAGCTCCGGTGCGACGCGACGCTCCCGCTCCCCGTGACTCCACCACGGCGTCTGCGCCGCATGTCCCTCCGTGCGGTAATACGCAAATGCATGCGCCGGCAGAATGCAGCGCTCCTTGGCGAAATGCTCGAAGGCGCGGCGTGGGAAGAGATGCCGCCAGACGTCGCCGCGTCGAACATCGTCGACGCGAGCCATGACGACGAGATCCGCGTTCGTGCCGATCGCGTCGAGCGGATCGAGCTGGATGCAGCGCAGGCGCTCGAGCACCTTCCGCGTTCCGCGCGCGCCTCGCCCGACGACCTTCGCCAGGCCGAGGTGCGCAACGAGCATCCGCCGCGCCTCGGCGCGGGTGAGAATCATCGGTTGGCGGTTGGCAGTTGGACGTTGGTAGTGGCGAGACAATCGAGTCGCGATTCTACCGTCAACCGCGAACCGTCAACCGCCAACCGACGGGCGTATCATGTTCGCGATCGAGTCATGCTCAAGCCGCCCATCCCGCCCGACGAGCCGGAGCGCATGAACGCTCTGCGCGAATACCACATCCTCGATACGCCAGCCGAGGCGGTGTACGACGACATCGCACACGTGTGCGCGGGAGTGTGCGACACGCCGGTCGCGCTGATCACGCTCGTCGACGGCACGCGCCAATGGTTCAAGGCGCGCGTCGGCGTGGAAGAAGAGATTACCGAGACGCCGCGCGATATCGCCTTCTGCGCGCACGCGATCTTGCGCAGCGAGATCATGGAAGTGACGGACGCCTCGGTCGACGAGCGATTCGCCGACAATCCTCTCGTCGAGTCGCATCCGCGGATTCGTTTCTACGCGGGCGCTCCGCTGATCACGCCGGACGGATACAAGCTCGGCACGATCTGCGCGATCGACATGCGCCCGCGGCGCCTGACGGAAGCGCAGCGGGATACGCTCGTGGCGCTCAGCCGGTTGGTGATGCGCCAGCTCGACCGGCGCCGCTACGCCGCGCAGTGAGCTCGCGGCGCAGGGCCTGCGCTTCGCGTTTCGTCGGATCGATCTTCAGCGATCGTTCCACCGCTTCGAGTGCGCGATCGAAATCGCCGCGCAATCGGTACACATCCGCAGCGGTGTAGAACGTGTCCGCATCGGCGGCATTGACCTTCATCGCCTTGGCGAGGATCGCCTCTGCAGCTGCGAGCGGAGCCGCGGCGGATTTCCCTTTGGACAGAGCGTAGCGCGCGGCCTCGGCTTCGATCGCCGCGGCGAATTGCAGATATTCGATATTGCCCGGATTGATTTCATCCGCGCGCCGGACACGAGCGCGCGCTTCATCGAGCCGCGCCGTCGGATCCCCGCCATGGCGCGCGACGTATTTCGCACCGACGATCTGCAAGAGCGCGCCGTAGCCGTGCGAGTTCGAGTGCTCGGGATTGATCTCCAGCGCCTGCGCGTATGCCGCCCCGCCGCGATCGATCCACGGCTGCGGGTCTTCATCGATGTCGAGCGAGTACTGCGCGCCTAACACGTTCGCGAGTCCGGTATTCGAGTACGCGAACACGAGCTTCGGGTTGAGCTTCAGCGCCGCCGCGTACGCCTGGATCGCTTCCGTGAGCGCGGGCCGCGGATCTTTCCCGGTGCGGAGGAGGTAATTGCCGCGATCGAGATGCGCACTGCCGAGGTTGAGGATGGCCACGGAGAGCTGCGGATTGAGCTCGATCGCACGCTGGAGCGCTTTCGTGGATTCGGCGAACGACGGCATCGGATCGATCCCGTTCTCCATCTCCCACTCGCCGCGGGTCATGAATGCGAGTCCGCGATCATTGTGGGCGTTGGCCCATTGCGGATCCGCTTCGATGGCCTGGTCGTAATGGACGATCGATTCATTGTGCAGGGCGACGGGATTCTGCCCGATCATCGCGATGGCCTCACCTTTGCGCCGAATGGCATTCCCGAGGCCGTCGAGCGTCTGCGCGCTGCGCGGATCGAGAGCCACGGACTGACGCAGACTGCGAATCGATTCGTCGAAAAGCGGGATCGGATCCTGACCATGCGTCGCCGCATAGCGCGCCTTCACGAAGAGCGCGTTGCCGATGACGCGATGCGATCGCGCATTTTTCGCATCGACCACGACCGCGCGCCGCCCGAATGCGACGGCGCGGTCGAGCGACTCGAGAGGAGACTGGCCCTGGCTGTTCTGCCACTCGCCGTAGCGCACGAGAATCGAGCCCTGATACAGATAGCTCTCGACGACGTCCGCATTCGTGCGCGCCGCGCGCTCCGCGGCCTCGAGTCCGCGCTTCATCGTCTCCGTCGGATCTTCACCGCGGCTGATGGCGACGAGCATCAGGCGGAACCATTGCTCCGCTTCGCCTAACAACACGCTGTCGTCGCTCGATCCGATCGCGGCGGCGGCCTGATAGGCGTCGCCGGCGCGGTTGTAGCTCGCGACCGCTTTGTCGACGTCGCCTTCGTTGAATTCTTCGACGCCCCGTGCGATCCAGGTGTCGCCTTCGAGCTTCTTCGCCTCGTGCATCCACGGCACGTCGCGAAACGCCGCGCGCGCGCTTTTCAGCGCGTCGTCGTACCGTTTCTCATAAAGCGCAATGAGCCCCTCGGCGTACGCCGGCGATTCGCTTCCCGAGCCTGCACTCTGGCGAAGCCACTTCAGTGCGGCGTCGCGAAATTGCAGTTCGATCTGACGGCGGCGCGCGGCGCGCCCGTCTTTGTTCGACAGCCGCTCCGCTTCTTCGAGCTCTTTCTGGTACTGCGCACCGATGACCCGGCCCAACGCGTACGCGACTTCGGGCGTGCGGTAGTCCTCGCTCCACGCGAGCTCGAGATGGCGGCGGCTCTCGTCCCATTCGCGCAATGCGAGATAGCCGCGCCCGATGGCGTAATTCGCGGGACCGGATGCGCTGCGGCCGAGTGTTTTTCGCTCGCGTTGAATCTGCGCAATGCGGTCGCGAATCCAATTCCTCTCGCGCCGCACGTCGTGCAGTGGCAGCATGCTCGCGTAGCGCGCCACTGCTTCGATGCGCTCGATCTGTTGTCCGAATCGCTGGGCGGCGCGTTGTCTCTCGGCCGCGCCTAACGAAGTGCGAACGGCCCACGCGATCGACACCAGAACCGCGACGGTCGCGATCGCGAGCAGCGCGGAGATCGTCGGATGTTGTTTCGCGCGCGAAGTCCAGCGATAGAGGAACGTCGTGGGCCGCGCCTGGATGGGATCGCCGTTGAGATAGCGGCGCAGGTCTTCGCCGAGGGCGCGGGCGGAGTCGTAGCGGCGCTGCGGATCCTTCTCCAGGCACTTCATCACGATCGTCTCGAGATCGGCGGGAATCGACGGATGGATCTCGCGCAGCGGCAGCGGCTCTTCGCTCAGCACCTTCATCATCACCGCGACGCTCGAGTCGGCGATGAACGGCGGGCGGCCGGTGAGGAGGTCGTACAACGTGGCGCCTAACGCATAGACGTCGGTGCGCCGATCGATCTTCGCGCGCTCGCCGCGCGCCTGTTCGGGCGCCATGTATGGCGGTGTGCCGACGACGGTGCCGATCGTGGTCATCGTGTCCATCGAATCGCGCGCGAGGCCGAAGTCGAGCACGTACGGATGCCATCCGCCGTCGGGTGTGGTCTCGACCATGATGTTGCCGGGCTTGAGGTCGCGATGCACGAGACCGGTGCGATGCGCGGCGTGCACGGCTTCGGCGACGCCGGCCATCACGGCGACGCGCTGATCGACGGGCATCCTGGGTCCGGCGTCGACGAGCGTTTCGCCTTCGATGCACTGCATCGCGATGAACGGCTGGCCTTCGACGATGCCCGCTTCATAGATGTCGCAGATGTTCTCGTGTCCGACCTGCGCTTGCGTGCGCGCCTCGCGCAGGAAGCGCGCGAGATGTTCGTCATCGGTCTCGCGCAGAAATTTCAGCGCGACCGGACGATTGAGGGTCGGATCGAACGCGCGGTACACCTCGGCCATGCCCCCCGATCCGATGTGCGGCCCGATCTGATAGCGGCCCAGCGTACTGCCGATGGGAAAGCGCGAGCTGATGCGCGGCGGCAGACTGTCACCGCTGAGCGTGAGACGCTCCGTCGGCTGCGACAGATCGTCGGATGGTTCCATGGAGTAGAGGCAGTATACGAGTCGCCGAGTCGCCGAGTCGCCGAGTCGTCGACTCTGCCTACCATCGGCTGCGAATGGGGTCAGAGCTTCGCTTTTCGCTTTCCCCACTCGTCGTGGAGCAAACTCGCAGTACTTGGAAACAAGAGCCCCACTCGAGTGAAGAACTCCACGTGACGTGGAGAAAAAACTACTGAACGTAGAGAAAGCGAAAAGCGAAGCTCTGACCCCACTCGCGTCAACCTTCTCGCGGTTCGTTCGTAACCACACGCTGCATGCTAGTCATCAGCGGTCTCTCCAAAACGTACTCCAACGGAATTCGCGCGCTCGACTCGGTCCATTTGAAGATCGATCGAGGGCTTTTCGGGCTTCTCGGGCCGAACGGCGCGGGGAAGTCGACGCTCATGCGCACGATCGCGGCGCTGCAGGAGCCGGACCGCGGAACGATCACGCTGGACGACGTCGACGTGCTCGACAATCCGCAGGAATTGCGCCGGCGCCTTGGCTATCTGCCGCAGGATTTCGGCGTGTATCCCGGCATTTCCGCGACGGCGCTGCTCGATCACATCGCCGTGCTCAAAGGCGTGACGAACAAAGCGGAGCGGCGCGAGCAGGTCGAGTCGCTGCTGGAGTTGACGAATCTCCATCACGTGCGCAAGAACGCGGTCAGCACCTTCTCCGGCGGCATGAGGCAGCGCTTCGGCATCGCCCAGGCTCTCCTCGGCAATCCGAGTCTGATCATCGTCGACGAGCCGACGGCGGGACTCGACCCCGAGGAGCGGAATCGATTTCACAATTTGCTCAGTGAGATCGGCGAGGGCGCGGTGGTGCTGTTGTCGACGCACATCGTCGAAGACGTGAGCGATCTCTGTCCGCGCATGGCGATCCTCGCCGGCGGGCGCGTGATCCTCGAGGGCGTGCCGGCGCAGCTCATCGACGAGCTCGAAGGGCGGTTGTGGCGCAAGACCGTGCCGAAGACCGCGGTGCCGCGTTATCGCGAAACGCACAATGTGATCTCCACGCATCTCTTCGCGGGACAGACGCAGGTCCAGGTGCTCGCGGACGCGCGTCCGGAAGAGGGCTTCGAGCTCGCTGCGGCGCATCTCGAAGACGTGTACTTCTCGGTGCTCGCATGAGAGAGCTCATTGCCTTCGAGTGGCGTTATCACACGCGGCAGGCTTCGTTTTATGCGGCGATTCTGCTGTTCGCCTTCATCGCCGGCGCGCTCATCGCGACGGGCTTCGGGCCGCAGAGTCTTCCGGTCAACTCGCCGTTTCTGGTCATGGAGTCGCTGGGGTTCGTGTCGCTGCTTTCGATCTTCGCAGTGGCGGTCTTTGCGGCGAACGCGGCGCTGCGCGATCAGGAGCATCGGATGCAGGAGATCGTCTACTGCACGCCGATCGGGCGCTTCGAGTTCCTGTTAGGCCGGTTCGCCGGCGCGTTTCTGGCGACGCTGACCGCGATGGCGGTCTCGATCCCGGTGCTGATCCTCGGCACGTACCTGCCGTGGCAGGATCCGGAGCGGATCGCGGCATTCGAGCCCATTCGTTATCTGTGGGCGTTCGGTGCGCTGACGATTCCGAACGTGCTTCTCGCAGCGTCCGTGCTGTTCGCAGTCGCGTTTCTGACGCGCAGTGCATTGTGGACTTACGCCGCGGCGGTGTTCCTGTATTTCGCGTACTTCGCCGTCTCGGCGCTCACCAACTCGCCGATCATGGCCCAGTCGACTCCCGGCGCGAGCACCAGCGCCGCGGTGGCGATCTTCGACCCGTTCGGATTCTCCGCGTTCTTCGAGATCACGCGCCACTGGCCGATCGCCGCGAAGAGCACGCGCCTCGTGCCGCTCGCCGGATGGTTTCTGTACAACCGGCTTTTCTGCGTGGCGGGCGCGATGGTGGTGTTAGGCGCGGTGTACAGGTTGTTCTCGTTTCGTACCACTCGCTTGTCATCCCGAAGCGTAGCGAGGGACCTGGGCGGGAGTGCGGCACCCGTATCGAGCCACCCGCGCCCCCAGGTCCCTCGCTACGCTCGGGATGACAATCAAATTGCAGCCTATCGCTCCGCCGCGAAATTCGAGCTCCGCATTTTCCGCAGCAAGCCCGTTCTGCTCCTGCTCCTTCTGTGGCTGGGGCTCGCGGCGTCGGAGATCTGGTCCGAGATCTCCAGTGGCGAATATGGCCGCGTGCTCCATCCGGCGACCGGAGTCATCGTCGAGACGCTGCGCACGCCGCTGTCGCTGGTCGGCATGATCCTCATCATTTATTACGGCGCGGAGATGTTCTGGCGCGAGCAGCGCGATCGCATGGCGGCGGTCATCGACACGACGCCGGTGACCGGCGCGGTGATGATCGCCGCAAAAATGACGGCGATGGCCTCGCTCATCGCAGCGGTCATCTTCGCCGGGATTCTTCCCGGTGTTGCGTTGCAGATCGCGCAGGGCCAGGACCTTCAGCTGCTCGTTTATCTCTCTCTCTTTTATTTCAGCGGTCTTCCGCTGCTGCTGTTAGGCGCGCTCGCATTGCTCGTGCATTCGCTGAGCCCCGGCAAATACGCGGGGATGATCGCCGCGCTGATCGTGATTCTCCTCGCGAACCGCGCATCGATGATCGGGCTCGATCACCCATTGTGGCGTTTCGCGGGTGCGCCGCCGGTGCGATATACGGATCTCAATGGCTTCGGCCATGACGCCGGACCATTCAACTCCCTCATGCTGCATTGGAGCGTGATGGCATTGCTGTTCGTGATGATCGCGGCGGCGCTGTGGCGCAGGATCGGACATCCGATCCAAGATCGTCTGCGCACGTTGGTCCGCCACCAGCGCCGTGCGCACGCCGCCGTTCTTCTCGTGTTGATCCTGCTCACGGGAAGCTGGATCTACTACAACACCGACGTCCTCAACGCGCGTACGACGACGGATGAGCTGTTCGACTGGCGTGCCGATTACGAGAAGACCTATAAGAAATTCGCGAGTTGGCCGCAGCCGCGCGTGAAGGCCGTGAACGTCGATGTCGATCTCTATCCCGGCGAGCGCCGCTATCACGTCGCCGGCGAATACGCGCTGTTCAATGACACCAACGCGCCGATCCGCACCGTCTTCGTCGCCATCCGGCGCAATGCGGTTCGGGCGTCGGCGTCGATGCCGGATGCGCGCGTCAGCATCGATCGGAAATTCGGAATTCACCGCTTCGAGCTCGTCACGCCGCTCGCCCCGAGTGCGCGCACGACATTGAAATTCGATCTCGACTTCGCGAATCGCGGAATCCCCGAGGATCCGGATGACTCGATCGTCGAGAACGGCACCTACCTCATGAGTCTGCGCTGCATGCCGACGCTCGGCTATCGCATCGGGTACCAGTTGCGCGGAGAGCGCGAGCGCCGCGAGCGCGGCCTGAGCGGATCGGGCGAATCGATTCTCGCGGAAGAAGGGCCGGAGGCAAACGAACAGGAGCTCGACCGCGTCGATCTCACCGCCACCGTGTCGACTGTGCGCGATCAGACGGCCATTACGGCGGGGCGGCTCGAGAAATCGTGGGAGCAGAACGGACGCCGCTACTTCCGCTATAAAACGACGGCGCCGATCTTCAATATGATGGCCTTCGCGTCGGGTCGTTATGAAATTGCGAAGCGCCGGCACAACAATATCGACGTCGAGATCTACTACCACCCGACACATCGCATGAACGTCGAGCTCATGCTCGACAGCGCAGTGGCGACGATCGATTATTGCGAGAAGAATTTCTCGCCGTATCCCGGCCGGCAATTGCGGATCATCGAGCTGCCGTCGTATTGGGATTTCGGCGGCTACGCGTTGCCGGAGACGGTCTTCCTCGTCGAGGACCGCAGTTTCCTCTTCGATACCAACGGCAGCGCGAACGGTCCCGATCTCGTCATTCGGCGCGTTGCCCACGAGGTCGCGCATCAGTGGTGGGGACATACGGTCATGCCGGCGACGACCGAGGGCGCGTCGATGATCGTGGAGTCGCTGACGAAGTACACCGAGGTGATGGTGCTGGAGCGCATGCGCGGCCGCGAGAGCGTGCGTCGCCTCCTCGATCTGGAGCTCGAGCGCTATCTCACCGGCCGTTCCCGCGAGGAGACCTCGGAGCCGCCGCTATACAAAGTGAGAAATCAGGCCTACCTCTATTACGCGAAGGGCTCGATCGTGCTCTGCGCCATTCGCGATCAGATTGGAGAAGAGCGTTTGAACGCGGCGCTGCGCGATCTCGTTCGCGAATACGCGCAGCACGGCGGACGGGCGACGTCGCTCGATCTATGGAAACGTCTCCCGCGACATCCGCTCATCGACGAGTGGATGAAGGACATCACTCTGTACGACTTCAAAGTCGAATCCGCGAATGCGGTGCGCCGCGCGGACGGACGTTATGACGTGACCGTGCGCGTTGCTGCGGCGAAGAGCCGCGCGGATGCGCGCGGTGAAGAGACGGCGATGCCTCTTGCCGAATCGATCGACATCGGTCTGTATGCAGATGAGGCTCCGCTGCTCGTCGCAAAGCGGGAATTGCGCACGGGCGCGAACATGGTGACGTTCATTGTGGATCGGGAGCCGTCCTATGTGGCGATCGATCCGTATGTGACGCGGATCGATCAGTCACCAGGGGACAATACGTTTGGAGTGCGGTAGCGACCAGCTACCGCTTTCTAGAGCCGCGGAGCGGCTCCGCCGCAAGTGAAAGCGGGAGCTATGCGCTCCCGCACTCCAAACTAGGCGCCGCGAGAGCCCCGCAGCTGCTCGAGCGCGACGAGCCTCTCGATGGCCGCGAGTGTGAGCTCGGCTTTGCCGAGCTCACGCAGCGGAGCCCATTGCGCGCGAAGCGATCGGGCGAGCGGGTCGGGCAGCGTGCGGAGCCATCCTTCGATGCGCAGGTCGACGAGCTCGCGTTTTTCTTCGATCGTGAGCTCGCGCGCGAGGAGCAGGCGCGGCGCGTCGTCGTCATCGGTCATCGTCTGCAGCACGTTCCAGCGATCCCGCTCACGCGCCGTGCACAATGCGGCGAAGGCGACCGTGCCGGTCTCGCGGATCAACTCCCCTTCGCGCGTGGTCACGCTCTCGTGTTCCTTCGTCTCATCCCAACTGTCCGAATCCTCGGCGATGTAGCGGAGGTAGAGCATCGCGAACAGACACGCGGGCTCGATGAGCTCTTCGCGTACGCGTACGTCGACCCACAGCGCGGCGGCCGCGCGAAGGCAGCGTTTTGCCGTCGCGTCCGCGACCTGCCTGCCGAAGATCAGCGCGACCGCTTCGCGCACGAAGTACGGCAGCTCGCTCGCGACGATCTCGCGATAGCCCGGCGCGTGGCGGCCTAACAGCACCGCGGCGCGTTTGTCGAGCACGGCCAGGTCGCTGACGATCGCGGGCAGGCCAAGGGTCGTGCAGCCGAGGTTGAAATGGATCGCGCGCGGGAGCGTCACGCCTTCCGGCCACGCGTCGCGAAGATCGCGATTGTCCGGAAGACGTCCGCCGCCGCCCCACTCCTCGGGATACTCGGGAATGGAGCGGCCGTAATTCACCGAGCCGGTAGCGCGGATGCGCACGCGCGTTTGCGGAACGAGTCCGCTGAACGGCGCGATCAGCGGTGCGATCTTCAGCAGCGTTGCCGTGTGCGCCTTCACGCCCGCTTCGAGCAGATCGCGCAACGCGTCGCGATCCTGCGCGGAGATGTTCGGCCGTTCGATGTCGATGGCGCGGAATGCGGCGGCGAGCTCGTGCGCTTCCTCCGGTGCATCGGCGCGGATTCCCTGCAGCGTCACGCCTTCGGCGTGCGCGAACTGGCGAATGACGCCGGGATGCTGCGGATCGAATCCGCCGCGGAATCCCGCGCGGCCCGCGCCGGCGAGAAGGGTGACGTTGTCGGGACATGCGGCGACGGCGAGCGCGAACGCGGCGTCGGTCGCGATCTTGCCGCTCTGCTCCGCGGTGTCGGACATGGCGATGAAGACACGCGTGATCGGCGTTCGCGATGCGCGCAGCATCGCGTCGAGATTCGCGAGCGCGCCGACGTTCTCGACGAGCGGTACGAGATGGATGCGCGCGACGCGCTCGATGAGGCGCTCGCGTTTCGCGACGGGAACGCGCGCGGCGAGGAAATCATCGACGTCGAGGAGCGCGAGTGCGGCGTCGCGGTACATCGTTTCGATCTTGAGCACGGCGCCGAGCTCGGCGATCGAGTTCACCTGCGGCACGGTGATCTCGTAGATGGCGTTCTGCGCGGCGGCGATGCCGAGGCGTTCGCAGGCGAGATGGAAGACGAAATTCGCACGCGCGATCGCGGCGAGGATCTTGGAGATCTTCTCTTCGTCCGGCTCGAGCCACGGATTGGGAACGCGGCAGAGAAGATGGCGGTCGGTGCCGGGTACGACGCCGCGCTGCAGGAGCTCGAGCACGACCCGCTCCGGAAGGGCGAGCCACTCGGGACTGATCATCCGTCCTTCGAAATCGAGGAGCACCTCGTTGCATGGGCCGAGGAGATCGGAGAGGGTCTCGTCGAGCTCCTGCTCCGCGTCGATGAGCGGATTCCACTCGAGCACATCGAGCGCGCGCCGCGCATCGCCTTGCGCCGAGAGCAGCGCCAGGCGCAGCTGCTCCGCGCGATGTGCGGTCGAGTCGGGATGTTTCGTGCCGGTGACGCGGCGGGCTTCGTTGTTAGGCGCGGTCTCGAGAAAGCGCCGGCGCGCGCCGCCGAATGCGTCTGCATCGAGGAGATCGAGCGCGTGAATCCGCGGCGCGCTCGATCCCAGACGTCCCTGCGACTCGATGCGCGCGCGGACGCGATCCATGAACACGGCCAGCTCGCTCACATCCTTCGATCCGTACGAGAGCCGCTGCCACGTTCCATATCGCGCCGCGTCGCTGCCGGCAAATGCGGCGAAGGGAATGCCGCCCACACCGCCGGCGAGGAGAAACTCGAATGCATCTTCGGAGTTGCGGACGACCGCGCGCTCCCAAACACCGTTGCGCAGGCGATCGAACGACTCGCCGAGGAGACCGGGGAAGGCGAGCGGGGCATAGAACGTGCCGCCGCAGTCGGTGCGCTCCACGCCGAAAGACGAGAGGGCATCGACGGCGTCGATCATGAAATCGCGTCGCGCGCGCATGTGCGGCGAGGCCCCACGCAACGCGGCGAGAGGACTCTGCAGTGCGGCGAGCGCCCAGTCCTGGGCGAGCGTCGACGGTGTGGCGACGAGCCACGCGGAGAGATTGGCGATCACCTCGCGGGCGCGAATGCCGTTCGCGCGGATCTGATCGGAGAGCACCATCCAGCACGCGCGCGTGCCGGTCGATGCGCCGAACATGTCCATCTTCGAGAGGCCGGAGAGCACCACCACCCAGTTGCGCCATTCTTCGTTCGCGAAGGCGGGATTCACGAACGCGCCGACGTAATCGAGGCGCTGATAGACGGCGTCGTAGAACACGAACACGCCGTGCTCGACGGCGATGCGCACGATCTCTTCGACGAGCTCGCGCGGATAGACCCGGCCGGTCGGGTTGTGCGGATTGTTGAGAATGACCGACGAGATGTCGCCGCGGGCGAGAAGGCGGCGGAGGGCGTCGGGATCGGGAACGAAGTCGGGAGCGGAGGCCGGAAGCTCGACGACGCGCTTGCCCGCGCGCTCGATGAACCAGTCGTACTCCCAGCTCGGCCGCGGCACCACCACCCCGGAGCCATCCGCGCCTAACACTTCGAGAAGCATGGCCAGCGCGGACCGTGTGCCCGGCGTGAAGATGACCTCGTCCGGGAGAAAGCGGACGCTCGTGCCCGGGTAGTCGCGAAGACCATCGCGATTGACGAACTCCGCGATCTCGGTGCGCACATCCATCCGTCCGACGGCAGGACCGTAGCTGTGGACCGTGTTCCGGGTGATGCGCTGCGCCGCGCGCACGACTTCCGGATGCGGCGCGAAATCCGCGTTCTTGTAATCGCCCTGTGTGAGATCGAGCGCGCCCTCCTGCTGCACGCGCCGCGCGAACGCGCGAACGAGCGGTTCCGGAGTCGCGAGCGCGCGGGTGGAGAGGCGAGGGATGGGCGTGGTGAGTGCGATCGACATCGGGCGCAGTATCGGTGTGCGCCGCTTATGCGTCCAGATCAATTAGGGTATGTGAGGTATGAGTTTTTGAGATGGAAATGGTGCTGGGTGTTAGGTGCTGGGTGCTGGCGGTTCATCGCAAACGTGAGCTGCCTCACACGCACTTCTTCGTCGCGAGCACACCATCCCACTCGTGGCGGTCCGACTCCTTCTCGTTCTTCTCGTCTCGGTTCGATTGTTTGCCCAGCCCGTGCAGGGCGGCGCGATTCCGGTTCCGCTGCCGCTGTTTCCGCAGAACAACTGGTGGAACATCGACGTCACGAATGCGCCGGTCGATGGAAATTCCAGCACGTATATCGATTTCATCGGTGAGAACGAAAACCTCCATCCCGACTTCGGAGGCGATGCTGGTGGCGGCGATGTCTACGGTTTCCCGTACATCATCGTTGAGGGCACGCAGCCGAAGCTCACCGTGACGTTCACCGAATTCGGCGATCAAAGCGATGGCGTCGATCACGACACCGAGGAGCCATTTCCGTTCTATCCGATCCCGAACCAGGCGATCACGATGAACGGTTGGATCGAGGGCGGTCAGCCCGGGAACGTCGATCAGGGCGGTGACCGGCACATGTTGATCGTCGACAAGACGAACAACACGCTCTACGAGCTCTATCACTGCTTGTACAACGGCAGCGAGTGGGAGGCGGGATCGGGTGCGTTCTTCAACATGAATACAAACAACCGCCGCACCGAGGATTGGACGTCGGCGGACGCTTCGGGAATGGCCATTCTGCCGGGGCTCGTGCGGCACGACGAAGTCTTCGGCGACTCCGAGATCCGTCATGCATTCCGTGCAACCGTTGATTCGACGAATGGCCACGTCTGGCCTGCGTCGCACACGGCAGGCTCGACGAGCGGCGCGCTGCCGATGGGCGCAAGACTCCGCCTCAAGGCGAGCGTGGACTTTTCTGGTGAACCGCCGGAGATCCAGAAGATTTTCCGGGCAATGCAGAAATACGGGCTGATCATCGCCGACAACGGCACGAGCATCTACGTGAGCGGCGTGTACGACACGCAGTGGGACAACGATGTCCTCAACCCGGCATTTCACGCGTTGAAGGCAAGCGATTTCGACGTCATCCAGCTCGGATGGCATCCGGCCATCACGTTCATCCTGACGCTGCCCGACACGATGGGCGCGGGCCAGGCGGTGAATGCGACGCTGACCGCGTACGACGCGAATTACAACGTCGCCACCGGCTACACGGGCACGGTACATTTCTCGTCGACCGATGGTGCGGCGGTGCTTCCGTCGAACTACACGTTCACGGGCGCCGATGCCGGTGCGCACACGTTTTCGTTCACGCTCAACACGCAGGGCATGCGGTCGGTGACGGTGAATGACGTCGTAACCGTGACGAACACGCTCACCCGCGGTGTTGCTGTCGGACCGCCGGCGCCGACCGGTCTCGTCGCGACGGCGACGTCGACCACGTCGGTGACTGTGTCGTGGAGCGCGTCCGCGGGTGCGACGCAATACGAAGTGAGTCGCAACGGCGGCACGCCGGTCGCAGTCGGCAGCACGAATTACGTCGACAACACGGTCTCGGCGGGCGTGACGTATCTCTACAAGGTTCGCGCGGTCAACGCGTCATCGCTGCGATCGCCCTACACGACGCCCGATCCGGCGACGACGATTCTCTTCACCGACGATCCGCTCGTCATCGCGTCGACGAAGATCAAAGCCGTGCATCTCACGCAGCTGCGAACGGCGGTGAATGCAATGCGCACCGCCGCAGCACTGAGCGCCGCATCGTTCACCGATCCTTCGCCTGCGGGCCTTGCGGTAAACGACGTACACGTAAACGAGCTCCGCACTGCGCTCAACGCCGCCCGCACCGCCCTCGGACTCTCGACGATGGTCTTCACCGATCCGACACTCGTCGCGCACACGACGCAGGTGAAGAAGGCGCATGTCGAAGAACTGCGCTCTGGAGTGCGGTAGCGCATAGCTACCGCTTTCCATCGCCGCGGAGCGGCGACTTCGTCGCACCAGAAAAGCGGCAGCTGAGCGCTGCCGCACTCCAAAGCTACGCCGGCACCCAGCACGTCACGACCGTCCCGCCGCCCTCGCGCGGCGCGAGGCGCATGCGGCCGCCGTGGGCTTCGATGACTTCGTTGCAGAGCGCGAGGCCGAGGCCGGTGCCGGAGGGTTTGGTGGTGTAGAAGGCGACCAGGGCCTGGCGCATGACGTCTTCGGTCATGCCGCGGCCGCGGTCGAGGACGCGCAGGACGCAATCGGTGCCGGCGCGTTGAACCGACACGAGGATCTCCTCCGCCGGACTGCCCGATTCGTGGGCATTCTTCACGAGATTGATGACCACCTGCTGCATCTGCGCGCGATCGAGGCCCGCTTCTAGGTCCGGTTGTCCTTCGACGCGAAATGGATAGATCGTCTGCACGGTGTCGAAAATCACTTTCCACGGCGTGCGCTCTTTGTGCGGCTCGGGCAGGCGCGCGAACTGCGCGTACGACTCGAGGAACTCGCGAAGAAATGTTAGGCGCTCTTCGATGAGATCGTAGATCTCATCGAGACGATGACGATGCCTGGGGCTGTTCTGCGCGCGGCGCGCGGAGTGGAAGAGGGAGCTGATCGGGGCGATGCTGTTGTTGATCTCGTGATTGATGAGGCGAATGGCCTTCTTCCAGACATTCACTTCCTGCCGCCGCAGCTCCGGTGTCAGGCGCTCGAGAAGAATGAGCCGGTGCTGCTGCGTGTGCACGCGGAACATTCGCTGGGTGATGTGAAAGGTCTCGTCGCCGGCGTGAAAGAGCGCGTCGTTGCGCGTCGCCAGAATGTCGCGGAGCGATGAGTCGACGCTCGCGAGGATGCCGGCGAGAAGGCGGCCGTCGATGCGATCGCCGGCGGCGAGGAGCTCGCGCGCGGTGGCATTCGAGTAGATCACGCGATCGCCGGCGTTGAGCAGCACCATCGCCATCGGCGTTCGCTGCAGCACGGTGTCGAGAAGGATCTCTTTGTTGTGGATGTCGTGGCGATCCGCGCGCACGGCGTCGGCGAGCTCGTTGTAGAGGCGCTTCAGCTCCGCGATCTCGCGATCGCCGCGCACGACGAGGCGCAGACCGTAGTCGCCGTCGCGGGTTGCGCGCAACGCGTTGCCGAGGTCGGCCTGCAATTCGGCGATGCGGGCAATGATCGCGTGGGCGCTCCAGAGGACGACGGGCGCGGCGAGGAGCGCCGCGAGTGCCCACGCCGCGGCGTTCGGCAGAATGCGCAGCGCGAGATACGCGGCGGCGAGCGCAGCAATCGCCGTCAGCGCAATCACTGCCGTGATCCGAGTCGAGAGACGCATCACCTCGGCTTGCGTTCTAACACGATGCCGAGTTTTTCCATCCGCCGGTAGAGTGCCTGCCGGCTCAGTCCGAGCGCTTCCGCGGCGCGCGACACGCTGCCGTTCGCGTTGAGCAGGGCCGTTTCGATCTGCTGGCGTTCCAGTGGGATCTCTTCCGCGCGTGCCGCGGCCGTTGCGGCGAGACCGAGATCCTCGGGCGTAATCACATCGCCGGCGCTCACGGCGCACGCGCGTTGAATGCGATTCTGCAGCTCGCGCACATTGCCGGGCCACTCGTATGCGAAAAGCGCGTCGCGTGCGGCGTCGCTCAGGGTCTTGCTGCGATCGAGAAATTCGAGAGCGAGCGGAAGAACATCTTCGCGCCGCTCGCGCAGCGGTGGGACCGCGATCTCGACGACGGCGATGCGGAAGTAGAGGTCCTGGCGGAACGCTCCGCGGGCGATCGCGGCGTGGAGATCGGCGTTCGTCGCGCAGAGCACACGCACGTCGACGCGGCGGGTCTCGCTCGATCCGAGACGCTCGAACTCGCCGGTCTGCAGAACGCGCAAGAGCTTCATTTGTCCGGCCGGAGAGAGATTGCCGATCTCGTCGAGGAAGATCGTTCCGCCGTGCGCGGCCTCGAAGCGGCCCATGCGCAATCGCGTCGATCCGGTGAACGCGCCCGGCTCCGCGCCGAACAGCTCACTCTCGAGCAGCTCGTCGGGGATCGCGCCGGCGTTGACGTTCACGAGCGGCTTCTGCCGGCGTCGCGAGTTCGCGTGAACGATCTCGGCGATCTTTTCCTTGCCCGCGCCGTTCGGTCCGGTGATCAGCACCGGTACGTCCGACGGTGCGATGCGGATGGCCAACGATGCAACGCGATGCATGGCCGCGCTCTCATACACGATGCCGCGCAGATCGTGTTGTCGTGCGAGCGACTCGCGCGATCGCGCGCGCTCACTTCGCTCGCGCTCTTCCGCGTCGCGCTGCTGGCGCGCGCGGAGAAGCGCGCGGACCGTGGCCACGAGCTTCTCGTCCTCCCACGGTTTGGCCAGGTAATCGCTCGCGCCTTCCTTCACCAGTTGCACCGCGGTCTGCAGCGAGGTCCACGCGGTCATGAGCAGGATCGGCAGATCGGGATCGAGTGCGCGGAGCTGACGGAACAGGGCGATGCCTTCTTCGCCGCTGGTCACGCCGGGCGTGAAGTTCATGTCCTGCAGCACGACGCCCGCGTCGCCGCGCTCGACCATGCGCATCGCGGCGTGGGCATCGGATGCGACCGCGGACTCGATGTCGTGCAGCTCGAACAAAACCCGCAGCGCGTTCGCGACTGCGGGCTGATCTTCGACGATGACCACTCTGGACATGAATCCTTTTACACGCTGCGCGTGGCGATCGACGGCGGCACGCGCGCCGCGCGCAGCGCCGGCGGCAGAGTGGCGACGAGCCCGTTGATCCACAACAGCACCACGCCGCTCGCGACCAGCTCCCACGGCATCTTCACATCGGTGAGCTTCGAGACGAGCAGAAAGTTGAGCGCGTACGCCCCGATGACTCCCGCGACGATGCCCGCGGTCGTGGTCAGCCAGTTCTCCATCATGAAGTGGCGAAGGATATCCGAGCGTGTGGCGCCGAGGGCGCGTCGAGTGCCGATCTGCTTCGTGCGCTCGGAGACCGAGAGCGCGGTGATGCCGAGAATGCCGAGGGCGGTGACGAAGACGAGCACGACGATGAGCGCGGACATCACGAAGACGGTTAGGCGCGCGCCGGCGAACCATTGCGCTTTTTTCTCCGGCGCCGGCTCGAAGTCGATGACGCGGCGGCTGTCGCCCTGCAGCAATGCCTGTTCGATCTTCGGCATCACGGTTCCCATTTCTCCGGGCTCGGTGCGCACGAGGTAACGAACGCCGTACCCGTAGCCGCCGACGCGCGACGGCACGAACATGGCCCGATCGGCGATGCCTCCCCAGCTTTCGGGGCTGGATCCGGTCGGATTGAAAAACGTGTCGAACACGCCGACGACCGTCTGCGGCTCAGCGACCGGCTTCCCATCGGCCTGCGTCATGACGATCGCTTTGCCGAGCGCACCGCCTTTCGGGAAGAGCGCGCCGGCGAGGGTCTGCGAAATCACGACGACTCTCGGGACATCGTTCTCGGGGCCGACGTTGTGATCGCCTTCGATGAAGCCGCGTCCCTCGACGATCTTGACGCCGAGCGTATCGATGATGCCCTTGGTCGACCAGTACGTCTGCGTGCCGATCGGTGGCTGTGACGTCCCAGCCGGTTTGATGGACGTCGATGTGACGCTCCCTTCCCAGAGCTGGAGGCTCGAGTTCGCGACGGCCTTCACGCCGGGAATGGACTGCAGACTGCGCAGGTCGGCGTCGATCCTCGTGTTCACGAACGCGTCCTCGCGATAGTCGAGTGTGAACGGACGCGCGCGCACCCAGAGGATGTTGTCGTCGTCGAAGCCGGACGGGCGACTCATCTTCGCGCGCTCGGCGATGATGACGTTGACGCAGTTCGTGACGATGGCGAGCGTCATGGCGATCTCCAGTACGAGCAGCGTCACGCGCGTGCGGTTGTGTTTCATGGCGCGGAGGATGGGACCGAGGTGCATGGTGTTCTCCTTCGGTTGGCGGTTG
>Ga0075428_100000559_pt1 | contig 38086 bp, 23 predicted proteins | sample RhiMetdeltSRZDD2_FD_75291 | JGI IMG/M metagenome (GOLD analysis project Ga0075428, IMG submission 75291) | Populus rhizosphere microbial communities from Tennessee, USA - Rhizosphere MetaG P. deltoides SRZDD2 | ecosystem: Host-associated > Plants > Roots > Rhizosphere > Soil | place: USA... | reverse complement strand
CATGCCGGCTTCGGGGACGACGCGCCGATGACGGGCGCAGATGCATGGAGCGAGGAGGGACGTTACCGCGGGTTCATGATGGAAGTGCTCGCCTCCGGTACCCCGCACATCGCCCGCGACATACTGCGCGACAAGCGCTATTCCCGGCGGCAGGTACGTGCTGCGCAGCATGGTTTTCAGTCCTCGATCGGGCTGCCGCTGAAGAGCGGCGGTGCGATCCTGGGGGCCCTGGGCATCTATGCCCGGGAAGCGGACGCGTTCGACGAGGACGAGATCGGGCTCCTCTCCGAGCTCGCCGCGGACATTGCCTACGGCGTCAATACGCTGCGGACCAGAGTCGCGCGCGAGCAGGCGGAGCGGGCGGCGCGGGAGCACGAGCGGCGGCTGAAGGAGTCGTTCGAGCAGGCTGCGGTCGGGATTTCCCGCGTTGGCCTGGACGGCGTCCTGGTCGAGGTCAACCAGAAGTTCTGCGACATGCTCGGCTACAGCAAGGACGAGCTGACCGGCAAGGCGGTTGCGGAGATCACCCATTCGGACGACTACGGGCAGGGCTCGCAGTACCGCTCGCAGTTGACGCACCGGGCAACGAAGGCGGTCTCGGGCGAAAAGCGCTTCGTGCGCAAGGACGGCAGCGTGATGTGGGCGCGCCGGACCATGTCCGCGGCCTGCGACGAGGCGGGCAACCCGCAGTACGTGATCAGCGTCATCGAGGACATCACCGAGCGCAAGGCCGCCGAGGAGGCCCTGCGCGTGAGCGAAGAGACGTTCCGCGCGACCTTCGACCAGGCAAGCGTCGGCATCATCGTCACGGGTCTCGACCACCGCTTCCTGCAGGTCAACGGGCGCTACTGCGAGATCGTCGGGTACACGCGCGAGGATCTGCTGCGCATGACCGTGTTCGACGTCAATCTCCCGGAGAACGTGCCCGACGCCGCCGACATGCGCGGCAAGCTGATCGAGGGCCGCGTCGAGCCCGTGCTGCGCGAGAAGCAGTTGCGGCGCAAGGACGGCACGCTGGTCTGGGTCAATCTCGCGACCTCGCTCGTTCGCGGCAACCAGGACGAGCCGATGCATTTCGTGTCGGTCATCCAGGACATCACCGAGAGCAAGCAGGCAGAGGAGCGTTATCGCTCGACTTTCGATCGCGCGCCCGTGGGGATCATGCAGACGGCCGTCGAGGACGACCGGATCCTGCGCGCGAACTCGCGGCTGTGCGAGATGCTGGGCTATACGCAGGACGAGCTGGCGCGCATGAGGACGGATGAGTTCATCCATCCCGATCACGTGGGATCCGACCAGGGCAAGTACCGCAGCCAGATGATAGCGGGCGAGATCGACACGTACTCGTCGGAGCGCCTGTACCGGCGCAAGGACGGGTCGGACCTGTGGGTCGACCGGACGGTCTCGCTGGTGCGCGACCCGTCGGGGCGCCCGCTCTACTTTATCCGCATCGTCGAGGACATCAACGAGCGCAAGCTCGCGGCGCGCCGGCAGGCGATGGAGCACTCGGTGACCCGCGTGCTGGCCGAATCCGCGTCGATCGACGAGGCGCGGCCGCTCCTGCTGCGCATCATGTGCGAGACCCTGGGATGGGCCTGCGGCGCGTACTGGCAGTGGGACGGGGGGGCCGAGCTGTTGCGCTCGGTGGAGATATGGCACGCGGAGGGGGAGGAGATCGCCCGGTTCGCGAACGTCACCCGCGACATGACCAACGAAGCGCCGGCGTGGCAGGGCGGCTCCCCGTCCGGGAATGCTACCGGGGGCGTCGTGCGGCGCGTCTGGCAGACCGGGGCGCCGGTATGGTTCCCGGATGTTGCCACCCAGCCCGATTTCCGCCGCGGCCATGCCGCCGCGAAGGCGGGCCTGCACTGCGCTTTCGGGTTTCCGATCCTTGCCGCGGGGCAGCCCCTGGGCATGATGGAATTCTTCGGGAGCGACATCAAGGAGCCCGACGAGGTGCTGCTGCAGATCGTGCGGGCGATTGGCAGCCAGATCGGGCAGTTCATACAGCGCAAGGAAGCCGAGCAGGCGCTGCGGGTGAGCGAGGAACGCTACCGCGCGCAATTCGAGGAGAGCCCGCTGCCGATGTGGGTGTGGGACGACCAGACGCTTGCCATACTGTCGGTGAACCAGGCCGCCATCGAGCACTACGCCTATACCCGCGAGGAATTCCTGGGGATGAGCGTGCGCGACGTCTGGGTTCCGGACGATGGCGCGCGCTACGAGGAAAACATCCGCAACCGGGCGCTGGAGCCCACGCTGAACCTGCGGCGACGGCACCGCGTCAAGGACGGGCGCGTCATCGACGTCGAGGTCACCGCGCGGCGCTTCCTGCGCGGCGGGCGCGCCGCGTGGCTCACGCTGGTGAACGACATCAGCGTGCGGCTGCGCGCGGAGCAGGCGCTGCAGGAGAGCGAGGAGCAGTTCCGCCAGCTCGCGAACAACATACCGCAGGTCTTCTGGATCACCGACGTGCGGCAGCGGGACACGCTGTACATGAGCCCCGCCGCCGAGACGCTGCTCGGCTACCCGGTGCAGGCGATCCTGGACCGCCCGCGCCTGCTGGTGAGGATGGTGCATCCGGAAGACCGCTCACGCGTCTACGCGGCGCGCCAGGTCGCCACCGCGGGGGGCTACGACGAGACCTATCGCGTCATACGCCCGGATGGCACGATCCGGTGGGTGCACGACCGCGCGTTCCCGGTGCCCGATGCCGCGGGCGCCGTCTACCGTATCGCCGGCATCGCGGAGGACATCACCGAGCGCAAGCTCGCCGAGGAGCGCCTCATGCACCTCGCGCACTACGACGTGCTGACGAGCCTGCCCAACCGCGTGCTCTTCTATGACCGCCTGCGGCAGGTGCTCGTGCAGGCGAAGCGCAACCAGTGGAGCGTCGGCGTCATGCTGATCGACGTCGACCGCTTCAAGAACGTGAATGACACGCTGGGCCACGCGGTGGGAGACCAGCTGCTGCAGCAGGTAGCGGAGCGGCTGCGGCGCTCCGTGCGGGCGGGAGATACTGTCGGGCGCCTGGGCGGCGACGAGTTCGCGGTCGTGCTGTCCAACCTGGCGACCTCGCAGGACGGCAACCTGGTCGCGCAGAAGGTCATGGCGAGCTTCAGGGACCCGTTCCGACTGGAAGGCGGGTCCGAGATCTACGTCACGGGCAGCATAGGCATCACGCTCTTCCCCGACGACAGTACCGACCAGGATACGCTGATCAAGAATGCCGACGCGGCGATGTACCGGGCGAAGGATGCCGGCCGCAATGCCTACCGGTTCTACACGCCGGAGATGAATGCGCGGGCGCACGATCTGCTCTCGATGGAGAGCAGCCTGAGGCGGGCGCTCGACCGCCGGGAGTTCCTGGTGTACTACCAGCCGAAGGTCAGCGTTGCTACGGGCGCCATCGTCGGCGTCGAGGCGCTCTTGCGGTGGCAGCACCCGGAGCGCGGGCTCGTGTCGCCCGGCGAGTTCATGCCGGTTCTCGAGGAAACGGGCCTCATCGTGCCGGTCGGCGAGTGGGTGATCGAGGCCGTTTGCGAGCAGATCGGGAAATGGCGCGGCGCGGGCGTGGACCCGAAGTCGGTTGCGATCAACCTGTCGGCACGGCAGTTCGGGGACAAGGACCTCGGCGTCACCATACAGCGCATCCTGGAGCAGCGCGGCATCGCTGCCTCCGAGATCGAATTCGAGATTACCGAAAGCTCACTGATGGCGAACACCGAGGAATCCACGCGCGCGCTGGAGTTCCTCGCGAATCTCGGCGTCGGGCTCTCGATCGACGATTTCGGCACCGGCTATTCGAGCCTCGGCTATCTCAAGCGCTTTCCTCTCGACGCGTTGAAGATTGACCGCTCGTTCGTGCGCGACATCACGACCAGCACCGACGATGCCACGATCACGCGGGCGGTGATATCGATGGCGCACAGCCTGGGCCTCAAGGTCATCGCGGAAGGGGTGGAAACGTACGAGCAGATCATGTTCCTCGCCGAGCACGGATGCGACGAATTCCAGGGCTATTTCTTCTCGCGCCCCTTGCCGGCCGAGGAATGCGGCCTGTGGTTGAGGGAAGGGCGGGTCCTCGCACGGCCCGCTCATGCGGACGCCCCGGTCCTCGCGGAGGTGCCCGCGGCGGTGCTGGTGGACGACGACGGGCGTTAGGTTAGCTAAGGCGTGGGAATTGGGCCCGGTTTGCGGCTCTATTCCGGGTTTTGACGGGCCGGGGCATCGGCGAATATCGGACCAGCCGGTACCACGGCTATCGGTCTAAACTCATTGATAATATTATGGAATAAAAGAGGGTAGCACCCTTCCTGCCGGGAGCCTGATGCTCCCACGAAGTGGCGTGCGCCCCGCATGGGGGAGCTCATGGAAGTGTCACGGAACGGCCCGCGAATTCTCGGCATGCCGCCCGGCGTGCTCGCGACCTACGGCGCGGGGCTCGCCATGGCCTTGGTGACGATTGCCGCCGTATGGCTGGCGACGCACGCGATGGTGGAGCGGGCCGCGGCCCGGGAACTCCAGGACACGCGCCTCGAGCTGGAAAACTACGCAAAGACGCTGGCGGGCCACATCGAGCGCACGATAGGCACGGTGGATCGCTCGCTCCTTGCGATCAAGCGCGACGTCGAGCGGGGCAGGGGGGTGTGGCCGGACGCCGAGCTCGCGACCGAGCATCGCGCCCACGGCGATTTCGTATCCGTGCTGACGGTAGCGGACGCGCGCGGAGACGTGATCTCCAGCAGCATTTCCTCGAAAGGCGTGAACCTCGCCGGACGGCAGCATTTCATTGCACTCAGGGAGACCGGGGACGCCGGGGTGGTGCTCGGTTTGCCGGTACGGGGCCAGGCGAGCGGTCTTATGACCATGCACGCCGCCCGGCGCCTGAATGCCCGCGATGGATCGTTCAAGGGCATCGTGAGCGCGGGCCTCAATCTCGACTACTTCGCCCGGTTTTACCGCGGGATAGACCTCGGCAGCGGCGGCGCGATCGAGATCATCGGGCTCGACGGGTTGCCGCGCATCGGGGAAGGGGCCCGCGGCGCCCCATCCGGGCGGGCTGCGTGGTACGCGACGCTCATCGACCGCGTCCGGCGCGGCGAAACGCGCGGCACGGATACCGGTGTGGCAGGTCCGGACGGTCCGCTTCTCCGGAGCCATTACGCGCTCGACAGCTACCCGCTGGTGGTGACGGTGGCGAAATCCGAGGCGGAGGCGCTCCGGGGCATCGTTCAATACCGGAAGCACGCCTATGCCTACGCCGGGGGGGTCACGCTGCTGATCCTGGCGTTGATGGCTTCGGCCCATTTTCTGCTGCGCCGGCAAGGGGGAATGCAGGCCGCGCTGTCGGGAAGCGAAGCGCGGTTCCGGGCGCTGACGGAGCTGACCAGCGATTGGTACTGGGAAACCGACGCGGAAAACCGCTTCACCCTGATGTCGGCGGGGATCGCGCACTGGCGCATGCGCGTACCGGCCGACTACCTCGGCAAGCGGCGCTGGGAGCTCGCCTTTCTGTCGCCGCTCGAGGGCGGCTGGGAGCGGCACCAGGAGACGGTGCAGGCGCGCCAGCCGTTCCGCGACTTCGTGGTGCGCCACACCGACTTCGACGGCAATGTCGGCTATGCGAGCGTGAGCGGCGAGCCGCTCGCCGATGCGCACGGACGCCATCTCGGCTATCGCGGCGTCGGGCGGGACGTCACGGCCGAGATCCGGCTGCAGCAGCGCCTGAAGCTGCAGCACCGGGTGAGCGCGATACTGGCGAACGCCCGCTCGGCGCAGGCGGCGGTGACGGAAGTACTGCGCGCCGCGTGCGAAACATTCGACTGGCAGTGGGGAGCGCGGCGCCTCACGGACGGGGCGACGGTCTCGTGCGGGGAAACGTGGTGCGTGCCGGAACTCGAGCGCAGCGCGTTCGCGCGGCAGACGCGCGAGACGGTCTACCCGAGGCTGTCGGGGGGCATCATGGAGCGCGCGCTCCGCTCGGGCGAGCCGCAATGGGTGCCCGCCGAAGGCGGGGGCATGCCCCGGCGCATGTCCATTGCAACCGCGGCGGGATTGCGCATGTTGATCACGGTGCCCGTCTCGTGCGGAGGCCATGCCATAGGCGCCCTGGAGTTCTCGTCGAGCCGCCTGGAGCGCCCCGATGCGCTCCTCTCCGGCACCCTGCGCGTGCTGGGCGAGATGGTGGGACAGTTTCTCCAGCGCCAGTCGGAGATGGAGCAGCGGCAGCACGTCGAGGCGGTGCTCTCCGAGAGCGAGCTGCGCTACCAGGCTACCTTCGATCTCGCCGGCGTCGGCATCGTCCATACCTCGTTCGAGGGCACCTATCTCCGGGTCAACCGCAAGTTCTGCGAGATGCTCGGTTACCCGGCCGAGGAACTCATCGGCAGGAACGGCTCGGAGTTTTCCCATCCCGATGACGCGTTGATCGGCGTGGGGAACAGGGAGCGCGTGCTGACGGGCGAGCTCGACACGTTTTCGCAGGAGCGGCGCTACATACGCAAGGATGGCCGGACCATCTGGACCAACCGCACGGTGTCGCTGGCGCGCGACGCGTCGGGCAAGCCGCTCTACTTCATCCGCGTGATCGAGGACGTGACCGCCCGCAAGGAGGCTGAAGAGCGCGACCGCGCCACCTTCGACAACGCGCCGGTCGGGATCATGCATACCGCGCTCGACGGCTACGGCGTCCTGCGCGCGAACCGCAAGCTGTGCGAAATGCTGGGCTACACGCAGGAGGAGCTGCTCAGCATGACCAGCACGGAATTCGTCCACCCCGACTATCGCTACAAGGACCATTCACGCTACGCGCAGCAGCTCATCTCCGGCGAGATCCAGTCCTACGCCTCCGAGCGGAAATTCGTCCGCAAGGACGGCTCGTCGCTATGGGTCAACCGCACCGTCTCGCTGGTGCGCGACGCCTCGGGGGAGCCTCTTTACTTCATCCGCGTGCTCGAGGACATCAGCGAGCGCAGGAGAGCGGAAGAGGAGGTCGAGCACGAGCGCGCGCTGCTGCGCGCGACCTTCGACCAGGCGGGCGTGGGCATGGCGATCAGCGAGATCGCAGCCGACGGCCAGCGCTGGCTGCGCGTGAACCAGAAGCTGTGCGACATCCTCGGCCGCACGCGCGAGGAGCTGCTCGCGATGTCGCCGCTCGAGCTGGCGCCGCCGGGCGAGCGCCGGCACGCCGCCGATTTCAACGAGAAGCTGCTGCGGGACGAGGTCGCGACCTATGCGCGGGAGAAGCAGTACGTGCGCAAGGACGGGCAGGTGATCTGGGCGAGCGTCTCTCTTGCCGCCGTGCGCGGCCCCGACGGAAGGGCGAGCCGCGTCGTATCCGTCGTGCAGGATGTCACCGAGCAGATGCGCTCGCAGCGCGCCCTCGTCGAGAGCGAGGAGCAGTTCAACCAGCTCGCCGGCAACATCCCGCAGGTCTTCTGGATCACGGATGCCGCGCACCGTCGGGTGATCTACGTGAGCGCGGCGTGCGAGTCCGTGCTGGGCCATACGCCCGCGGAGCTGAAGGCGGCTCCCCGCCAGCTCGTGGGCGCCGTGCACCCCGCCGACCGCAGGCGGGTGTACGAGGCCCGCAAGAGCGCGGCGACGGGTCGCTACGACGAGATCTACCGCATCATCCGTCCGGACGGCACGACGCGCTGGCTGCACGACCGCGCCTTCCCGGTGCGCGACGCGGAAGGGCGTCCCTACCGCATCGCCGGGATCGCGGAGGACATCACCGAGCGCCGCCGCGCGGAAGATGCGCTGCGCGAGAGCGAGGAGCGCTACCGCCAGGCCGCGGAGGCGCTTGCCAACGAGCGCAACCTGCTGCGCTCGGTCATAGACGCGATACCCGACGACATCTACGTGAAGGACCGCGAGCTGCGCTACGTGCTCCTGAACGCCAGGGGCCTCGAGATCCGCGGCATACGCGGCGGCCGGGAGATCAAGGGCCGCTCGGCGGCCGACTTCTACCCGCCCACGGTCTCCGCCGGCTTCGATGCGGAGGACCGAGCCGTCCTGGCGGGCGGGGCCCCGGTCGTGAACCGGGAGCTGGAGGTGGTGCACGTCAACGGCAGGCGGGAAACGCAGCTCGCCACCAAGGTCCCGTTGCGCGACCTGGAAGGCAACATCGTCGGGGCAATAGGCATCAGCCGCGACATCACACAGCTGAAGGAGCGCACCGAGGAGATCAGCCGCCTCAATGCCGAGCTGGAGCAGCGGGTGCGGGAGCGCACCGCCCAGCTGGAGCTTTCGAACCGGGAGCTGGAGAGCTTCGCCTTCTCGGTATCCCACGACCTGCGCGCGCCGCTCCGCACCATAGAGGGGTTCAGCCGGATCCTCTACAACGAGTACGCCGGCGGGATCGACCAGGAGGGCAGGGACTGCCTGCGGCGGGTGCAAGCGGCCAGCCAGCGCATGGCGCGCCTGATCGACGCGCTCCTGTCCCTTTCGCGCATCACCCGGAGCAGGATACGCCTGCGGCCGGTCGACCTCTCCTCGCTCGCGCGCGAGATCGGAGACGAGCTCCTGCAGGAAGACGCCCTGCGGCGCGTGCAGTTCAGCGTCGCGCCGGGCATGACTGCGCGGGCCGATGCGAGCCTGCTGCGGGCGGTGTTCGACAACCTCCTGCGCAACGCGTGGAAGTTCACCGCGCAGGCCGAGCTCGCGTCGATCGAGGTCGGCAGCGTGCTGCGCGAGGGCCGGTGCGCTTATTTCGTCCGGGACAACGGCGTCGGGTTCGACATGAGCTACGCCGGTAACCTGTTCGGGGCATTTCAGCGGCTGCACACCGAGGCGGAATTCCCGGGCACCGGCATAGGCCTCGCCACGGTCCAGCGCATCATCCGGCGGCACGGCGGAGAGGTCTGGGCCGAGGCGGAGCCCGGCAAGGGAGCGGTTTTCTATTTCACGCTGGGCGAGGTCGGTCCGGCCGCGAAGGAACCCGCGGTCCGCGCGTCCGCCGGGCGCGAAGCCGCGACGGGCTGAGTTCTACTCCATGAGGATGGCGGCGACCACCCCGCGGCCTTCCGCCGCCAGTATGTTGTAGGTGCGGCACGCGGCCTTGCTGTCCATGATCTCGACGCCGGCACCGCTCGCCGCCAGCGCGCGCGCGAGTTCGGGCAGCGGAAACCGCTGGGCCCGGCCGGTCCCGAAGATAACGACCTCCGCCTTGAGCTCCGCGATGAACCGGAAATCCGCAGCCGAGAGGTCCTCGAATTTCCGCACCGGCCAATCGCTGACCGACGCCGGGGTGACCAGCACGCTCTTCTCGTAGCGCACGTTGTTCACCGCGACGTAGCCCGCGCCATAGCCGGTAAAGAGCTGCTGGCCCTGGTTCTGAGCGAGGTGGAGTTTCATAGAAAGCAGTTCCAAGTTTTAAGTTTCGAGTTTCAAGTTTCAAGTTCCAGGTTCCGGATTGTGGTTGTCGCCTGGCTTCAAACTGGGAACTCTCGCGATAAGCCTCTGAATTGCTGCGATTTACGCCCTTCTATAGAATGTCACCTGTTTGCGCCGCAACAACACCATACTTTCATGGAAGAATTTCCCCGCATCAAGCGCCTTCCGCCCTACGTTTTCAACGTAACCGGCGAATTGAAGCTCGCGGCGCGCCGCCGGGGCGAGGACGTCATCGACTTCAGCATGGGCAATCCGGATCAGCCCACGCCGCGGCACATCGTGGAGAAGCTGGTCGAGAGCGTGCAGCGCCCGGACACCCATGGCTACTCCGTGTCGAAGGGCATCGTCCGGCTGCGGCGGGCGATCTGCAACTGGTACAAGGCGCGCTACGACGTCGATCTCGATCCCGATTCCGAGGCGATCGTCACCATCGGATCGAAGGAGGGCATCGCCCACCTCGCGCTCGCGACGCTCGACACGGGCGACACGGTCCTGGTGCCCAACCCGAGCTACCCGATCCACATCTACGGGCCGGTGATTTCGGGCGCGGACATCCATCACGTGCCCATGACCGCGGACGTGGATTTTTTCGACGCGGTGGAGCGAGCGATAAAGGACACCTATCCCAAGCCCAAGATGCTGATCCTGAACTTCCCCAGCAACCCGACGACGCAATGCGTGGACCTGGCTTTCTTCCGGCGGCTGGTGGATATCGCGCGCGAGCACCACGTCTACCTCGTGCACGACCTCGCGTACGCCGACATCGTGTTCGACGGCTACCGCGCGCCTTCCATCATGCAGGTGCCGGGCGCGCGCGATATCGCGGTTGAGTTCTTCACGATGTCGAAGAGCTACAACATGGCCGGCTGGCGGGTCGGCTACATGGTCGGCAACCGGGAGCTGGTGACGGCGCTGGCCCGGATGAAGAGCTACCACGACTACGGGACCTTCACACCCATACAGGTTGCTTCCATCGTCGCGCTCGAAGGGCCGCAGGACTGCGTGGAAACCGTGCGCAAGGTCTACCAGGGACGGCGCGACGTCATGTGCCAGGGATTGAAGGCGCTCAAGTGGGACGTGGAGGTGCCGAAGGCGACCATGTATGTGTGGGCGCCCATTCCCGAGCCCTACCGCGCAATGGGCTCGCTGGAGTTTTCCAAGAAGCTCCTGGTGGACGCGAAAATCGCGGTCGCGCCGGGCATCGGCTTCGGCCATTATGGCGACGGCCACGTGCGCTTCGCCCTGATCGAGAATGAAGCCCGGACCCGGCAGGCCCTCAGGGGAATACGCGACATGTTCCGAAAGGACGGGGCGGCATGAAATCCATCAACGTCGGACTCCTCGGCATCGGCACCGTCGGCGGCGGCACGTTCGCCGTGCTGGCGCGCAACCAGGAAGAAATAGCCCGGCGCGCGGGCGCCGCCATCACGATGAAGATCGTCGCCGACAAGGATCTCGACCGGGCGAGAAGCGTCGTCAGGGAGCGCGCCATCGTGACCGCGGATGCCGATGAGGTCGTCGCCAACCCCGACATCGACATCGTCGTCGAGCTGATCGGCGGCACCGGGGTCGCGAAGGACCTGATCCTCAAGGCCATCGCCAACGGCAAGCACGTCGTTACCGCGAACAAGGCGCTCCTCGCGCAGCACGGCAACGAAATCTTCGCCGCAGCCCAGAAGAAGGACGTGATGGTGGCGTTCGAAGGCGCGGTGGGCGGCGGCATCCCCATCATCAAGTCCCTGCGCGAGGGACTCACCGCCAACCGCATCGAGTGGCTCGCCGGAATCATCAACGGCACGAGCAACTTCATCCTCTCGGAGATGCGCGACAAGGGCTCGAGCTTCCAGGACGTTCTCAAGGAAGCGCAGCGGCTGGGTTATGCCGAGGCCGATCCCACTTTCGACATCGAGGGGGTGGACGCGGCGCACAAGCTCACCATCATGGCCGCCATCGCGTTCGGCATACCCATGCAGTTCAAGGCCGTGCACACGGAAGGCATCTCGAAGCTCGCCGCCGAGGACATACGCTACGCCGGGGAGCTCGGCTACCGCATCAAACTCCTCGGCATCGCGAAGCGGAAGCGCGCCGGCATCGAGCTCCGGGTGCACCCGACGCTGATCCCGGAGCGGCGCCTGATCGCGAACGTCGAGGGCGTCATGAACGCGATCCTCGTGAAAGGCGATGCGGTGGGGCAGACCATGTACTACGGGGCGGGCGCCGGCGCGGAGCCGACGGGCTCGGCCGTCGTGGCCGACCTCGTGGACGTCGCGCGCACGCTGACCGCCGACCCGGAGCATCGCGTGCCGCACCTGGCATTCCAGCCCGACCGGCTGTCGGACATCGCGATCCTGCCGATGGGAGAAGTCGAGACGGCGTACTATCTGCGCATGCGCGTCCAGGACCGCCCGGGCGTGCTCGCCGACATCACCCGCATACTCGCCGACCGGGAGATCTCGATTGAGGCGATGGTGCAGAAGGAGCCGCACGAGGGCGAGGACCAGGTGGACATCATCATGCTTACCCACCTGACCGTGGAGAAGAATGTCGATGCGGCGATCGCGGCGATCGAGAAGCTGCCGGTGGTGGTGGGGAAGGTGACGCGCATACGGCTCGAAGAACTAAACTAGTTTCAAGTTGCAAGTTTTGAATTTTGAGTTTTGAGTGCTGAGTTAACTCAACACTCAACACTAAAAACTAAGCACTCAAAACTACGCCATGTATACGGGATTGATCGACAAGTACCGCGACCGCCTGCCGGTCGCGCCCGGCACGCGCGCGGTCTCGTTGAACGAGGGAGCGACGCCGTTGATCGAGCTCGCGAACCTGGCGCGCCTGGCGGGCAAGCAGGTGCGACTCCTCGCGAAATTCGACGGATTGAATCCCACCGGCTCGTTCAAGGATCGCGGCATGACGATGGCCGTGACGCGCGCGGCGGAAGAGGGCGCGCGGGCGATCATCTGCGCTTCCACCGGCAATACCTCCGCTTCGGCCGCCGCCTACGCCGCGCGCGCCGGGATGGCGTGCTTCGTGCTGATCCCGGAAGGCAAGATCGCGCTCGGCAAGCTCTCGCAGGCCATGATGCACGGCGCGGCGGTCCTGCAGATACGCGGCAATTTCGACGACGGCATGCGCCTCGTGCAGGAAATCGGCCGCGCGCTGCCCGTCAACATCGTCAACTCCATCAACCCGTACCGCCTCCAGGGGCAGAAGACGGTCGCGTTCGAGGTGATCGAGGCGCTGGGGACTCCCCCCGACTACCATGCGTTGCCGGTCGGCAACGCGGGCAACATCACCGCGCACTGGATAGGCTACTCGGAAGCGGCGGGCTTCGAGACGCGCGCCCTGAAGACCACCGCGGACATGCGCGCGTACCGCACGCAGAAGATCGCGGAGCGCCGGCCGGTCATGCTGGGTTACCAGGCGGCGGGCGCAGCGCCTATCGTGCGCGGGCGGCCGGTGGAGAATCCCGAGACCGTGGCGACCGCGATCCGCATCGGCAACCCGGTATCGTGGGAGCAGGCAGTCGCGGCGAGCCGTGAATCGGGTGGATGGTTCGCCGAGCATTGCGATGAGGAGATACTGCAGGCCCAGAAACTGCTGGCGGAGACCGAGGGCCTGTTCTGCGAGCCGGCCTCGGCGATAGCGGTAGCGGGCGTGCTGAAGGATCTCGAAGCCGGCCGGATACGCGACGGCAGCACGATCGTCTGCACGCTGACCGGGCACGGGTTGAAGGACCCCGACATCGCAATCGAGCGAAGCGCGAAGCCGTTCACGGTGGATGCGGAACTGGGGGCGATCGAGAGCGTGATCCGCGAGCGGCTGCCGAAAGATTGAACCGTCTTGGCGGTTGATGAAGGTCCTCTTCGCTGCGTTTCTGCTCCTCGCACTCGCCTGCGCTGCCGCGCGCGCCGAGCCGACAGGCCGCGCGCTGCCCGGTCTCGAGCCGTACGACGAGTTCATGACGGACCTGATCCGGAAGTGGGACATCGCGGGCGCGAGCCTCGCTGTCGCGCGCAATGACAAGCTCGCCTTCGTGCGCGGCTACGGTTTCGCCGACCGGGACCGGAAAGTGCCCGTCGAGCCGTCCAGCCTGTTTCGCCTCGCGAGCCTCTCCAAGACCGTTACCGCGGTCGCGGTGCTGCGGCTGGTTCAGGACGGACGCGTGCAACTCGACGACAAGGTCGTGCCGCTGCTGGGCGAGCTGGGACCGCGCCCGGATCGGATCGCGGATCCGCGCGTGAAGGACATTACGCTGCGCCACCTGCTACAGCATTCGGGCGGCTTCGATCGCGTGCGCTCGGGGGATGTCATGTTCCTCCCCGGCGCCGCGGACGCGGCCCGGCGCCAGGGCGGACCTCTGCCGCCCGATTGCCCCACTATCCTGCGCGACGCCCTGGAGCGCAAGCTCGACTTTACCCCGGGCGAGCAGTACGCCTACTCCAACATCGGCTACTGCATCCTCGGGCGCGTGGTCGAGCGTGTCGCCGGGACGGGCTACGAGGAGTTCGTTCGCGCGCGGCTCCTCGCCCCGGCAGGCGCCACCGGCATGAAGATCGGGCGCACGCTCGCGGCGGCGCCGGGAGAGGTCACTTACTACGACTTCCAGGGCGCCAAGATGGCGCGGGCGATGCCCGGGCTGGGGCTCGCGACGGCGCGCCGTCCGTACGGCTCCTTCGCGGTCGAAACGATGGACTCCTACGGCGGCTGGATCGGCGCCCCGCTCGATTACCTGCGCTTTATTCTCGCGCTCGACGGGCGGCGCGGTAAGCCGCTGCTCGACGCCGCGACCGTCGCGGAGATGAACGCGCGGCCGAGTCTCAAGGCCGCGTCCGGCAACGACGAGGACAATCTGCCCGAAGCCGCGTACTACGGTCTGGGCATCGCCGCGCGCGAGGTCAGGAACGGGCTCAACCTGTGGCATGGGGGCTCGCTTCCCGGCACCAGCACGTTCGCGGTGCGCACCGCTGACGGTTACGCCTGGGTGGCCGCCTTCAACGGCCGGCCGGAGAACCGCAGCGCGTTCCGTGGCGAGCTGGATCGTGGCCTGTGGGCGGCGCGGAACAAAGTCAGGATGTGGCCCGAGGGTGACCTATTCGCCGATTCGATGCAGCCGCCGACGAACGGTGACAGACGTTGATAGGATAGAGTCCCTGCTACCCGGTTTCCGAGGCGCTCAGCATCACCGATAAAGTGGTTCCCCTCCTCATGGCCGAACCCAATCAACCTTCCGAGATTGCCCGCGAGGCCCTGCGCCGCCTCGCAGCGCGCCGGCTGCAGCCGACTCCCGACAACTACCGCAACTTCTACCACGAGATCGCCGGCACCGCGGCCACCGAGCAGTTTCCGGACCGGGCGCTGAAGACCGTCGTCGCCGCGCTGCCCCGGGACACCGGCGAGCAGCAGCGCTTCGCGCGGCAGATGGAAGCGGCGCTGGCGGCCCGCGACTGGGGCGCGCTCAAGGCGGCTCTCGTCGGTATTGCGTCCAGACCGGCCGGAGCGGGGGAGGCCGCGCGCGAACCCCGGGCGGTGGGCGTCCCCGTGCGCGAGCCTTCGTTCACCGAGGCGCGCGATCTCATGGCGCTGCTCCTCGAGAACGGTGTCGCCGTGCTGCTGGCGGACGCGCCGGGGCAGGCGCAGGAGGCGGTCCGGCTGACGCAGGAAGTCCGCAGCGCCGGCGATCTCGCCGCCTTGCACGCGCCCGCGGCGCGGGTAAAGCAGTTCGTTTTCCGCCTGCAGTGGGTCGCGGAAGACCAGACCGAATACAAGGCGGCGCTCCTGCGCCTGCTGCGCCTCGTCGTCGACAATATCAGCGAGTTGGTGATGGACGACGAGTGGCTGCACGGCCAGCTGGTGCTGCTGAACGGCCTGCTTGCGCAGAACGTGGACGTGCGCCGCCTGGAGGACGTGGAGCGCCGGCTGAAGGACCTGATCGTCAAGCAGAGCAATCTCAAGAGGAGCCTGGGCGAGGCGCGCGACCGCCTGAAGACGATGCTCGCTCGCTTCGTCGATCTTCTCGCGGAGATGACCGAATCCACCGCCGGCTACCAGGAGAAGATCGCGCGCTGCGCGGCGCGCATCAGCTCGGCGTCGGACATCGGCGCGCTCTCGGACGTGGTGGACGAGGTAGCGCGCGAAACCCGCCATATCCAGATGACCACGCTGCGCTCCCGCGACGAGCTGCGCGAGGCCCAGGCCAGGGTCGAGGAGGCCGAGCGCGAGGTGGCAAGGCTGCGGAGCGAGCTGGCGCAGGCGGTCGAGCTGGTGCGGCAGGACCAGCTGACCGGCGCGTTGAACCGGAAGGGCCTCGACGAGGTGCTGGAGCGCGAGATGGCCCGCGGCCAGCGCCGCAACGAGCCCTTGTGCGTGGCGATGCTCGATATCGACAACTTCAAGCGGTTGAACGACACCTACGGCCACCAGACCGGCGACCAGGCGCTGAGCCATCTCGCGCGCGTGGTGCAGGATACGCTCAGGCCGCAGGATACCGTGGCGCGCTACGGCGGCGAGGAATTCGTCATCGTCTTGCCGGAGACCGAGCTGGACACGGCCGTCGCGGCGCTGACGCGCTTGCAGCGGGAGCTGACGCGGCGCATCTTCCTGCATGACAACGAGAAGACGCTCATCACCTTCAGCGCCGGGGTCGCGCGGCTCGGCCCGGACGAAACGCGTGAACAGGCGCTGGCGCGGGCGGACGCGGCGATGTACGAGGCGAAACGGACAGGGAAGAACCGGGTGATTGTGGCCGATCAGAAAAGCTGAACGGCCAGGCCGAGGGTTGGAGCGGAACCGCGCTTCCAGAAACGTGCAATGCAACCGCCGTTTTTCCTGGCGGCCTTGGCGTCTTGGCGGTTCAAGATTCGAAGCGCATCGAGAAATCCGCCGCCTTGATGTCCTTCGTCAGGCTGCCGATGGAGATCCGGTCGACACCCGTTTCAGCGATTGCCCGTACGTTATCCAGCGTGATCCCGCCCGAGGCTTCCAGCTCCGCGCGGCCTGCGGCGATCTTCACGGCCTCGCGCATTTGATCGGTGTTCATGTTGTCGAGCAGGATCATCTTCGCCCCCGCCGCGAGCGCTTCACGCAACTGCTCGTGGGTCTCCACCTCGATCTGGATCCACGCGTCCGCGGGCAGATGGCGCCCGGCGATGGCAAGCGCCTGCGTAATTCCACCTGCGGCCGAGATGTGGTTCTCCTTGATGAGCATGGCGTCGTAAAGCCCGACGCGATGGTTGCCCGCTCCCCCGGTGCGCACCGCGTATTTCTGTGCGAGGCGCAGGCCGGGCAGCGTCTTGCGGGTGTCCACGATCTTCGCGCGCGTGCCGGCGACTGCGTCCACGTATCGGCGAGCCTCTGTCGCTACCGCAGTGAGCAACTGGAGGAAATTAAGGGCCGAGCGTTCTGCCGTCAGTAATGCGCGCGCCGCACCCTGTACCTCGCACACCCGGGAGTTGGCGGTGGTGTGTGTGCCCTCGGGGATGAGCCAGGTGACGGTGGCGCGCGCGTCCAGCTTGCGCACGCACGCGTCGAACCACGGCTGCCCGCACAGGACAGCGTCCTTGCGGCACAGCACAAAAGCGCGCGCGGTCCGGTCGGCAGGCGTCAGGGGCGCGGTGAGATCGCCTGCTCCCACGTCCTCGGCCAGCGCGGCGGCGACGTTGCGCTCGATTGCGGATGCCAGGTCCATCGGGTTTTTGGGACTGCTTCTGGTGTTATTCTAACGAATCAGGAGAAAGGGAGCGGTGGAATGGAAGGCATGTTGGGGGTCCTGAAGTACGGGATCGGCACGATACTCGGTTTCGTGCTGATCTGCGGGCTGGTGTTCCTGATCCTGCACGACATCACGCAGAAGAAGCACACGGTCCTGCGCAACTACCCGGTGATCGGGCGCCTGCGCTTCGTGTTCGAGGATCTCGGCGAGTACTTCCGCCAGTATTTCTTCGCCGGCGACCGCTCGGAGATGCCGTTCAACCGGGCGACGCGCGCCTTCATTTATCGCCTCGCCAAGAACGAAGGCAGCATCATCGGTTTCGGCTCCACCAACGACCTGCGCGAGCCGGGCTCGATCATCTTCGTCAACCATGCCTTCCCGGTGCTGGAGGAGGAGCGCCTGCCGACGCCATCGCTGACGATCGGGGAAGGGTATTGCAGGCAGCCCTTCGAGGCCCATTCGATCGTCAACGTGAGCGGCATGAGCTTCGGCGCGATCTCCGCGCCGGCCGTGCGCTCGCTTTCCCTCGGCGCGAAGCTCGCCGGCTGTTATATGGATACCGGCGAAGGCGGCCTTTCCCCGCATCACATCGAAGGCGGCTGCGACATCATCATGCAGATGGGCACCGCGAAGTACGGCATGCGCAACCTCGACGGCAGCCTTTCGCCGGAGAAGCTGAGGGAGCTCGCGCAGCACGTGAAGGCGTTCGAGATCAAGCTCTCGCAGGGCGCAAAGCCCGGGAAGGGCGGCGTGCTGCCCGGCGGCAAGGTCACCGAAGAGATCGCGCGCATCCGCGGCATACCCGAGGGCAGGGATTCGATCAGCCCCAACCGCCACTACGATATCGCCAACATGGAGCAGCTGCTCGACAAGGTCGTCTGGCTCCGTGACCTGACCGGCCGCCCGGTCGGCATCAAGACCGCGATCGGCGGCTGGGAATTCATCAACCAGCTGTGCGACGCGGTGCTGCGCCGCGGCCCCGAGTACGCGCCGGACTTCCTCGCGGTCGACGGCGGTGAGGGCGGATCGGGCGCCGCGCCCTCCACCCTGATGGACCACATGGCGCTGCCGATCGCCGAAGCGCTGCCGCGCGTGGTGGACTCCCTTCTTCAATCCGACCTGAAGGGGCGTATCCGGGTGGTCGCGGCCGGCAAGCTCGTGACCTCGGCGCGGGCCGCGTGGGCGTTGTGCGTCGGGGCCGATTTCATCAACACGGCGCGGGGCTTCATGTTCGCGCTCGGCTGCATCCAGGCGCTGCGCTGTCACCAGAATACCTGTCCGACCGGGGTGACGACCCACAACAAGCGCCTGCAGCGCGGGCTGGTGGTGGAGGAGAAGTACCTCAGGGTCGCCAATTACGCGATCAACATGGACAAGGAAATCGACATGATCGCCCACTCGTGCGGCTGCCGTCACGCTCGCGAGCTGAAGCGCGAGCACGTGCGCATCGTGCAGAGCGCCAACCAGAGCATCGCGCTCAACATGCTCTATCCATATCCCATCGTGGGTTCGCGTGCGGCGGCGCGGCAGCAGGCGGCGAAGAGCGCAGCGGCCTAGGAAAAACAGTGCTGAGTTTTAAGTGTTGAGTTTTGAGTCAAGGCCGATCCACTCACTCAACACTAAACACTCAACATTCAACACTGGAGTATGAACATGGCCAGACTCGTAAAACGCACCGCGACCGGTCCGTACAAGGTGGATGTCAGCGCCGAGACGAAGTTCATCTGCGGCTGCGGCTTGTCGAAAAGTCAGCCGTTCTGCGACGGCACGCACAACAAGACCGCGCGCACGGAGGATGCAGGCAAGCTCTACTGGTACGACACGCAGGGCAACCGGCAGGAATGCGCGGATCAGTATCCCGGCATCACGACCGCGTAGCCGCGAGCTACGAGCCGCCGGCCGCGAGCCGCACGCTCGCAGCCCGTAGCTCGCAGCCCGTAGCTCGCAGCCCGTAGCTCGCAGCCCGTAGCTGATAGCAGGAGGGGGGAATGAGTAATCCTTCAAAGGAGTGGGGCGTCAACCCGCCCCGGACCGAGCTTACCCGGCGCGGCTTCATGACGCGCGTCGCGGGCGCCGGCGCAGCGGTCGCGCTGAGCGGCGTTCCGGTTCAGGGCTGGACACAGGACAAGCCCGCCGCCAAGCCGCCCACCGACCCGCCGGGCACGGTCCCGAACCCGGGTGTGATGGCCGAAAAAGTGCCCGAGATGCAGGCGCACTCGGAGCGGCCGCTGACCGGCAGCGTGCCGGCGGAGCATCACAACTACGCCGTCACGCCCAACGATCGCATGTTCATCCGCAACAACCACCTGACGCCGGATCTCGATGCAGGCAAGCATCGCCTCACGGTGAAGGGGCTGGTGGACCGGGAGCTTGCGTACTCGGTCGACGAGCTCAGGAAATCGTTCAAGGTTGTCACGACGCAGGCGATGCTGGAGTGTGCCGGCTCCGGCCGCGCTTCGTTCGTGCCGCGGCCCAGCGGGACACCGTGGTCGCCGACCGGCGGCATGGGTTGTCCCAGGTGGACCGGGGTGCGGCTGCGCGACGTGCTGGCGGCCGCCGGCGTCAAGGCCGGCGCCGTCCACGTCGCCGGGCAGGGAGGGGACTTCGGCGTGGTTGCCACCGCCGCGCCGGTGATCCGCTCGATCCCGATGGCGAAGGCGATGGAAGAGCACACCCTGATCGCGTGGGACATGAACGAAAAGCCTTTGCCGAAAGTCCACGGCTACCCGCTGCGCCTGATGGTCCCCGGATGGGTGGGATCCGCTTCCACCAAGTGGCTGCACACGCTCACCGTCCTCGATGCGCCGTTCAAGGGCACGTACATGGACGGGAGCTACCGCATACCGCGCGTCCCGGTCAAACCGGGCGAGAAAATGCCGCCGGATGCGGTCATCACGGAGGCGTGGCCGGTCAAGTCCATGATCACGCACCCGGCGCCCGACGCCACGGTCAAGCTCGGCAGGCCCGTGCTGATCGAAGGCCGCGCGTGGGTGGGCGAGGGCGCCGTCGACCGCGTCGACCTGTCGTTCAACGAAGGCGCGAGCTGGCAGCCGGCTGCGATCAACACCGGCGGCGACAAGTACGCCTGGCGGATTTTCAGTTTCGAGTATGTGCCGAAGACGCCGGGCTACGTCACGGTGCTGGCGCGCGCCCGCGACGACAAGGGCAGCCTGCAGCCGATCGTGTCGACCTGGAACCCGCTGGGATATTTCTGGAACGGGATACACCGCGTGGGCTTTGTCGTAGAGGCGTGACCGGTGACCGGTGACCAGTGACCGGAGTGACGAGTGAGGGTTTCTGCTGGCTGACGGGTATCCTCGCGGCAGCCTCCCTTGTTGCCGTTGCGCTCGCGCAGGACGCTGAACCCTCGAAGACGCTGATACCGGGCAAGGGCTCCGATCTCGCCACCGCGCGCTGCGCAACCTGCCACGACGCGCAGCACATCACGCGCGCGAAGCTGTCGCGCGGCGAGTGGGAGTACAACATCAGGAACATGATAGAGCGCGGGGCGCCCATCGCGCCGGGCGAGATCCCGGTCATCCTCGAGTACCTCGCCACCTACTACAACCGCGACAGCCCGGCGCCGGCCCCCGATCCCTCCGCCGCGGGCTTCGGCATGGACGCGGGCGGCGGCGACCCCGTGCAGCAGCTCCTCAATGCGAATGCGTGCGCGGCATGCCATACGCTCGACAAGCGCGTCGTCGGCCCGTCGTTCCGGGAATTTGCAGCGAAATACGCGGGCGACGGCGAAGCGCCGGCGAAGCTTGCAAGGAAAATCAAGGACGGCGGATCCGGGACGTGGGGCAGCGTGCCGATGCCGCCGAATGCTGCCATCTCCGAGACCGACTTGGGGCAGATCGTCGGCTGGATATTGCAGCAGCGGTGACACGGACGAGAGACTGGAGACCAGAGACTGGGGTCGAAGCCTGCACTAGTCCCTAGCAGTCCCTGGTCCCTGACGTTAGTCGTAGAGATGCTCCTTCGCCTTTCCCCGAAACACGCGATACGACAGCACCGTATAGCCGATGATGAACGGCAGCACGATGAGCGCCCCCACCAGCACGACCTTGAGCGCCGAAGGATGTGCCGCCGCATCCCAGATGGTGATGCGGTCCATGACCAGGTACGGGAACAGGCTGTACGCCAGCCCGGCAAAGGCGAGGGCGAAGATACCTACCGCGCCCGCAAACGGCGCCCATTCCGGCGCCCGCTCGCCGCGCTTGAACCTGCCGGTGAGATGCCAGATCCAGACCCACACGCCCGTGCTCGCGACCGGCAGCACCATGAGGCCCAGCGTGCGCGGAAAATCGAACCACCGGGTGCGCACGGTTTCGCTGGCGAGCGGGGTGCCGAGGCTCACCAGCGCCACCCCCAGCGCTATCCACGCGAGTCCCCACCGCGTCCAGGCGACCGCCTTTTGCTGCAGCTCGCCTTCGGTCCGCGCGATGAGCCATGTCGCTCCCAGCAGCACGTAGCCGCCGCACAGGCCGCCGGCCACCACGAGGGAAAACAGGAAATAGCCGACCCCGGGCTCGAAGCCGGTGATGTAATGGCCGAGCATCAAGCCCTGCGCCAGCGCAGCGAGGAACGATCCGAACCAGAACATCCAGTTCCATAGCTCGCGATGCCAGCCTTCGGCCTTCATGCGGAACTCGAAGGACACCCCGCGCAGCATGAGCCCGACCAGCATGGCGACCACCTGCAGGTAAAGCGCCCCGAGTACTACGCCGTGCGCGCCCGGGAAGGCGACCACCAGCAGCCCGATGCCGAGCACCAGCCACGTTTCGTTGGCATCCCAGAACGGGCCGATGGAGGAGACCATGACGTTCTGCTCGCGTGCCTCGGCCGCGGGCATCAGCATGCCGACGCCGAGATCGTAGCCGTCGAGCACGACGTAGGCGAGAATCGCCGCGCCCATCAGGACTGCAAAGACGAGGGGGAGGGCCGGTTCCATGTCACGCGCCGCCTCTGTGAATCACACCGGTACACTGAATCCAACGCGTCGGCGGCATGCGTCCTTCGCGGGTGCCGCTGCGACTCGGTGTGCGCAGCAGGGTGCGGGAGCAGCGAGCGGCCCCGGCAAGTGGAAGCGTCCGACGCAGCGGCTTGCGCCCCGTCCCGCACCATCGTTCCGGAGACCGAACCCCTGCTCCGCCGCTCATGCCGCCCTCACAGCAATTGCAGCTGCCGATGCCGGCGACATGTCGTGGCCGCCGCCCTTGCCCGCGAGATGCGTCAGCACCACCATGTAGGCGAGGAGCATGACGCTGTAGGTGACTATGTAGCCGGTAAGGCTCGCGCCCAGTTGAGCGCCGGTGGCGGATCCCGCCGCGTCCGCTGTGCGCAAGAGGCCGGTAACGAGCCACGGCTGCCTGCCGATCTCGGTGACCATCCACCCGGCCAGCGTGGCGATCCACCCGGAGAAGGTGAATCCCGCGAATGTCCACAGCAGCCAGCGCGGCGGAAACGCCTGCCGTCTCATGCGCCACGCGCCGAACCACGAGAGCGCGATCATGAGAATGCCCATGCCGACCATGATCCGGAACGCGAAGAACGGCGGCGCCACCGGCGGAATGTCGGGCGCGAAGGCCTCGAGGCCTTTCACCTCACCGTCGAGCGTGTGCGTCAGGATCAGGCTTCCGAGCCTGGGTATCTCGATCACGAAATCGTTGCGCCGCTCCTTTTCGTTGGGGATGGCAAACAGGATCAAGGGCACGCGCTTCTCGGTTTTCCAGATGGCCTCCACGGCGGCGATCTTGGCGGGCTGGTGCTCCAGGGTATTCAGCCCGTGCTGATCCCCGACGAAGGCCTGCACCGGCGCCAGGACCGCGGCGATTGCGACGCCGGTCCGCAGCGTGCGCAATGCGGCCGCGTCGGCGGGCGCCTTCAGGAGGCGCCATGCGGAAAGGCCCGCGACGACGAAGGACGCGGTCAGCCCCGAGGCCAGCATCATGTGCGTGAAGCGGTACGGGAACGACGGATTGAAGAGCACCTCGAGCCAGTCGCCCGCGACGAGCTGGCCGTCCACGTAGACGTGGCCCACGGGAGTCTGCATCCACGAGTTGAGCGCGAGGATCCAGAACGCCGAGAGCGAAGTGCCGGACGCGACGAGGACGGTGGATGTGAGGTGCAGCCATCCGGGGACGCGATTCATTCCGAAGAGCATCACGCCGAGGAAGGTCGCCTCGAGGAAGAACGCGGTCAGCACCTCGTAGGCGAGCAGCGGGCCCGCGATGTTGCCGACCTTGTGCATGAAGCCCGGCCAGTTGGTGCCGAACTGGAACGACATGGTGATACCGGTCACGACGCCCATTGCGAACGTCAGCGCGAACACCTTGACCCAGAGCTTGTAGGTCTCGAGCCAGCCCGGGTCGCGGGTGCGCTCGTAGCGGACCCTGAAATACACCAGCACCCAGGCAAGCCCGATGGTGATGCTCGGAAAGAGAATATGGAACGCGATGTTCAGCCCGAACTGGGCCCGTGCGAGGAGGAGGGTTTCGCTGCCGTCCATGTCAGCCGCCGGACAATGCACACACTATCATGATCTCGTCATCGCCGGCGAGCGGCGTGGCGAGGTCGCGCACCTGCTCGCGGTTGACGAAGATCTTGATGTGGCGACGGATCTCATCCTGCTCGTTGATGATACGGAAGCGCATTCCCGGATAGCGCCGGTCGAGATCGGCCATCAGCTCGGCAACGCTCGCTCCGTCCGCATCCACCGTGTTCGCCTCGCGGGTATAGCTCGACAGCGGCGAGGGCACGTAGACCTTCATGCTTCGGCGGTCTCCAGCGAGTAGATCTCGGGCAGATGCCGCGCGAGCAGGGTGAAGCGCGTGCCTTCGTCCCGGCTGCCCCAGACCTCGCCGCTCGTCGTGCCGAAGTAGAGCCCGACCGGGTCGTGCGTGTCGCCGGCCATGGCCTGCCGCTTGACGGTCCACCATGCCTGCGAGCGCGGCAGTCCACGGTCGAGGCGCGTCCAGGATTTCCCGCCGTTCTTCGTGACGTAGGCTGCGGGCTTGCCTTCCGGGCTTACGCGCGGCCATACCGAAGTGCCGTCCATCGGGAACACCCACAGCATGTCCGGGTCGCGCGGATGCAGCACCAGGGGAAAGCCGATGTCGCCGACTTTTTTCGGCATGGCGCGCCCGATGCGCTGCCAGCGGTCCGACGGCCGGTCCATGCGATAGATGCCGCAGTGGTTCTGCTGGTAGACGCGGTCGGGGTGCAGCGGGTGCAGGCGCATGCAGTGCGGATCGTGCCCGTATTCGGGATCGGGATCGGGCAGGAAATCCGCGGCGCAGCCCCGGTTGAGCGGGGACCAACTCGCTCCCTGATCACGCGACTCGAAGACGCCGCCGCTCGACATGCCGAGGTACATGTGGCGCGCGTCGCGCGGATCCACGATGACCGAGTGCAGCTTGGGCCCGTCCGGCGTTCCGTCTTCGGGTCCGCCGCCCCACTTTCCGCGCAAGGGATTCTCGTTGTAGCCCGCCACGCCGCTCCAGGTCACGCCGCCGTCCTCCGATCGGAACAGGCCGTGCGGCGAAGTTCCCGCGTACCAGACATCCGGTTCCGACGCATGCCCCGGGGTGAGCCAGAACACGTGATCGACTTCGCGCTTTGCATCGGAGTTGTGCACCTTCGGGAAAGCGGGTGGCCGGCCGGCTTCCTTCCAGGTTTTGCCCATGTCGACGGAGCGAAACACCGTGGGTCCCAGGTGTCCCGTGCGCGTCGCGACGAGAAGAGTGCGGCGATCGCGCGGGTCGAGCACGGCGTGATGCACGGTATTGCCGAGGAAATGCGGTCCCGCGAGCTTCCACGTTCGGCGGTTCGCTTGTCCGCGCAGGAAAAACAATCCCTTGCGGGTGCCGATGAGGAGGTGGAGGCCGAGCTTGCGGCGGGCTGAGCCACCAGCGCGTTTGGACATGGGAATCCCCGGGCGAGTATCGTTGTCGGAGGGTGTATGTTAACTGGTCGAGCGGGGCTGCCGGGAATCGACAAGCCCTTGAAAAGGGCCATGCCTGCCCAATATCCATAAGAAGTCAAACAGTTAGAGGCACTCTATGCGCATAGACAGATTCACGACCCGCTTCCAGCAGGCCTTCGCCGATGCCCAGAGCCTCGCCGTCGGCGCCGACAACCCGTACATAGAGCCCCAGCACCTGCTCGGCGCCCTGTTGAACCAGGACGACGATGGCACGGCTTCGCTCCTCTCCCGCGCGGGCGTCAACGTCCCCGGCCTGCGCCTGGCCCTCAAGCAGGCGATCGACCGCCTGCCGAAGGTCGAGGGCACGGGCGGGGAGGTCAGTGTTTCCCGGGAGCTCGCCAACCTCCTGAACCTGACCGACAAGGAAGCGCAGAAGCGCAACGACCAGTACATCGCCTCGGAATTGTTCCTGCTGGCTCTGACCGAGGACAAGGGCGAGACCGGGAGGCTCCTGAAGCAGCATGGCGGCACCCGCCAGGCGCTGGAACAGGCGATCAGCGCCGTGCGCGGTGGCGAATCCGTGGAAAACCCGGAGTCCGAGGGCCAGCGCGAGGCGCTGAAGAAATACACCCTCGACCTCACCGAGCGCGCCCGCGGGGGCAAGCTCGACCCGGTCATAGGGCGCGACGACGAGATACGGCGCGTCATCCAGATTCTCCAGCGCCGCACGAAGAACAACCCGGTGCTGATCGGCGAGCCCGGCGTGGGCAAGACCGCGATCGTCGAAGGGCTCGCCCAGCGCATCGTCAACGGCGAGGTGCCGGAGACCCTCAAGAACAAGCGGGTCCTGTCCCTGGACATGGCCGCGCTGCTCGCGGGCGCCAAGTACCGCGGCGAGTTCGAGGAGCGCCTGAAATCCGTGCTGAAGGAAATCTCGCAGGACGCCGGGCGGAACATCGTCTTCATCGACGAGCTGCACACCATGGTCGGGGCGGGCAAGGCGGAAGGCGCCATCGACGCCGGCAACATGCTGAAGCCCGCGCTGGCGCGCGGCGAGCTGCACTGCGTCGGCGCAACCACGCTCGACGAGTACCGCAAGTACATAGAAAAGGACGCGGCGCTGGAGCGCCGGTTCCAGAAGGTGCTCGTGGACGAACCGTCGGTCGAGAGCACCATCGCCATCCTGCGCGGGCTGCAGGAGAGGTACGAGCTGCACCACGGGGTCGATATCACCGATCCCGCGATCGTCGCTGCGGCCGAGCTCTCGCATCGCTACATCACCGACCGCTTCCTGCCCGACAAGGCGATCGATCTCATCGACGAGGCCGCCTCGCGCATCAAGATGGAGATCGACTCCAAGCCCGAGGAGATGGACCGGCTCGACCGGCGCCTGATCCAGTTGAAAATCGAGCGCGAGGCGGTGAAGAAGGAGAAGGACGAAGCCTCGCGGAAGCGCCTCGCCCTGATCGGAGACGAGATCGACCGGCTCGAGCGCGAGTACGCCGATCTCGACGAGATCTGGAAGGCCGAGAAGGCCGAGGTCCAGGGGAGCGCGCACATCAAGGAGGAAATCGACCGCGTGCGCGCCGAGATCACGCAGCTGCAGCGCCAGGGCAAGTTCGACAAGGTGGCCGAGCTGCAGTACGGCAAGCTGCCGCAGCTCGAAGCGCAGTTGAAGCACGCGGACAAGCCGAAATCGGGCAAGCCGCGGCTTCTGCGCACTCAGGTAGGCGCCGAGGAGATAGCGGAAGTGGTTTCGCGCTGGACCGGCATACCGGTCGCCCGGATGATGCAGGGCGAGCGCGAGAAGCTGCTGCAGATGGAGGACAGGATCCACCAGCGCGTCGTCGGCCAGAACGAGGCGGTGCGGCTCGTCGCTGACGCGATACGCCGCTCGCGCGCCGGGCTGGGAGATCCCAACAAGCCGTACGGATCGTTCCTGTTCCTCGGTCCCACGGGCGTCGGCAAGACCGAGCTGTGCAAGGCGCTCGCCGAGTTCCTGTTCGATTCGGAGGACCATCTCATCAGGGTCGACATGTCCGAATTCATGGAAAAGCACTCGGTTGCCCGCCTGATCGGCGCGCCGCCGGGATACGTCGGCTACGAGGAGGGCGGCCACCTGACGGAGACCGTGCGCCGCAAGCCGTACTCGGTGATCCTGCTGGACGAAATCGAGAAGGCGCATCCCGATGTGTTCAACGTGCTGCTGCAGGTGCTCGACGACGGCCGCCTGACCGACGGCCAGGGCCGCACCGTGGATTTCAAGAACACGGTGATCGTGATGACCTCGAACCTGGGTTCGCAGATGATCCAGCAGATGGCGGGGGACGACTACCAGGTGATCAAGCTCGCCGTGCTGGGCGAAGTGAAGGCGCAGTTCCGGCCCGAGTTCGTGAACCGCATCGACGAGATCGTGGTGTTCCACGCGCTCGACGAGAAGCACATCAAGTCCATCGCGAAGATCCAGCTCGCGTACCTGGAGAAGCGGCTGGCTGCCCTCGATATGCGGATCGAGGTGACCGATGCGGCGCTGAAGGAGCTCGCTTCGGTCGGCTTCGACCCGATCTACGGCGCGCGGCCGTTGAAGCGCGCGATCCAGCAGAGTCTCGAGAACCCGCTGTCGAAGGCGCTGCTCGAGGGCCGCTTCACGGCGAAGGACACGATACGGGTGGATTACAAGAGGGGCTATACGTTCGAGAAGACCGCCGCGAGAGCTGCGGCGTAACTAACGAGCAGGGGGAACGGGCCCTTTCCCAGGGGCCTTCCCGTTCCCCCCGCACCCCCGGGTGCCAATGGCAAGGTGTGGGTCGGGAATCGTCAGGTCGTCGGTAGCGGGGCGGAACGCGGTGTTTGCTCCGCGGGGTTGAACCGTGCCAGTTCGGTCTCGGTCAGTGTTTCCTTTTCGAGCAGCAGGCGGGCGCTGCGCTCGAGCAGATCGCGGTTCGTATCGAGGACGCGCACGGCGCGCCCGAACGCGCTCTCCACGATCTTCCGGACGGCGCAATCGACTTCGCGCGCGGTCTCTTCGCTGTACTGCCGTTCATGCCAGGGCGCCTGCGGTACGCCCCCGAGAAAGGACGCGCGGCTCTCTTCCAGGGAAACCGGGCCCAGCTCTGCGGCCATGCCGTAGCGGGTCACCATGCTGCGGGCGATATCGGTGACCTTCGCCAGGTCGTCCGCGGCGCCGGTCGACAGGTGTCCGAACACGACATGCTCGGCCGCCCGTCCGCCGAGGAGCACGGTCATCTTGCCGTCGAGTTCCTCGCGCGTCATGAGGTAACGGTCGTCGGTAGGGCGCTGTATCGTGTACCCCAGTGCACCGACGCCGCGCGGAATGATGGATACCTTGTGCACCGGATCGGCGCCCTTCACCGACATGGCGAGCAAGGCGTGTCCCATTTCATGGTAGGCGACGATTTCACGCTCGCGCGGATTGAGCAGGCGGTTCTTCTTTTCGAGTCCTGCCACCATGCGCTCGATAGCTGCGGTGAAATCCTCCAGCTTGACGGCATCGGCGTCGCGCCGCGTGGCCAGCACCGCCGCCTCGTTGACGAGGTTGGCGAGATCGGCTCCCGAGAAGCCCGGGGTGAGCGCCGCCACCTGCTCGATATCGAGATCGGGCGCGAGCTTCACCTTTTTCACATGCACGCGGAGAATCTGCGTGCGCCCCGCCTTGTCGGGCCGGTCGACGAGCACCTGCCGGTCGAAGCGGCCGGCCCGCAGTAGCGCGGGGTCCAGGATCTCCGGGCGATTGGTGGCCGCCAGCAGAACCAGCCCGGAGGCCGGATCGAAGCCGTCCATCTCCACCAGCAGCTGGTTGAGCGTCTGCTCTTTCTCGTCGTGTCCGCCGCCGGCATAGGCGCCCCGCGCGCGACCCAGCGCGTCGAGCTCGTCTATGAAGATGATCGCGGGCGCCTTGGCGCGCGCCTGCTCGAAAAGGTCGCGCACGCGCGCCGCCCCGAGGCCGACGAACATTTCGACGAACTCGGACCCGTTGATGGAAAGAAACGGGACACCGGCTTCGCCCGCCACGGCGCGCGCGAGCAGGGTCTTGCCGGTACCGGGCGGCCCGACGAGGAGCACGCCCCTGGGTGCGCGCCCGCCGAGCCGGCCATAGCGTCTGGAATCCTTCAGAAAGCCGACGACTTCCTCGAGCTCGACCTTGGCCTCATCCACGCCCGCGACATCGGCGAACGTGACCTTCGTATCGGTTTCAACGTAGATCTTGGCCTTGCTCTTGCCGAGGGACAGGAACCCGCCGCCCAGACCCTGCTTCTCCGCCATGCGCCGTATGAGAATCATCCACAGCCCGAAAAAGACCAGCGCCGGAACCACCCAGGACAGCACGTCGCGCAGGAAGGTGTTCTCGACGACGCCGCGAAATTTGACGTTGTACGGCGCGAGCTGCTTCGCCAGCTCGGGCTCGACGCGCGTAGTGACGAATTTCTTCTCGCCCTTCGGCAGCGGCTCCTTCAGGTCGCCCTGTATGACGTTGCCTCGTACGACGACTTCGCCGATCTTGCCCTGCTCGAGCAGCTGCAGGAACTCGCTGTAGGCAAGGGGCTCGACTTCCTGCGACGTGATCCAAGCCTCCCGCACCCAGATCACTGCCAGCATGGCGAGGAGCAGGTACCACAGGTTGATCTGCGTCTTTCGTTCCACGTGGCCTCGATGCGAAATGCGCGCGAGCATGCACCGCGAGTGGGCCGCCCCGCCATCATCCTAGGACACAGGCCCGCCCCGGCGGTTCACGAAAGCAAAATCCAGCGGCAGGAAGCTTGCGATCAACTGACGGCTATTCATCGGCGAGGCGGTAGCCGACGCCGGTCTCCGTCAGCAGAAAGCGCGGCCGCGCGGGGTCGGCTTCGAGCTTGTGCCGCAGGTTCGCCATGTAGATGCGCAGGTAGTGATTGTGCTCGACGTGCGACGGTCCCCAGACTTCCTTCAGCAACTGGCGGTGCGTCATCACCTTTCCTGCGTTTTTCACCAGGGCGGTCAGCAGCCGGTATTCGATCGGCGTGAGATGCACCTCCTGCTCGGCGACATGCACCCGGCGGTGCGCCAGGTCCACCTTGAGATTGGCGACCGAGAACACGCCGTCCGCGTCCTGGCGCGCGGCGAGATTCGAATGTCTGAGCGCGACACGTATGCGCGCCAGCAGCTCGCCCAGGCTGAAGGGCTTGGTGAGGTAGTCGTCCGCCCCGGCGTCCAGCGCCGCGATCTTGTCGCCTTCGGTAATCCGCGCGGAGAGCACGATCACGGGCATGGCGCTCCAGGCGCGCAGCCGCTTCGTTATCTCCACGCCGTCGATGTCGGGCAGGCCCAGATCGAGGATCACGAGCTCGGCCTTGCGGTTCTCGGCGGCGGTCAATCCCGACTTCCCGGTGTCGGCCTCGTGAACCTCAAAGCCGTGCGTGGTGAGCCCCGTGCGCAGGAAGCGGCGGATCTGGGGATCGTCCTCGATGACGATGACGACCGGCTTGTCGGCGCTCATCGCTGCGGGACCGCGTGATCCTCTTCCGGAGCGACTTGGGGCGGCGTCTCATCGAGGGGAAGGGAGAAGCGGAATATGGCGCCGCCCCCGGGGCGGTTGGCCGCCCAGATCGAGCCGCCGTGGGCTTCGATGACGGCGCGGCAGATCGCGAGCCCCAGGCCTACGCCGCTCTGCGCTCGCTCGGGGGCCGCGCGGTGGAACTTCTCGAAGACACGCTCTTCCTCGCCGGGCGGCATGCCGGGACCGCGATCGGCCACCCAGATCGTCACGGTAGAGACCGTTGCTTCGGCCCCGATTTCGAGCGGCGATCCCGCAGGCGTGTACTTGAGCGCGTTCTCGAGCAGGTTGACCAGGACCTGCTCGATCATCACCGCGTCGAGCTTCACGAGCGGGAGGCCGGCGGTAACGCGCACCGCGATCGGGCGGCCCTCGAGCCTGGCCCGCAGGCGCGTCAGGACGCTGCCGACGATCTCCTCGACGGGGTACCAGTCGCGCTTCAGCGTGATCGCGCCGGATTCGAGCCGCGCCATGTCGAGAATGTTGTTCGCGAGCATCGCCATGCGCTGCGCCTCGTCGTAGATCGTCTGGGTCAGCTCGCGCCTGGCGTCCGCGTCGAGGCGCCCCGCGTCCTCGACCAGGCTGCTCGATGCCCCGACGATGGCCGAGAGCGGCGTGCGCAGATCGTGGGAGATGCCGGAGAGCAGCGAATTGCGGAGGCTCTCGGTCTCGACCTTGACCTCGGCCGCGCGGGCCTGGTCGGCGAGGCCCACCCGCTCGATCGCGAGCGCGGTCTGGTTGAGAAAAGTCTCGAGCAGCCGCTGCTGCTCCGGGAGGTAGATGCGCCGCAGGTTGACCGGCAGGATGGCGAGCACGCCGATCGTCCCGCCGGCGCCGGCCAGCGGCATGTAGATCGCATCGGCGCCGGGCAGGGTGTTGGTGCCGCGTCCGGCCATGTGCCCGTTGTCGTATACCCACTGCGCGACGGCCAGGTCCGCATGGTGCAGCGAATAGAGCTGGCTCTCGCCGCGCGGGTAGGTGATGCGGCCGTTGCTGTCCGGAAAGAGGATTACGCTCTGGCTGTCAAACTCGATGCCGATCTGCTTGACCGCGCTACGCACGGCGTCGTCGATGTTGTGGCACCTGGCAAGCTGGCGGGAGAGCTCGTACAGGCTCCCGGCGCGCTTCTCGCGGTAGCCGGCCACCCGCGCCTGGGTGCGCAGGCTGGCGGTGAGATTGCTGATGACGAGGCCGACCAGGAACATCACCGCGAATGTCCCGATGTAGCGGAGGTCCGACACCGAGAACGTGAACTGGGGCGGCACGAAGAAGAAGTCGAACGCCGCGACCGACAGCGCCGCGGCGAGGACGGACGGCCCGCGACCGTAGCGGCTCGCGACCAGCATGACGCCGAGGAGGTACGCCATGACGAGGTTCAGCAGGTCGAAGAATCCCGAGCCCAGGAAGCCGGCGCCCGTGCATACGGCCGGAACCGCGGCGGCTACGGCGTATCCCGGCCAGCGCATCTTCGCATCTTCTCCGGGCGTGCCCGCGAGGCCGAAATAGGCGCGCGTGCGCTGGAGGTAGCGCCCCGACGTCAGGGCGGGGTCCGAAGCTTCGCCGGTGCCTAACAGGAAGACGTCGACGTCCCCGGCCTGCCGCACCACCGTGTCCACCACCGAGCCGAGCAGCCAGCGCTTCCAGCCGCTGCGGCGCGGCTTGCCGAGCAGGATCTTCGTGACGTTCTTTTCCCCGGCGTACTCGAGGATCGCCGCGCTCATTTCCTGCCCGGACAGGGTGACGGTGTCGGCACCCAGGGATTCGGCGAGCCGCAGATTTCCCATGATCGCGTCGCGCTCCGGCGCAGGCAGCCGCTGCAGCTGCGGCGTCTCGATGTAGGCGACGATCCATTCCGCATGCAGCGCGGCGGCGAGCCGCCGCCCCGCGCGCACCAGGCGCTCGGCCAGCTCACCGGGGCCGATGCATACCAGGATGCGGTCGCCGGCCTGCCACACGTCGCGGATGCCCTGGTCCTCGCGATAGTCGCGCATCTGCTCTTCGACGCGCTCGGCGGTGCGGCGCAGCGACAGCTCGCGCAGGGCGATGAGATTGCCCTTGCGGAAGAAATTCTCGACCGCTGCCCGTGCCTGCTGCGGCATGTAGACCTTGCCCTCGTGCAGCCGCTCGATCAGCTCGTCGGGCGGCAGGTCTACGAGCTCCACTTCGTCGGCTCGGTCGAACACCGTGTCCGGCACCGTCTCCTGGACGCGAATGCCGGTAATGCCGCCGACGACGTCGTTCAGGCTCTCGAGATGCTGAACGTTGAGCGCGGTGTAGACGTCGATTCCGGCATCGAGCAGCTCCTCGACGTCGTTCCAGCGCTTCGGATGGCGCGAGCCTTCGGCATTGGTGTGCGCCAGCTCGTCGACGAGGATGATGGCGGGATGCCGCTTCAGGGCGGCGTCGAGATCGAATTCGCGGACCTGCGTCCCGCGGTATTCGATGATACGGGGAGGGAGGACCTCAAGTCCTTCCAGCAGCGCCGCGGTTTCGGCTCTGCCGTGGGTTTCCACGACGCCCACGACGACGTCGAGACCTTCCGCGCGCTTCTCGCGCGCCGCAAGGAGCATGCCGTAAGTCTTGCCGACTCCGGCTGCGGCTCCGAAGAAGATCTTGAGCCGCCCGCGACGTCGCTTCGCTTCCTCGCGCTGGACGCGCGCAAGGAGCGCGTCAGGGTTCCGCCGCGCATCGTCGGTCATCGCCATGATTATAGAGTCGATGTCGGAATTCGGACCTGCGCCGTATTTCGACTAGTGGTGACGGGTTTTTCCTCCACTGCCGATGCCGTGCGGAGAGCCGCGGCGCCCGAGCCTGCGCACGATGAGATAAGCGCATGCCAACGGCACGCCCAGCGCCGCGATGGCGAGGGCGATGTGCAGCAGCGTTTCCACGGCCCGATGACACCGTCAGCGCACGGCGTCCAGGGCGAGATTCAACTTCAGCACGTTCACCCTCGGCTCGCCGAGAAAGCCGAGCTGCCGGTCCTCGGTCGCCTCCGCGACGAGCGCGCGCACCTTCTGCGGTTCGAGATTGCGGGATTTTGCCACCCGGGAAACCTGATATTCCGCCGAGGCCGGGCTGATATGCGGATCGAGCCCACTGCCCGAGGCAGTCGCCAGATCGACCGGCACCGGCGCAGTGTTCGCCGGGTCCGCCTCGCGCAGCGCCTTCACGCGACCGTCGACGGCTTCCTTCAGCGCCGGGTTGGTCGGCCCCTGGTTGGTGCCGCTCGAGGCGCCCGCGTTATAGGGAAACGGTCCGGTGCCCGAGGCCCGGCTCCAGAAGTACTTCGGGTCGCTGAACGGCTGACCGATCAGTTCCGAGCCCACCGGCTTGCCATTACGCTCGATGAGGCTGCCATTGGCCTGCCGCGGCATTGCGACCTGCGCAATGCCGGTGATCACTAGGGGGTAAATCGCACCCGTCACGAGCGTCATGATGACGAGCATGGTGAAGGCGGGTCTGAGCTGGGCAAGCATGGGTTCTCCAAAAAACGCGATAAAGAAGATATGGTGCCCGCAATGAATTCCTGCAAATATCGGATTCACGCCATCCCGAGGCCGACGAGGATCAGGTCGATGGACTTGATCCCGATGAAGGGCACGATCAGGCCCCCGAGGCCGTACACCAGCAGATTGTTGCGAAGGAGTGCAGCGGCTCCGACCGGGCGGTAGCTCACGCCTTTGAGCGCGAGGGGGATGAGCGCCACGATGACGAGCGCGTTGAAGATCACCGCGGAGAGTATCGCGCTGGCGGGGCTGGCGAGCCGCATCACGTTCAACACGTCCAGCATCGGATAGGTGGTGGCGAAGGCGGCCGGGATGATCGCGAAATACTTCGCCACGTCGTTGGCGATGCTGAAAGTCGTGAGCGAACCTCGCGTCATCAGCATCTGCTTGCCGGTCTCCACCACCTCGATCAGCTTGGTCGGGTTCGAGTCCAGATCCACCATGTTGCCGGCTTCCTTGGCCGCCTGGGTGCCGCTGTTCATCGCGACGGCGACATCCGCCTGCGCGAGGGCGGGGGCGTCGTTGGTGCCGTCGCCCGTCATCGCCACGAGCCGCCCCTGGGCCTGGTGTTCGCGAATCAGCTTCAACTTGGCTTCGGGCGTGGCTTCCGCCAGGAAGTCATCGACTCCGGCCTCGGCGGCGATCGCGGCAGCGGTGAGGCGGTTGTCGCCGGTGATCATGATGGTCTTGATGCCCATTTGCCGCAGCTCGGCGAAGCGTTCCTTGATGCCGCCCTTGACGATGTCTTTCAGCTCAATGACGCCCAGCACGCGCGGACCGTCGGCGACGACCAGGGGTGTGGAGCCACGGCGCGCCACGGTGTCGACCAGGGTGGCGACATCGTTTGGATACTTGCCGCCCTGGGATTCCACGAAGGCCCGTATGGCGTCAGCGGCGCCTTTCCGGACCTGGCGCTCGCCGATGTTGGCGCCGCTCATCCGGGTTCCTGCACTGAAGGGCACGAACGTTGCTCCGAGCGATTGCAGGTCGCGCTCACGCAGGCCGAACCTTCCCTTCGCGAGGATCACGATGCTGCGGCCTTCCGGCGTTTCGTCCACCAGGGACGCCAGCTGCGCGGCGTCGGCGAGTTCCCGTTCCGTGACCCCGCCCGCGGGGATCATCGCCGATGCCTGCCGGTTGCCGAGCGTGATCGTGCCGGTCTTGTCGAGCAGCAGCACGTCCACGTCCCCGGCCGCCTCCACTGCGCGCCCGGAGGTCGCAATGACGTTCTTCTGCAGCATGCGTCCCATCCCGGCCACGCCGATCGCCGACAGCAGGCCCCCGATGGTGGTGGGAATGAGGCAGACGAGCAGGGCCACGAGTACCGTCACCGACACTGCCTGGCCAGCCTTGGCCGCGTCTACGGCGTAGATCGAAAAAGGCAGCAGCGTGACCGTCGCGAGCAGGAAGATCAGCGTGAACGCCACGAGCAATATCGTCAGCGCGATCTCGTTGGGAGTCTTCTGCCGCTTCGCGCTCTCCACGAGCGCGATCATACGATCGAGGAAGGTCTCGCCCGGATCCACGCTGATACGCACCACGATCCAGTCGGACAGTACGCGCGTGCCGCCCGTGACGGAGCTGAAATCGCCGCCGGATTCGCGGATCACCGGGGCGGACTCACCGGTGATGGCGCTCTCATCCACCGAGGCCACGCCTTCGATCACTTCGCCGTCACCGGGTATGAAGTCGCCGGCTTCGACCAGCACCACGTCGCCGCGGCGCAGACCCGCGGCCGGGGCCGTCACCATCTGGCCGCCGCGTTTCTTTTCGGTGAGCAATTTCGCCTGGATCTCGCGCTTCGAGGCACGCAGCGCCGCGGCCTGCGCCTTGCTGCGGCCTTCGGCGATCGCTTCGGCGAGATTTGCGAACAGGACCGTGAACCAGAGCCAGACCGTGATCGCCAGTATGAACCCGGCCGGCGCCTCGCCTTGCCCGAGCAGCGCATGGACGAAGAGGATGGTGGTCAGCAGGCTGCCCATGTACACCACGAACATCACCGGGTTCTTCAACTGCTGCCGCGGTGTCAGCTTGCGCAGCGAGTCGACCAGCGCGGTGTGGAGAATCGCGCTGTCAAAGAGCGGTTGCCTGAGGGGTTTGGTGGCCATCGTTTGATCCGATTGAGCTATTTCACGCCGATCATGACCAGGTGTTCCACGATCGGCCCGAGCGCCAGCGCTGGAACGAAGGTGAGCGCGCCGACCACGATCACGGTGCCGATCAGCAGGACGACGAACAGCGGCGTGTGTGTGGGCAGCGTTCCCGGCCCGGCCGGCACCGTCTTCTTGGCGGCCAGAGCGCCGGCGATCGCGAGAACGGGTACTGCAAGCCAGTAACGCGAGAACAGCATCGCGAATCCCAGCATGAAGTTGTAAAAAGGCGTATTGGCGGACAATCCGGCGAAGGCGCTGCCGTTGTTGTTGCCGGCGGAGGAGAATGCGTACAGGACTTCCGAGAACCCATGTATGCCGGAGTTCGCCATGCCGGCTTTTCCAGGTTCCACCAGCACGGCAAGCGCCGTGCCGGCCAGGACCACGAACGGCGGAATCAGGATGGCGATCGCGGCCATTTTCATCTCGTAGCCCTCGATCTTCTTGCCGAGGTACTCGGGCGTGCGGCCGATCATGAGGCCGGCCACGAAAACTGCGACCAGCGCGAACACGATCATGCCGTAGAGCCCGGAGCCGACCCCGCCGTAGATCACTTCCCCCAGCTGGATCAGCCACATCGGCGCCAGCCCGCCGAGCGGCGTGTACGAGTCGTGCATCGAGTTCACCGAGCCGTTCGAGGCTGCAGTCGTGGCCGTCGCCCACAGGGCGGAGTTCGCGATGCCGTAGCGGGTTTCCTTGCCTTCCATGTTGCCGCCGGCCTGCATTGCGCTCGCCGTCTGGTCGACGCCCGCGTTAGCGAGGATCGGATTGCCCGACTGCTCCGCGCCGTAGCAGAGTACGAGCAGGACGACGAAGACGATCGTCATCGCGCCCAGGAGCGCCCAGCCCTGGCGCGTGTCGCCCACCATGCGTCCGAAGGTGTAGCACAGCGCCGCGGGTATCAACAGGATGGCGAGCAGCTCCAGGAAGTTCGACAGCGGAGTCGGATTCTCGAAAGGGTGGGCCGAGTTCACGTTGAAGAACCCGCCGCCGTTGGTGCCGAGCTGCTTGATCGCGACCTGGGAAGCGGCGGGCCCCACGGCGATCACCTGTTCCTTCGCGGTGGCCTTCTCTGTCACGGGTTGGCCCTTCTCGTCCTTCAGCGGCTGGCCCGCGGCGTCGAGCTTTGGATTGTCGTACTCGACCGGTTCCATGAGCGCGACCGTGTGATACGCGGCGTAAGTCTGTACGACGCCTTGCGATACCAGCACGAGCGCGAGCAGCGTTGCGAGTGGAAGCAGGATGTAGAGCGTGCCGCGTGTCATATCCACCCAGAAGTTGCCTATGGTCTGGGCCGCGCGGCGAGTGAATCCCCGTATTAGCGCGACGAGCGTGGCCACGCCGCTCGCGGCGGAAACGAAGTTCTGAACCGTCAGCCCGAGCATCTGGGTGAGATAGCTCATGGTGGTTTCGCCGGAGTAGCCTTGCCAGTTGGTGTTGCTGGCGAAGCTCACCGCCGTATTGAACGAGGAATCGGGTGAAACGGCGCCCAGGCCTTGCGGGTTGAACGGCAGGATCGCCTGAAAACGCTGCAAGGCGTAGACCGCCAGGAATCCCAGCAGGTTGAAGACGAGCATCGCCACGGCGTACTCGACCCAGCGCATTTCGCGGGCGGAGTCGATGCCGCACAGGCGGTAGATGACGCTCTCGACCGGTCCGCCGATGCGGTTCGCGGCCGAGCGGCCCTCGTACACGTTCGCCATGTACGCGCCCAGCGGTTTCGCCAGTGCGATCAGCACGACGACATAGAAAGCAAGCTGCAGCAGCGCGTTCGCGGTCATCAGAATTTCTCCGGCCGGAACAGCGCGTAGAGCAGGTAGACGAACAGGCCCGCGGCGACGA